>ENA-ORNG01000698-ORNG01000698.1-human-gut-metagenome-genome-assembly--contig:-NODE-698-length-27954-cov-11.972580_pt1 | contig 27954 bp, 20 predicted proteins | sample MGYA00242113_ERZ509018 | MGnify/ENA primary metagenome ERZ509018 (study PRJEB26280, sample SAMEA2338711) | human gut metagenome | biome: human gut; feature: human-associated habitat; material: faeces... | reverse complement strand
GTATAAATACTTAACATTATAACCGTATCCCTGTTGTCCGAATCCTCCGAAATTATTAAGATCCTGACGGATCTGGGATGCTGTTACTTTCATCCGCTTACTCAGATCGTTCGAAGAAATCCGCTCTACACCATTTTCCAACAGTTCGCCCAAATATCTGTAATACCTCGGCAATCTTCTTATGACCGCACGAGAAATCTCTCTTTCTTCCAATGTTTTCACCCTTCCAATCATAGTCTAAAATAATTATATAAAATTGAAAGATTATTGTCAAACTATTGTTGAATTTTATGCAATTTCCGTTATAATAAAGTAGCATGTGTAAATGCATTTTGAGAATACCAACGTATCAATTATCCATAACTCAGGAGGAAATATATGATATTAGCATGTCACGGGATCCAGAAATCTTTCGGTGAACACCTCATCGTCAGAGATGGATCCTTCCATATAGAAGATCACGAAAAAGCAGCTCTTGTCGGACCGAACGGTGCCGGTAAGTCTACTCTGCTCAAAATGATTGTAGGCGAATCAGCCCCGGATGACGGCAACGTCATTCTGACAAAAGGTAAGACGCTTGGCTATCTTGCCCAGCATCAGGAGATGCAAAGCGGTAATACGATCTATGAAGAAGTCCGCACCGCAAAGGCCGATATAATCGCTATGGAGCGCCGTATCCGCGAGATTGAGATGGAACTTAAGCATCTCTCCGGCGACGCCCTGAACGACCGTCTGGAAACTTACAACCGCCTTACGGCCACTTTCGAACGTGAGAACGGCTATTCTTGCGAAAGTGAGATCACCGGTGTGTTAAAGGGACTTGGATTTACGGAAAATGATTTCACCAAACCCGTCGACACTCTCTCCGGAGGACAGAAAACCCGTGTATCTCTCGGCAAGCTTCTGTTAACGAAACCAGACATTTTGCTTCTTGATGAGCCAACCAACCATCTGGATCTGAATTCAATTGCATGGCTTGAAACCTATCTTCTAAACTATCAGGGAGCTGTGCTGATCGTGTCTCATGACCGTTATTTTTTGAACAAAGTTGTCACTAAAGTTCTTGAAATCGAGCTTGGAGAACTTCGTACTTATATGGGAAATTACAGCGACTATGCAGCAAAGAAGCAGCAGCTTCGCGACATACGCCTGAAGGAATATCTTAACCAGCAGCAGGAAATCAAGCATCAGGAAGCGGTTATCGAAAAGCTTCGTTCAAGAGGCGATCATCGCGCGCTACCGCATGTTCAACCGCGAAAAATCCATCAAACGTGCCGAAAGCCGCGAAAAGATGTTGGAAAAGATGCAAACCATCGAAAAACCGATAGAAGTTAATACAGATATACATCTGAAACTGGAACCATCCTGTGTAAGTGGCAATGATGTTCTGACTATTGAACATTTAAGCAAATCTTTCCCCGGACAGGAACTTTTTACAGACGTTAATCTCGAGATCAAACGTGGTGAACATGTCGCAGTAATCGGTGATAACGGAACAGGAAAGACTACGCTTCTTAAGATCTTAAACCGAGTGGTATCTGCTGATTCCGGTACTTATACACTTGGCTCCAATGTTAAGATTGGCTACTACGATCAGGAACATCATGTCCTTCATATGGAAAAAACAATTTTTGACGAGATTTCCGATGATTATCCGACTCTTACGAATACGGAAATCCGGAATGTGCTTGCAGCATTTCTTTTTACCGGTGATGATGTCTTCAAGCAGATCAGTTCTTTGAGCGGTGGGGAACGCGGACGTGTATCTCTCGCAAAACTGATGCTCTCTGAAGCGAATTTCCTGATCCTCGACGAGCCTACGAACGATCTGGACATCGTGACGCTCGGCGTACTGGAAGAGTACCTGCAAGCGTTCAAGGGGTGCGTGATCGTGGTTTCGCATGACCGCTACTTCGTCGATAAAGTCGCCGACCATCTGCTCGTCTTCTGCGGAGGCGGCGAGATCCGCGAATTCGCCGGCACCTACTCCGACTACACCGCTTGGAAACGCGACTACGAAGCGGCGAAACAGGCTGCCGTCGCCCAGGAGAAAGCCAAGAGCACGGCATCCGGAAGCAGGGGCGGGGAGATCCGGAAGTCCGGGACGGCCCCGGCAAAAACAGGAGCGGCACGCAAGCTCACCTTCCAGGAAAAACGGGAGATGGAGCATCTCGAAGCCGAAATACCGGAATTAGAACAGAAGAAAGCTGCAATCGAAGAAAAACTCTCGTCCGGCGACCTGCCGTTCGAAGAGCTTACGGCGCTTTCGGAGCAGATCACGGCACTCATGGACCAGATCGACACCAAAAGCATGCGATGGCTGGAATTGAACGAGATCGGAGGTTGATTCCTTCCTGCATACACTCTGAAACATCAGAATAGGTTCTAAAGCCGATACACTCCCCGAAAAGAGGAGTGTATCGATATTTTTTTCTCGCAACAATTTTATTTTTCGAAAAATTTTTCTTAATTTTATTTCCGGAAGTTTACGATAAACAACCAATTCCAACTAAATTAACTCTCCATTTTTCTCAAGCCGCCTTCCCGGGCGGCTTGGTTTTTTAACCTTTCCGCAAGCATCCTCCATCCGCAAGAACTGATTTCTATATTGAGCTTAAAAATTATTCGGCGAACACCTCCGATACATCGATGGCTGCAACCCGATTTCACGACCATTTGCAGCGATAAACCGTCGCCCCCTTGGATTCTTCGGAACGGGAAACAAAAATCCGTCTGAACCACACTGCGTAACAACTCGCAACCGCAATAGTAAACGATACACATTCCGCAACCGCTTTTCGAAAAGCGAAATACCCGACACTTTTCAGCAATCGGAATAACATCCACAAAGCAAAACCAGCCTCCGATCCGGAAGCTGGTTTTTACCTCCAAATAATATACTCCCCATTTCCGGGAAAGCGGAACAATATATCGATCAATCGTCGTACTCTTTCAACGCGAAACGCTTGTCATCGAAGGTCAATTCGATCGTATTGTTCAACTTCACTTCCCATTCCCGGCAAGTATGCTCGATTCCGACGAGGAAGGTTCCCGGAAAGTTCCGAGCGACGTAATCCGCAATCTGCGCCGGAACAACAGCCGACGGAACCGCCCGCGAACGGCTTTTAATTTCTCGCCACATTCCATTTCGGCGAAATTTCACTTGGGTACCATCGGCGAAAACGACTTTATACGTAACTGCAAGTTCGTCGAGCGTCTTGATTACCAAAACAGGATTCTCTTCCGGATAATGCTGTGCGATAAAAGAGCGGGCCTCACCGGGCAGTTCCTGTGGCGCTACGGCTCTTTCACACTCTATATTCCATGCGATTGCAAAGAGTAGAGCGAATATAGCAACGACACCCGTGATCCATACCCACCTTTTTCCCGAGCCGGATTTCAAAACTTCGGGAATTTTAGTCATCATAGTCTGTGACGTTGAAATTCAAATCGAATTCGACTTCCAATCCGTTCGACAGTTCGATTTCCCACGAATAGGCATCACGGTCGATCTTGCGGATAAACTGACCGGGGTAGTTCATCTTCGCTACGAAATCCGCGATCTGCTGGGGAACGATCGCCGCAGGAACGGCCGAATATTTACGATCGACCGCCGACCGTCGGCACGGAATTCCACTTCCGTGCGGTCGGTATAAGTCACCTCATATTCCGAACCGAAGTATTTGCTCTCCTCAACCGCATAAGCTACGGTCAGATCCTTGAAATACGTAGCGAGAAATTCCTGCGCGGCTTTAGGAAGGTTGTCGATCGTAATCGGTTTCTCGCGTCCGTCGGCCTAGGCCGACACGATGCCTGTAAGCAACAATGCCACGGCTAAAATCATCTTTTTCATAATACATTGATTTTAATCAAGTGAATATTAGCCATACAAAAATTCAAAAGTTGTCTAGCCGATCCATCAATCTTCGTAGGCCTCGATATTTCCGTTCGTATCCACACGCAAATCATACTCTCGACGGTCTTTTCGTGCTTCGAACTCATACCACATACCGCCGGAAGTTTCGATGCATTCAAATTCGTCGTCGTCGAGGGTATAGCCAGCCTGCTGCACCGCATCCAAAATATTTTGCGGCAACCGGTGGAGCTCCCACTCGGTGCGGAGCCAGTTGTTGCGACCGTCGAAAAGCACCTCTTTCCTGAGATTTTCGTGAAGAATCGTCAGTTCAAGACATCCGTCATCATATTCGCGTTCCACGACCTTAGCTCCCGGATAACGATCGTTCAGGAAGCGCTCGATCTCATCCTCTACCGGCAGTCCATTACCTCCCGTGTTTCCCATATCTATTACAGGACGGGAAATGATCCGAACAGGGGAGTCGTTTACGTAAATATCGACCTCTTTATGCCGTGTCTCCACTTCGACACACCAGAAAACGCTGATTCCGTCTGCCGTAGCCTTATCGAGTGACCATTTTTCGATGTCGTCGATATCGTTGGGGCTCGACAGCTGCTGGTCGGCCGCTACCGCATTGTAAATCGCTTCCGGCACGGCCGAACCAATATCCCGACGTCCATATTCGATCTTTGCATAGATGCGGTTCCCCTGCGCATCGAAATAGAGTTCATGCTTGTAACCGCCGCAAACAAGCTCGACTTCCGTACCTCCGTATTCCCGGTCCACGTCTATCACCGAGCCTCCGCCGTTATCATCGAGGTAACCTTGAATCTGCTGTTCGATACCCGCCGCAGGTTTCTCTGGAATATAGTCTTCATAACCATCATCCGCAGCATTGGTTACTTCGTTCACCAATACGCCTTCGGTCGAAAAATACAGGTCCATCCCGGTCGTTATGCCGTCTGCCGTGCGGGTGACGCCGATAACATAGACAACGGTCACACCCTCGCTGTCACCGGCCCCGACGACCTCCTTGCGCTCGAGCTTATCCACCTTACCAGTACGGGTCCATCCTTCGACTTCGGTATATTTGCTGGCATCGAAACCTTCCCGGACAGCCTGCGGAAGTGCCGCGAAGTCGATATTCGTTTCGGTCATGGCCCATTGTCCGTTTGCATTTTCGAACCATGCCGCATTGTTGGCCCTGGATTCCGTCCGGGTAGCCTCGAAGAAAAAGTTCGCCACAGCATAGTCGCCTCGAAGGGACCATCGTACATCTTGGGCACCCGGATAACGAGCGTTAAAAGCCGCCAATACCTCCTGCGAAATATGTGAGTCGCCCGGTCCTCCGACTTCATCCTTGTCGCACGCAGCGAACAGGAGAGCCGTCGCAGCCATTGTTAAAACAGATAATGTTTTTTTCTTCGTATTCATTGTTTCGTTTACTTAAATGTTTATCAATAATTTGTACTGCGAAATCACAGCCTGAAAAATCTTTATCGGAAACGGACGGGGTATCAATCGTCGATACCTATCAAATTATGACTTCGATCAAAAGTCAGCTCCATTCCGTTATTCAACTTGACCTCGACCTCCTGCTTGTCGCGTTCGATTTTGATGACCGCAGCACCCGGATACAGCTCCTGTACTTTGGTTTCGATCGGCATCGAAACGATTCCTGCGGGTAACGACGAATAACGGCAATCCACCTCTTTCCACGCTCCGTTTCGACGGAACTCGACCTTGCTGCCGTTCGTAAACATCACTTCGTAAATGACTTCGAAAAAATCGCTCTCTTTTTTTGCGTAGGCGATTTTTTCACCGGGAAAATACCGGGCAATGAACTCTTGCACCTGTCGCGGCATCTGTTCGGTTGTGACCGCACGGTCGTGATCGGCATAAGCCGGCGAGATTGTCAGCAGCGTGATGCCGATCAAAAACGCCATCATTTTTCTCGTGTTCTTCATTTTCTCAATATTTTTTATCGGGAGATCACCCGATCGGTTTGTATGGTACAAAATTGAGAACCGATTTTGGAGCGAATTTGGAATTTCGATATTTTGACAAAATATTTTTTCCAAACCCGATTATATATTTCGATACCCCGATCCGAAACCGGCCGATATGCTTCGACGTTCCTCCGAGAAAGGGATTTCGGACAGAGTCAGAACCGGTAACAGAGGATTATCGCCGAAATCAGCAAAAAACAGTCGTCATATTCGAATGCAGCTGATCCTCGTCCCAATTATCGCCAGCTTACGCCAAAATGGTGGCGGCCATTTTCGAAGCAATAAATTAATCCGAGGCGATAATAATCCGTTATGGCTTTGACCAGTGCCAAACCGAGCCCTGTCGAGCCTTCTTTTTGCGACCCCTGATAAAAGCGTTCGAAAATATGTTTCTCATCAAGCGGCGATACTCCGTCGTTAATAACCGTCAATACATTTCCCTCGATACGAATATCTACGGCGGCTCCGTCGGCACTGTGAAGGTAGGCGTTCTTGATCAGGTTGGAAACCAATATCGAACAAAGCGATTCATCCATCCGGACCGAGAAGGTCCCGGGCAAATGCAGACGACAACGGATTTTGTGTTCTCCGTATATATCGTCATAAAGCGCCTTCCGCTCCTCGACCAGGGGAACGAGATCGATGTCGGTGCTCTGCGGAAACTGACCGTTATCTATCTTGGTAAGCAGCAACAGCGTTTTATTCAGCCGGACGATATGGTCGAGCGTACGCCGCATCTGAATAATTTCGCCCGTCGTTTCCTCGTCCAGGTCCGCACAATCGAGCAGATACTCCATACGTCCGCCAAGTACAGCCAACGGAGTTTGCAACTCGTGCGAGGCATTGCCTATAAACTGTTTTTGACGCTCGAACAACTCCTCGGAGCGATCCACGGCCTGCTGTGCCGCAACATTCAATCGACGGAATTCGGTAATAGAGGTATCGTTCGGCACAGGCGCGACTTCGCGCCCGGGAGCATAGCTATCCAACCAATGCAACAACTCATAAAGCGGCAGCATGCTTTTATGGAACACCCACAAGGTCGTTCCGGAAACTGTCACCAAAAGGAAAAGATAGAGCCACACGACCCACCACATGACTGTTTCCAGCAGATCGTCTTTTTCGAAAGTAGGCATAGCCACCTTCAGTTCATAAAAATTACCGTCCTTATCCTGAAAAATAGTCGCCAACACCCGGGCCGGCTCGGTTTCATCCTTTTCCGGAATATACACCTCGGTATCGTAGTAGTCGATCGAAGGACGGGTGGCGACGTATCCGGATTCAACGGGGATGATCGTGTAACTGTTATTGGAACCTTCGTTCGAACGGGGCAAAGGCTCCCCGGCAAGCACCCTCATTACGATCAATTCCGAATAATCCTCGAGAGCATCGTCCGCTTCATCGTTTATCTCGTCCATCATGGTAAAATAAAACACGACCGCCCATAAAGCGATCAGCGGGAACAAGACCAGCGACAAACGAAGCGATATGTTATAGATCAATTTCATAAATGCATTGCTTAATCAATCAGTTTGTAACCGAAACCGTACACAGCTTTGATTTCGATCGAGGCTCCGGCCTCTTCGAGTTTGCGGCGCAGATTTTTGACCTGCGAATAAACGAAATGGAAATTATCGGATTGATCGACATGATCCCCCCATACGGCTTCGGCCAAAACTGCCTTATCGACCACATGACGCGGACGCTGCATGAAATACGAAAGAATATCGAACTCCTTTTTCAATAAAGCGACCTCCTTGCCGTCTATTTCCACTCGGCAACTTTCCGGGTCGAGCGTTACATTACCCAGCGCAATGCCGCCTTTCCCGCCACCGCGACTACGGCGAATGACACTCTGGATACGCGCCGAGAGTTCCGCCAAATGGAACGGTTTAGGCAGGTAGTCGTCCGCACCTTCTTTCAGCCCGAGGACCTTGTCTTCCAAAGAATCCCGAGCCGAGATAATGATTACGTTTTCGCGTTTATCCGCTCTTCGAAGACGCTCGAGAAGTTGCAACCCGTTGCCGTCCGGCAGCATAATGTCCAATAAGATACAATCATACGAATAGGCTGCCAATTTGTCCGAAGCCTCGGCGTATGTACTGGCCGTTTCCACGACATATTGCTCTTTGCGAAGTGCACGTGCCAGCAACTCACGCAATGAGGATTCGTCCTCCACGATCAATAATTTCATAACGACAAGTCATTTTAATACCACAAACAAAAATACCGATTTTGTAAAGAAATTGAAATGAACTCGAATATAATAAATTATATTACGGGAAGTTTTTCATTAGGCGTCTGCATATACTGATCTATAAAACTCCATAACTTATTTGCTATGTTTATAGTTATGCAACTTGCTAACAGACAAAACATTATCCGAAAATGGGGGAACGGACAGCCGTACGGACAGGTTCCGCCTTTCGTCTTCCGAAGAAAAGAAAATACATTCGCAAAAAGCAGAGGCAATACCTGCCGTTGCATGCCGTGAAGCGTACGATAGCCTGTACACGATCGAGGGGAGGGGTGATGCCCACATTTCAAAATGACCCGAACCCGGTCTTCCGGAATACTCGTAACCCAGCCACAGAACTACATCGAGCTCCGTAGTGGAAGTCCATAAAAACGCTTCACCCGCACTGAAAAATCAGCACGGGTGAAGCGAGGCGACCGCCCGTAAAATCGTTCCGGGCAACTTGTCGGCAAACTATCGGCTCTCCTGCCGGAAAGCCGATGGAGAGATCCCAGTATGTTTCTTGAAATAACGCCCCAAATAAGACTGATCCGGGAAATGCATTTTATAAGCGATCTCCTGAATGGGCAGGGTAGTGTTCTGAAGCAATACTTTTATTTCCATTATTACGATCTTATCGATCAACTCCTTGGCCGATTGATGCGTCGTCCGGCGCACGATGGCGGAAAGATAACGGGTCGAGATACAGAGCTTGTCCGCATAGAAAGAAACCTCACGCTCTTCGATACAACAGTCATGAACTAGGGAAACAAAGCGATGAAACAGCTCCATCTGCCGGTTGGAAGTCGTGGGACACTGGCTGCTGACCTTACGCTGGATCTTATCGTAAAGCTCCAGCATAATATTCTGCAACCGATTTCTCACGATCGTCTTTCGGAACATATTACCCCGATCCTGATAGGTGTAATCCATTATTTCGAACCAGGTAGACAATCCGGCAGCCATCCTTTCGTTTACTTGAGAAATGGGATTTTCCTTCAAAAAGCTGAAAAACGAGAGCCCCAGCCGAAATCCGGCCTCCCCGAACAGGTCGGGAGAGAAGGCGCCGAACCTCACCGAAAAGTCGGCCGACGCATCGTCGAACATCAATACGCTGCCGGGCAGTAAGAGTACGATCGTATTGAGCTGCAAAGGTCCCCGGCGAAGATCGACGGTCACCTGGGCATGACCGCTCGTACAAAGCAGAACCAGTGCGCAATCGCAACGGCAGGGATTATTGAAGAAATAAGCGAGATCGGATTTTCCGATAACAAAAGGTTCCTCTTCGGAAACAGCTATGGGGTTTGCTGCGGACATAATGATTTCTTCTTTTTTGGACAAACGAAAAGCCCCTGATATTATTATCGTACAAATATGGCATAAATATACCGAAAAGTGACAATATTATTCGCAAGAAAGAAAGTTACACATTAAATTTTACGGTACTTTTGCATGACAAAAAGTTTTTTAACGGGAAAATATTTTTTCAAAGTAATAATAATCAACCAAAAAACTATGAAGCAGAAGTTAATTCAGGCAGTCTTGTTCGGAAGCTGCATGGCTTTCGCCGTATCGTGCGGCCAGGCTCCGACGGCAAGAGGCGAGGCGGAATATTCCGTCATGACAATTTCGACATCGGACGTAACGATTCCGAGCACCCACTCGGCAACCATCCGTGGGCGCCAGGACATCGCCATTTACCCGCAGGTATCGGGTACCATTTCCAAAGTGTGCGTTAAAGAGGGTGAAGTAGTTCGCCAGGGACAGTTGTTGTTCATTATCGACCAGGTGCCCTACAAGGCAGCCCTGCAAACCGCAAAAGCCAACGTCGCAGCTGCCGAGGCCAGCGTAGCCACCGCTCAATTGACCTACGACAGCAAAAAAGAGCTGTTCGCCAAGAACGTCGTTTCGCAGTTCGACCTGCAAACTTCCCAGAACAACCTGCTGACGGCAAAATCCCAGTTGGCACAGGCCGAGGCACAGCTCGTCAATGCGGCCAACAACCTCTCCTATACCGAAGTGAAAAGTCCGTCCAACGGCGTAGTCGGTGTCCTGCCGTATCGTGTGGGTGCCCTGGTGAGCGCATCGATTCCCCAACCGCTGACCACCGTATCGGACAACTCCGATATGTACGTTTATTTCTCCCTGACGGAGAATCAACTGCTCGACCTGACCCGTGAATACGGCTCGATGGACAAAGCGCTGGCGGCGTTGCCGAACGTGCAGCTTGTGCTCAACGACGGATCGCTTTACTCCCAGGAGGGACGCATCGAATCGATCAGCGGCGTGATCGACACTTCGACGGGCAGCGTACAGCTTCGCGCCGTATTCCCCAATCCCGGACGCTTGCTTCACAGCGGTAGCTCGGGTAATGTCCTGTTGCCGCACATCTACAAAAACGTAGTCACCGTTCCGCAAGTCGCTACCTTCGAATTGCAGGACAAGAAATTCGTTTATAAGGTCGAGAACGGCGTAGCCACCTCGCAGAATATCACCGTATCGCCCCAGAGCGACGGCAAGAATTTCATCGTCACCGCCGGACTCACCCCGGGCGAAGTCATCGTGACCGAAGGCGTCGGTCTGATGCGCGAAGGAACCCCGATCAAACCCAAAGGAGCCGCAACGACCGCGACCGCTCCTGCAGAACAACCTACAAAAGAGCAGTAAAATATGACACTAAAACATTTCATAGACCGCCCGGTATTGGCGGCGGTCATTTCCATCGTAATCGTCCTGGGCGGTATTATCGGTGTTGCGACGCTCCCCGTCGAGCAGTACCCCGACATCGCGCCCCCGACGGTGATGGTGCGTGCCAGCTATCCGGGCGCCAGCGCCGAAACCATCCAGAAGAGCGTCATCATTCCGCTTGAGGAGGCTATCAACGGCGTGGAAAATATGATGTACATCAAATCCGAAGCATCGAATGCCGGTAGCGGATCGATCACGGTTTATTTCAAACAGGGCACCAACGCGGATATGGCGGCCGTCAACGTACAGAATAAAGTAGCGACGGCAACCGGATCGCTCCCTGCCGAAGTTACAAAAATCGGTGTTACGACCATGAAGCGTCAGTCTTCGATGCTGAAAGTTTTCACGCTAAGCAGTCCAGACGATTCATACGATGAAAATTTCTTGTCGAATTACCTCAATATCAACATCAAACCGCGCATCCAGCGTATCCAGGGCGTCGGAGAATTCTTTGCTCTCGGTGGCGATTATGCAATGCGTATCTGGATGAAGCCGGACGTCATGGCCCAGTACAAGTTGATTCCTTCGGACATTACAGGCGTTCTGGCGGAACAAAACATCGAATCGGCAGCCGGTATGTTCGGCGAGAACTCAGATAACACGTTCCAATATACCATGAAATACCGTGGCCGTAAAATGACACCTGAAGAGTTCGGGGAGATCGTAATCCGAGCTACTTCTGACGGTCAGGTACTGCGTCTGAAAGATGTGGCAGACATTGAATTGGGACAGGACTCCTATGCTTATCACGGTATGGTCAATGGTCATCCCGGCGTTTCGGCGCTCGTCTTCCAGACCGCAGGCACGAACGCCACACAAACCGTCGAGGAAATCGACGCGATGCTCGATGAAATTGCAACCGAACTCCCTAAAGGCGTAGAGATAACCCACTTGATGAGCGTGAATGACTACCTGTACGCCTCGATCCACGAAGTGATCAAAACCCTGATCGAGGCCATCATCCTCGTCATTTTAGTGGTTTACGTCTTCCTGCAGGATATACGCTCGACGCTGATCCCGACCATTTCGATCCTCGTGTCGCTGGTGGGTACGTTCGCTTTCCTTTCGTTCGCGGGCTTCTCGATCAACCTGCTGACCCTCTTCGCGCTGGTGCTCGCCATCGGTACGGTGGTGGACGACGCGATCATCGTCGTCGAAGCCGTCCAGGCACGCTTCGACAGCGGCTACAAGTCATCGTACCTGGCTACGGTCGATGCCATGGGCGGCATCACTTCGGCCATCATCACCTCGACGCTGGTCTTCATGGCCGTGTTTATCCCGGTGTCGATGATGGGCGGAACCTCAGGTACGTTCTATACGCAATTCGGTATCACGATGGCCGTCGCCGTCGGTATCTCCGCACTCAACGCACTGACTCTTTCCCCGGCGCTCTGCGCCCTGTTGCTCAAACCCTATGTAGATGAAGACGGCAATGTGAAGAACAACTTCGCGGCCCGGTTCCGCAAGGCTTATAATACGGCCTTCAGCGCCGTGCTCAAGAAATACCAGCGCGGTGTCATGGTATTCATCAAGCACAAATGGCTCACCTGGGCAACGCTGGGTCTGGCAATGATCGGGCTGGTGCTGCTGATGAACAACACCAAAACCGGTCTGGTACCCGACGAGGACCAGGGTACGATCATGATCAACGTAACGACGGCTCCGGGTAGCTCGCTCGCCGAAACCAACAAGATAATGGGCAAAGTAGGCGAGCGTCTGAAAAGCATTCCCCAGATCCGCGACTTCCAGCAGGTAGCCGGTTACGGTATGATCGCCGGACAGGGAAACTCGTACGGTATGTGCATCGTCAGACTGAAAGACTGGTCGGAGCGTCCCGACAAGGCCGACGCCGTGAATGCCGTAATCGGCCAAATCTATGCCCGGACCGCCGACATCAAGGACGCGCAGATCTTCGCCGTCGCTCCCCCGATGATCACCGGTTACGGTACTTCGACCGGTTTCGAAATGTATCTGCAAGACCAGACGGGCGGCGACATAACGGACTTCTACAACATCTATTTGCAATACATCTATGCGCTCAACCAACGGCCGGAAATCCAGATGGCCTATTCGACCTTCAACATCAACTTCCCGCAGTATATGGTGGACATCGATGCGGCGAAGGCCAAGCGCGCGGGTATCTCTCCGACAGAGATTCTTTCGACCCTTTCGGGCTACTACGGCGGACAGTACGTGTCGAACATCAACCGCTTCTCGAAAGTATATCGCGTGATGATCCAGGCCGATCCGAAATACCGACTCGATCCCGAATCGCTCAACAACGTGTACGTGCGGATGCAGAACGGCGAAATGGCACCGATCAGTCAGTTCGTCAAGCTCACCAAGGTATATGGATCGGAGGTATTGAGCCGCTTCAACATGTATAACAGTATCGCCATCAGCGGTACCGTCGCCGACGGATACTCGACCGGCGATGCGATCAAGGCCATCGAGGAGGTAGCGGAACAGGTGCTGCCCAAGGGTTATGGCTACGACTTCGGCGGACTTACGCGCGAGGAGAGTCAGACAGGTAGCAACACGGCGATCATCTTCGGTATTTGCATCATCCTGATCTACCTGATTCTGAGTGCTCTTTACGAGAGCTTCCTGATTCCTTTCGCCGTCATTCTGGCCGTACCGTGCGGTCTGCTGGGTTCGTTCATTCTGGTCAAGCTCATCGGACAGGAGAACAACATTTACCTCCAGACGGGTCTTATCATGATTATCGGTCTGTTGTCGAAAACCGCGATTCTGATTACGGAGTACGCGGCAGACCGCCGCAAGTCGGGCATGAGCCTCTCGCAGGCCGCCTTCTCGGCCGCCAAAGCCCGTCTGCGTCCTATCCTGATGACCGTGCTGACCTGCGTGTTCGGTATGATCCCGCTGGTAATCGCAACGGGTGTGGGCGCCAACGGTAACTCGACCCTCGGTTCGGGCGTCGTCGGCGGTATGATCGTCGGTACGTTGGCTCTGTTGTTCCTTGTGCCGTCCCTGTTCATCGTCTTCCAGCACCTGCAGGAGAAGGTCAAACCGATCCAATTCACGAACACTCCCGACTGGATGATCGAAGCCGAGATCGAAGACAGCAAAAAAGAAAACGAAGAGAAGAAGTAAACCATGAAAAAGCTAATCATCATACTTGCCGCAGCCGCCATGGCTGGCTGCGGCATTTACAAGCCCTACACGCGCCCGGAAGAGATCAAAACCGACGGGCTTTACGGCCAGGGAGTCGAAACGGTCGATACGATGACCCTGGGTAACATTTCCTGGCAGGAGATGTTCACCGATCCCTACCTGCAACAGCTCATTCAGCAGGGACTGGACAACAACACCGACCTCCAGTCGGCTTACTGGCGCGTAAAAGAGGCGGAAGCGACGCTGAAGTCGGCACGCCTGGCATACCTGCCCTCGTTCAACTTCGCTCCGAACGGAGGCGTGAGCAGCCTGACCAACCCTTGGAACGCCACGTGGACCTACACCGTTCCCGCAACGGCCAGCTGGGAGGTCGATATTTTCGGCAAACTCACCAACAGCAAGCGCCGGGCGAAAGCTCTTCTCGCACAAAGCCAGGAGTACCAACAGGCTGTCCGCACGCAGGTCATCGCCTCCGTCGCCAATCTCTACTACACGCTGCTGATGCTCGACGCTCAGTACGAGATATCTTCAGAAACCGCTGAAAAATGGCTCGAAACCGTCAATACGATGCGGGCCATGAAAGAGGCGGGTATGACCAACGAAGCGGCGGTTTCTCAAGCCGAAGCAAGCTACTATTCGATCGAATCCTCGCTGTTCGACCTGGAGTACCAGATCCGCGAAATGGAAAACAGCCTCTCGTCGTTGCTGGGGGAAGCTCCCCGCAGCTTCGAACGCGGCACGCTCGACGAGCAAATTCTTCCGGAGAATCTGGTGGTCGGCATTCCCGCGCAGATGCTCTCCAACCGTCCCGACGTGAAAAATGCCGAATACTCGCTGGCACAGGCCTTTTACAACACGGCCGGAGCCCGGTCGGCGTTCTATCCGGCCCTCAGTCTGAGCGGTACGCTGGGTTGGACCAACGATGGAGGTGTTACGATGCTCGACCCCGCCAAATGGATTTTCAATGCTGCGGCATCGCTCGTACAGCCCATCTTCAACGCGGGCAGAAACCAGGCACAGCTTCGAATCGCCAAAGCGCAACAGCAGGAGGCCCTGCTGTCGTTCCAGCAGACCCTGCTCAACGCGGGAGCCGAAGTGAACAACGCCCTCGCCAAATGCCAGTCGGCACGCTCCAAAGTCGATCTGCGCCAGAAACAGGTCGCTTCGCTGGAAACTGCCGTCGAGAGCACCCAGCTTCTGATGCGCCACGGCAGCACGACGTACCTCGAAGTGCTGACCGCACAGCAAACCCTGCTGTCGGCACAACTGTCGCAAATCAACGACCGTTTCTCGGAGATTCAGGCTATCGTCGATCTCTACCATGCCCTGGGCGGCGGCCGTGAAATCGAATCCGAAACCGATAAATAACAATGAAACGCAGGGTAACACGCGAAGAAATCATCCGCACGACGCGGGACCTCATCATCCGGAACGGCATCCGTGCCGTCCGGGTGGATGAGATCGCACAAAAGCTGGAGATCTCCAAGCGGACACTCTACGAACTGTTCAGCGATAAGGACACCCTGGTCGAACAGTGCTGGGACAAAATCCGGGAAGAACAGGAGAAAAAGATCGCAGGCTACCTCTTTTATCAACCCGGTTCGGCCCTCGAACAGGCCCGGAATCTGATTCAAGAATACATTGCCGCTGTATGTATGATCAGTTGCATTTCGCTTCAGGAGTTGCAACAGAAGGTTTCCTATGCCGATTCCTACGAAAAAAACCGTCGTTTCTGGCTGGACTCGTTTACCGAAGTACTGGAACATTGCGTCGCCGACGGCAGCGTATTGCCCGATGTGGACTGCCAGCTGTTCGCCAAACGGTTGATGAACGTACTGCTCGGCCTCTACCTCGAAGGAGGAACCCGTCGGGAAATGGATGCTTTCGGGTGGGCTCTCCTGCGCGGAATCGCCACTCACCGGGGCATCGAATGGCTCGACGGAAAAAAGCCGAACTCCTGACATTTTCACGTCGAAGATCCGACAATCGGATTTACCGAAAACAAAAAGAAGAAAGGCAGCGTTTGAAACGCTGCCTTTCCCTTTTTACTTTTTATTAACGCTTGATCGAAAGCCCGGTTTAATAGGCTTTGTTCTGGGGATCGAACTCCGTCCAACCCGACATCCATCCGTCGTTCTCGTCGGCGAAGGCTCCGATATAGGTCACCTCATCGAAACCGTTGGCAACCAACGGATCGGTAAAAGAAGCGGCCCCGCGCAGCGGGCTATCGGAGAGCGGACCGTAGTTCGGATTGGCTTGCAGGCTGTTGGGCTGGGAGAGTTTCAGATCGGCGATCGCATCGAAATACTTGTTCGAAGCTATCGACTTGAAATAGGTCGAAGAGAAGGACTCCTTCGACTTGTCGATGCTGTTTTTGTCGCCGTTGTCGCAGAAACCATCCTCGAACGATTTGTTCACGTCGCTGCCCAGGACGGTCATACCGGCCATATAGACGTTCTGAATCTTCAACGTACCCTCAGACGCCGCAGTCTGCGTCTGCGAACCTTTGTCGTTCTCCACGATCAGACCGACGGGGAAACCCATCGCCACCGAATTGAAACAGTTCAGATGCGAATTGCGGCGCACTTGCATGGCAGACTGGAACTGGCCCAGCTTGGAACCGTTCTTGGGATTCATATCGCCTGCGGTGATATAGTCGGAAGTGTTGGAGAATGCTGCATCCTGACCGACCGGACCGACGAAGGTCACGTTCGAAAAGACGCAGGAGGTGAAAGGAGAAGTGGCAGAACCTTCGCCGTTGTTATCGCTCTCGAAACCGTTCGACGCCGAGGTGTCGGCAATGCGGGGATGGCGCACGCCCAGGCAGAACTGCACCTTGCCGCAGAATCCGTTGTCGGTATCGAAATCGTCGTCCCAGGTGTGGTAGGAAACCAGGTATTTGGCGTTCACCGCACCGCCGAACCACTCATAGGAGTCGTCGTTGGAATAGGACACCTGCACGTGGTCGATCTGCGTAGCCGATCCCACAGAACCGAACGTGATGGCATTGATCTCCTGGTCCTCCTTGAAGGGATAGCCGGCGAACTCGCAACGCACGTAACTCAAGGCACCCGAACAGTCGGCATTGTCGCTGCCTCCGTGCGTAGTGCGGGGACCGCCCTCGATCTGCATCGTCCCCTTGTTGTTCACACCGCGACCGCAGAGAATGATACCGCCCCAATCGCCCGGCCGACGGCTGCCGGCAGGCATCTCGGAGGTGAAGACGATCGGCTCGCTCTGCGTGCCTTTAGCCCACAACTGGCCGCCCGGCTCTACGATGAGCGCTGCCTTAGTCTCCTTGTCGCCCTTGATAATCGTACCCGGAGCCAGCGTCAGGCTCGCACCGTCGGCGATATAGCACCAGCCTTTCAACAGGTAGGTACCTTTGGGAAGCGTGTAGTCGCCCTTGATCTCGAATTCCTGACGTCCGTCGCCGATCTGGGTCCCGTCCTCGAAGAGTATCTCCGTCAGATCGCCACCGGACGGATTTCCGCCCTCGCCGCTACCGCCGTTGCCTCCATTGCCACCGTTACCGTTCTCGTCGTCGCTGCATCCTGCGAGACTCAACGCAGCCATCAAACATGCTGCCCATAAAATTTTCTTCATAATTTATTTGATTAAAAAAGGTTGATTTTACTTCGACTATTTTCTCACTCGGTAGAACCCGAACGAATTTCTGCGATTCACTTAAAATTTGGCCGTCACGCTCAGCGAGAACATCCGTCCCGCCGTGAACTGTTTGGTGATTTGCTTGCGGGACACCACATCGCCTCCGTTCTCGAATTTCGGGAATTGGGCGAACTGCACCTTCTCGTTGAGCAGGTCCTTGGCGTTGAACTTCAGCTCCCAATGCTTGCCGAAAGATTTGCTGACCACCACGTCGAGCGCGTTGCGCGGCATCTCGTACATATCCGGAATATCGTTGTCGATGCTGCCGCCCACGCTCATATCGCTGCGGCCAATGCCCACGATGCGCTTGCCGATGCGATTATACAGGACACCGACCGTAAGGCCCAGTTTGGGCGACTGGTAGAAGAGTCCGGCATTGACCAGATAGGGCGACTGGCCCTGCAACGGACGGTCGTGCTCGAGGCTCTCGTCGTCGAAATCCACACGGCTCTTCATGAGCGAACCGTTCAGAACCACCGAGAAATTGCGCATCCCCATAAAATCGAGGTTTTTCTTCACGTCCAGCTCCACACCGTACAGATTGGCCCGGTCGGCATTCTCGAACGTGTAAGTATAACTGCCGCTGCCCGCATCGAGAATAGCCGTTTCGATCGGATTGCGGAAATGCTTGTAGAACACGGCCACCGAGATACCTTCGCCCGCAGCCGGATACCACTCCCAGCGCAGATCGGCGTTCTGGATATAGGCCGCTTTCAAATCGGCATTACCCTTCACGTCGCTGAACAGGTCGAAATCGTAATAGACCGAAGGGGAAACTTCGCGGAATTCAGGACGGTTGGTGGACATACCGTAAGCGGCACGCAGCAGGTGCTTGTCGTTGATGCGGTATGTCACATTGACCGAAGGGAAGGGATCGGCATGGGTATAGTTTCGTGTTTCGCTGTCCCAGTCCTTGATCTTGGTGTACGAGGTGAGCGCCATACGGCTGTATTCGAACCGGACGCCGGCATAAACGTTCCAGCGGCCGAAGGGCAGGTCGATGCCGGCATAAGCCGCCGTCAGGATGTTGTCGCCCTTGTAGCTGTTGCGGTTGTCGCTGTCGTCGTAGATATAGAGCTTGTCGGCGCCATAATTACCGTCTTGCAAAATATCGTCGATCACATCGCCGTAAGCGAAGTCCGCAGGCAGGTTGTCCGTGTCGAAGCGATAGAAATAGGCCCGGGTGCGATAATCCCGCGTACGGTATTCGCCGTAGAGTCCGACCTTCAGTTCGGGGGCGAACGACGAACCTTCGCGCAAGGTGCAGGAGTAGTTGATGCCCGCCGAAGCGATGTGTTCGCGCAATTTCATGAAGTCACGCCGGATCTCGTTCTGATCGATCTGCATTTGACCGTAGTGCGCATCGCCCACCATGTCGTTCTCCTGCCGGTTGACGATGCGGCGGTCGGGCTGGTTCTTGTCGGCGTAGGAATATCCGGCATCCCAGTCCAGAGTTCCCAGTTCGAGAGTATGTACACCCGCTATCTGCCCGCTGTACGTGCTGCGAGAGGTGTAGCAATACTCCGTTTTCTCCTGGATATAGAGCGACGACATATTCTGCCAGCCTTCGCGCAGCGTGAGCTTGTCCTGTCCGATCTGGTTGAAAATGTTACGGAAATAGTAGCGATTCTTTCCGTTCAGGTAAGCCAGATTCAGCAAGGCGCCCACTTTGACGTTGGTCTGGTACTGGTCGTCGGTATATTTGTAGTAGTATTCGGGTTTGTCCTCCACCTTGTTGTAAACCCCGTAACGGGAGTTTTCCATATTCGAGAAGGTCCGGGTGGCATAGCTGTAATTGAGCGCTCCGTTCAGCGCCAGATCGGCGCCGTTGCCCAGGCGGAAGCTGTGGCCGTAGGAGAATGAGAACCGCTGGTCGGGAATCGGCTTGCGGGTCTTGATCGACCAGTCGTTGTTGAAGCCGTGACGGGTCATGTCGGTAACGAAATCCGGATCGTCGTTATCAAAAGCACCCGTAATACCACCCCGCACGCCGCGCTTGCCGTTGTCGCAGCCGAACCAGTCGCTGCCGCTTCCCGGATTGTAGAGAAAGTCGTGGCCGAAGGTCGCCGTGTTGAACCCGATCGAGTAGGAGAGGGCGAAGGGTAGTTCACCCGGCGTATCTTTGGTGTTGATCTTGACGAACCCGCCCGTGAAATCCGCAGGGATTTCCGGAACGGGGGACTTCAGGATCATGATGTTCTCGATCTGCCCCGCAGGGATCAGATCGAAGGAGAAGGCCCGCGAATCGGCTTCCGAGCTCGGAATGGCCGCATCATTGACCCACACATTATTATAACGCTGCGAGAGACCTCTCGCCACGATGAATTTGTCGTCGATGATCGAGATACCGGGTATGCGTCGCACGACTTCACCCGCATCGCGGTCCTGCGTGCGGGCGATCATCTGCTTCGACACACCGCTCACGACCATCTTGGAGTTGCGGACGGCCTGCATCACGGCCGCCTCGCTCGAAAGCCGCCGCACGGTAGTCACGACCACCTCGTCGATCTCTTCGGCCGAGGGTTGCAGCGAAATCAGCGGCAGGGTATTCTCTCCCGGCTTGATCTGACACCCCTCGATCACTACGCGCTGGTAGGAGAGCATCTGCACTTCGATCGTATAAGTGCCCGGCTTTACATTATTAATAACGAAGCGGCCGTCGGCATCGGCGACGGCCCCATACGTCGTATTCTGCAAAATCACGGCGGCGCCGATGACCGCCTCGCCGGTCGATGCGTCCTGCACCGTACCGGTCACAACAGACAGAAGGGGCGCTGCAACCGTCGTGCAGATCCCCTTCAGCATCAATAACCCAATCAATAAAAATCTATTCATCCACTTATTATTTTACAGCGGCAAAAGTACCGGGCCGCTGTTTCACCCGGGCTACACCCTCGTTACAAAAGCGTCAAACAACCGTTTCAAATCCGTTACACGCCCGACGAAACAGTTGCACAGTCCATCGAAAAAGGCTACATTTGCAGCCGATTAACCCTATTTCCGATATGAGAAACCTCTCACGCCACGCGGGACCCAACCGCATGATGTTCCTACTCCTTATCCCCTGTCTTCTGTTGTCCGCACTTCGGGCAAAGGCGGAAGAAACCGCACTTCCCGAGGGAAAAAGACCGGGCGTAACGCTTCAGGTCGAAATGGATCTGGTCAGCAGTTATATCTGGCGCGGTGTTTACGAAGCGGGCCCCAGTCTGCAACCGGGACTGACGCTCGGCATAGGAAACTTTACGATAGCGGCCTGGGGATCGGTTGATTTCACGTCGAGTTCATACAAAGAGGCGGACCTGATGCTCAGCTACCGGCTCAAAAACATCACCTTCCACCTCAAAGACCTTTACGACGAAGGTTCGGCCTCGGACCGGAATCCGCAGATCAGCCGCAACTACTTCCATTTCGGCGCCGACTCCCCGCACCGCATCGAAGCCGGCATCGAATGGCAGGTATCGCGCAAAGTCCCCATCACGCTCTCCTGGTACACGATCCTTTTCGGAGCGCGAGATGTCGATACCCGGGGGCGGCGGTGCTACTCCTCATACGTCGAAGTAGCCTATCCCTTTACGGTCAAAACCATCGACCTGAAAACGGGCGTAGGAGCCGCGCCCTGGAAAACGGCAGGAGAGGGCGGAGCCAAAGGTTTTGCCGTGAAAAACGTCTTCATAAACGCCGGAAAACTGTGGGCGGTCAAAAGCATGGGTTCCTTCCGAATCGGACTCTTCACCCATCTCTCCTGGTGTCCGCTCAAAGAGGACATGAACTGCGTAGGAGGCATTTCGCTGCGGATGTAACCGCAAAAAACAACAGAGAAGCCCTTCCGTCGATGACGGAAGGGCTTCTCTGTTTCGTACAATTACACCTCCGGACGTTCCCTTTACGGACAAGACCGGCAAAAAAACGAGCTTATTGCATCACAAGCACCCAATTCACCGCAAAAACAGACTTTATCGTTCCATAAATTGAACGAAATATATTATTTTTTATACTTTTGTATATACTTCTTACAAAAAACAATTAACCCGAAAACGCTATGAAACAATTCTTCCTGATCCTATCCGGCCTCGCATTGCTGACAGGATGCAGCAGCAAGAACGACTCTGTCGAAGGCCCCGTACAATCCCGCATCCGAATCGCTCCGAGCATCTCCCGTGTTACAGGGCTCAATTTCGACACCGGGGACCGCATCGGACTCACGATCGTCAAATCCGGTGCCAACTACTGTGAAAATACGCCTCTGCGTTTCGACGGTACGGTCTTCGTTTCGGACGACCTGTTCTGGTACGACGATTCGAGTGAAAAATCGAATCTCACGGCTTACTATCCCTACCTGGCGGAAGGAGCTCCGGCGAGCTTCACCGTTCGTGCCGACCAGAAGCTCGCCGCCGATCACGAAGCCTCGGACCTGCTGGCAGCGACGGCGACGGACGTCGTACCGAGCCAAACGGCCGTGAATATGATATTCACCCACCTGCTCACCAAAATCGTGATCGACATTACGAACAACTCCGCCAATACGATCCAGGAAGTCACCCTGAAGGGCAGCCGCTGCACGGCTACCGTCGATCTTTCGACAAAAAGCGTCCAGGTCGATGCTTCTTCGGCGGAAACGGATATCTATCCCTTTCCAACGGTGACCGCAGGACGGTATGAAGCCATTCTCGTACCGCAACGGGCGGCACTCGAACTCGAAATCCAAACTTCCGACGGTAACCGGCACATCAAAACATTCCAGGCGACCGACCTACAATCCGGCGCGGAATATGCGATCGAGGCGGTAATCAGCAATACGAACAAAATCCACGCCTCCATCAGCGGCGCCGTCAAAGGCTGGGAGGACGGAGGAGCGATCGCTCCGGTCGAAGACGACCTGCCGGAAGATTCCGACCTGCTGGAGTACGCAGGCGTCAAGTACCGCATCCGGCAACTCAGCAACGGTACGACCTGGATGGCGGAAAACCTGCGCTACATTCCCGAAGGCAAACGCGTTTCCTCGTCCCCGTCCGACGAAAACGGCATCTGGTACCCCTGTACGACCTCCTTTACCGCATCCAGCGACACGGAATACATCCAACGGCAGGGGTTGCTCTACGATCTGGCTACAGCCGTAGGGGAACCTGTTACTGCGGATAACTTCCGCAATATCGAGGGCGTGCAAGGCATTTGTCCGGAAGGATGGCACCTTCCGACCCGGGCGGATCTGGAATCGCTTATCGCCGTGAACAGTGAACTCGGCAGCTCCTTCTTCACCTATGCCGGGACACGCGATCCGAGCGGGAAATACATCGGATCGTTGATGTCCGGGAATTTCTCCAAAGGTTACCTGCTCTGTACGAGCACCGAAAGTTCGGTCTATACTCCGGAGGATCTGAACTACCAATACCTGCTTTTCTCGAAAAGCAACCAGGTAAACATAATCGACATCGACTGTCGCTCGGGCATGCCGGTACGTTGCGTGAAGAATGCCACGTCCGGGGAATAAACGGCACAAAAAAGAATTGCGGACCGGCACAGAGCATAAAACGACCGGACGTTTCCGGCAAAGCGGCAACGCCCGGCAACAACGATCCAGGAAAAAACGTCGGCAACAGGAAGGAGAGCCACTTTTTAAGCGGCTCTCCTCTTTATTCATTGCCGGTAATAAGACTTATCCAACCCGAACGCATAGCTATTTCTGTACCGCCAGGTCAGCAAGACCGCAACGAAAGCCAGACCAGCACTCAAGATGAAAGGGAAGCGTTCTCCCTGCATGTGCAGAATGTTTCGCAACAGGTCGATAATGAACGGACAAAGAACGATCGCCAGATAATTTACCGACATCACGACCGAAAGGGCCAATGTCGCCAATTGCGGTGGGGCCGCCGCAGCCGCCTTGTCGTAAATAATCGGTTGAATAATGCCGTATCCGAGTCCCACGAGAGTGCATCCCGCAATCAACCAGAAATGCGCCTTGAAGAGTCCGATAAAGAGCAATCCCGCACAGATCATAATCAACGAAACCAGATTGACACTGCCGCGCAGACGCCGGATGATCGGGGAAAGGAAAAAGCCGGGCAACATGATAGCCAGGAAAAACAAGGACACCAAAAGCCCCGAGAAGGAATTTTGGTTGCCGTGCGGATCCACCAGGAATGAAATGTAGAAGGTGATAGCCAATGCCAGGAAAGTCGCCAGAAAATAAAATCCCATGACCGCAGCCAGCTTCGGCCAATCGACCTTCTTGTGTTTCAGCTCATCGCTCCCGACAGGTTCCGGAGCAGCGGGAGTCCTGCGAATGAAAACCGAAAGAATCAACGGAATCGCCGGCAACGTATATACCAGGAAGGGCAGATGCCAATCGACATTAGCCAAATAACTTGCCAGCATAGTAGCCAACACCAGCGTGAGATTATTGATCGACGAACTGTAGCCCAACTGCCGGACACGATAATCCCCCGTAAAATAGTCCACGATATATCCCGTCGATAAAGGAATGATAATACCGGCACCGATACCCGTAAGACAACTTACCAGAATCAGAAGCCACATTTGGTTAATGAAAAGACAGGCGAAGCCACTCAGGAAAAAGACCGTAAGCCCGACCACAAGCAGCTTGAACTTATTCCCGGTTACAGACAAACGGCCTGCCAGCAGCATAAAAGGAATAATCAACACCGAAGGCAACGAAGTAAGCATCTGTATCTCCAGATCGGTCGCATGCGGAAAGACCTTGTTCAAGTCGCCGAGAATAGGGGAGATGGCAAGTCCGGGCAGCGAAACGACGGCCGATACCGACCAGACCGCCAACACGGTCATCCATGGAATGGTTCCTTTACCGGTTTGTACTCTCATATTTGCAGACATTAAAAATTCTTCCCCAAAGAGGAACAACTGTTATACCAAAAAAAATCGCCGGAGCGGAAACTCCGGCGAAAATAAGGTATATTGATTCGGAAAAAAGATATTATTCCCTTACGCAACGAACCTGCAAACCATTGGCTCGTTGATAGTTCCGTGCCGGAACAAATTCACTCGAAGCAGCATCGTCCGTATCGAGCGAAAAATAGAGGCCCGAAGCGCTCAATTCGTCGGTTCCCAAACCGCTTGTCCAATAACAACCGATCCACGGTTGCGCGTCCGCATTGCTGTTTACATTCTGGATAAGCCCCGTCAGATAAGGGCGACGCCCGCCTCCGAGAAAAAATGAAGTCATCGTTCCGTCGGTCAGGTTCCAGCCGTAAGCCTCGCGCAACGCCTCCGTTTGCTCCTGGTCATGATCGTCGCCGATCATAAAATCGGCATAAACATCCTTGTCCGGAACCTTCCATCCCTTAGGACAGGGATCGTAAACGGTCTTGACCGCCCCCCACAACTCGTTGTCATGGTCGGAATAGAGCCAATCGTAACCGGACTCCTCGACTCCCAGAATAAAACTCATCGGATAGGCTATGGCATACTCCATCGTGCCCGTTTCGGGGGTGGATTCCACATAGTCAAGATAAGTAAGACGCCCGTTGATATTATACATCTTATGATCCTCCGCAAATGCACAGTTATAATACGCCGGCCCGATCATCGGGGTCGGACGTCCCCACTGGTAATAAAGTCCGTAGGAGAGATATATGTCGTCCTCCGTGGCATTGCCGCCGGCTCCGGCACCCAGATTACGGGTCATGAAAACATCTCCGGCAGCCGAAGTAACCGACTCCGCCGAAGGATCGTACTGCGTAACCCACACATGCCAACTCCAAACCACCTTATCCTGGGCATCGAAAGCTGCGATCAATGCGTTTCCTTCGATAAACTCACCTTTCTTATCCGCCGCGACGAAGAACGAAACCCGACCGTCGTCGAGTGTCAGGTTCTCGATCATATGCGACGTGCTTCCCCACATAAGTTCTACCCGAGCCGTAGGAATCTTTTCGCCGTTTCCCTTTACGGTACCGTCGAAAGTATAGTAGGCATTGGCATAGTTGGCGATATAACAGTTAGCCGTCTGCCCCGTCAGATCGACGGTCCGCCCGATTCCGACCCTCAAATCGGCGGAAACGGCCTTTCCGTCGGTATCGTAACCGACCAACGTCAGGACTCCTCCCGTTTCGGCATTGGAGTCATCACTTGCGGGGGCCGTCACGGTCATCCGGCTCGTCTGCAAATCGGCGGTCACCGTCCAGCCTTCAGGCGTATCGGTAATGTTCAGCTTCACGATATTCACAGCCGTAAATTCTACCGAAGCCGTTCCCCCGGGCTTATCGACCATACAAACATCACGAGGGAAATAGAGGGTTCCCACCGGTCCGTCGTCGTCGCTGCAACCGACGAGATTCATCGAAACGGCCAGGACGATTCCCAGGCATAAAAAGCGGCACACAAGTTTTTTCATGTTCAAAATCCAATTTTGCTAAACGTTACAAAGATACGAATAAGCCGAGCGCAAAAGCAAATTTTATTCGCGTTTTGCCGGGGCGAAGTATCTAAGACGAAGTCAAAGATACGAATAAGCCTAATGCAAAAGCAATTTTATTTGCGTTTGACCAAAGCCAAAGCATCCAAAACGAAGCCAAAGACAGGGAAAGCCGAGAGAAAACGGGAACCTGTCCCGGTTTTCCGAAGCGCATCCTATCTAAAGACCATGATGTCAAAGATACGGAAAGGCGAGAGTAATCGTGCAGACTTGTACGCAAAAATCGCCGAACCGCACCCCATCTTCGGCAAAGATAGTACAAACCACATACAGAACAAACAGGTCCTGTCGGAACATGGCCTTATTTTCGCAAAATTAACCTCGACATTTTTACTAAAACAGCTAATTTCCGATTCTTCCGACAACAGAAATTCCGTTAGGAACAATTCTTGCAAAGGTAACGTAACAAATCGACTTAAAAATACGCATCCGATATGGCAAAAAAGACAGCATCGCCCCACGAATCATCTTCCGAAGGGAACCAAATAGCCATTACCGTCACCGAAAAGGGTCCGTACCTCGTCACCGGAAACCCGCCGCTGGCCATGCAATTCATCATGCCCGACTCCGAGGGCGAGAGTTGGTATTTTCAGGAAGGGCGGCATTTTTCGACGGAAAAAGAACCGACGGCATTGTGCCGTTGCGGTTTATCCCGCAGCAAACCCTATTGCGACGGCTCGCACCTCAAGGAGGAATGGGATTCGGCGATCACCTCCGGAGAGGACCGGATTATGGACGAAGTAGAGATCACCGAGGGACAACGGGTGACATTGAACGACAACGAAAAATACTGTGTTTTCGCCCGTTTCTGCCATCCTTACGGGGGTGTCTGGGACCTGACGGCCGCATCCGGCGATTCGCAGTCCCGCAAGCTGGCCGTCCGCGAAGCTTCGATGTGTCCGAGCGCCCGCCTGACCGCCTGGGACAACCGCACGGGAAAACCCTACGAATTCATCTTCGAACCCAGCCTGGGATTGATCGAAGACCCGGCGATCGGCGCCAGCGGAGGACTCTGGGTACGCGGCGGGATCCGCATCCAACGCGAAGACGGCCGAACCTTCGAAGTTCGGAACAGGGTAGTGCTCTGCCGCTGCGGACACTCCCGCAACAAGCCCTATTGCGACGGTGCGCATGCCGCCGTCAAATGGAAAGACGGGCTGGAGGGAACCCCCGACGGAGAAACGCTCCCCCGAAGCGTTGCCAGTGCAAAAATCGAAACCCACTGACCGGCCTGCCGTTCCATTCGAATAAAATAGAGTCCACCGGCACGCTGTACGGCTTGGCTCGATATACTTCGGCCCCGAAACGGGACGCTCCATTCTACAATACGCTCCGATAGATTCCCGCCCATATCGATAAAAGAAACCCCGTTGAGATTTCAACGGGGTTTTTCATGCGAACAACGATTCGTCGTCCTATTTCTTATCGGGTTTGGCGATCGTTTCGCGCATCGTAGTATCCGCCATGATGTTCTTCATCTTATAGTAATCCATCACGCCCAGATTTCCGCTGCGGAACGCTTCGGCCATGTAGCTGCCGCCCAGAAACGCCAGACCGGCAATGCCGCAGATCTCGGCATTGGTGCGGATGCCCACCTTGGGCAGGCCATAATAAATGAAGAACAGCTGCACCAGCAGCGGTGTGTTGCGGGACAGCTGGATGTAAACACCCACGATCTGCCGCAGAACGGGCACCTTGTCATACTGGATCACTGCGCAGGCAAGGCCAATGATGATGGCAAAAATGATGCCTGCAACGCCCAGCCGCACGGTAAGTACAGCGGCCTTCTGGTAGAGCGGCAAATATTGCTGGATCGCATTCCAGTCCATTGCCGGATTCCTCCCTTGTATCC
>ENA-ORNG01000687-ORNG01000687.1-human-gut-metagenome-genome-assembly--contig:-NODE-687-length-28228-cov-4.644092_pt1 | contig 28228 bp, 32 predicted proteins | sample MGYA00242113_ERZ509018 | MGnify/ENA primary metagenome ERZ509018 (study PRJEB26280, sample SAMEA2338711) | human gut metagenome | biome: human gut; feature: human-associated habitat; material: faeces... | reverse complement strand
GAGGGAGCCGCCATGAAGCAAAGAGCGTTTCGATATATTCCGACGGGGTATGCACCATTAAAAAGCCCGCCCCTGGCAACGGGGATGGGTGACCATGAAAAAACATTGATTAACACTGAAATGGAATAAGGTCTTTCAACTTTTGAATAGGTGGTAAACAATGGAACAAATTGAAATTATTCTCCGTACTACAACTCCATCTGGCAAGATAACAGAGCGGCTTCTGGCAAGATTCGATACAGGGCAGCCAGTGCTAGAGAGGGAAAAGGTTCTTCAGTATTCCGGTCTTTGTATTGAACCGGACAAGCACCAGATTTCTTATCAAGGGAGCGTGCTTCCTCTAACGGGAACTTATGAATTTCAGACAATTTCTTATTTGGCCAGCCAGCCAGGAAGAGTCTTTACCAAAGAACAGATCTACCAGGCAGTCTGGCAGGAGGAACCGGTGGATGTGAGCAGTGCGGTATTTTGTATCATCAGGAATATCCGCCAGAAGCTGCGGAAGGTTACAACGAAAGAATATATCCAGACCGTTTGGGGAGTCGGATACAAGTTTGTGGATGTCCCAGGAGAGTAATCTCCTGGGCTTTTTCCGTAGAAAATGGAAAACTATGAAAAGTTTAAAATCCGTATGAAAAATCAGGGAACTCCACCAAAACTCCATCTTTGTATGATACACTGTTGTCCAAATAGCGGAGGTGCTGTTATGGCAAAGACGATTTTGATTATAGAAGATGAAATTTCCATCCAGAACATTGTCCGGGCCTTTCTGGAAGATGCAGGATATACGGTGTTTTGTGCCGGTGACGGCCTGGAAGGGATTGAAATATTCCGAAAATGTAATCCGGATCTGGTGCTGCTGGACCTGATGCTGCCAAAGATTGATGGGTTTGCGGTCTGTGAGATCCTGCGGAAAGAAAGCCGGACGCCGATCATCATGCTGACGGCACGGGACGATGACGCCAGCCAGATGAAGGGCTTTGATGTCCTGGCAGATGACTATATTATCAAGCCCTTTTCCATGCCTCTTGTCCTGCGCCGGATTGAGGCGGTGCTGCGTCGGACGGAACAGGGAACCGAGGAGGAACCTTCTGTGATCCGGTATAAAGAGATCACACTGGATACGGAAAATTATGAGGTGCTGGTAGGAACGGATGAGGTATCCCTCACCAGCCGGGAGTTTGAGATCCTGAAGCTGCTTTTGGAAAATCCGGGAAAAGTGTTTTCCAGGGAGAGTCTTCTGGACAGCGTGTGGGGATATGAGTATTACGGGGATCAGAAGATCGTGAATACGCATATCAAAAATATCCGTAAGAAACTGGGTGTGGATTATATCGAGACAATCAGAGGAGTGGGATATAAAATTGAAAAAGAAAATCAGTGAAAGTATTCAGGCAAAGACCTTTCTGAGTATGCTGGCATTGCTGCTGGCCTGTTGTATCATCATTTATGCTATGGTTATGGTCTTCCTGCCGAAAAATTATCAGACGGAACTGGAAAGCCAGGCGACCTCCGACTTTTACAGACTGATGGAGACACTGGAACGGAGCGGTTGGGAGGCAGGCTCAGAGGAGATTCTGGCATTTTCTATGAAAAATAATGCCACGGTGCGGATCACCGACACAGATGGAAACGATGTGTTCTCTGTAAATTATGCAGATCCGGAGAATTTGGAAGAAGCAGACAGAACCATGAGCTGTTCTGCCACTTTTCAGGAAGGATGGCAGACATATCAGGTTTCTGCGGAAATTTCCCTGGTTGCGGTATCTCAGTCCTATGAAATCCTATTAAAACTCATCCCGCTGATTGCAGTGGTGATCCTGCTGATTTCTGTTCTTGCGGCGCTGGTCTGCTCCAGATATTTCTCCAGGCCGCTGATCCATATCTGCAGTGTGGCAAAGCGCATGACCAGCCTGGATATGACCTGGAAGTGCGAGGTAAAGCAAAGGGATGAGATCGGTGTTCTTGCGGACAGCTTAAATGAGATGTCGGAGCGCCTGAACAATGCACTTGTCAGCCTTCAGGACGCAAACGAGCAGCTGCAGAAAGATATTGAACGGGAGCGTGAACAGGAAAAACAGAGGATTGACTTCTTTACCGCTGTTTCCCATGAACTGAAGACGCCCATAGCCATTATCAAGGGGGAACTGGAGGGAATGATCTACCAGGTTGGGGAATACAAAGACCGGGATACTTACCTGCGCCACTGTATGAAAACCGTCAATGACATGGAGCGGATCGTTAAAGACATCCTATCCGCAGCCAGGATGGGCGGCAGCGATTTCAAGTTGGAACGCACGGACCTGGATATCAGCCGGATGCTGCAGAAAGCCTGTCGCAAAGTCATGGGACGGATAGAGGATAAGGAAATGGAGCTGCGCCAGGATATCCAGCCGGATTTTCATTATGAGGGAGACGCACGGCTTATGGAAAAGGTGTTCGCCAATGTGCTGGATAATGCGGTTGCCTATTCGCCCCGTGGAGCCGTAGTCACTGTGACCTTGCAGGATGGCGTTCTGTCTGTGGAGAACAGCGGGATACACATTGAACAGGAGGATTTAGAGCAGCTCTTTACACCATTCTACCGGGTGGACAAATCCCGGAACCGGAACAGCGGGGGAAGCGGTCTGGGGCTGTATATCACAAAAACGATCCTGGACCACCACGGGATTTCCTATAGTATGGAGAACACGGAAAATGGCGTGCGGTTTACAGCGCTTTTCAGATTGTTATAGTATGACCGGTCATGATATAATCAAGAAAATCAGTAGCTGAAGTGTGCAGCAAATAAAAGAAACTCTTGATTATTCTGAAAATTGTTAAGGGATTTTATATGCAAAAAAATAAGATTGGCATAGAAACTGTCGTTAAAATCATAAAAAAACTATATTGGTTAGGCTTGATTGGTATTGCCGGAAGTGTTTTTGATATTCCAATTCTGGAATTATTCTATTTATTTTTTCTGCTTGCCATAATAGATTTTATTTTGTCATTGATTATTGTTTTACGAACAGAAAGTACAGATGAAACGATAAATGAATTAAAAATTTTATTACAGAACTTAGGTATGCTGATTGGAATACCGTTCATTTATATACGAAATATGTTTCGATTACCTAATGTAGATACTTATATGCCGGAGGTTCATTATAGTCTTCCCTTTTTAGAATGTTGGACTGTCGCTAATGGCGGGAATAATAAAGAAACCTCACATTCATGGAGTATTTGCAATCAGAGGTATGCTTATGACTTCTATATCCAAAAGAATGGTTCAACCTTTTCAGGCAATGGGAAAAATGTGACAGATTATTTTTGTTACGGGAAAACTGTCTTAGCAGCTGCGGATGGCATTGTCATAGAAATAAAAAATCTTTTTGAAGATACACCAATTCCTGAGAAAGAGGAGGTTGACTGCCATGCTTCTGATGTGCGGGGGAATTATATAATCATTCAACATTCAGAGCATGAATACAGCACCATAGCTCATATAAAAAAGGACAGCTTTTGTGTGAAAGTAGGAGATAAAGTTTATCGAGGACAGCAGATAGCTCGTTGCGGTAATAGCGGAAATACAAGTGAACCACATATACATTTCCAAGTACAGCAAGGGAAAAGTTTTCTTTTATCAGCCAGTCTACCGATATGGTTTGAGAAAATTAGAAATCACAGCATATCTCATAATAGTCCTCATATTAGCAGAGGAGATATTGTGGAAAATCAAAATAAATAGAATGTCAGTTTTTCAGTTGTTATGATAGTTTGGTTACAACAAACCGACGGTTTACATCTGGATGTGTTGGGTGCTTTAATGGGTTTACAAATCAGATAAAAACCTTATGGTAAGCGCAGTTGACAAATTGCCAACAGTTATTGCTTGCCCTTATACAGCTTCTCAATATATAATTTGGACACCGAACACAAGGAGGATTTTTGAAGAAATGAAATTCAATGAAAAACTTTTATCTATCAGAAAGAAGAAGGGGCTGTCTCAAGAACAGTTAGGTATGGAACTCCAAGTTTCGAGGCAGACCATTTCCAAATGGGAAGCAGGTCAATCTTATCCGGATTTCCAACGGCTCGTCATGCTAAGTGACTATTTCGATATGACATTAGATGAATTAGTGAAAGATATAGATGTTCAGGATGTCAGAGAGAAAAGTTTTACCGATGAGAAAGTGAACTCTATTTATTTAGATGTAGAGAACGGCAAAGCAAAAGTTAAGAAATTAGTAAAAATATTATGTTATATCATTCTCCTTATAGGAGTCTTTGTTGTTGCAGGCTTCATTCTGCATTTGCTATTTCCTGATATAGAATGGCTTTGGCAAAGAATGTAGGTATGATTCTGAAATAGGCAGTTTATAAATTGACAAGCGAGAAAATTACATATAGTTATTCTTTGCAATGGTTGACACTATGTAGTTTTATCGCTATAATAGATTAAACTACATAGTATCAACCAAAGGAGGTGCCTTATGGAGCAGCATCTTTCTATTTCAGAGTCAGAGTGGCGAGTAATGAAGATTGTTTGGAGTAATTCTCCACAAACACTTCCCGAAATATTAGACAGGTTAAAAGAAACAGGTTGGAGCAAGACGACTATTCAAACATACCTTGCCCGTTTGGTAAAAAAAGGAGCATTGACTACAAAACGTCAAGGAAAGGGATACTTATATTATCCAGCAGTATCAGAAAGTGAATGCCAGCTTGCGGAAAGCCGCAGTTTTCTAAGCCGCGTATATGATGGTTCCCTGTCTAAGATGGTAATGGGATTTGTCAAAAACGGCAATCTTTCGTCTGATGAATTGCATGAGCTAAAGAGCTTGATCGAGCAGCAGGAGAAAACAGATGCAGATACTCGGTAACATTTTCAATGCGATTATTTTTGTATCTGCTATTGGCGGTATATTTTGTGTTTTATCTCTTTTTATCAATCACATTCTGCGTTGTACGCTGCCGCTATGGTTTCCGCTTTGCGGTATGATCCTTTTTTGCGTTCCATTCCTTTCACCGGATGTGTTTCTCATATCACCAGAAACACAGGAATGGTTAAATGGATTTTATATTGCCTGTTGGGTATGGGTGTGTGGGTGCGGTATTCTTTTCGTCTATGATACGATACGCTCTATAATGGCAAAGCGGGCATTGAAAGGATACCAGATATGTAGCACTGAGCGTCTAAATGCTCTTTGCTTACAATGTGCGGAAATTGTCGGCTTAAAAAAAGTGCCTGCACTATATTGGGGGACTTTGGATAACCCCATTTGCGTTACCGGCGCAATCCGCCCAGCAATTATCATGAGCAAAACAGTTATAGAAAAGCTGACCGATGGCGAATTATCCGCTGTCTTTATCCATGAGTTGACCCATATTAAGCGGAAACATATTCTTTTGGAGCGTATCTATGATTATGTTTGCATATTAAACTGGCTCAACCCTTTTGCGTGGATTGCTAAAGGAGATTTTTCACTACATTGTGAAACGGATTGCGATTGCAATGCCTTAAAATTTTCGCAGGGAAAAGTCACAGAAACAGAATATGCTGCGGCTATTATCCGACTGCTGGAACTGTCTACGGTTCAAGCTACAAAACCCGGTAAAGGGATTGGCGCACTCAGTTTTGTGTTGACAAAACGTAGAATCAAACGGATCACCACAAAATCATCAAAGATCAGGGACAGGATGATAACGGCTATTCTGGCTGTTTCTCTGATACTTACGGTTGCTTTTTCCGTACAATTCAGCAGAGAACATTTCTATCCTTATCCGGCCTATCATACTGGTACAGAATATGGTGCGGGTTACAATGAGTAACCCGTATCATTAAAGTCTATAAATCTACGAATGTAGTTAAATGGAGGAGCGTATGAATACAAACATTGAGATTAGTCACATTACTAAAAAATACAAGAGCGGCGTGACCGCCCTTGATGATGTCAGCTTTCATGTTGGCAGCGGTGTTTTTGGCCTGTTGGGACACAATGGTGCCGGAAAAACTACGCTGATGAAGGCATTGGTTACGGTATTAACCCCATCAGCAGGCACAATCCGCATTTGCGGTTTTGATACCGTGAAACAGGGAAATGAGGTCAGAGCAAGAGTTGGATATTTGCCACAGGAACTTGCCATGTACCCCTCTCTTTCTGTATTTGACTTTGTAAATTACATGGCAGAACTCAAAGGCATTCATAACAAAAAAGCTGTCAGTAGCGTGTTGGAGCAAGTTGAAATGCTGGAATTTTCCAAACGCAAAATAGGGCAGCTTTCAGGCGGCATGAAACGGAGGGTTGGCATCGCGCAGGCGCTGATTGGCAATCCTCAAATTCTTGTTGTTGACGAACCGACAGCCGGTCTTGATCCAGAAGAACGGGTGAGGTTCCGCGGCCTATTGTCAAGATATGCAAGAGAGGGCCGCACCGTTTTGCTTTCTACACATATTGTCGAAGATATTCACCAGCTATGCGAAGAACTTGCTGTTCTGCGGAAAGGGCATCTATTTTATGCTGGTACATCTGCCACCTTATTGGAACGGGTAAAAGATAAGGTAAAAATCCTACATTTAGAAAATGAAAACCAGCTTATCGAGCTTCAAAAGAAATCGGTAGTATTATCGACGACATATGAGAGCCACGGATTGACTGCGCGAATAATGGACGAAAGCGGGCTTTTCTTACAGGCCACACCTGTCACGGCGACTTTGGAAGATGCTTATGTGTATTGTATGGGAGGGAAAGCCCATGCGTAAAATGTTTTCTGTTCTCCATTATGAATATAAAATGCAGTTCAAGCGTCTGGTTACATGGGGTGTACTTCTTGTAGCGACGGCACTTTCTTTACTTGACAATTTCCCCTCTGCTGGGAATTTAGCTCGGTTGGAGTTTTTGAATGAGCCAGCATACTTTGTTTATCGGATTGTGAGCCTCGACAGCCTTGTTTTATTGTTCGGTCTGATGTTCTTATTGGCAGGACGTATTCCGATAGATACTAAGACAGGAATGAAATCTTTGCTGATGTCATCGGCCTTACGAAAATGGCAATATGTGTTGGGAAAGCTGTTGGGCGGATTTCTATATGTTTTCTCCATGCAGTGTATTTTTCTTGTACTTAACACGACAATTTATTTTATTGCTGCGCCATTTGAAATTGCCCTGATTGAATGTATTGTCCCGTTGGTAAAAGCAATCTTTGTTTCTTTAGTTCCAGTGAGCTTATTTGTCAGCTTTTGCTCGATTGCCTTACCGGGGATGATTGACATTCGCTTATTCTATATTCTGGCTGCAATATTGTTTGGGTTTAATGCCACCTATGTAGGCTCGGCAGAGGCAATGCCGTTTTACTTGATTACTTCCGGTGATTTAGTCCGTTTGATATGGGTGCATCCGAGATGGCCGTTTGTTGATATGGGGAGCGTTATTGCAAATGGATTTTTCCTTGTAGGAAGCGGTCTTGTGTTTGGCAGCCTGCTGTTTTTGAAACACAAGTTTTGGAGGTCAGAATGAAAGCGCGAATTGAAAGCGAAGTAAAAATTTTCGGGATAAATTTCTTTATCGTATCAGCGGCCTTTACGGTTGCTATGATTGTTCTTTCTATCATAGCCGGAAATCTGCTTGATTTTTATCCGGTCAGCTTTGAAGTGGTATTCCCGTTTTTTGTCACAATCGTTGTTGGTGAATGGGGAAAGACGAGAGCAGACAGTAATTTTGATATTATTGCCGCACAAAGCAAATCTCTTTTCAAATGGGTATTGTTACGTTATATAATCGCTTTTGCAATATCCAGTTTATTCGCGGTTTTTAGCATGGCAGGCGCGTCAGTTATGCGATACGAAATGCCAATATGGGAATTGATTGTGCTGTATTTCCCACCAACATTCTTTTTATCGTCGCTGTGTGCCTTGTTAGGGATTATATGTAGGCAAGATCATATTGCAACATTAGTTTGTGGAGTTATATGGCTAATAATCTTATTGACACGAAGCCTGTTAAGATTTCCGGGGTTAGAATATGTCTACTTGTTTATCCGATTTGCCGGAGATCAAAATAATATTTGGCTATGGAACAAAGGAATTATTACTTTGGCAGGTCTATTTTTATGGTGTGTTATTTACTGGAAATGCAAAAGGGTTGATTGAGGTGTAAGAAATTAAATATCGTTTTAATCTGACCTGCCAGACGGGAAAAGAAAAAAACTGTTGTTTAGCAGCTTTTCTCCATGCCTGATTAGATTGCGGCGACTTTGAACAAATCAAGGTCGCCGATTTTTACACCGTATCGCCAACTACATCAAAAGAACATCTCAACTCCACCTGAACTCCACCTTCCTTATGTATCCTTAGAATGTTCACTTACACATGGACAACAGAACAACATAAGAAATGAGGTGAAAGAAAAATGAATTTGTGTAAACGGGCTTTTCTCTATTCCATACGGAAGAAAGGAAAGACTTTTACGCTGCTTGCGTTCCTTCTGGTCATGGCAACGCTGATGCTGACCTGCTTTTCCATCCAGTCTGCCACAGAAACGGCTAATGCCAACATCAAAAAGGCTCTTCTGGGATACTTCACAATCAATGGAAAACAGCTGGAGGGCGGGATCACAGAGGAGGTACGGGAGCAGATCCTGGGGATTGACGGACTGAGCGGCAGATACACGCTCCGTTCTTACTCCTACGCTGAATATTGTGATGCACAGGGGAATCCTCTTGAAATCAACACGGAAGAGGCCGCCCAGATACCGGAAGGCTATGAACACGCCGGAAAGATCGTGGCAAATTCAAACTCCCAGGATGACAGCTACTTTACGGAAGGCGGGTTTGAACTGACACAGGGCGAACCGATTACCACGGAAGGCGGAAACCAGGTGCTGATCCATGAGAAATTTGCAGAAAGAAACGGGCTGAGTGTAGGGGATACGATGCTGCTGAAGGATGTGGAGGGGAAGAATCGTACCATTCCGGTAACGGTGGCCGGGATCTTTACCAATACCAAAGAACAGGACTCTATCGGCATTGCACCGTCCTATGATCTCTACGACAATATTGTATTTACAGACCTTTCCACAGCCGCCACCCTGCTTTATGGAACAGAAGACGGAGCCAGTGTACAGTATGGGGATTTTTATGTGGATGATCCGGATGAGCTTGAGCGCATTATGGATGAGGTAAAGGATATTCCGGGCGTAGCATGGGAGGACTGTACGCTCACACGCTATGACAACGACTACCAGAACGCAAAGGAGTCCCTGGAAGGCCTGCAGAATATCGTGTTTATCGCCATTGCGGTGGTATCTGTGATCTGCTTCCTGGTGCTGGCACTGTTCCTGACGCTGCGCCTCCGGGGACGCATCCATGAAACCGGTATCTATCTGGCGATGGGAATCTCAAAAGGCTCGGTTTTGTTGCAGTATCTGCTGGAGGTGGTTCTTGTGGCGGTCATCGCCCTTGTAATCTCTTTTGGCACCAGCACCGTCATTTCCCACCAGATCGGGAGCAGCCTGCTCTCACAGGTAACAAGCGAAACCTATGAAACGGTGGATCTGACAGGAGAAAATGAAGCTGCGGAAGAACCCGCCGAGGATTTGAACCTTGCCGAGATTGAGGTGGCTGTTTCAGGAGAAGATTACGCTATGGTGTGGGCTTTTGGCATGGCGCTTTGTGTGGCCTCTACTGCACTGACGGCCTACCCCATTATGAAGATGAAACCCAAGAGTATCTTGTCGCAGATGAGTTAAGGAGGTGCAGGTAATATGAATTTAGGACTACGGGCAATTTTATATACGGTCCGTAAATGGAAAAAGACATTATTGGTATTCTGCCTTATTTTGTCGATCAGCACCCTGGTACTGTCAGGGCTTGCGATTGCAGACGCACAGGAGGAACAGACAGAGAAAGTCCGGGGAACCACTGGAGCCAGCTTCACCGTCCAGAGAGACATATCTACAGGTGGCTGGTCAAGCGGAAGCGGCGGTTCTTACAGCACACAGGAATTTATGACAGAGGACATGATTCGGGAGATTGCCTCGGTGGACGGCATCCAGGGATATGACGCTTCCCTGATTACATTGCCACAGATCTTTAATGCCGACGGGAAATCTCTGGAACACGAAAATTACGGTTTTTATAACTATGGTTCCTACAACTCACAGTATCATGAGTTGTTCTTGTCCGGGCGGTTTGAACTGGTGGAAGGAACCCATATCACAGATGACATGTCAAATGGCATCATGATCAGCAAAGAGCTAGCGGAGTGGAATGGATTGAAAATTGGGGATACACTGACCGGAATTTATTATCCAGAGAATAATACACCTGCAGTAGATATGGAGATCGTAGGCATCTTTGATGTGGTGGCAGATAAAGAGGATCAGTTCAACATGTATGATGACGCCTCCTATTACGAGTATTCCAGCTTTGTGTTCTGCAGTATGGAGGCTGCGGAAGGTTTGATCAAGGGCTGGGGAGAGGACGGAGACGGGATTTCAGAAGCCTATTTCTATGTTGCGGATGCCGCCCAGCTAGACCAGGTAATTAAAGAAGTGCAGGACATCTCATCAATTAACTGGAACAACTATAAGATTACTTCTAATGATGAGGTATACCAGAATATCTCCAGCGCACTTTCTGACACAGGCACACTCATTACTACGTTGATTGTTGTGATTACGGTTGTAAGTATGGTGCTGATCACGCTTATCCTTTTCATGTCTGTCAGAAGCCGTAAAAGAGAGACGGGAATTTTATTGGCAGTGGGAATTGCAAAGCCGGCAGTCGTTCTGCAGTACCTGCTGGAAACATTGCTGATCGCTGTACCAGCCTTCCCTCTGGCTTATGTATGCAGTCAGCAGGTTGCGGGTGCCCTGGGAACACTGTTTGGGAAAACGGCAGAAAATGTGATTGTCACGCCAGAGCATTTTATGTTGGTGACTATTGCAGGGTGTATCCTGCTGATCATGGCAGTGCTGCTGTCTGGGATTCCGGCGATGCGTTTGAAGCCGAGACAGATCTTATCACAGATGGAGTAAAGGAGGTACAGGATGAATTTAGGAATACGTGTCTTTTTATATACAGCTCGGAAATGGAAAAAGTCATTACTTCTGTTCTGCTTACTGCTGTCCATTACGACACTTGTATTATCTGGACTGGCGATTGCTGATGCTCAGGAGAAGCAGACTGAGGAAATGCGTGGGACAACCGGAGCCAGCTTTACTGTGGAGAGAAATCTGTCTACAGGTGGATGGTCAAATGGCAGCGACGGCACTTATAGTACGCAAGAACTCATCACTAAAGATATGATTCAAAAAATCGCTTCGGTGGAAGGTATCACTGGGTACGATGCGTCAAATGGCGGTGTGCCTACCCTGTACGATGAAGAAGGGAATAATCTTAGCCTTAGCCCAGACGGATTCGCCTACTATGCTTATGGCGCATATAATTCTGAATTTAATAGTTTATTTGTATCTGGACGATTTGAGCTTGTTGAAGGTTCTCATATTACAGAGGACGTAACAAATGGAATTATTCTCAGCCGGGAAAGCGTTGAAAAAAACGGATTAAAAATAGGAGACAAAATTACAGGGATCATTAACCCTGAGTATAACGATCCAGAGGTTGAGATGGAGCTTATAGGAGTATTTGACATTGTGGCGGACAAGGACGATACAGTAAATATGTACGATGCGTCTACCTATTGGGACTATAATCAATATGCTTTCTGTAGTAACAGTGTTATGGAGGCATTGGCAGTAAATTATTCAGATGATGGAATTGAAAGAGCCTTTTTCTATGTGGAGGACGCTGCTCAATTAGACAATGTAATAAAGAACGTGCAACATATTGATTCTATTAACTGGAATAACTTTATCATTACTGCCAATGACGAAGTATATCAGAATATCTCCAGTTCCCTTTCTGACACCGGAACTTTGATTACTACACTGATCGTTGTGATTACTGTAGTGAGTATGGTGCTGATTATCCTCATCCTGTCAATGTCCATCCGCAGCCGAAAGAGAGAAACCGGCATCCTGATGGCAGTGGGGATTGCCAAGCCTGCGGTGATTCTCCAGTATGTGCTGGAAACGCTGCTGATTGCCGTGCCGGCTTTCCCTCTGGCCTATGTATGCAGTCAGCAGGTGGCCGGTACTTTGGGGACGCTGTTTGGAAAGGCATCAGAGGGCGTAATCGTTCTGCCGGAGCATTTTCTGTTGGTTACTGTCGGGGGCGGGATTCTGCTGATTACAGCAGTTCTGATATCCAGCATCTCGGCTATGCGGCTGAAACCAAAGCAGATCTTATCCCAGATGGAATAAAGGAGACGAGATATGAACCACAAAACGAATTTAGGAATACGGGCGGTTTTACATACCGTCCGAAAATGGAAAAAGACGCTGCTGCTTTTCTGCCTGCTTCTCTTTATTACGACTTTGGTGTTGTCGGGGCTGGCGATTGCAGATGCACAGGAGGAGCAGTCGGAGGAGCTGCGAGGAGTGACAGGTGCCAGTTTTACTGTCAATGCCAACAATGGCTATACCTTACAGCCTGTCACGGATGAGATGATTGAGGAGATCGCTGCGATTGACGGCGTAGAATCCTATAACACTTCTCAATATACGATTGCGAATATCTATCATCAGGATACTTTGATGAAAGGGACGGATGAACGAGAAGGTGTAGCAGACCTTTTTTATGCAACAGGTTGTTTCGATTCGGAGTATTCTCCACTGTTTCTTAGTGGAGCCTTGCGTTTAACAGAAGGCCGCCATGTAACGGAGGGGAATAGTGGAATTATTTTGTACGAAGGCTTGGCTGAGAAATATGGACTGTCTATTGGTGATACCCTGGAAGTAAAAAATGGAAATCCGGATGATCCGCTGGTTGAGTGCCAAATTGCGGGCTTGTTTGAGGTCATTGCGGATGATAATGACGAACAGGCAACGATGGCAAGGCCCTCGACCTTTTATGATTATGAGGAATATGTCTTTGTAGATATGGATACCATGTCCGCTATCTCTGCGCCCTATACGGCAAGCGAAGGGAATGGGATTACTTCCGTAGATTTCTTCGTTTCTGACGCGGCGAAGCTGGAGAGCATTGTTCAGGAAGTCCAGAACAACACCTCCATCGACTGGAACAACTACTACATCACGGTGAACAACGAAGTATATGAGCGTATTTCCAGCTCTCTCTCGGATACCAGCACTTTGGTTACAACACTGATTGTAATGATTACCGTGGTAAGCATGGTACTGATCATCCTGATCCTTTCCATGTCTATCCGAAGCCGAAAACGGGAAATCGGGATCCTGCTGGCAGTGGGGATTGAAAAGTACGCAGTCCTATTGCAGCAAATGCTGGAGATTTGCCTGGTTGCTATCGTGGCATTTCCACTGGCATATCTGGCAAGCCGGGAAATGGCGGGGACTCTAGGCACACTGTTTGGAAAGGCGGCTGAGAACGTCATTGTTACGCCCCATCATTTTGTTCTGGTCACAGCTGCCGGAGCGGGCTTGCTTATCATAGCGGTACTGGTGTCGTGTATCCCGGTCATGCGGATGAAACCGAAGGCTATTTTGTCACAGATGGAGTAAAGAAATAGAAATGAAACGAGGTAAACAGTATGAGCATCATGGAAGTAAAAAACGTAGGTTATACCTATGACAACCGAAGAAAAGTATTGCGTGGTATAAATGTCCAGATGGAGCAGGGAAAGCTCTATGCAATCCTTGGCCCGTCCGGCTGTGGGAAGACTACGCTTTTGTCCCTGATCGGCGGCCTGGATAGCCCGACCAGCGGGCAGATCTTATTCGAGGACCAGGATATTGCGAAGACAGGGCTTTCCGACCACCGGAAGAATCATGTGTCTTTCATTTTCCAGGCATACAACCTGATCGACTATCTGAATCCAAAGGAAAATGTAGCCCTCACCTCCAAGCTGCCGCCGCTTCCCATCCTGGAGCGGCTGGGCCTGACAAAAGAAGAGGCAAAGCGCAACGTACTGAAGCTCTCCGGCGGCCAGCAGCAGCGAGTGGCTATCGCACGGGCTCTGGCCAGTGAGGCGCCGGTCATCCTTGCAGATGAGCCTACCGGAAATCTGGATGAGGATACGGCACGGGATATTACGGAGATCCTCAAAGAAAGCGCCCACAAGATGAATAAGTGTGTGGTCGTAGTTACACACTCGAATGAGCTGGCGAAGCAGGCAGATGTGATATGCAGGCTGAAACGGGGAGAACTCCAGGTTCTGGACCGGATATCGGACACACCGAAGGCACGGAATGGAAGGAGGGGAAGGTAATGAGACGGATTTCATCCCCTGGATCCATCTATAAGGGAAAAATGCTTTCTGCAGTGTTTTACATCCTCGCACTGATCCTGCTAGTTACAGCGGTAACGGCATTGGCTGCCTGCCACAAGAATATTTCTCTGCAGTTGGAGCAGGGCGTTCCCGTAGCCGGAAATGAACTGGCAATCGTGAATCTTTATTTATCCAGTTGTGTGCAGTATTTTGCGCTTTCAGCAATCCTGATCTTTTGCGGATATATGCTTCCGAGAGTTGCTGCGCAAAAGCTGGATTTACAGCTGGAAGCATCGTCTCCCATGCTTAACGGGCCAATAGAGGCTGTGTCTGAAGAAGTAGACGGCTCCAGGCAGGAAACGGAAGATACTGATTTTGAGGAATGGGGATTTAAAGAAAGGGAGCCGGAATGATCCATGCAGGCAGGAGGAGGGGATAAACAATGAAGACTGAGAAAGATGACAGGAAAGTAGAGAAAAGTTATCTGATCGAAAACTGGCTTACATTAAATAAGACGCCTTTTTCCCAGTGGAAAACAGAGACGCAGCATAAGAATCTCCTGTTGATGTGCCTGGAAATCTATGAGGAACTGGAACAGAAGCTGCGAACAGAACACGTTGCAGTAAAAATGGATCTGAAGGAAGTGTGGGATGACAGGGATATTTTATGCACGGCACAGATGCCCGCAGCAGTGTGTTCCCTGTTCTATACTCTGATCTGGAACCGGGACCGGATGAAGGTCACTTTATCCGGCAGAGAAAACTGCCTTACCTGTATTGCGGAGACTGCAGATCTGGAAGGTGGCCTGCAGGAGAAAGAACTGATACAGGCTGCCTCAGAATGTCGGAAGCTGGCGGTGGCTTATCTGGACTCTATCGAGTATGACGTGAAGATTTCCAGAAGCGGGAAAAAGGAGCTGATATCCGTAACATTTCAGGTGGCGGGAAAGGCGGTACGAAACAGGTATGATTGAATTGGTACTTCGCACGACAGAAAGTTCCGGTCTGGTGAAGGAACAGATCCTGGCAAGGCTGGATGGAGGTCAGGCATTGCCGGATGCAGATCCAGTTCTTGAGTATTCCGGACTCTGTATTGACTCACTCCGCCACCAGGCGTCATATCAGGGGCAGGAAATTTCTTTGACAGAGAATTACGAATTTCATACCCTGGCGTACCTTGCCAGTCAGCCGGGCAGAGTCTATACGAAAGAGCAGATCTACCAGGCAGTCTGGAAGGAGGAGCCGGTGGATGTAAGCAGTGCGGTGTTCTGTATCATCAGGAATATCCGCCAGAAGCTGCGGAAGGTTACAACGAAAGAATATATCCAGACTGTGTGGGGAGTCGGATACAAGTTTGTGGATGTCCCAGGGGAGTGAGCTCCTGGGATTTTTCTAATGTAGAACTCTAAACCAAATTTAGATTTCCGTGCTAAGTGATATATGTGTTTCAAAAAGACGTCAGATATCATAGATACATTTCAGTGCATCATAGTTCGCATCTTGTGTTCTTATGGTAAATGAAATATAATGAAAGACACTATCAGAGGTATGAGTAATGATTTATGACATTGAAAGAAACAGGTGAAAAAAGGCCTCTTTATTTTAAGAGTTGCTATTGTACTTTTGGTTGTAAGATGTCTAAAATCCGAATAATACTTAAAGATACAGAGAACTCGTGGACGAATGCAAGAAGACAATTAGGAGTATAAAGGAGTAACTATGCAAGATAAAATATTGATTGTTGACGACGAACAGGAAATAGCTGATTTAGTTTCCCTTTACTTGACAAATGAGGGATTTCAGGTGTTCAAGTTTTTTAATGCAACTGATGCCTGGGACTGTATTCAATCAGAACAATTGGATTTGGCAATTTTGGATGTAATGCTTCCAGATATGAGTGGTTTCCAACTCTGCCAAAAAATTCGTGAAAAGTATCAATATCCAGTGATTATGCTTACTGCTAAAGGCGAAGAGATTGATAAAATCAATGGTCTATCACTCGGAGCAGACGATTATATCACAAAACCATTTTTACCGCTGGAAATGGTAGCTCGTGTGAAAGCTCAATTAAGACGATACAAGCGTTATAACGCAGGTGGAGATACAGAGACGGATGTACTCACTCATTCAGGGCTTGTCCTAAATATTAAGACGCACGAATGCTTTTTGAATGAAAAGCCCCTATCCCTTACACCTACGGAATTTTCCATCTTGCGTATTCTATGCCAAAAGAAGGGGGAAGTCGTAAGCTCCGAGGAACTATTTCATCAAATATGGGGCAATGAATATTACAGTAAAAGTAATAATACAATTACGGTTCATATCCGCCATCTTCGTGAAAAGATGGGGGACTCTTTTGAAAACCCAAAATATATAAAGACTGTGTGGGGGTGTGGATACAAAATTGAAAAATAAGATTTCAAAGCCTATAATTGTTCTTTCCATCTGTTTTGTGGGAATCCTGTTATGTATCGGACTTTACTATTTTGTAGATTATATTTTGAATGGTTCTTTTGTAGATTGGTTTGAAAGTAATTATATGATAACGCAGGAACAGTATATTCCAGAGGCGAACACCTTTGGATTAGTCCGGCAGCCGGCCTATTCAAAACTAAAAGTTTTACTTTTCTGGATTTTAACTGTGAGCTTAATATTCTGGCTGGTTGTTATTTTAGCCGTTTCACATTTTCGTGCAAAAGCCGAGGTCAAAAAAGCTGTTACTCAAATAAGTAAAATAATACACGAGTTTATGCAAAGCGAAAAAGATGCTGCTGATCTGTTTCCAAAAGAATATGCCGAAATATCTACACAGATGGTTGAAATCAAATCTACTATGAGGCAGCATGAGCAAATATTAAAAGATGAAGCCAACAGAAAAAATGATCTGATCGCATATCTTGCGCATGATTTGAAAACGCCTTTAACTTCTGTAATAGGTTATTTGAGCCTGTTAAGTGAAGCTGTAGATATGCCCGCACAGCAGCGTGAAAAATATGTAAATATTACGTTGGATAAGGCGAAGCGTTTAGAAGCGCTCATCAACGAATTTTTTGAGATTACCAGATATAATCTTCAGTACATTGAACTCGAAAAGGAAACCATAAATCTTTGTTATATGATGATTCAGATGACAGATGAATTTTATCCTCTATTACAAGCTCACAGTAATAGAACGGAATTGGATATAGATGAAGAATTAGCGATTTACGGTGACGCAGCGCAGCTAGCACGAGTATTTAATAATATTCTAAAAAATGCAATAGCATATAGTTATCCTAATACGGTAATACGTATATGGGCAGAAAAAGATGATCAGCATATCCAAATATACTTTCAAAATCAAGGAAAAACAATACCGCCCCATAAACTACAAGTGATTTTTGAAAAGTTTTTCCGCTTAGATGAAGCACGTACTAGCAATACAGGAGGGGCGGGTCTGGGCCTTGCAATTGCAAAGGAAATTGTTGCCTTGCATAATGGAACGATAACTGCCGATAGCCATGATGAATTAACGACATTTTGTGTTACGTTACCCAAAGACGCTTAGGAAAACATCAATCTTACCTTAGTTTTTTCTTAGGAATTGAACAACGGAATATTAAAGTTTAAATAGCTTCTAATCAGTAAAATAGACACTGACTAGAAGCTATTTTTTAGTTTCGGGAAAGGAGGATGTATTGATGTTGGAAAGTACACAGCATAGAAACCAGCGCTCTCGAATGAGAAAAAGACACCACAGGAAAAACTACCGGATTGGTGTGTGCTGCTTAATTGTTATGGTGTTTATTGCAGCGGTCTTGCTTATTGGTAATATAGCTATTGTTCCTCAATTTTATGGAAATTCAATGGCAGGCCAAACAAACGGACAAAATCTATCAGGCTCCAATTCAACATCACAGTCTGATTTCATTGACTTGGAAAACTTATATAGTCCCTATGCAATTTTGATTGATGCAAGTTCTGGAGAGGTGATAAGCGAATACAACAGCGGCGATAAAATTTATCCTGCGTCACTAACCAAGATTATGACTGCAATTTTAGCGATTGAAAACACACCGGATCTGGAACAAAACATTACATTACCTTATGATATTTTTCCACCCTTATATGCTGAAAATGCATCTATGGCCGGATTTCAGCCAGAGGAAAATGTTGTTTTGAAAGATTTGCTTTATGGGATTATGCTCCCCTCTGGGGCTGAATGCTGCATTGCTTTTGCTGAACGAATTTCAGGATCAGAGCAACAGTTTGTATCATTAATGAATGAGAAAGCTAAAGAATTAGGAATGAAAAACACACATTTTACAAATTCAACGGGATTACACAATCCGGAACACTATTCAACGGTAGAAGACCTGGGGATTCTTTTGCAATATGCCGTGAAGAATGAAGATTTTCGGGCTGCTTTTACAAGTAGCAGATACAGCACTCATTCATCGGAACAGCATCCTGATGGATTTACTTTCTATAGTACGATGTTTAAGTATATGGATAGCACGGAGGTAGTGGGGGGAGAGATCATAGGTGGAAAGACAGGATATACAGAAGAAGCAGGTCTGTGTCTTGCAAGCTTGGCGCAGATTCATGGAAAAGAATATATCCTTGTAACTGCTAAAGCGAATGGAACACATCAAACGGAGCAGTTCCATATTTTGGATGCAATCAATGTTTATAACCAAATTGGAGAAAAAAATTTATAGAGTTATTATAATGGAGGATAGAAACATGAATACTTTTGAAAAAACACAGAAAAACATCATAGAAGAAATGGCTAATAGCGATCAATCAGCAACACAACTGGAAGAAAAGAAAGATGAAAAACTCATGCGGAGCTGTCCGGAGTTACGGAAGAAAATTGCTGTGATATTTGGTGGATGTTCGCCGGAATATAGCGTTTCGCTTCAATCTGCTTATGCGGTTATCAGCCACATGAACACTACTAAATACACACCCGTGTTGATCGGTATATCTAAGGCTGGGGACTGGTTTCTATATAATGGGGATATAGAAAAAATTTCCGCTGATACATGGTGTAATGCTACTGATTGTACACCGGTTGCTGTATCACAAAACCGTTCTGCACACAATCTTCTCGTAATGAAAAATGGCAGTGTAAAAGAAGTTGTTATTGATGCTGCCTTTCCGGTGCTGCATGGCTGTAATGGAGAAGACGGCACGGTTCAAGGAGTGTTTGAATTGGCAGGTATCCCCCTTGTTGGATGTGGGATCCTTTCTTCGGCTCTTTGCATGGATAAAGACCGGGCACATAAACTTGTCCAGTCTGAGGGGATTTTGGTACCGGCTTCTTTCACCATTGATAAAACAGTGGCCGAAGAGATCATTTTGCACAAGACGGATAAGCTTGGTTATCCTGTTTTTGTAAAGCCAATAAAGGCGGGATCATCCTATGGGATTACAAAAGTTTCTGAACGAGAAGAGCTCTTTGCTGCGTTGGAACTGGCTTTTGAATACGATAATCGCGTAATCATAGAAGAATGTATTTCCGGCTTTGAGGTTGGCTGCGCTGTTTTAGGCAATGATATATTGACCGTAGGCGAGGTGGATGAAATAGAATTAGCGGATGGCTTTTTTGACTTTACGGAGAAGTATACGTTGAAAACATCTTCCATTCATGTTCCGGCAAGAATTGGAAATGATATAGCGGAGCAAATCAAACAAACAGCTAAGATGATCTACCGGACGCTTGGTTGCTGCGGATTTGCCCGCGTGGATATGTTTTTATCTGACTCCGGCCAGATTATATTTAATGAAGTAAATACCATTCCAGGATTTACGACTCATAGTCGTTATCCCAATATGATGAAAGCTGCGGGCTACTCTTTCGAGCAGATTATTTCTGCGATCATCGAACAGGCGGTGATATGATGAAAACAATTAACTTGCCGTACGAAAATATATACAAAGGTTATCTTATTTTAGTAAATGAAAAATATCCATACCATGAGGGCCTGACAAGAACAGATTTAAAGCCGGTCAATACCTATGATAAGAATGTCTTATTGGAGCAGCACAGCGTTGAATTTTTGTCACATATGATGGAAGAAATAAACGGTTGGCAACAGATTTGTGCTGTTAGCGGCTGGCGTTCTTTACAAGAGCAGAAAGAAATTTACACGCAATCCTTGACAGATAATGGAGATGCTTTTACACAGCAATTTGTTGCCTTGCCAGGCCATAGTGAACACCAAACTGGCCTTGCGGTTGATCTCGGTATAAGAAAAGAAGACATTGATTTTATTCGCCCCGACTTTCCCTATACGGGAATGTGTAAGATTTTTCGTCAGCATTCTATTCGTTATGGCTTTATCGAACGCTATCCGAAAGGAAAAGAAAATATAACTGGGATTGCACATGAACCGTGGCACTTTCGCTATGTTGGATACCCTCATGCTGCAATTATGATGGAAAAAGATTTTTGCCTTGAGGAATATATCAATTTTCTCAAACAGTTTCGATATGGGGATGCTCCGTATTTTTGGCGAACAGAAAACAGCGATATAGCAATATCTTATATTGCTGCAAATGGAAATGATACTCAATTCCAGATTGCGGAGGATATTTCATATTCCATTTCTGGAAACAATGTTGACGGTTATATCATTACAGAGTGGAGGCAGGTATGAAGCAAAGAAACCTCGGAGGGATTGACTTTTTCAAATTTATAGCAGCCTTAGTGGTTGTGGCTATACATACCTCTCCGTTATCGTCATTTAGCGTAGATGCGGACTTTATTCTTACACGAGTTTTGGCAAGGATTGCCGTTCCGTTTTTCCTAATGGTAACCGGCTATTTTCTTCTACCGCAATATCTTTTTGAAAAGTCTATGGATAGGCGCCCCCTTCAGCATTTCTTGAAAAAGACAGTTCTACTATACGGTATTGCAATCATTATATACCTGCCGATCAATTTTTATGCCGGACAGTTTGAGGTGACGAGTATTAGAGACTTCTTGCGAATTTTGTTCTTCGACGGCACATTTTATCATTTATGGTATCTTCCTGCTTCGATACTTGCTGTACTTATAGTCTATTCAATAGGTTATAGGTGCCCCTTTAAGATTCTGGCAGGTATTTGTTTGATGCTATATTTGATAGGCTTATTTGGAGACAGTTATTACGGATTTATTGGCAGTACATCGATCAGTAGAATTTACGATCTGATATTTTACTTCACCTCTTATACAAGAAATGGTGTGTTTTATGCACCTATTTTTCTTGTGATGGGTGCCTGGCTGAATAATCGTGGGCGAAAATCAAAAACAATACTTCTTCTTATCGGATTTTTTGGCTCAGTGCTGCTTATGACCTTAGAGGGGATTGCACTTCATCATCTGGGAGTGCAACGCCATGATAGTATGTATCTTCTTCTTGTTCCTTGTATGTATTTTCTATTCCGATTGATACTTATATGGGACAAGACTCCATCTATACAGTTGCGGAAGATTTCCACATGGATATACTTGCTCCATCCCATTATGATTATTGTGGTTCGTGGAATTGCAAAAATAACGCATCTCCAAAAGCTTTTTGTTGAAAATAGTCTTATCCATTACATAGCTGTTTGTTTCTTTTCAATTATCGCGTCGCTGATACTGGAAAGGTTACTCCGTAAGCAGTATAAGGAAAAATGTTATACTGAACGTGCATGGATTGAACTTAGTAAAACAAATCTTTATAAAAATATAGATGAGTTGAGTCGACTTCTTCCTGCCGGATGTAAATTAATGCCGGCAGTCAAAGCGAATGCCTATGGGCATGGTGCTGTGATAATTTCAAAAGCATTGGCAGACAGAGGAATAAAATCCTTCTGTGTAGCTTCAATCATGGAGGGTATTGAGCTTCGTAAAAATGGCATAACCGGTGAAATTCTTATTTTAGGTTATACGCATCCGAGACATTTTTCATTACTCATAAAATATCGTTTAATTCAAACCGTCATAGATTACTCTTATGCTATGCAACTCAATTCGTACGGAGAGAAAATAAGTGTGCATCTGAAAATAGATACGGGTATGTCCCGTTTAGGGGAACGTCCAGAACAGATAGATAAAATCTGTAATATATTTAATTTGAAAAACCTTGTGATTGAGGGGATCTATACACATTTATGTGTTTCTGATGGATCATCTACTGCCGACAAGAATTTTACGCAAAAACAAGCTGCCTCTTTTTCTCAAGTGCTTAAAGTGCTGGATGAACGAGGGCTTGAGTACCATAAGACTCATTTATTGGCTAGTTACGGGCTTCTAAATTATCCTGAATTATCTGGTGATTACGCAAGAATTGGAATAGCACTTTATGGAGTACTCAGTAATAGGCAGGATGAAGTGCGTTGTCCAATACATCTTTATCCAGTGTTGTCTATAAAAGCAAGGATAAGCATAGTAAAAGAACTGTTTAAAGGGGAAGGTGCTGGATACGGATTGCGTTTTATTGCAAATGAGAATAAAAGAATTGCTGTACTTTCTATCGGATATGCAGACGGTATTCCTAGAAGTCTTTCTTGTGGAGTGGGTAAGGTGTTAATCAATGGTAAATTTGCGCCAATCATCGGTAATATCTGTATGGATCAAACGCTCGTTGATATAACTAATATATCAGATGTAAAACAGGGAGATATAGCTGTTATCATTGGAAGGTCAGGAGATAATGAAATAAAAGTGTATGATCTTGCGGAACAAACAGGAACGATTACAAATGAAGTATTAAGCAGACTGGGGACTCGTTTAGAGCGAAAGCTTTTATAGAAAATTTTCGGTACAAGCTATATTGTCATACTTAACTCTAAAATTGCCTTTCGATGATCCTTATAAATAATTGAAAAAAGGTGAGCAATGAAACAAATTGAAATAATACTCCGGATTACGGAGAATCCTGAAAAAGTAACAGAACGGCTTCTGGCAAAATTTGAAGCTGAACACCTTATGCAAAAGCTGAACGAAGTGCTTAACTATTCCGGTCTCTGCATTGATCCTGTTCAGCATCAGATTTCTTATCAGGGGAAGGCAATTCCTCTTACGGAAACGTATGAATTTCAGACGTTTGTTTATCTCGCCAGTCAGCCAGGGAGAGTCTACACGAAAGAACAGATCTATCAGGCAGTCTGGAAAGAAGAGCCGGTGGATGTGAGCAGCGCGGTGTTTTGTATCATCAGGAATATCCGCCAGAAGCTGCGGAAGGTTACAAAAAAAGAATATATCCAGACCGTGTGGGGAGTCGGATACAAGTTTGTAGATGTCCCAGGGGAATGAGCCCCTGGGATTCATTTGAAGTGATTATAAAAACGGTAAAAATAGAAAAAATTGCCGAATTGCTAAACGCTCCAGGTGTTTTGCCATTATGCTATAGTTTCTCTTTTCATTGAATGAAAGATTTGATATACTTACTTAGATTGACTGTTTGGTTCGCCTTCCCGGAAGACTGCTTTTATTACAAGAATAATTATTTTGGAGCAATAGGGAGAGCAGAACAGCGTATATACTCATTTTGTGTAAAGAGAGGTTTAATACCATGAGCTTAGCATTTCGTCTTGGCACTGTTGCTTTTACCTACGCTATGATGGCGCTGGCACTGTATATCCTGACAGCCGGTATTCTGGGGCGCAGGATCCACTGGAAGTCGCTGGGCATTTTCTTCGTCTGCGCAGAGGTACTCCAATGGATGGCGCTGCTTCTATATGGCGTTTACAACCTGGGGCTCGGACAGGAAGATATTCCAAGTGCGGTTTTTGATGCCGTCTGCTATGTACTTACAGCTTTAATTTTGGGTAAGTTAATGACCAGAGTTCATCGTATTCCGCTGTTGTATACCTTTACGGCTGCCATTCTGTGTACCTTTGTCGTAAACACTGCCAATAATACCATGCTGTATGTAGTGGAGGAATACTCGCCGCTGTTTGACCGGCAGCATTTTTTGGTTTTCGTGCGTCTGGTTGTGCCATATACGCTGACTGTTGGAATCGCCCTTCTTGTGGCAGCTATTTTGAAACGGTCCGAGTTCTACCGGTATTTGGCTGCCATGTTCCGCAGCCGGGTCAGGGGGATCCTGACACTGGTAGTCTGTCTTGCGCTTATGCTCATAATGCCTTTGCAGCAGATTTTGTTCCCGGACCTGACCCCGGATGCCAGTTATGCAACTTTTTTCTTTGCATTGATTATAGTGGGAGTGTTCCTGCTTCAGTTCGTTGCCATGTATGCTGCCGGACAGGATCGTATCAAAGCACAGGAGGAAACAATCTTGCAGCAGCAGGCTCATATGGCGTTGCTGGAAGAACTTCAGCAGGAGATCCGGGCTTTCCGCCATGATTTTACTAACCTGTTTTCCGGGTTGACACTCCAGGCGCAAGAGGGAGATCTGGCGGGTATCCAGGATTTTATGAAGCGAACCAGCAGCTATTTCGACGAGAAGCTGGGCAGTGAGATTGCGCAGATGGATGGACTCAACAACATTCAGCTTTATCCCTTGAGGAGTCTTCTGGCTACTAAACTGGCAAAGATGCGGCAGATGCGGATTAAGGGTGTACTGGAGGCTATGAAACCAATAGACAGTCGGCTGGGGATGGATACCGACGACCTGCTTCGAGCCTTGGGGATCCTGCTTGACAATGCAATAGAGGCTGTTCCAAAGGAAGAAGGCCAGGTACGGGTGGTTCTGCTCCAGGAGGAGAAGGAACTGTATCTTGCAGTGGCAAATAATTATGAAAAAGCGCCGGATCTTTCTGCCCTGGCGAAGAAGGGGTATACCACTAAAGGTTCTGGACATGGAACAGGACTGACCAGTTATCGGCGCATTGTAGCCCGTTGTCGGGGATGCGCTACCCGTACCTATCTGAAGGATGGGATGTTTATTCAAGAGCTGCATATTCCAGCTATCTGATCATTCAGGAGGTGATTTACATGATCCCAGTTTATATCTGCGACGATGAGCTGCCCATCCGCAAGAACCTGGAGCAGATTGTCAGTAATCAGATTTTGATCCTGGACAGCGACATGGGGCCGGTGCAGACGATGGATGACCCGGAAAAGCTGTTGGAGATGCAAAAGCAGGATTCCGTTCCGGCTATTTATTTTCTGGACATTGACTTTCCCGGTAGAATGAGCGGATTGGAGCTGGCACAAAAGCTGCGGCAGTACGATCCCAGAGGATTCATTGTGTTCATTACCGCCCACAATGATCTTGCCTTTGAGACTTTCCGTTTGCGGCTGGAGGCTCTGGATTACATTGTAAAAGGTGACCGTACCGCTATGACAGGCCGGGTACAGAAGTGTCTTGAGAGTATCCGGGAACGGATGGAGGCCCAGCGCCCCGGGCAGGGCAGCTATTGTACGGTAAAGATTCTGGATACCGTACGGCACATTCCAACGGACAGTATTCTCTATCTGGAGGCGGTGGGGATACGGCATACGCTGCAGATGCATCTGGACGATGAATTACTGGGGTTCAACAGCAGCTTGGATCACTTCGCCCAGCAGCTGGGGGAGGGGTTCTGGCGGTGCCATCGGAGTTTCCTGGTCAACCGCTCCCGTATCCGGGCAGTAAACTTAAAGGAACAGACAGTGGAAATGGACAATGGGGATAGCTGCCTGCTCTCCCGCAAGGCAAAAAGTGAATATCGTCGGTCAGATTAACTAAGCTCCGGGCTTTGCCGCAAGGCAAGACCCGGAGTTTTGCACTTGGCGAAACGTATCGGACCATTGGCGAAAGAAACGGTCGTAGCTTCTGGTTGTCTGCTATACTCAGACCATCGAAAGCAAACAAAAAACATTTTAAAAATTGAAAGGAGATATCTACTATGCCTGCTGAAAAATATGTTACCGAGTTTGTAAAGGAAGCCGGGTTCACCCCCATCCCTGACCGTGCGATTATCGTTACTTACGCTCCCGCCAATATGAGTGAGCGGATCGCCAAATTCTTTACTAATGAGTTTTTTGCCCTGCAAATGTGCCAGGACTCTTTGGTATTGCTCCCCTTCGGACGGATGTCCCTCATGCTGAAAAAAGATGTGGCACTGGAGATCCCCTACCACACGATCCGCAAAGTAGAGATAAAAGAAGATATGCTCAACTGGCGTATCGAGTTGGACACAGATGAGGGAATGATCGCCCTGTCCGCCCAGCAGAAGGAACTGAGCGAGTGGCGCCACTCCGGTACGCTGTCTGTAGGTATGAGCGGGCTCGGTTCCGGTATCACGGGTTCCGGTGCGCTGAAAGTCGCCAACTGGCACCGCTCCAATCTGGACGCTACCCTGGAAGCTCTGAAGGCTCTGCCCGTGCGGAGGGAGGAAATTGCGTGAGTCTGGAATTTCTCACTGCCCAAGGCTGGCAGGCGAAGCGGCATACCCTTACTACATTCCAGACCTACCTGTGGGGTACTTTATTTGCCCTTCCATTCATACTTCTGGCTGGAGGAATGTATCGGATGTTCCTGTTTGACCGGGCGGTTCTGTTGGATCACACTGGCCTGATCCTGCTGGCTGTTATTATAGTCAGTGTACCGTTACACGAAGCCCTCCATGGTTTTGGATGGAAACTGGCAGGACGGCTGCAAAAAGGTGATGTGACGTTTTTTGTTCATAATGGCATTCCTATGTGTGCCTGCCGGACGGTCCTTCCAGCTAAAGCCTATCTTACAGGTACGCTTCTTCCATTCTTTATCCTGGGTGGCGGCAGCTTTATATTCCTGCTTTTCTGCCCCGGCACAATATCGGTACTGACAGCACTTGTAAACCTGATGTTGCCAGGCGCAGATCTTGCCATTTCCTGGCTTGTACTGCGCAGCGAAGCTGCGCTGATCGCAGACAACCCAGATGGAGCCGGATTTATCGGGCTTGTAAAGAACCAAGAATATCTATAAAAGGTTATTAGAAAATGCCCCGGTCTGTCTCAGTGAATGAGAAGATCGGGGCACTGATTTTAAAGCTGTTCTTTCCAATTCCGTCGGCTATACAAAATCCGTCGAACTTCCATAATGTTTCCAATCACCACATAGAAAACGGTGAAGTTCCGCACCTGGATGCGATAATATGGATATTGACGTTCTCGTGCCGAGTGAAAAGGCTCGAAGGATTCTGCACAGGGAAGCCTTTCTAAAATGGCTGTTTCCACATCGTCCACCAGTCGTTCTGCTGCAGCGGGATTTCTCAGCCGATAGGTAATGTAGTCTACGATTTCATTGAGGTCATCTTCAAATAGAGGGAGAAACCGCAGGTCATAATGCTTTTCGTTCACGGATGCGCCTCCTCACCCGACCAAAAACCTCGTCGGCAGAATAGCGTGTGTCAGAGAGGTCAGCGGCGCGGTCCGCTTCATCCAGCGCCAGCTCCACATCATTTGTCAGTTCTTCGTATTGCTCCAGACTGAGCAGAACCATAGAACCGTAACCGTTTTTGGTAAGAAAAACCGGTTCACCTTTGGATAAGACATCCTCTTCAACTTCAGAAAAGCGATTGCGCAGATCTGAAACAGGACGAATATTCAGCATAGTATCGCCTCCTTTATGGCGTTATTTTATCATAATTTTATCGCAAAAGCAAGAAACTTATTCGTTGACTGCGATTCCTTTATATTAAAGTGTAGCAGGAAGAATACTTATTTGGTATATTTGAGGTATCAATAGATTAACATTTGTAGTAATAATGGAAATGTTAATTTGTGTTGCTTGTGGCAACGGTGCTTTTGATATTTAATAGTTGTATCAAAACAAAGGAGGCACAGGTTATGCTGAATGAAAATATTAAAAATCTCCGAAAGGCAAAAGGATTATCGCAAGAAGAACTTGCCGTAAAACTGAATGTAGTAAGGCAGACGGTATCGAAATGGGAAAAAGGAGTTTCCCAAAGTTAAAGATACCACATCAATCCCACGCGGACTTTTGCTCAACCGATACAGCCGGAGGGCTGGATAACAAGAAAAGGCGGTATG
>ENA-ORNG01000681-ORNG01000681.1-human-gut-metagenome-genome-assembly--contig:-NODE-681-length-28415-cov-10.152574_pt1 | contig 28415 bp, 18 predicted proteins | sample MGYA00242113_ERZ509018 | MGnify/ENA primary metagenome ERZ509018 (study PRJEB26280, sample SAMEA2338711) | human gut metagenome | biome: human gut; feature: human-associated habitat; material: faeces... | reverse complement strand
TCTTTGTTCCACGCTGTCTGTAAAGAATGTTACCAGCTTTTACAAACTGTCCGTCTGCTCTTTTCGCACCAAGTCTCTTGGACTCAGAATCACGTCCGTTCTTTGTGGAACCAACACCTTTCTTATGTGCGAAGAATTGAAGGTTCATTTTCATCATAGTCGTTACACCTCCCTTGTTATAACTTTTAACCAGATATCATACTGTTCTTCAATGGAATGTACTCCAAGATCAAAGGAGTCCATCAATAACAATGCTTTGTCACTGAGAGGATTCTTAAAAGTAACCTGAACAAGTCCAAGTTCTTCCTGTTCTGTCACTTCAAACTCATCATCCGTAAAAGTATCTAAACTATTCACCAGATTAATCGTAAGAACAGAAACGGAACAGCAGACTAAATCTGCTCCCTCTTCCACACTATCAGCATGACCAATTACCTGAAATCCTTTATATTGATTATCAGGTTTTTTGTAGATAGTAATCTGAATCATATCTCTACCAGTTTTTGTTTAACAAACTGTCTCGTCTGTTCTGCTCACTTAACCTTAATTAAGCATTAATTTTTTCAATCTTAACTTTAGTATAAGGCTGTCTGTGACCCTGTTTTTTGTGGTAGCCTGTTTTTCTCTTGTACTTGTAAACGATAACTTTTTTGTCTTTACCGTCTTCAACTACAGAAGCTTCTACTGTTGCACCTGCAACAACAGGATCTCCCACTTTAGTCTCTTCTCCGCCTACTACTAAAACCTGGTCAAATGTATAAGCAGATCCAGCTTCAACGCCAAGCTTCTCAACTTTGATTACGTCGCCTTCGCTTACTTTATACTGTTTACCACCTGTTGCAATAATAGCGTACATATGGCACCTCCTAATAATTACTCGCCAGTTTTGGTGTTCTGTTATGAAACTTATACCGAACTGTGCGGCATACGGCTATTATGATAACAGTCATTTCTTTAATTGTCAAGCATTTTTTTAAATATTTTTAATTTTTCTTTTTTCAAGCATAAATCTTTTGGCATTTAATTCAAGTTTGTAATCCCTTAAAAGAACAACAGCATGGAGGAAGTTAAAAGGTAATCTGTATACTCAAATTTCAAACGCATCAGCTTCTATTATTTTTCATGCAGGATCGAATCTGCTCGTGAAGAGGCTTTCTTACCTTACTTCTGGTCATTTCTACAAGATTAAGTGCGGTCATGTCAATGACATTACAGTGTACACGGTCCTTTTTACATTCGCTGTCTAATAAAGAGAGCAGTTTTTCTTTTTGCGCCGTATCTTTCATATTAATGAAGTCAATCATAATAATACCAGAGATATTTCTTAATCGGAGTTGTCTGGCGATTTCTTTTGCAGCCTCTCTGTTTATCTGGTAAAAAAGTGTATCTTCCTGTTTCTTTTTCTTTAGAACACTTCCTGTATTTACATCAATAACAGTCATGGCTTCTGTATGTTCTATAACCAGGCTTGCTCCGGATTTTAACCAGATATACTTTCCGTAAGCTTCTTCATAATAATGGGCAAAACGATATAAATTATATAAAGAATAGGTATCTTCATAAAAACTGATTTTTGTTGTATCAGACTCGCTTGTCTGTTTATAATATTCCTTCAGTTCTGTAAAAACTTCTGCATGATCTGTAAGAATTTCATCCAGTGCTTTTGCCGGAAGTTCTTTTCCCAATGTAATGTAATGAGGTGGTTCTCTGTATAAAAGAGTCTTTCCAGCAGCAATCTTTGCCTTTCTCATCAGTTCTTCATAACGTAACTGCAGCAATTCTAATTCCTTTGTAAGAGTCTCTTCTGAAACGCCTGCTGCATTTGTCCGAACGATAATACCATACTCATCTCTTGTATATTTTTTTAGAAGAGTTTCTAACCGTTCCCGTTCAACTGTATTTCGTATTTTTTTTGAAATGCCAGTTCGTTTATCTGTGAGAGTGAATACAAAATATTTACCATCCAGACTGATATTACCCGTTCCTACTGGAAGCTTTGTCTTTACAGCATCTTTTGTGATCTGCACCAAAATAATATCTCCGCCGTAAAGCTTATCCTCATGACCCGGTGATAATTTTACCGGCTGTTCTGCTGATAAGGAATAGTAACATTTCTGGTTATCTCCTATTTCTAAAAATGCACCGTGAATCCCTTCGGCAACACGTTCAACACGGGCAGCATAAATGTTGCCAAGAATGCTCTGCTGTTCTTTAGGCTCACAGTAAAGTTCTGTGGGAACTCCATCCTGAAAATATCCATAACAGATGACTCCCTCTTTTTCTGTGATCACTAATTTATTTTTCTTTATTTCCATGTATCTGACCTCAATTTATTATACTTGTAATGCATTATAGTTGTCTCATAGGCAGCTTTTTTATATAGAAAAATATATAAAAGCTGAACGATTGCTTCGTATTATTGCTGTTATACTAACAAAAAGACCGATGAATAACATTCACCGATCTCTTTGTTAGTATAAGGATTAGATTATTTTTAAATATATACTTTAATCTTCTGATATTTTACACCATGTGCTGTAGCTTTTCTGTGACTTGCATAATAAACATCAATTCGTTTACCTTTGATGGCACTTCCAGTATCTTCGGCAGTATAAATAATATTACCAATCTTAACCTTTGTTCCAAGATGGATAAGATGCTTGTCCACAGCAATAGTACGTTTTTCTTTTGGTCTTGTTCCACTGGCGGTCGCACATCCTGCCCACTTTCCGGCACAGCTTCTGCAATTACAGTAACCTGTTGTTCTTACACGCATCGTTATGTAATTCTTTACCGTTACAACGCTCTGTGCATATACATTCGTTCCGGCAATCTTCGCTGTGATTACTGCAGTTCCCTTGCCTCTTGCAATGACCTGTCCATTACGGTTTACTGTTGCTACTCTTCTTTTGCTGGACTTCCATACAACCTTTTTAGAACGGCTGTTAGAAATTCTGGCTTTTAACTTCACTTTCTGGCCTCGCTCTACAACGGATCCAGCTTTATTTAATCTTATAGAAGCTTGTGATTGAACACTCGCCTGTGTATTATTCGATTTTGTCTGCTGTGCAGAAACTTTCTGCGGGAAAAGGCAGAGAAAGCTTAACATAAAGATGAACGTTGCAATGATGTTATACTGTTTACACTTCATAATAGACCTCCTTTTCGTCTTTCCAATTTCTATTACGAAATGTATTATAACATACTTGTTGCATTTTGTTAACCCTATTTTAACAAAAATATTAATTTATTTAATATTCTTGTAACATTTTGAAATAAAGCTTTATTAGCATTGCTATAAAAAATAAAATTTATACATATATTTATTGCAAAATACAGCATAGTTTTGTGCGTAAACAAATACACATATATTACTGCATGTTTTATTTTAAGCTTGGCATGTGAAGATGTTAATATGAGTCACCCAGTATTGTTTTATCGTAAACGGATAAAACTACCATGGATAACACCCTACTCCCGAACGCAATTCTTATCTTATTATCTATCCATGGACGACCTGACCAGCGGATTCAACATCGGCACCAATTACACGCTGAATCCACAATTCAATGAAATGACAGGATTCACAGAAAAAGATGTACGGGATATGCTGGAATATTACTCCACAACATGCCCATTCAATCATTCGGTAGACGAGTTGATAGAACTGATTGCTTTTCTACTTCGGAATGCTGACCATCAGCGGAATGCATAAAGGAGAAACCAAACTCACCATCCCCAACCAGGTGGTACGTGAACAACTCTTTGCCTACATTCTGGATACTTATCATGAAAACGACTTGACTTTCGACAGGTATGAAAAGAGGAAGCTTGCCTCAGGGCTGGCTTATGATGGCAAATGGAAACCTTACTTTGAATACATTGCCGGATGCCTGCACCGTTATGCCTCGCAGCAGGACAAGCAGAAAGGTGAATATTTTGTTCATGGCTTTACTCTTGCCATGACCGCACAAAATCCTTTCTATCGTCCTGTGTCCGAGAAAGACAGTCAGGAAGGATACATCGACCTGTTCTTGCATCCGTTATTGGATATTTACAAAGACATGAGCCACTCCTACATCATCGAACTGAAATATACCAAAGGAAAAGACAGTAATGAACGGATAGAACAATTAAGGCGACAAGCCATTGAACAAACTGAACGCTACGCTTCGAGCGAGTCTGTGCAGAAAGCGATAGGTCCTACCATACTACATAAAATCATTGTTGTATATCGAGGTATGGAAATGGTTGTTTGTGAAGAATTGTAACCGATAAGAGGCAGTGTCTGCCCTTACAATGGAAGCATTCATTCGTCCGTTCTATCCACGTTTTCATCGAAAGTACAAAATTGTTGCTTCTTGCCGCATTTGTAATTACAAAGATAAGATGCCATTTTTTCGATGATTTTTCGTATCAGTTTCTTCTGCATCAGCACATTACCATTCCAAATTATGCGCAGTATCTTGCTGTAAATCAACAATATACTGTGTAAATAGATTCCAAGTCCCCTTGAAACGGTTTGCCATTCTCCGCTGTCAAATTCGGCTTGACGTATACAGCTTGTTTTAATTCCTGTGCCATAGCTGTGGTCGCTTCCTTGCAAGAGAGCATAGCTGTGGCATATTTTGTCTGGCTGCGTTCGTTGCTTCGCCTAGGTGAAGAGGCGAATTCACTTTAGTGAACAGCCATTTTCACTAGGGTGGAATAGTTGCTTCACTTAGGTGGAATATCAAACGGAACGGAGTGAAGATACGATAGGAACAGGTTCTTATTACATACGCAACAAGGTTCAATAGCCGAAACAAACAGTATCCTGTCCTGTCAGATATAAACTATGATGCCCACGAGTAGCCGGAAGGCAGTGGGGGGCTGACCCTACCTCCTGTCCGCTGGTATTCCCGAATGCGAGCATTCCCAAAAACGGATTTGTTTCCCCACCGACATACCAATTGAGGGGGATTTGAGAGACTTTTACACCGGAAGTGATTAGTAATGTGCATATTACTGTGACAGAGCGCTTTTGTGCTTTATGTATATCCTTATGCTAAAACCTAAATTTGAGTAAGAATAATCTATCAGAGGCTTTGTTTCTTCTTATTACGAATGACAGACGTATCACCTTTATCAGTTGGAATGAATCCCTACCCCATTCCTACTCAGGAAAGCTGCCAATGTATTCCTGCTGACTTTCAATTTCCTCGCCATCTCCGCCTTACTGGTTCCCGCCTCCAGCATAGCCTTAATTTTTTCTTCTTTTCCCGTAAGTTTATATTTCGAGTTATGTCCTCCCATGGGACGTCCCAACTTTTGTCCGGAGGCGATTCTGCGTGCAAGTCCCTCACGGGTACGTTGGGAAATCAAGTCACGTTCTATTTGTGCGGAGAGGGAAAAAGCAAATGCCAATATTTGAGATTGTATATTATTTCCCAGTTCATATTTCTCTTTCACCGTGAGCAGGATGACATTTTTCAACATACATGCATTCAGTATACTCATTACTTCCATCAATCTTCTTCCCAAACGAGAGATCTCCGACACAATCAATGTATCCCCTTTCTTTATTCTTTTCAATAGTACGCCAAGCTTTCTGTCTTTGGCTGACCGTGTTCCTGAAACCGTTTCTTCCACCCACACATCAATTTGGAAATCCCTCTGTTTGGCAAAACGATTTATCTCGAACCGCTGGTTCTCTACAGTCTGTTTATCAGTTGAAACCCGAATATACGCATATATCATAGCTGCATCATTAAGTTTTTTATTGAATAAGGAACGCCAATCTAACTTATATTATCAGAGAAGGAAAGTTTCACCGGATCTTATTGAGGTTTTCTAAGAAGAATTAAGTATCTCCAACTATTCAAGCTCAAAAAACAGAGAAATCTGCTTAATCCTTGCCTTTACAAGATAAAACGATTGTCCAATAGAATGAAAAAATTGTCTATGATAATAGTATAAATCACTGATAATCAATATTGTTATATTAAAACTGGATTGATCATCTTTAAGACGATTTTCGCAGTATAATAGATTTTTCTTTTATCTACTTAATGGTTTGTTCACTTACTTTGCATCTGTTGACATAGTTGATACTGAAATAAAAAACACAGATATAGTATGAAAAACAAATTGCAAATAGTATGGAGCAGCATTGCTATAATAAGCGTATGTGCATGTAGTACGCCTTATACACAACCTGATGCCCCTATCAAAGAAGTTCCCTTCACCCAAGTTCATTTAGATGATAATTTCTGGACACCGCGCATCGAGACTAACCGCACCGTTTCCATCCCATCCGCTTTCAAAGAATGTGAAAAGAACGGCCGGTTCGATAACTTTGCCATTGCGGGTGGTTTGATGAAAGGCGAACATCGCGGTGACTTTTCTTTCGACGATACCGATCCCTATAAAATTATAGAAGGAGCATCTTACTCGTTAGCCGTAAAATATGATGAGAAACTGGATCACTACCTGGACAGTGTAATCCATATCATAGCTGCCGCACAGGAACCGGATGGTTATCTTACTACCTGTGTAACCAATCAATGTACCCGTTTATCCGGTTGGTGGGGCACGCACCGTTGGGAAAAAATCAACAGTCACGAACTCTATAATAGCGGCCATTTGTACGAAGCCGCCGTTGCTCATTATCGCGCCACCGGAAAACGTACGTTACTGGATGTAGCTATCAAAAATGCCGATTTGGTATGTCAGGTCTTCGGACCCGGCGAAGGACAGATCCATCGTCCCAGTGGTCATCCTATCGCCGAGATGGCTCTTGTCAAACTATATAAGGTGACAGGCGATGAGAAATATTTGCAGACGGCCAAGTATTTTGTAGAAGAAACCGGCAGAGGAACAGACGGACATAAACTGAGCGAATACAGTCAGGATCACAAGCCCATCCTGCAACAAGACGAGATAGTAGGTCATGCCGTCCGTGCCGGATATCTCTACTCCGGAGTGGCAGATGTAGCCGCTTTGACTCATGATACCGCCTATTTCAATGCCTTAACCCGTATTTGGGAAAATATGGCCGGCAAAAAACTCTTTATCACAGGCGGAATCGGTTCCCGCCCACAAGGTGAAGGATTCGGTCCGAACTATGAACTGAATAATCACACAGCCTATTGCGAAACCTGCGCCTCTATAGCCAATGTGTATTGGAATCATCGTATGTTTCTCGCTACGGGAGATGCCAAATATGCGGATGTGCTGGAACGCGCGTTGTATAACGGAGTCATTTCGGGCGTATCACTCAGCGGTGACAAGTTCTTCTATGACAATCCGTTGGAATCCATGGGGCAGCATGAGCGCCAGCACTGGTTCGGATGTGCCTGCTGTCCGGGCAACATAACCCGTTTCATGGCTTCCGTACCTTATTATATGTATGCCACTCAAGGCAATGATGTGTATGTCAATCTCTTTATCCAAAGCAAGGCGGATATTGAAACGGAAAGTAATAAAATAAATGTGGAACAAACTACAGGCTATCCGTGGGACGGAAAGATAAGTATTGCCGTCACTCCCGAAAAAGAACAGGAGTTTGCTTTGCGTGTGCGTATCCCCGGATGGGCGCAAGACGCTCCCGTACCTACAGATCTCTACTCATTTACAGACAAGGCTCAGGCTTATAGCATTTCTGTAAACGGCTCCAAAGTCAATGCGAAGCAATATGATGGTTATGCCACCCTTGTACGCAACTGGAAAGCGGGTGATGTGGTTGAAATCAATCTTCCTATGGAGGTACGTCGTGTGAAAGCAAATGACCAAGTAGAGGATGATCATGGCAAACTGGCTATAGAACGGGGCCCTATTATGTTCTGTTTGGAAGGACAAGACCAAGCCGACAGTACTGTATTCAACAAATTCATCCCCGATGGTACTCTGATGGAGGCTTCTTTCCATGCTGATTTGCTGAATGGCATAATAGTTTTGAACGGTACAGCCAAAGAAGTTGAAAGAAACGGCAATGTAAAAGACGTTCCATTCAAGGCAATTCCTTATTCTACATGGAACAACCGCGGTGCTGACCAGATGGCCGTATGGATTCCCGAAACAGCCGAGTGCGCTCGTCCTACTCCGGAACCTACCATCGCCAGCAAAGCACGTACTTTGATGATACAAGCCCCCATACAGAAAGACGCTCCTGAATCGGCTTCAGTGGAAACATGGGCATGGGGGGTAAATGACCAATGGGAACCCAAACGTTCATCGGATATCTCGAAACCTTACCACTATTGGTGGCTGAAGAACGGTACTGTCGAAACACTGGCTTATGAATTCGACCAGCCTTATACCGTATCGAACGTACAAGTGTATTGGTTGGATTTTGACCATTATGACGGAGATTTCCGTGTGCCGGAAAGCTGGAAACTATATTATAAAGAAGGCGAAAGTTGGAAAGAGGTAGAGGCGTTAACTGAATATACTGTAAAAAAAGATTGCTATAATAGTTTGGATTTCAACCCTGTCAAAACAAAGGGGCTTAAAATTGCAGCACAATTGCAGAAAGGAGCTTCGGGAGGGGTGATTGAATGGAAAGTAAACTGAATGAACATATAAACCTTTTAAATAAAACTGTATGATGAAAACACATGAGAACCGGGCCTTGTTCAGCAGGGCTTTGCTGAAGGCTACCACCTGTCTTTTCCTTACTGCGGGTGCAGGAGTCAGTAGTGTATGGGCAGCACCGGAAGAGAATGCCCAAGCAACCTCGATAGTACAACAAAGTAGCACTGTCAATGGTAAGATTACAGACGCAAATGGAGAACCCATCATTGGTGCCAGTGTTGTGATAAAAGGTACTACTAATGGAACTATAACCGACTTCGACGGTAACTTTATGCTGGAAGTTCCTGCTAAAGCTACTTTAGTTGTATCCTATGTGGGATATAAAACGCTAGAGGTTCCTGTAAACGGAAAAAAAACACTTAACATCAATTTGAAGGAAGACACAGAAATGCTTGATGAAGTAGTAGTGGTAGGTTATGGTACTCAAAAGAAAGCCACACTAACCGGTTCTGTTTCACAGGTAGGTGGTGAAGAACTGAAGAAAGTGGCTGCAACAAATCTTACTAATACACTTGCCGGAAAAACAGCAGGTGTCATTGCTAATACACGTTCGGGCGAACCAGGTGAAGATAACGCTGACATTCTTATCCGTGGTAAAGGGACTCTAGGAAGTACCTCCCCTCTTATTGTCGTTGACGGTATTGCCGACCGGTCATTCAGCCGTCTTAACCCCGAAGATATTGAATCTATCTCTGTCTTGAAAGATGCTTCAGCAGCTATCTATGGTGCACGCGCCGCTAATGGAGTAATCCTGGTTACAACCAAACGCGGTACAGAAGGGAAAGTCAAAATCAACTATAGTGGTAATGTATCTTTTTCCCAGCCAACCCGTATCCCTGAAATGTTGGATTCTTACCAATATGCCACTTATGTAAATGAATACGATGCCGGACATGGTGAAGCTGCCACTTATTCTGCCGAAGCATTAGGTATGATTCAAAGTGGCGAGGATCAAATTCGCTATCCTAATACAGACTGGTGGAGTGAAGTAGCTAAAGACTGGGCTACCAAAACTCAACACAGCTTGGCTATCAGCGGAGGTAATGACAAAATATCTTTCTATACTTCGGCACAATATATGTATCAAGATGCTATTTACAAGAAAGGTGTACAAGACTACAACCAATATCAGTTTACTACCAACCTTGACGCAAAAATTACGAAAGCAATAAAATTCAGCATGGATATTTTAGGCCGGCAGGAAGTCAGGAATCGTGGTGTATATTCTACAGAAGACCTGTTTGGCTATTTTCTTACCACTAATCCGATGGCAGCTCCTTATTATCCTAATGGCTTGTTACGTGTAGGCTATGATGGAGTAACCAACAATGCCGCTGTAAAAGTAACGGATATACCGGGTACTAATAAAACGACATACAGTACTCTTAACCTAAAGCCAAGACTCCGTGTAGACTTAGACGTCATTACCAAAGGATTATATGTAGAAGGTTATGCCGCACTGGACTTTCATTTTAATGATGGAAAACAGATAAACAATCCTTATGATGTTTACCAATATGACGCAGCAACAGATTCCTATATCAACAGACGTGATGCCACAGGTTCCATCAGTGTTAACCAATGGTTCAACAAAGATAAAACCATTACCTTGAATGCCCGTTTAGGATATAGTCACGATTTTAAAGGTGGACATCATGTAGATGCTTTTATAGCTTACGAACAAAGTAAATACGATTATACTGGTATTTCTGCCTATCGTACAAATTATTTATCAACAACTATTCCTGAAATCTTCGCCGGAAGCGATGTAGCTAAAGACAAGGATAATAGTGGAAGTTCGAATGTAACAGCTCGTCAAAACTATTTCGGTCGTATCAATTATGCCTACAAAGACAAATATCTGACAGAATTTACAATGCGCTATGATGGTTCTATGAATTTTGCTCCGGGACATCGTTGGGGAGTTTTCCCGGCGTTTTCTTTAGGTTGGGTGATGTCAGAAGAAGAATTCTTCCAACCCTTGAAAAATGTAGTAAGTTTCTTCAAGGTAAAAGGTTCATGGGGTATGATGGGTAATGACAATGTAACTGCTTATCAGTATATGTCACAATACAAATTCATTGATTTAAACAATACCAGCTCCATGTGCTTCGGTGATGAAGTAGTAAAAGCAATTTATGAATCACGTACAGCCAACCCTTTAATTACTTGGGAAAAAGCAAAGACTTGGAATCTAGGGTTTTCTTCACAATTCCTTGATGGTAAGTTCGGACTGGATTTTGATTATTTCCAATCACGCCGTAATGACATTTTGATTACCCGTAATGCTTCTATCCCTACCTATTCGGGGTTAGTTCTTCCAGCCGAAAATTTGGGTAAAGTAAAAAATCACGGTCTAGAACTCATTGCAACCTATCGTGACCATTCCGGTGATTTCTCATGGGGAATAACAGGAAATTTCACTTATGCCAATAACAAAGTTGTATACGAAGATGAAGCTGCTTCCACTCCGGAATGGCAACGTCGTACCGGTCATCCTATTGACGGAATGGTACTATATAAAGCATTAGGAATCTATCAAACACAAGAACAGGTGGATAACACACCTCACATTGCAGGTGCCAAGCCCGGTGACTTAATTTATCAAGATACCAATGGAGATGGAAATATTACCTGGGATGATGCTATACGTTTAGATAAATCGGCCACACCTAAAATAATCTTCGGTCTGACCCTGAACGGAGCATGGAAAGGTTGGGATCTGAATGTATTTTTCCAAGGACAAGCTGATGCAGAGCAATTGGTTCAACCGACCATGAATATGGCAACCGATTTCTATGAAGGACGCTGGATAGAAACAAATACAGCAGAACAAAATGCCACAGCCAAATGGCCGCGTGCATTCATCAAGCAGACATATGGTGACGCATGGAATGGTGTAGCCTCTACATGGTGGTTACGTGACGCTTCCTTCGTTCGTCTGAAATCTATAGAATTAGGATACACACTACCCAAAATGTGGACTAAAAGCATAGGTATTGAGAATGCACGTATTTATGTTAATGGTAACAATCTTTTTACCATTGATGGTATGAAAATATGTGATCCAGAGGCCGGTATGTTCAAAAACACAGATGGTTATGTGGTGGAATCCGGTGGAGTCAGAGGTTACCCTCTCCAACGTATGATTACAGTCGGAGCTAATGTTACATTCTAATGACCTATAAAACTAAAGTACAAAATGAAAAAACATATATTACTTTGTGCAGCACTTGCACTTTCAAGTTTCGGACTTCCTTCTTGTTCAGATATTTTAGATCAAAAACCACTAGACTCATACACAGATACAGCTGTTTGGAGTGACTTGAGTCTGGCAGAAAGTTTCTTAAACTACTGTTATTTACGAGTGGAAGCAGAAAATACAAACGGCGTAATGTTCTGTAATTATACAGATGAAACCTATCATATGCACGACTATGGAACAAGTACCTATACACAAGGCCGTGCTTCATGTGACAACTATAATACCGGGTGGACTGAAGGAAAAGGAAATACGTGGTCACATTATTATGGCGGCATTAAATTATGCAACCAATTATTGGAAGACATCATGGATACGCCTGCCAATACCGATAGTGAAAAAGAATGGAAAAATCAGATAATCGGCCAGGGCTACTTTTTACGCGCCTACTACTATCATATGCTATATAGTGTCTATGGACGTATTCCATTGATTGACCATACTTATGACTTGGATTCTGAATTCAAAGAGGAACGTGCAGATATGGATGATGTAGCTGATTTTATTGTTGCTGATTGTGATAAAGCTGCTGAATTACTTCCCACAGTCTATAAAGATGCAAGTGATTTTGGGCGTGCAACCAAAGGGGCGGCCCTTGCTTTAAAAGGCCGAGTATTGCTTTATAAAGCAAGTCCCTTATTCGGTACTCCCTCTAGAGAAAAATGGCAGGCAGCAGCAGATGCAAACAAAGCAGTCATCGATATGAATATCTATTCTTTAAAACAAGTTTCGAATAGTGATGAATATGCAGATCTGTTCTTCGATTCCAAAAATCCGGAAGTAATTTTCGAAAAACTTTATGATGAAAAAGGAATTGCAGGAAGTAGTGCCAGCCTAGTTATGCAAGCTCCTGCCGGACCTGGTAACGGATATGAAGGCTGGAGTACGTGGCAACCCACTTACGAAATAGTAGAACTCTTCCAGAATGCTGATGGTACACCTTATAAACCGGCAGAAACCAAACCATTCACGATTTTACAAACCACAATTGACCCCGACTCTGGAGAAGCCACACAAAAAGAAGTCACTATACAGGCATCAGATGTAAACCCATGGGAAGGTAGAGAAATCCGTCTGAAAGCAAATATTCTCTATGATGGTATGTTGTGGGGATACGGAGATTCAAACCGTGAAATCGAATTATTTGAAGCCGGAGCAAAAGGGGTCATTCCGGGTAAAGATTCACGTACAGGAGAAACTTGGTGGAACGGTACAAAAACTGGATATAATATGCGAAAGTTCTTATCTTCTCATATTAACTTTTATGACGATACGGTAGTAGATACTACCCCATGGTTCTTCATCAGACTGGCAGAAGTCTATTTGAACTATGCTGAATGTCAGATAGAACTAGGTAACAATGCCGAGGCTCTAAAATACATCAACCTTATCAGAAACCGTGCGTTATTACCGGATGCCACAGGCAAAGACATACGGACTGAATATGAATATGAACGCACTGTAGAATTGATGTTCGAAGGACAACGATTCTTTGACTTACGCCGCTGGAAGAAAATGGAAGAAACATATTCCAAAGAACATTGGCCTACCGGATTAAAAATTTATAAATTGCAGAATGGAACCAAAATATATTATCATAACCCAGAAGCCGTACAGCAACGTAATTTCGATGCCTCAAAAAATTATTGGTGGCCTATCCCACGTTACGAGTTAAACAAATCAACGTTACTAGATGCCGCACCGTATGAATAAAAAATAGTATTTCTTGATTATTATATATTACAGGAACGGAAAATAAAAACCGTTCCTGTTTTTAAAAAAAGTAATTATATATGAATAAACATACCTTCTTTTTATTTCTGGCAATAATAATCACTTCCTGTTCCAACGCACAAAGAAACAGCGATATCCCTCTACCCTCCGGCAAGTCCATCTATATCCCCAAGGAGCTTCAAGGCATGGATTTACAGAATCCGGCAAGTCAGTGGAGTTATCACCGTATGGCATACACCGAGAACTTCGTCATCTTCTGGGAGAAGGGCTTCGGCAATGACCTCAGCAACCCACCACAGCTGGAGGGGCATTCCATGAAGGTGAACCTGCCCAATCTGAAGGAAAAGCTGGAAAGTTTCTACACCTATTTCTACCACACGCTACAGTTTGCCAAGCAAGGTTCGAAATGTGACAAATACCGCATGATGGTCATGATTAACTATTCTTTAGAAGGAACCGCCTACGGCGGGGATTACGACGGACAGATCGGTGCGCTCTGGATCACCCCCAACCGGGTACAGGACGAGAAATTGAATTGTATCGCGCATGAACTGGGGCATAGCTTCCAGTCACAAATCACCTGCGACGGTCAAGGAGAGGCTTGGGGTGGTTGCGGCTTTTTCGAGATGACTTCACAATGGATGCTCTGGCAAGTAAATCCTGACTGGATGACCGATGAGAAATATCATTGGGATGCGTTCAAAACCCTTACCCACAAGGCTTATCTGCATTTGGATAATATTTATCATTCACCATATGTGCTTGAATACTGGGGAATCCGGCACGGTTTGCCTTTCATAGCCGAACTGTACCGCCAGGGAAAACGTGGGGAGGACCCTGTCATTACCTACAAACGGCTGAACAGTCTTGGACAGAAAGAATTCTGTAACGAGATGTTCGACGCCTGCCGCCATTTTGTCAACTGGGATTTTAAGCGAGTATGGAAAGAAACACGCCCGTACGCAAACCAATACACTTGCAAAATGAATCCGTCTAAAGAAGGATGGTACCGGGTTGCACCCGAAAACTGTCCCGAGAATTATGGTTTCAACGCCGTCCCCCTCTCCGTTCCCCAACCGGGGAGTGCCGTGGAAGTGGAGTTCCTTGGGGAGGCAGACAGGGAGGGTTACAATTCCGTCCACCCGGAGAAAGCCGGCTGGAGATACGGTTTTGTCGCTGTCACTCGGGAAGGAAAATCCGTTTACGGAGAAATGGGAAACAACACGGAAGGAGTGGTGAAGTATATTGCTCCCAAGGATGTACCGTTGGCCCACTTGTGGTTGGTTGTCATGGGGGCTCCGACGGAACACTGGATGAATCCCATATCCGGGGAAAAAGATGCACAATGGCCTTATAAAATAAAAATAACCGGCAGTTTCCTACTCACCTCGGCAAATTGAAAGATTCATCTGGAATCCTCACTTTTTCTTCGAATTTTCTCTTTTCTTTCTCAGAAAAGTAGTAATCTTGCATAAGATTTAGAAATAAGAAGAAAATACTATGAAAAGACTAGTCCTATTGCTATTGAACTTACTGATGCCGATGATTCTGTTTGCTGCGTCCAATGACCTCTGTTTCCGTCATTTTTCTGTAGAAGACGGACTATCATCCAATTCGGTACGTGCTTTAATGCAAGATAAATACGGTTTTCTATGGATAGGAACGGATGAAGGACTGAACCGCTATGACGGTACTACTGTAAAACTCTATAGACTGAAAGATAGGGGAGCTAATGAAGCTATTTCATCTTTATACAGCACCCTCAACAAGATATGGATAGGTACAGACGAAGGCATATATATCTATGATTACGAAACAGAAGATATAATGCCTTTTGTACTGGCCACCTCCAAAAATATCCATATTGAAACAAATACGAACCATATTGTCGAAGATAAAGACAAAAACCTATGGTTCACTACGGTAGGACAAGGAATATTCAAATACAACACCATCACCAACCACTTGGAGCAATACGAATTTAAAAACGCAAATGGTTTAATGGCAAGTGTGCTGGTGGATAGTGAAAACCAAATATGGGCCATTACCAATTGGGGAAACTCAGGTCTTTTCAAACTGAATAAAGCAGAAAATAAATTCGAGACTTTTCCGCTCTCCTATGAAAGCGGAAAGCATGACTCAAACGCATTGGTCATGTTGGAAGACTCGGAACATACACTGTGGTTAGGAACCTGGGAGTGTGGTTTGCAAAAAATCGATAAATACAGCGGAAAGGCCACTACTTATCTGCATCCGACAGACGGAAAAGGTGCCACCCATATTCATTCTATCATGGAATATGCCCCTCACCAGCTACTCATAGGCTCGGATGACGGGCTTCTGTTATTCAATACCATTACAGAGGAATATCAATTGTTTACAGAAGATGAAACAAACCCACATTCATTGTCCAACCGTTTTGTTTATCCTATTATAAAAGATCATGAAGGTGGAATATGGATCGGAACTTACTATGGAGGAGTAAATTATATCTCACCCAATACTGGACAATTCGAAAGTTTTGTCCACTCACGTTTCTCCAATTCTGTTAACGGAACAGTCATCGGACGGTTCTGCGAAGACTCTAACGGAGATGTATGGATCGCTTCGGATGACGGAGGGTTAAACCGCTTTTCTCCCAAAAATAGAAAATTTTCCCATTATTTGCCCTTGGAGGGAAAAAACAGTCTGTCCTATCACAATGTACATGCACTTTGTATGGACGGTGATAATTTATGGATCGGTACTTATACTGGAGGGGTAAACGTATTAAATCTGCAAACGGGAACTTTTAAAACATATTCTGCCTATCAGGATAATCCCGCCTCACTGGACGGAACCAGTTCTTATGCCATATTCAAAGACAGAAAAGAGAGAATATGGGTCACCTCCATGTCCGGAGTAAATCTATATAACCGGGAAAAAGATAATTTCACCCGAATTAAATACTTGGACGCACTGACCATTGACATTGACCAGGATACCAAAGGAAATCTCTGGTTCTCCACCCAAGGCAAGGGATTATTTAAATACCATCCAGAAAAACAGATATGGAAGAACTATATACATGACCATAAAAATCCGAACTCACTGGCAAACAACCAAGTGAACTGTGTACTGATTGACACAAACGGAGAGATGTGGGTGGGAACCATGAACGGGCTCTGCAAATACAATGCGGAAGAAGATGCATTCGAAACTTTACCTCTTGAAATTCCCAGTCACAATATATGCAGCATCATCGAAGACCAACGCATATTGTGGCTCACCACCACCAAAGGGCTAGTGCGCTACACCCCTGGAGAAGGTTGCCGAGTATTTACTAAAAGCGACGGACTGCAAAGTGAACAATTCCTACCTAATGCTGCCTTAAAAGCATCGGATGGAAAAATTTATATCGGCTCGGTAAACGGATTCAATGCTTTCTACCCCCATCAGATTAAGACAAATGTGATGCTTCCTCCAGTAATCATTACAGAACTGGAAATAGATAATAAGGAAATCCAAACTGGAAACAAACTGCTTCCAAAATCTCTCAACCAGTTGGAAGAACTGGAGCTATCCTATAAAGAAAATGCATTCAGCTTGCTTTATGCCTCTTTAAGCTATTGCACCCCCAATAAAAACAAATACGCCTATAAACTGGAAGGATTTGACAAAGACTGGAACTATGTAGGCTCCCAGAATAAGGCCACTTACACCAATTTGCCCGCAGGAACCTATCTTTTCAAAGTAAAGGCGACCAATAATGACGGAATATGGAATGAAAAAGGAACCAGTCTGAAAATCACCATCCACCCTCCTTTCTATTGGTCCACCGCTTCCAAACTGCTCTATTTTATATTGATTTGCATAGCTTTCGGATTCGTCATCCGCTTCATCATCAAACGGACAGAGAAGAAACATACGGCTGAAATAAACAAACTGAACGCCAACAAGGAAAAAGAAGTACACGAAGCCAAAATCAAGTTCTTCACCATGATAGCCCACGAAATACGCACACCGGTATCCCTTATCATAGGACCTTTGGAGAAAATAATGAAATCCCCCGTGTCCCTGCCGTCTACAGTACGCGACGATCTAAATATTATTGACCGTAACAGCCAGCGTCTGCTGTTCCTGGTAAACCAATTGCTGGATTTCCGGAAGGTGGAACAGGAAGGAATGAAAATGAAGTTTGCTTCCCAAAATATCCACCAACTGCTCAAAGCGGTTTGTGAACGTTTCGAACCTTTCATCGCCCAACATGGAGCACGGCTTACTGTGGAATATCCTGAAGCAGATTTCACAGCTATAGTAGACAGTGAAGCGGTAACCAAACTAGTCAGCAACCTGTTAACCAATGCCAGTAAATACACAAAAGATGAAGTTACTCTTACCTGTATCGTACAGCCGGAACAACATACTTTTATAATCCGAGTGACAGATAACGGCATAGGGATCAGCAAAGAAGAACAAAAGAAGATATTCCATCCGTTCTATCAGGCTATGGATAACAAGCCGGGAACAGGTATCGGCCTCAGCATTGTCAAAAGTATTGTAGAATCACACAATGGCTGCATTGAAGTGGAATCCGAAGTGAACAAAGGGTCATCTTTTATCGTAACACTGCCTGTAGAACAAGCACAAGTCCTGCCACAGGATACGGGCACATCACTATTGAACAACCCAGCCATTCCCGAAGGAATCTTGCAAGAGGACCTCTCCGGTTCTCCTATCAAACATAAACCAACCATGCTGATTGTGGATGATAATGAGGAAATGTTGAATTTCCTTTCGAGTAGTCTGGCTGATAAATACAGCATACTTACCGCAGAAGACGGTATAGAAGCATTAAATAAACTCAAAGAAAACGAAGTGACACTCATTGTAAGCGACTGGATGATGCCACGCATGGACGGAGTGGAATTCTGCAAAGCGATAAGGACTAACCAAACTACCAGTCATATACCCTTCATCCTGCTAACGGCCAAGACAGATACCAACTCCAAGATAGAAGGTATGGATTGTGGTGCAGATGCCTACATAGAGAAACCTTTCTCCATGCAATACTTGGAAGCATGTATCAAGAATCTGGTAGACTTGCGTAATCTGCTGCGTCAGAAATTCTCGAAGATGCCGCTGGTTCCGCTGAACAGCATTGCCAATAATTCTATGGACGACAAGTTCCTTACCCGCATGAATGAAATCATAGAAGAGAATTTCTCCAATCCGGAATTATCCGTAGATTTCCTGGCCGAAAAGTTGTGTATCAGCCGTTCGGGTCTGTTTGCCAAAATTAAAACATTGGCCAATATCACCCCTAATGAACTGATTCAAGTGGTACGTTTGAAAAAAGCAGCGATCTTGCTAGCAGAAAACAAATACCGCATTAATGAAATCTGTTATATGGTAGGATTCAATAATCCGTCTTATTTCTCCAAATGTTTCCAGAAACAGTTCGGCATGAAACCGGGGGAATTTGTAAACGGGAAAAGAGAAGAATAAAAACTAATCAAAAATCATTCCCTAAAAATAAAAAATCCGGTTTCCCCTTTTCAGAGAAACCGGATTCATGATGAACGAGTGATTTTATTTCAATCAATAATTATTCTTCTTCACTTCGAAATAAGCTTGCGGATGCAGACATGCAGGACATACTTCAGGAGCTTCCGTACCTACATAAATGTAACCGCAGTTACGGCACTGCCATACAGTTTCTTCCGCTTTCTTGAATACTGTGCCTTCTTCCACATTCTTCAATAAAGCCAGATATCTTTCCTCATGCCCCTTTTCAGCTTCAGCGATTCTGCGATACATAGTAGCGATAGCAGGAAAACCTTCCTGATCGGCCACATCAGCAAAGTGAGGGTAATCAGTAGTCCATTCTTCATTTTCACCGGCAGCCGCAGCTTTTAAATTCTCCATAGTGGTACCAATGATACCTGCAGGATAGCTGGCAGTGATTTCTACCATACCACCTTCCAACCATTTAAACATACGTTTCGCATGTTCCTTTTCCTGATCAGCTGTTTCAGTAAAAATAGCAGCAATCTGTTCATAACCTTCTTTCTTTGCTGTACTTGCAAAGTAAGTATAACGCATTCTAGCCTGTGACTCACCTGCAAATGAAGTCAGCAAATTTTTTTCTGTCTGTGTACCTTTTACGCTCTTAGCCATAATAATTAGTTTTATTAGTTAGTTATTATTCAATCATCTTTTGGTAATACAAAGATATATCTTTTATTCCAAAATTGTATTCATTACAATTATATTTTTATATTTAATTAAACGTTCACTTTATATAAAATAAACAAGAACACCTATATTTGTGTTCACAACAACATTAACATTTTTCATTATGAAAAGCATCATCAAATTATTCACTTTTCCCCTCCTTACTATAATAGGATTTAATTCGTGTGCGTCCATACCGTTAAAGGTCGGAGAATCTGAAAACAACTCCACTTACACTGTCAGCTATCTGTTTGAACATGACGGTTGCAAGGTATATCGTTTTTACGATAAAGGAAATTACGTTTACTTTACTACGAGAGGAGATGTAACCAGTATCACAAATGATTCTACCGCCCAACGCACCATTACTATCAACAAAACACCCTATGAATAACAAAAATACGAATTTAAATAGAATAATACCTTAATTTATACATTAATTTTATCTACTTTTGCAACTCGTTTAAAATCATAGCATAAAGTAGTTGACAAATGAAAGCATTTGAATTCAAGCCGAAGCTCTTCACTACCCTACAGAATTATTCAAAAGAGAGCTTCATGGCCGACCTTATGGCCGGAATTATCGTAGGTATTGTTGCACTTCCACTAGCTATCGCATTTGGTATCGCTTCGGGAGTTTCCCCAGAAAAAGGCATCATCACTGCTATTGTAGCAGGATTTATCATCTCTTTATTAGGAGGAAGCAAAGTACAAATAGGCGGACCTACCGGAGCATTTATCGTAATTATCTATGGTATCATCCAAGAATACGGCATCAGCGGATTAACAGTAGCAACTCTTATGGCAGGAGTACTCCTTATTTTATTAGGTGTATTCAAGCTGGGAGCTGTTATCAAATTTATTCCTTATCCCATTATTGTAGGATTTACCAGTGGTATTGCCGTCACCATTTTTACGACACAGATTGCCGATATCTTCGGACTGAACTTCGGAGGAGAAAAAGTACCGGGAGACTTTATAGGCAAATGGATGATTTATTTCCGTCATTTTGATACTGTTAATTGGTGGAACGCCATTGTCAGCATAGTCAGTGTCCTGATCATCGCACTGACTCCCCGATTCTCAAAAAAGATCCCAGGCTCGCTAATTGCCATCATTGTAGTGACTATTGCCGTATACCTGATGAAGACATACGGAGGAATCACTTGCATCGATACCATTGGCGACCGTTTTACCATTCAGTCACAGTTGCCGGATGCAGTAGTACCCAAATTAGATTGGGAAGCTATCAAGAATTTATTTCCGGTTGCCATCACCATTGCTGTACTGGGAGCCATAGAATCTCTGTTGTCTGCTGCCGTAGCCGATGGTGTCATTGGTGACCGCCACGATTCAAACACGGAACTGATAGCCCAGGGCGCAGCCAATATTATCGCTCCACTGTTTGGCGGTATTCCTGCTACAGGAGCCATCGCACGTACCATGACCAATATCAACAACGGTGGAAAATCACCTGTTGCAGGTATCATTCATGCAGTCATTCTGTTGCTGATTCTCTTGTTCCTGATGCCTCTGGCACAATATATCCCGATGGCCTGTCTGGCAGGTGTATTGGTGATTGTTTCCTATAACATGAGCGGCTGGCGTACTTTCAAGGCGTTGCTGAAGAATCCGAAATCAGACGTCACCGTACTACTGATCACTTTCTTCCTGACTGTTATCTTTGATTTAACCGTAGCTATTGAAGTAGGTTTGCTCATTGCCTGTGTATTGTTCATGAAACGTGTCATGGAAACAACAGAAATATCGGTTATCAAAAATGAAATCGACCCCAATAATGAATCCGATCTGGAAGTGCACGAAGAACATCTCATGGTTCCCAAAGGTGTGGAAGTATATGAAATCAATGGTCCCTACTTCTTTGGTATCGCTACCAAGTTTGAGGAAATCATGTCCGAACTGGGCGACCGTCCCAAAGTACGGATTGTACGTATGCGTAAAGTACCATTCATTGACTCTACCGGTATTCACAACCTGACTAATCTATGTGAAATGTCTAAAAAAGAAAATATTCAGATTGTGCTTTCGGGAGTGAATGAAAAAGTGCATCAAATTCTTGAAAAATCAGGATTTAATGAATTACTGGGAAAAGAAAATATCTGTCCTAATATTAATGTAGCACTGGAAAAGGCAAAGGGCATTATAGAAGAATAAAACGGACTACTCTATTAAAAGAATTTATCTATGGAAAAGAGGATACTCCCGATAGCTGGAATATCCTCTTTCTCATCTAAATACTTCAGGTTGGTACTACTCCACCAAAGAGTGGCATGAATAGAATGCCAATATCCGTTCTTTCAGTAAATAGGTATATTTAGCTTGTGATTGTTGGGACAACGCATCTGCTAATTTCATTTTTATCTCATTATACTCATATACAGCCGACTTTCCAGCCATATACTTCTCTAACGCATACCGATGCGCCTCCCGATTGGCAGCTACCGCTTTGGTAGTAGATTCGTATTTCTCAAAAGCTGCCAACGCATCCATATATGCTTTCTCAATATCCTTATAGAGACTTTTCTTTTCATTTTCCAATGACAAGCGAGCATTATTCTCTTCCAAACGCGCTGTTTTTACCTGATTCCTCGTAGAGAAGCGGTCAAAAAGAGGGATGCTTAATGTGAAATAAATGCTTTTCTGCATATTGTTTTTAAACTGCTGATAAAAAGACGGATTCATTGCACGACGAGAATAATAGTAACCGGTATTGATTCCGGCACCCAAAAAAAGCTGTGGGTAATATCCCGACTTGACAACTTTTGTACTTTTCACTTTACTCTGCAAAGAATAATGAGCTTGCTTTATCTGAGGCATACAGCTTAATGCCGAGGCGTAAATCCCCTCAGGAGTGACAGACTCCATAGAAACTATACTTTCATCCAAAGAATCTACATCAAAATACTCCTCACCCTTCAACTCCATCAATTGCATCAAGTCAAGAAAAGAAAGCCGCAGCGAGTTCCTAGCTTCAGTAGCCACCAGCTCATCATCAGCCAATTGAGCTTTCACATCATATAATTGAGACTGCGGAACTTTTCCATTCTCTATCAAAATCCGTGTTCTGATTTCTTGTTCTTTTGTCAACCGGATTTGTTCTTGAGCGATACGATAGATTTCTTTATTCAACAGTATCTGAAAATAATAGTTAGTTACATTGAGTGACAAATTGTTTTCTATCAATTCCTTATTTGCCTCAGCCGCCAATATATCGAATTTATTCCGGGTAATGGATGCACTTGTTTTGAATCCGGTAAAAAGAGGCATTTCGGCACTGGCAGAGAATGAAGAATTTTGTATGTTGCTATCTTCATACGTATTATCCTGATTCAAGGCCCTGCCAAAAGAAAAACGTTGTGAAGCTCCTACATTCAGGTCGGGCAGAAAACTGCTCTTCAGCGTATTTCTCTCTACTTTCAAACTTTTAATCCGGTTTTGACTCTGCTTCACCTCTATATTGTGCAGTATGGCATAATCTATACATTCTTTGAGACTCCACTTCTTATTTTGTGCTTGTATATTCGCTATAAATACGATGGCTGCAACAGCTGCAACTATTAACTTTTTCATACTGCTCATTCTTTAACCTATTTCATCAAACTGTTCCTTCCATAAACGATGATACATCCCATTCGAATTGAACAATTCTTCATGAGTACCTGCCTCGATTACTTGCCCCTTATCAATCACCACAATCTTATCAGCATTCTTCACTGTACTCAACCGATGAGCAATCACGATAATCGTTTTCCCCTTCCGTGCCAATGCATCCAGCGTCTGCTTTACATAGCGTTCGGAAATAGAATCAAGCGAAGACGTTGCCTCATCGAAAATAAGTATCTCCGGTTCCTTATACAAAGCACGCGCTATGGCAAGCCGCTGCCGCTCGCCACCCGACAAGGATGCACCATGTTCACCGATATAAGTCCGGTAGTCCTTAGGCAAACCATCTATAAAGTCCTTCAAACCAAGTTGTTCCGTCAAATCTACAATTTTCTTCATGTCCGGATGCAAGTCACCTACCGCTATATTCTCTGCAATGCTGCCGGCAAATAATTCAATCTGTTGAGGTACTGTTCCCACCCGGCGACGAAGGCTGCGATTGTCTATTTGCGCAATATCATAATCGCCTATGCGAATGCGACCCTCCTGTATAGGATAAATATGCTGTAACAACGAAATCAAAGTCGTCTTGCCCGACCCGCTTTCTCCCACTATGGCAGTAGTCTTCCCCTTTTCTATCTTCAAGCCCAATTCCTTGAACACATCCTTGCGCGAACCATAGCGAAACGAAACATTCTCAAACGTAATATCGCCTACCATATCCGGTTCTAATATTATCTTTTGATTATTATCCTGTTCGCGTTCCAAGTCCATAATCTGGAATAAGCGGTCGGCGGCAATCAGTGCATCCTGGATAGTCTGATTGGAAGAAATCAGCGAGCCGATAGGAGAAATTACATAACCAACCAAGGAATAAAACACCATCAGAGCTCCGGGTGTCAACTCCTGATCGACCACTAAAATACTTCCTAACCAAAGAATGGCAATCGTAATGCCGGTGGATACAAACTGAATGCCGCCTTGCGCCATAATGGATCCATAAATACTGCGATACGTATTCTTTAATAAATGTACAAAACGAGTTTCCGTTTTCAAATTGGCATATTCCTCTATACCGAATCGTTTGATAGTAGAAATAGAATTAAGAGACTCCACCAATTGCGCTTCCAAATCAGCGCTACTTTCCATAATACCGCGCTGATATTTCCGGTTCAATTTATTAAATCCCCAGAAAATAAGCAAGAATAAGGGGGCAGACACTAATGTAATCAATGCCAGCTCCCAGGAATAAACGAACATAAGGCACACAGAGAAGACAAGAATCATGATATTAACCACCAGATCCAACGAAACATTATTGATAAAATTACGGATTTTCACCGCATCATTGACGCGTGAAATAATTTCACCTACGCGCATCGTATCAAAGAATTGCTGAGGTAAAGTCAGCAGATGCTTATAATATCCTAAAATCAATGCCGCATCAATCCGTTGTCCGGTCTTTAAAGCCAGAATACTTTTCATTGCTCCGATAAAAGTCCGCAATAGCAGGATGACCAGCATGATCACTCCCATGAGATTGAGTAAATTGATATTTTTATCTACCAATACATAATCTGTAATTTTACCTACATAGATGGAAGTGGATAATCCCAAAATGCTATAAATAAGCGCACCAAACACGGCTTGTAGCATCACGCTTTTGTGAGGAGCCAGCAGAGAAAAGAACTTCTTTGTCATACCGGTTTTCATGTTTCCGGTCTTGAAAGTTTCTTCCGGTTCCAATAACACCAGTACACCGGTCCACATTTTCTCAAATTCCTGATTGGTCACGCGATGCATCCGCCCGTCACCCGGATCCATATACTCTATGTATTCTTTCTTTTTCTCCACTTTATATATCACTACAAAATGCTGAAGCTGCTCGTGCACGATGACATGGGCAATAACAGGTTTAGGAACAATGTACAATGCCTCAAACTTAGCCCGCACTCCTTTAGCTGACAAGCCCAGCTTATTAGCAGCCTCTATCAACCCCAAAATATTCGTTCCTTTTTGATCGGTAAACGCATATTGGCGGATACGTGCAATGGGAAATTGCAAACCATAATAGGCACATACGGAAGCCAGACAAGCCGCTCCGCAATCTGTAATATCAAACTGTTTTATTTTAATACCTTTCTTGCTCATCATTGAATATTTATAAATGAATTGTAGAATCAAAATTTAGCTATCATCGCATTATTCTCATATTGTTTGGGATTCGCCCAATCGTCTATCTTTTGGTAGAGCAAATCGAAAAGCGATCGCCGCGTTATCATAAAATGGGCACTGACGGTCATTCCCTTCTTTAATATTCCTTTCTGTCCGCTTTTCAGCATAAGATAGTTCCGCTCCATTTGACATTTCACTTTATAGAATGAGTTTCCCTGACTGTCGGTTAGGAAGTCTGATGAAATTTCGGTCACTTTGCCGGGTAATGTTCCCCATTCATTATAATTAAATGATTCCACCTGTACATTGACCGGCATTCCCAAACTCATAAAACCGATATTTCGAGGAGTAACATATATTTCCATACACAGTGTGGAATCCGGGCTGATAACTGCCAATGACTGTCCTGCCTGTATACTGCTTCCCCTGTATATGCCGGAAAATTGATCAATGGTTCCACTTATCGGACTACGAACTATATAGAGTTCTTTATCTTTCAACTCTTGCTTCAGTGTAGTATTCATTTCGCTACGAGAATTACGATACGTATTCAGATCTGTCTGCCACGTACTCAACTGGCTTTGTATCAATGAAGCCAGTTCATTTTGCCGGCTTTGATATTGAAAATAATATTTATCATATTCTTCTTCTGAAATCACTTTCTTATCAAACAGGTTTTTATTGCGCTTATACTCTTTTTCTGCCTGTGCCAAAGAGGTTTCCAGTTCTTCTTTCTTTTTGATAAAATAGGTATATTCCTGTTGACGCACCGGAGAATGAAACCCGGCAGGGCATTCGCCTTTTGCCAGATAAGCCAAATCTGACAAATGTGCTTCATAGTCATTCAGGCGATTCGTTTGATAATTGATTTTATAATCGGAGTTATTGGTGCGGAATCGGAGGAGGCCGGGGTTGAAGCTCTCCAGCTTCCCCAGGATGCGGGCGCTCAGGCCCAGCTCCCGCTCAAGATGCGTCAGCTCCAGCAGGGGCGTCCCCCCGATCAGCTGCTCTACTGAGGTATAGATCTTTCCCATAGCGCTTATCCTCCGTTCTTTCTAACTGTCAGGTAGTTTAGGGGGATTATAGGCTTTTCCCCGGCAGGTGTCAAGAAAAAGCGGGGCCTGAGACTTCAAGGGCACGCCCAACACACGGGATTTGTGATTTTTGTTGCCGTGGCGCCGGATCTGTGTTATAATTTTGACAAAGATACCTGAAAAAGGAAGGGAAGGAGCCGGCTGGGCCGGAGCGGCCCAGGTCGGAGGAGAGACAAAGGAGGCCTGTTATGGTAGAAGTCACCACTCTGGATCTGGTCATTATTGGACTGTATCTGCTCTTCATGCTGCTGGTGGGCGTGTGGTTCGTCAAGCGCATCAAGAACACGGATGACTATTATGTAGCGGGACGCACACTGGGGCCGGTGGTCCTGGCCGCCACCGTGTGTGCCACCATTATCGGAGGCAGCGCCATGATGGGGCGGGCGGGCATCGCCTACACCACGGGCTTCATGGCCATTGCCACCGCCCTGCCCTATATGCTGGGCATGTTTATCTTCTCCGGCTACGCCGGGCGTATTCAGCAGGTGGGGGAGAAGTACCACATCGAGTCCATCCCCAGCCTGTTCGAGTACCGCTTCGGAAAGCCGGCTAAATGCGTCCTGGCTGCTATGGTGGCTTTCGCCATGGTGGGCACGGTGGCCGCCCAGGTCACCGCCACCGCTACCATTATTAAGCTGCTGGGGGGACAGGTGGGCATCAGCTACGAGATGGGGGCTTTTATCGCCACCGCCATCTTCATCATCTATACCGCCGCCTCCGGACTGTTCGGCGTGGTGTACACCGATGTGGTGCAGTTTTTCATGCTCATTATCTTTGTCTACCTGATGATCCCATTTTCCAGTCTGGACTATCTGGGGGGCTTCGGGAGCTTCTGGGCCAGCCTGGACAAGAGCTACATCACCCCTGCCATTGACGGCAAGATACTGGGGGACATCGTCACCTATCTGGTGTTCACCATGGCGGGGGCGGAGATGTGGCAGCGGGCCTTCGCGGCCAAGGATAAAAAGTCGGCCAAGCGGGGCATGTTCTGGGGCACCGCCGTCTATGGCGTGACCATCGCCTTGCTGTTCCTGATGGGGCTGGCGGCCCAGCAGATCCTGCCCAACGTGGTGGAGGAGTTCGGCACCGCCGATGCCGTGATACCTGCCTTGGCCATCAAGATCCTGCCCCCCGGCCTGACGGGGCTGGCCCTGTCCGGCATCCTCTCTGTGATGATGAGCACGGCGGACAGCTATCTGCTGGTCTCTGTCCAGACGGTGGTCAGCGACCTAGGCAAGACCTTCCACCCCGCCATGAAGGAGAAGCAAGAGATCCTTTTCTCCCGCATCGCCTCGGTGGTGCTGGCCCTGGGGGCACTGGTCATCGCCCTGTATATCAAGAGTGCCTACGACGTGCTCATGTTCGCCTGGGCCTTCTACGCAGCGGCGGCCGGACTGCCCGCCCTGGCGGCTCTGTACTGGAAGAAAGCCACCAGCGCCGGCATCATGGCCGGGATGCTGGGGGGCTTCGTGGTCACCGTGGTCTGGAAGCTGGTGGGCGACCCCATGGGTCTGGGTGCCACCGTCCCCGGCGCCATCGCCTGCGGCGTCCTGCTGGTGGGAGTCAGCCTGGCCACATACCGGAAGCGCCCCACTGTGATGGTGGAAGTGAAATAAGCGTCCGAGACGGGCGAAAAAGAGGCAGTCTGCCACGGGCAGGGGTTGTCCGCGTGCGGACGCGAACTCTGCAAAGATTTTTCCACAGAGCGCCGGCCCCGCCCCCAAATAAAGGGCGGG
>ENA-ORNG01000672-ORNG01000672.1-human-gut-metagenome-genome-assembly--contig:-NODE-672-length-28906-cov-22.779973_pt1 | contig 28906 bp, 36 predicted proteins | sample MGYA00242113_ERZ509018 | MGnify/ENA primary metagenome ERZ509018 (study PRJEB26280, sample SAMEA2338711) | human gut metagenome | biome: human gut; feature: human-associated habitat; material: faeces... | reverse complement strand
TTACACCTAATTGGGGATAAAACAGCTTATGGCGGGCGGCGGTGTCGTCCTCATTGGTATGCAGCTTATCCCTCTGCTGTCCGGTCTGTTCTAAATCTTCCCCTGTATCCTGTTTCCAGTAAAAGGAGCTGATTTATGGATTTTATCATCGACGCAATAGTGGAATGGCTCAAAGGATTGCTTGTCGATGGTATCATGGGAAACCTGGACGGCCTTTTCAATAACGTGAACGAACAGGTTGGAGAGATCGCTGTGCAGGTAGGCACGACCCCGGCGGACTGGAACGCCGGGGGCTTTTCCATGATACGGCAGCTATCCGAAACCGTTGTCCTGCCGATTGCCGGGATTATCCTTACCTTTGTCGCCACCTATGAGCTCATTCAGATGCTCATTGACCGGAACAACCTCCATGATGTGGATACCTGGATGTTCTTCAAGTGGACATTCAAGACCTTCGTGGCTGTGATGATACTGGCGAACACCTTCAATATCGCGCTGGCCGTCTTTGATGTGAGCCAGCATGTGATCCAGCAGTCGGCGGGCATTATCCAGAACGGGACAGAGATCACGCCGGACGTGATGGACAGCCTGCGGACGGAGCTTGAGGCAATGGACGTGGGGCCGCTTCTCGGCCTGTGGCTCCAATCCTTCCTTGTGCAGCTTACCATGATTGCCTTAAATATCGTGATCTTTGTCATTGTCTATGGCCGTATGATTGAAATTTACTTACTCACAAGCCTTGCGCCCATCCCCTTCGCCACGGTGTCCAACCGGGAGACCGGCCATGTGGGGCAGAACTACTTCCGCTCCCTCTTTGCGGTGGGCTTTCAGGGATTTCTCATCATGGTCTGCATTGCAATCTACGCCGTATTGATACAGAGCATATCGGTGGACGGCGACCCGATGGGGGCCATCTGGGGCTGTGTGGGCTACACGGTGCTTCTGTGCTTCACCCTGTTTAAGACCGGGAGCCTGTCAAAATCAATCTTCGGCGCCCATTAGTGACCTCGGGCCATATTGGCCCGAAGCGGAAAGGAGGCGGCCATGCCCCGGCGCTATAAGCTGGGAGCGGACGGACAGCCCCGCCGGGCTTTCTATGGAAAGCTCCCGGAGGAATTTACCCGAGAGGACACCATGCGCTTCATGGTGGAAACCGATTTACAGCTTTCCGGGAACGTGTCGGCGGACACGCTGGCCCTGCTCCATGCGGAAGGCTATTGCTATCAGGACGGGAACCTTGTTCCCGCCGGAAAGGAGGACCTTATGGAAAAAGGAACGGGCGGCACGCCTGCCGCCGCACCCGCGCCGCTGAAACTGGACGTAAGCGTGCGGGTCATTGAACCTGTAAAAAACCTCATGGGCTTTGCCAGTGTGAAATTCAATGACTGCTTTGTGGTGGAAAATTTGAAGATCGTGCAGGGCAGCAAGGGCCTGTTCGTGGGGATGCCCAGCCAGCCGGACGGCAAAGGCGGCTACCGGGATATGGCTTATCCTGTCACAAAGGAGTTCCGGGCGCAGCTCAATTCCGCTGTGCTGGACGCCTATGAGGCAAAGCTGGAACAGATGGCGGAGCGCGGAAACAGCGGGCGGGCCTCCATCTCCGAACAGCTCAAAGCCGGAAAGGAGGCCGCCGAGCAGACGAAAGCGGAAAAACCGGCAAAGGCCAAAGCCAGCCGTGGACAGGAGCGGTAACTTCGGGCCAGCATGGCCCGAAGCGGAAAGGAGGCGGAATCCATGCTACGAAAACGGACCGGCTATGACGCGGCCTGCTACTATGACGGAAAGCTGCTGGGCCGCTGTACCAGAGCGGACAGTGAAGCCTACTGTACCCTGATGAAAGCCTGCGGCGGGGACGCCGCCCGGGTGCTCCGGGAGTACGCCTACTTTTCCCCGGAGCTTCGCGCCATTCTGGAAAAGGCTGCTCTGATACAGTCTGACCGGGACCGGACGGGCGGAATGTTCCATGCGCCCCAGACCTCCCCGTGGGGGCCGGTGCAGACCTGTGACACCCTCTGCCCGGGAGTGTTCTTAGTCACCACCGCAAGCCACGGCGGGACGATGGTTGCCAATGAGGCGGCGGCTATCCTCTCCCCGGCGGCGAAAAAGTGCGGCTTCAAGGATAAAGGCTACCTCTGCTTTGAGGAGGACGCCCAGGAAAGCGTAGTGCTTCGGGAGCTGCTGGACAAAAAGCTCTGGAAGGTGCCGGACCGGGTAAAGGACAAGGCCGCCTTTGAGGAGAACATCAACCGCTCCATCCGGCAGTACAACCCGGACTACTGGCGGGCAAGGCAGAGCGGCATAGAGGCCGCAAAGGAGGCCCGCCGCCCACGGCCTGACCGGGAGGCCGCAAGATAACCTCGGGCCATGCTGGCCCGAAGCGCAAAGGAGGTGTGAACCGTGGCCTATGTGCCAGTACCCAAAGACTTATCCAAAATCAAGACAAAGCTGGCCTTCAACTTGACGAAGCGCCAGCTCATTTGTTTTTCAGCAGCCGCCAGTGTGGGGCTCCCTACTTATCTGCTTACCCGGGGAGCCCTCGGCAACAGCGCCGCCATGCTTTTGATGATCGGGCTCATGCTCCCGTTCTTTTTCTTTGCCATGTATGAGAAGGACGGCCTGCCTCTGGAAAAGGTCCTGAAAAACATCATCCGCACCTGTTTCCTCTATCCCCGGGTGCGGCCCTACAAGACGGAAAACTTTTATGCGCTGTTAAGCGAGAAGGAGGCGAAGCCGATTGCAGAAACGGACAAACGCCGGAAAGCCCGCAGCAAGAAAGCCTGACAGGCGGGGCCTTTTCGGCTTGTTTGCAAAGAAAAAAGACATTCCCACCACCGCCCAGCAGACCCTCCCTTACCGGGAAATGTACCGGGACGGGGTGTGCCGGGTGTCGGAGGACTACTACACGAAAACCATCGAGTATGAGGACATCAACTACCAGCTCGCACAGGCCGAAGATCAGGCGGCCATCTTTGACGGGTGGAGCGCCTGCCTCAATTACTTTGACAGCACCCTTCCTTTCCAGCTCTCCTTCCTCAATCACCGGAGCCGCCCGGAAAGCAGGTACAGCGTCAATATCCCCATGCAGGACGACGAGTACAACGGCGTCCGGCAGGAGTATGTGGAAATGCTGGAGAACCAGATCGCCAAAAGCAACAACGGCATTGTCCGCACAAAGCTCCTGACCTTCGGTGTGAATGTGGACGACCTCTCCACCGCAAGGGCGAGGCTGGAGCGTGTGGAGGCGGACATTTGCGGCAACTTCAAAAAGCTGGGTGTCAAGTGCCGCTCCCTCTCGGGGCTGGAACGGCTGGAGCTCCTTCACGGGCAGCTCCACCCCGGCGGCACCGACCCTTTCCGGTTTTCGTGGGATATGATACCCCAGACCGGCCTTTCCACAAAGGACTTTATCGCACCGGACAGCTTCGACTTCCGTTTCAGCCGCCTGTTCCGGGTGGGGACGACCTGGGGCGCTGCCTCCTATTTGCAGATTTTGGCCTCGGAGCTCTCGGACAAGCTGCTGGCGGAGCTTTTGGAAATGGATGCGGAAATGACGATCACGCTCCATATCCAGACCGTCGATCAGGCCGCCGCCGTGAAATCCATCAAGGCCAAAGTCTCCGATATTGACAAGATGAAGGTGGAGGAACAGAAGAAGGCCGCCCGGGCCGGGTACGACATGGACATACTCCCGCCCGACCTTGTGACGTACAGCAACGACGCAAAGACCCTCTTGGAAGATTTGCAGAGCCGGAACGAGCGAATGTTCCTGCTGACCTTCCTTGTAGTGAACATGGCCCCGACCCGCCGGGAGCTGGACAATGACCTGTTCACGGTGTCGGGTATCGTCCAGAAATACAACTGCACCTTGAAGCGGCTGGACTTCCAGCAGGAGGACGGTTTTCTTTCCAGCCTGCCGCTGGGCCATAACGGCATTGAGATCCAGCGCGGCATGACCACCAGCTCCACGGCTATTTTCGTTCCCTTTATGACGCAGGAACTCCGCATGGACGGCGAAGCGGTCTACTACGGCCTAAACGCCCTGTCCCACAACGTGATTATGGCGAACCGGAAAAAGCTCAAAAACCCCAATGGCCTGTTCCTCGGGGTGCCCGGCTCCGGCAAATCCTTTGCGGCAAAGCGGGAACTGGTCAATGTATTCCTTGCCACCCGTGACCGGATTATCGTGGTTGACCCGATGGGTGAATACTCGCCCCTTATCAAGCGGCTGGGCGGGCAGGTCATTGAGATCGCCCCGGACAGCCCCCACCACATCAACCCGATGGATATTGATTTGAGCTTTGACGAGGAAAACCCGATGGCCTTAAAAGCGGACTTTATCCTGTCGCTGATGGAACTGATCGTCGGCGGCAAGGACGGCTTGCAGCCGGTGGAGCGGACGGTCATTGACCGCTGTGTGCGGCAGATGTACCGGGAGCACTTGCAGAACCCGGAGACGGCAGAAATGCCGACCCTCCAGACCCTTTATGACCTGCTGTGCGCCCAGCCCGAGGGCGAGGCGGTGCGGCTGGCGACCTCCCTTGAAATCTATGTGTCCGGCTCCCTCAACGTGTTCAACCACAAGACCAACGTGGACTTGAACCGCCGTCTGGTATGCCTGGACTTAAAGAAGCTGGGGGCGGGCCTGCGCACCATCGCCATGCTCATTATGCAGGACCTTGTCAATTCGCAGGTGTCCTTAAACTTCCTGCGGGGGATCGCCACATGGTGCTACTTTGACGAGTTCCATGTGCTCCTCCGGGACCCGCTGACCGCAAGCTACTGTGTATCCATCTGGAAAATGCTCCGTAAGAAAGGCTGCGTACCCAGCGCCTTAACGCAGAATGTGAAGGACTTCCTTGCCAGCCCGGAGATCGAGAACATCTTTGAAAACTCGGATTTCCTTGTTCTGCTCTCCCAGGCACAGGGGGACCGGCAGATTTTGGCGAAGCAGCTCGGTATCAGCCCCCACCAGCTTTCCTATGTGACCCACACCAACTCCGGCGAAGGGCTTCTGTTCTTCGGGAACACCACCATTCCGTTTGTAGACCACTTCCCGCAGAATACAGAGCTCTACGCCATTATGACCACACGCCCCGAGGACAAGAAACGGGAGCCGGGAAAGGGGGCGTAAACCATCAGCAAGAAACCGAAACAGAAACCGCCGGAGAAAACTTCGGGCCAGAGTGACCCGAAGATACGGGAAGGCCCGGAAACCTCCGGCCCCTCCCGGCGGCTCCGCTTTGAGGACGAGGACGCCCCGGAGGGAAACGGGACCACTTCGGGCCAACATGGCCCGAAGCCAAAGGGCGGGAAATTCCGGCAGGACGACGACCAGCCCCGGCCTTCTGACCGTATGCGGCAGGAGGACGCACCGGGCGGCGGGGAACCTTCTGACCGGGAGCCGGAGGACCGGACAGACCGCAGGCAGAAAGAAAAAAACTCGGACGCCAAAAGCGAAAAGTTCCGGAAAGCGCAGGAAAAGGCAGACCGGGCCAGGGAAAAGCTGCATACCGCCCGGGACAAGCTGGACAAAGCGCAGGCCAAACAGGCGGCAAAGAAGCCTCCCGGCCTTGCAAGAAAAGCCGTCCGGGGAGCCAGAACCGAGGCGTGGTTCTACGTCCACAACAAAATCCATCAGGTGGAACAGGAAAACGTGGGCGTGGAGGGAGCCCATAAATCGGAGTTAGTGGCCGAGGGCGCGGCCCGCAGGCTGACCCGCTACGCAAAGCGGCGCTACCGGGAGCACCCGGCCCGCCGGGTGGCAAAGTGGGAACGCAAAGAAATGAGTGCCCGGGCTGATTTGGATTTTCAGAAGATGGCCGCCGAGCACCCGGAGCTTGCCAGCAGCCCCCTTTCCCGGATACAGCAGAAATGGAAACTGAAACGGAAGTATGCCAAAGAAGCCAAAGCGGCGGCAAAGCAGAGCGCAAAGGCCGCAAAGAAGGCGGCGGCCTCCACGGGCAGCGCGGCGAAGCGGGCCGGACAATTCGCGGCCCGTCACCCGGCAGGCGTCCTCCTTCTCCTGCTGTTGTTTCTGGTGTTCGCCGTGGTGGCTTCGGCAACCTCGCTGTTTACCACGGTTGGCGGCGGCCTCAGCAACGCCGTGTCCGGCACCTCCTACGCCTCCGAGGACGACGACCTGTTAGGGGCGGACGAGGACTATTCCGCTATGGAACGGGAGCTTTCCCAGACCGTGGCGAATATTGAACGGGACCACCCGGGCTATGACGAGTACCGCTACTCTGTGGACGAGATCGGCCACAATCCCTATGAGCTGGCCTCCTACCTGTCGGCAAAGTACCACGTTTACACCCGGGAACAGGTGCAGACGGAGCTGCGGGAGATTTTTGAGGCCCAGTACGAGCTGACCTTGACCGAGGAAGTGGAGATCCGCTACCGCACCGAGACCAGCACCGACCCGGAGACCGGGGAAACCACCAGCGAGGAAGTCCCCTACGAGTATTACATCCTGAACGTGACACTCAAAAACCGCACCCTTCCGGCTGTCATTCTCCCGAGGATGGATGAACAGCAGAAAGAAATTTATACCATCATGCAGGAGCTCAAAGGCAACAAGCCCTACCTGTGGGAAGGGATTTACACGGAAGGCGGCGGCCCGGGCCCCACTTACGAGATACCCGGCGAGGCCCTGTCCGACCCGTCTTTTGCGGCGCTGATGGCCGAGGCTACGAAGTATATCGGTTATCCCTATGTGTGGGGAGGCTCCAGCCCGTCCACTTCCTTTGACTGCTCCGGCTTCGTCTGCTGGGTCTATACCGCAAGCGGCGTCCACAACCTGCCCCGTACCACGGCGCAGGGCATTTACAACCAGTGCGCCATCATCCCGTCCTCCGAGGCAAAGCCGGGGGACATTATCTTTTTCACGGGAACCTATGACAGCGGGGTGCCTGTCTCCCACGTCGGCATTTATGTAGGCGACAATAAAATGCTGCACTGCGGCGACCCCATCCAGTACGCCGATATTACAAGCTCCTACTGGACACAGCACTTTTACGCTTTCGGTAGGTTATCGTGAATTTTCAAGAAGGGAGTCCATACATGAACAAAATCGACAAGATCGAGAAAGAGCTGGAAAAGGCCCGGGAGAAGGCCGCCGAGTGGCAGGCCAAAATCCGGGACCTGGAGAAGCAGAAACAGGAGGAAGAAAACAGCCAGATCGTGCAGGCGGTGCGTTCCCTGAAACTGACGCCCGCCGAGCTGATGGCTTTTTTAAGTGACCCCAAAAACGCTTTTTCCGCTTCGGGCCACCCTGGCCCGAAGTCCGAAGATACCGGGAAGGAGGAAAACGCCCATGAAGAAAACTAAATCCATGAGGCTGGCGGTTCTGGCTGCCGGCCTTTTGTGCTGCTCCATTTTCACGGTTCCAGCCTACGCCCAGAGCAGCGAGCCGCAGGAGGAAACACCCCCGGCGCAGACCGAAGCCCAGCCGGAAACACAGAACCCGTTCAGCACTGACGGCACCGGGACTGTGGTAGACAACGCCACCGACGAGGAAGGCAAGGAGTTTTACACCATCACCACGCCGGACGAGAACATCTTTTATCTGGTGATCGACAAGCAGAAAACCACGGACAACGTGTATTTCCTCAATGCCGTGACCGAGGCCGACCTGCTCCCGCTGGCCGAAAAGAGCGGGGAAGAAACGGTGGAGCCTGCCCCCGAGCCGGAACCGGAGCCCGAGCCCACGGAGGCCCCGGAGGAAACCGCAGAGCCCGAACCGGAACCCGAGGCAGAAGCCCCGGACAGCAATCTTCTTGCCATCCTCCTTGTGGGGGCTGTGGTGCTGATCGGCGGCGGAGCCGGGTATTATTTCAAGATTTACAAACCGAAACATCAGGCCCCGGATTTGGAGGACGACTACTGCGAGTATGAGGAAGAAGCCCCGGAGGAAGTGGTGGAGGATTACGAGGAAACCGCTGACGGGGATACCCCGCCCTGGGACGAGGACGGAAAGGAGGACGAGCATTGAATTTCACAAACAGCCCCTTTGAACGGATGATGAAGGAGGTGCCCTGGCCGGGGCGCGGCAGCGACGACCCCTGTGCCGCTTGCCGCTACCATAAGGAGTGCAAAGGGAAAAAGAACCAGTGCCGCAAGAAGTTCCGGGCGCTGGTGGTAAAGCCCCGCGCTTCGGGCCAGCGTGGCCCGAAGTCGTGAATGGCCGCCCGGGAGCTGACCCGTGACGAGAAGAAGAAAATCCGCCGTCTGGTCACGGGAATGTGCGCCAACTATGACGGGGAAAGCGGCCTGTGCCTCCCTCTGGACTGCCCCTGCTATATGCTCCACAAGTGCTGGACAGGGGCGTACTGCCGGTATTTCAGAAATGCCGTCATGCCCTTAGACCCGGCGCTGGAAATCGCCCTGACCGATGAAGGCATGGCCCCGGAGCTGCGTGCCTGCGCGGTCTGCGGGAAAGCCTTCCTCCCCGAAGGGCGGCAAGCCTACTGCTCCGAAGCCTGCAAGGCCGAGGGGAACCGCCGGAAAAGCCGGGAACGCATGAGGAAAATGCGGGAGAAAAGGCCGAGCGGCTGTTACGATTTGCCTGCCGGGAAGGCTTGATATTCCGGGCTTTTTAGAGGGCGCAGCCGGGGCGGGAATAGTAGAATACTCCCGGCCCCGGTCTGTTCCCTTGTTTCGTAACATCAGGGCGCTTCGGGCCACATTGGCCCGAGTCCGGAAAGGAGGTTTGAGGCATTGGAGAACATACAAGGCTATGAGATCGAGAAATCCGTCCTGTTTGAGAACAGCCGGGGCTTTGCCCTGGGGCATAACCCGGCGGCTCCCCAGCCCTATGTAACGTGGCAGTTCACGGAGAATGAGGGCGGTGTCCGGGACTATTACTGGGGCCACTACCATACAGACAAGGAATGGGCGGAGCGGGACTTTTCCCGCCGTACTCAAGATTATCAAGCCCTGTTCAACGTGGAGGAAAAGGAGCCGGGGCAGGAACCAGGCGGTTACTACCGCTATTATTCTACCCAGCGCCCCTTTGACATAGGGGCCACCCCGGACACAATGGACAATCCGCTGGTGGAAGTCGTCAACTACGAGGACGACAGGCGGCGGCCCGTTGCCGGAGGAAAGATACACGCATGGGGCGAAGCAATTTATAAAAAGCCACTGACCGGAAAACAGGTCAGGGACTATGAGCTGACGCCTGCCCCGGATAACCCGGACAGGAAACGCTCCATCACCGCCCGGCTCAAAGAGGGCGCGGCAAAGGGACAGGAGCCGCCGAAGGAGCCCGGGCAGAAACGGAATCACAAGGCCCATGAGGACAGATAGGAGGACTGCCATGCACGAAAAAGACAATTATCTGAAAACCGCCGAGCTCTCCACGGAGCAGAACCAGAACATGATCGACGGGGTGCCGAACAACACGCCCCTTCCCCCGGAGCCGCCGGAGCTGGACAAGAAGCCGCTTGATAAGGTCAAGGAACCGAAGGAGCGCCGGAAGGGCCGGGAACTGGAACGGTAATGCCGGGCCGCAAGCGGAATGTCCATCTTCATGTGATGGTCACGGAGGGCGAGCTGGCCGCCATCCATGCGCGGATGGCCGAGGCCGGCATCTCCAACACCGGGGCCTATGTGCGGAAGATGGCGCTCAACGGCTACATTCTCCATGTAGACCTTGCCCCGGTCAAGGAACTGGTGTCCTTGCAGCGCCGCTGTTCCAACAATCTCAATCAGGTGGCGGTTCACGCCAACACCTACGGGGTGTACCCGGAGGAAATAGACGGCCTGCGGCGGGACTATGAAAAGCTGTGGGGGCAGGTGTCGGAGGTCCTGCGGGAGCTCTCCGCGCTGGTGGCAAAGTAAGACGAGGGCGGCAGGTTCACGGATGGGCCTGCCGCCCTGCTCTTTTTTTACCACTTCGGGCCAGCATGGCCCGAAGCCCGGGGACAGGTTTCACTAATCATTCGCAACATTTATGTCCCCGGGCAGACATGGTAAAATATAGGTAGAAAGATAAGAAGGAGGTTTCCACTATGAAGATAATATTGAAAGTAATCGCCGCTCCCTTTGCCCTTGTCCTCGCTCTGCTGACTGCCCTGTGCTGGTTCCTCTTTGACCTCTGCGCTTTCTTCCTGACGATTGCCTCGGTCATTGTTGCAATCCTCGGGATCGGCCTCTTTTTCACACCGACACCGCTGGGCGGGTTTGTGTTCCTGTTCCTCGCTTTCCTGCTTTCTCCGTATGGCTTGCAGGCGGCAGCCGGTTCGCTGATCGGAGTGCTGGACGGCGGGAAATCCGCTCTGTGCCGGTTCCTTGTAAACTGATAGGACCTCGGGCCATGTTGGCCCGAAGTACAGGCGGCGGCTCGTAAGGGCCGCCGTTTTCTTTGGAAGGGAGGGAAACAATCTGGCGACAACCACGCTCCTGCCTCGCCATGCAGGCGAAGGCGAAACCATAGCGGCGGCCATCCGTGACTGCCTGGACTATGGAAAGAACCCGGAGAAAACCGAAGGTAAATATCTCTCTGCCTATGAGTGCGACCCGGCCACGGTGGCAGAGGAATTTCTGCTTGCGAAGGCCAGCTATAAAGCCGCAACGGGGCGGGAACAGAAAAAGGAAACGGACGTGCTCTGTTACCAGATACGCATGGCCTTCTATCCCGGAGAGATTACACCAAAAGAGGCGAACCGTATCGGCTACGAATTGGCTATGCGCTGGACGAAGGGCCGCCACGCTTTTCTTGTGACGACCCACACGGACAAGAAGCATATCCACTGTCACATCTATTACAATTCCACCTCCCTTGACTGCTCCCGGAAGTTCCGAAACTTCTGGGGCTCCAGCTTTGCCCTCCGGCGGCTCTCTGACAGGCTGTGTCTGGAAAACGGCCTCTCCATTGTGGAGAACCCGAAGCCCCGGAGCCAGAGTAAATATAAGCACTATGGGGAGTGGCAGAAGGAACGAAAGCGGCCTCTGAACTTTCAAGAACGGCTCTGTCTTGCCATAGACACCGCGCTTGCGAAGCGTCCCGCCAGTCTGGAAGAATTTCTCGACTTGATGAAGCAGGCCGGATATGAAGTAAAGAAAGTCCGGGGCGGCGGTCTTAGCTTTCGCCTGCCCGGCGGAGGGCAGGACCGCTTTACCCGGCTGCGTGCTTCTACGCTGGGGGAAGGCTACGACCTGAAGGATATACTGGCGGTTATTGAGGGCGGAACCGGACGGCGTAGGCCGGAAAGAAAAATCAGCCTCGCCGTAGATATACAGGCGAAGCTGGCCGAGGGAAAAGGCCCGGGCTATGAGCGGTGGGCGAAGGTGTTCAATCTCAAACAGATGGCCGCCGCCCTTGCCTACTTACAGGACAACGGCCTGACAGAATACAGCCAGTTGGAGCAAAAGGCGGAAGAAGCCTCTGACCGCTTCCATGCCCTTTCCGGCCAGATCAAGCAGACGGAAACGGCGCTGAAAGCCAACATGGAATTGAAGGCGGCCACGGTACAATATGCGAAAACCCGTCCTGTCTTTGATAAGTACAAAGCGTCAAAGTACAGCCGGAAATTCCTTGCGGAACATGAGGCGGATATAGAGCTCTATCGGGCGGCGCAGGCCGATATGAGGCGTCTGCTCGGAGGGGCAAAGCTCCCGAAGATGGAGGCGCAGAAAGAGGAAGGGCGAAAGCTGGCCGCAAAGAAAAAGCGGCTCTATGGGGAGTACCAGAAAGCCCGCCGGGATATGCAGGAGGTCCTGACGATCAAGGCGAACATCGACTGTCTGCTGGGCTACTCGGAGCCTGTAAAAAAGAAAGAAATGGAGCGTTGAGGGTATGAGAAATAAGGAGCGAAGCGACGCGATCACTTCGGGCCAACATGGCCCGAAGCTCCCGGGTTTGGGGCGGGCCCCAACAAGCGGCTTTTGTGGTCTGTGGCCACAAAAGCATTGCTTGCCATTTAGCGACACCCCCGAAAACAGCACAAAAAACAGAGGTATGCGCTCTTTTACACATCCTCCGTTTCTTTGGCCTGCTTCATGGCTTGAATGGTGGCCTCCACAATTTTCAATTCTTTTTCGTCCAGGGCGTTGAGCATGGCGTCAATCCGCTTTCTGCACTCGCTCCCTTTGTTCTTGGACGGATAGAAATATTGATCTACCGATATATCGAACATTGTCACCATCTGATAAAAGGTATTGAAGCTGGGATGCTGGCCGTCATTCTCGTTATACATGATAGTACGCGGAGCCCGGTCAACAATATAGGCCAGTTGCTCCTGTGTCATCCCGGCGGCCTCGCGCGCCCGCTTGATGGCAAGCCCTATATCGTGAAAATCAAATCGTCGTTCATCTCTCTCAATCTTCATAATATCACCTAATGTAATTTTACATTTCAGGTATTATTATTTGAACGATTGTATATTTCATATTACAGACTATTTAATTTCATATAAATACCTTCGGAATGTATCTTGACAGAAGTGAGAGAAATGCTTATAATATAATCATACCGAAAGTATGTTATTGAAAGAGGTGGACACATGGCACGAAATAAATATCCAGAAGTCACGGTTGAAAAAATATTGGATGTGGCTCAACGGCTCTTTCTGGAAAAAGGATATGACAATACAACTATACAAGATATTGTAAACGAACTCGGCGGATTAACAAAAGGTGCGATTTACCATCACTTTAAGTCAAAAGAAGAAATTATTGACGCATTAAGTGAGAAGTTGTTTTTTGAAAATAATCCATTTGTCATTGTTAAAAAACAGAAGGACTTAAATGGATTACAAAAAATGCGTGAAGTTATCAAAATCAACTATGCTGATGCTGCCCGTAACAAGTTGAGCAAACATACCCTGCCCGTTTTGAAAAATCCTCGCATATTAGCTGGAATGATTGACACAGATCGAAAACTTATCACACCGTTATGGCTTGAATTGATAGAAGAAGGGCAGCGGGATGGCTCCATTCAAACGGAATATGCAAAAGAACTTTCAGAACTGCTTCCTTTACTGACCGACCTGTGGTTGTCGCCATCTGTATATCCGGCTTCCGTACAGGAGATAATGAACAAATTTAACTGTATTAGTACAATCTTGAATACAATGGGTGTTGCACTATTTGACGATGAACTTACAAAACTTGTAGAGTGTCATTTGAAAGAAATTACGGAATAAAGAATATAAAAGTGTCGGGAGCGGCACTTTTATAAAACCCATATACATTCATTCGTTAGGTATTTGACAGGGCTATGCCCTTTCATTTTAGCCGTTTTTCATACCAACTAAATGTATTTATGGAGGTGTTTTTTATGACAGAGGACAGAGTTGAAAGAGCAATGGAACACTTTGGAGATGTGGTTGAAAAGACAGCGGAAGGTGCAGCAGCGGTATTGGATAAATCCATGAACTTTGCATGGGGGTTCCGCCCAGTACGATTTGTTAGCAGATCGCTTACTTTTTTGACTGGTGCGGGACTGATGGCAGGTTCTATACCGCTCGAAGAAAGAGGTTATCACAAGACTGCCAAAGCGTGCTTAATCGGTGGTGGCATTGTGGTAGCGGCTCAAATTGCAGAAATGTTGTTCCTTTCAAAAGATTGATTTTGTAACTGGCAAGGAGGATTATCTATGAGAACACTATGGTTTTGGGTTAAATTCACAGTTGTTGCCACAGTATCGGCAATCGCCATTTTGGAGGTGCTGACACGAAAGGATACATCCTATACTTCGACACAGCACAACTATGCCAATCCCCCAACTAAAGGAGGTGAAAACCAATGACGGAAGAAAGAATAGAAGCTGCTATGGAACATATGGGTAATGTTATTGAAGAAAATGTTGACAGAGCAGCTAATAAAGCATGGAGCCATCGCCCGGTACGCATTGTTGCTAAGTCACTAACTTTTTTAACAGGAGCGGGGCTTATCGCAAGTGCGTTTCCACTCTCTGACAACGGAAACCATACTGCCTCTAAAATATGTCTTATTAGTGGCTGTATAATCATTATTGCCGGAATTGCAGAGCTTATCTTCATTAAGCGGAAATAACATTAACAATATCATCCAAAGATAAAAGAGCTTTAAGAGTAAACCGTTGTAGAACGGCTATACTTGAGCCGAAAACGGCGGTTTTGAAATAACAATTTCAAGCCGCCGTTTTCTTTTTGAAAAATGAGAATACGGGGGGTGTGTTAAAGTCGCCCTTTTTTAAGGATGCGGCGGTGTCCGGGAGGTATCGCCGTGTCCTTTTTCTTTTTCCATCCCCCTAACCTGTTAAAAAAAGCCCACCCTCCCAGCAGGATCAGTCCGGCGGTGGATGCGAAATTTGGCAGTACATAAATGAATTTGTCGTTTCATGCGCTTGCGTGGCCGTGTGCCGCGCAGGCGCATTTGTGTTCTATCAGGATAACTTCGGGCCATGTTGGCCCGAGGTCATACCTCGGTGTCGCTCTCCACCACCTTCGTTTCGGCTACCCGTCAACCCGAACACCCGAAACGGAGGTATTTATGAAAGTTATCAATCTGCGGGATATTTACCCTCATTATACACAGGATTGTTTTGTTGAAGTGACTGACGAAGTGGCCGATTTGTTTTCCGAGTTCGACCACAAAGAGGCGGCTTACCGTCTGCGTACATACCGGCACAAAGCTTACTACTCCCTTGACCGGAATGACGGCATTGAGCATGAGGCTCTTTTCGTTGCACTTTCTCCGCATGAGCTGTATGAGCGTAAAGTGACTATGCAGGAACTCCATGCCGCCATTTCCCGGCTGCCGAATAAACAGGCAAAGCGCATTTACGCTCATTTCATTCTTGGTATGAGTGTAACTGATATTGCCCGGGCAGAAGGCGTTGCTAAAAGCCGAGTGTCTGATAGTATCCGGCGGGGGCTTCGGAACATGGAGAAAATCCTGAGAAACAAACTGTAATGCCGGAATAAATGTTAAAAAGTGAAATGGCTTATGAGAGCATTTCCTTTTCATACTTGTTCGTTTCGCACTCTAAAAAGATCAAAAAAATTTTTGGAGACAGCGGAACAAACGGGGCAAAAATGAAATGGCTTATGAGAGGCAGTAATACCTCGGGCCACATTGGCCCGAGGTAAGGACAAGCCTTCGTGCAACTTGAAAACTGAATAAAAGAATACCCGAATACGAAGGGTGAATGTACCCAGTGACAGGCCCGCCATGACTGCTGTTCCCGGAAAGAAATGTATCTTCCGGGAGAGGCAAGAGCGACAAAGCCCATGCCGCAGGCAGACCGTAGCTGGTCTGCCTGATAAAGTACAGAAACCTTGATACTTGCGTTCAGTCACAGTCCGAGCGTTGAAGCGGCCTTGCAAGCCGTGAGCCGTCGCAGGCAATGAGAACGCCTCGCCATCAGAATGGGGAGAGGTGAAATTCCTATGGGGTGGACAAGCACACCGCCCGTTCGGGTATTTGGAGAATAGCAATACAAAGAGGGAGCCCTCCGGCTTCGCTGTCTGACGATAGGCCAAACTTGCCGACAGGGCTCCCTTATTTTTTATGATTGGAGATCACTCTATGGGAAATACATATCAATCTATTCCGGGATTGGAGCCGGATATGTGGAGCAATGACGCCTGCCGTGGCTATGTAATTATGGCAATGCAGGACTGTGGCTTTTCACATAAAGACATCCGGCGTGTGGTAAGACAGCTTTATGAAGTCTTTGACTTCCATACCATCAGCGAAGCTGAACAAAAATACAATATCAGCGATTACTGACGTCGGGCCATGTTGGCCCGAAGATGGGGAAAGCTCAAAGGGCGGCACCTTCCGGGGTGCCGTTTTTTGACGTTTCCCTATGAGACTACGGGAGGCGGAGCAACAGTTGATCGGTAGCTAAAGGAGGGAGTTTATGAACGCAGTTGCAACCGCATACCATAAGGAAACGACAACGGCGATTTTTCAAGGAAAGCCGATTGTCCTTGAAAACCTTACCCCGGTTCTCGCACCGAAGGCAAGGGAACAACGCAAAAGAGAAGTGGAAAGGTGCCTGTTCGACGTGTTCATCAAGTATGAGGACACATTTCGTTAATCATTCGCAACATTGTGACAGGGGGCTGTCAATGGTATAATATATGCATAAGGTTGGCAGTTCCTGCGAACAGGAGGAACCGCCATGATAAACCGAATAAATGCAGTTTACGGGAGACAGTCTGTTGACCGTAAAGACAGTATCAGCATTGAAAGCCAGATTGAATTTTGCGAATACGAATTAAAGGGGGAAAACTATAAGGCATATACCGACAAGGGCTATTCCGGCAAGAATACAGACCGCCCGAAGTTTCAACAGCTTATGGCCGATATTCAAAGAGGGCTGATTAAGAAAGTAGTCGTTTATAAGTTAGATCGTATCAGCCGCTCCATTCTGGATTTTGCAACCATGATGGAGGAATTTCAAAAGTACAATGTGGAGTTTGTTTCTTCCACAGAGAAGTTTGACACCTCAACGCCTATGGGACGGGCAATGCTTAATATCTGCATTGTATTCGCCCAGCTTGAACGTGAGACAATCCAAAAACGAGTGACAGACGCTTATTATTCCCGGTGTTTGAAGGGATTTCACATGAGCGGTCCTGCTCCCTATGGATTTTCTCTTGCTCCTACCAGACTGCATGACGTAAGGACAAAAATGCTGGTAGAGGACCCCGAAACAAAGAAATATGCTTTGCAAATGTTTACTATGTATGCCGAGCCACTGACTTCCTTCGGAGATATTACCCGATACTTTTCGGAGACCGGTATCAAGATATATGGCAAAGACCTGACACGGGGATTTCTATCACAGCTATTACGGAACCCCGCTTATGTGATTGCAGACCTTGATGTTTACGAGTTTTTCAAAAGCCAGGGCACATACATAGTCAATGAGGCGGCGGATTTTGAAGGAGGAAACGGCTGCTATCTTTATCAGGGCCGGGACGTAGCAGAAAACAAGAACACCCAGCTCCGAGATCAGATACTTGTACTTGCCCCGCATAAGGGTTTCGTGCCTTCCTCTATATGGCTGAAATGCCGTAAGAAGCTGATGAACAACACCACTTTCCAGTCCGGGCGCAAGGCCAGAAACACATGGATGGCTGGGAAAGTAAAATGCGGGCGTTGTGGATATGCTCTAATGAGTGTCGGCAATTCCGCGGGAACCCAATACCTTAGATGTTCCAAACGGGCCGATAACAAAAGCTGTGAAGGCTGCGGCAAGCTGAAAACCCATGACTTTGAGAGTTTTATTTTCGGAGAAATGGCAAAGAAAATGAGCCAGTTTGAAAGCCTGATTGGCGGCAACGAGGACAGAGTAGACCCGAGGATAACCGCCCTTCAAATTGAATTGGCAAAGGTAGATGAAGAAATTGAAAAGCTGCTTGATACGTTGAGCGGCGCAAACCCCATTCTCCTTTCCTATGCCAACAGCAAAATTGAAACACTGGACACAAAGCGCCAGAACCTTGTAAAAGAGATTGCCGACTTATCGGCAGAGGTCATGTCTCCGAGGCAGATTAGAGAACTTTCCAACCATATTCATAACTGGGAAAACATCAGCTTCGAGGACAGGAGAAAAGTCGTTGATGGCCTTATAACACAAATCAGGGCCACAAGCGAGTATGTGCAGATTGAATGGAAAATCTGAGTGTTTTCCATTCAGCATTTTTTAACTACGTCTTGTGTGCCCTTGTCAAGAGATGTAAGTATTGACGCAGGACACATTTTCTTATGAGACGGCCAGGCCCGGCGACTTTGTGGAGCAGGCCGTTGTGGATGACGCGATGAACTGTATGCCCCCGGCCTGCATGACCGGGCGGTGTTCCCAGATGGGTACACCGCATTCCCACCGTCTGGACCCGCAGACCGGCCATTGGCGTGCGACCTATGCCACCTTCAAGCGGTGCCTGGACGCCTCCGGCGTCTGGGAATACTGCGGCTACTGTTTCCAGGGCGAAACGGTGGAGCGGGGCAAAGAGCCCGTATACTGTTGACCTACAGCGGAGGAAATTTATGTCAATTTTGAAGATCGTCCCTGGAAAGGACTATCAGGTACTGATGGATTATCTAAGCGATCCTGGCGTAGTGCTGCTCCCGGAGTCTGTCCTCGCGGGGTTCTCACCAGAGATCCAGCGGAAATTCCGCCGGATGGACCAGGAGGCCCAGATCGACTATGACTTCGGCGGCGAGCCTGACGTCTATGTAGATGTGATCAGGAGCGACTGCTGCTACGCCTACAAGACGCTGACCGCCGCGGAGGATGACGGTAGCGAAGATTTGACCTGATGGCCCGCCGCGAACGCGGCAAGCATATACCAAGCCCGGAGGAATGCGCCTACAACATGTTCCTCCGGGCTATTTCTATATTTGGAGGATCAAAGATGATGAACCTGTTGGATAAGTTTGAAACAGTCACTATAAAGGCGGACGTCCGTATCACGCCGGAAGACAAAGCCTTTTGTGAGGCGCACCAGGCGGCCTATGACGCCGCGGTACAGTCTTTCCAGGAACTGGCCTTTTTCTGGGCGGACATGGAAAATACGCAAAAGGAATTGCTGGGCGGCTCGGACACCTCCTATCTCTCTTCCCGAGACGGCCCTGAGATCTCCCAGCGGCAGATCAACAAGCACCTGGAGCATCTGCACTGGGCGGTCATCTATAACATCGTCCACTACTTCAATTCGACCTATCATGTATCTGTGTCTGCCGACCATGTGGCCGACAATCTGCTTCCCCAGAAGCCGGATCTCAAGATGTATGAGAACAAAGAGGCCCATGACGCATACCACAAAAAACTACGGGCAGCCAAGATCCGTTATGAGGACGTGGTGGATCAGATTATCCTCCTGCTGGATGGGCGTAGCTTTGCCGAACAGGCATTCCACGAACTGGCGGAGAAATGTCACAAAGCGTCATGGAACTTATATAAAAACAGGCCGGAGTATGAGCGGAAGAAAGCCCTCATTACCTTCAACGGCTACTTCTGCACGAACCACCACTACAGCTGGCAGGACGAATGGACGCTGGAGGATAAAACAAAAGACATTTTGCGGGGCATCGCCCACTATGAGACCGGGGTATTCAATCTCTATCCTCTGGGCCTTTCCGAACTGCTTGGGTATAACCGAAGCCCCAGCAATGAACACGAGTTCTCTGCCTGCAAAAAGGTAAAAGGACTGAAGATGTTCAAAAACGGCCGTGTGGACATCCGCTTTGCCACGGAAACCGACGCTGCGGAGTTTACGGCCAGATACCTCGGCCTTGTCCCGTGACAGGCCGTGCGAAAAAAGGTGAGACATCGAATGAAATATGCACAGCAAGAAATGAACTTGACCCGTGAACAGCGCAAGACACTCAACGAGAAAGTCCTCTATCTCATTGACAGCAACAGCGTGGAACAGGCCGGCATCACCAGCGAGGACATCTACAACGCATACACCGGAGAGGGTGGCCTGCACGGTCTGGAGCGGGCCGACTTCGACAGCTATTACGCCTACAGTGAGAAGAAAAAAGAGATCGAGAACGGGCAATTTTTCACGCCCCCGGCCATTTGCCAACTGGTGGCGGAGAGCCTGCGTCCTTCCATCAGCGATGTGGTTGCCGACCTCACCTGCGGGAAGGGCAGTTTCTTCAATTTCATGCCTGTGGAGACCAACTGCTATGGCTGTGAGTTGGACGCCAGGGCCTATAAGGTGGCCCACTACCTCTATCCCGGCGCACGTCTGGAGCTGACCGACATCCGCGCCTATAGGCCGGACCTTCGCTTTGACTATGTGGTCGGCAACCCGCCCTTCAACCTCAAATGGTATGCGGAGGACGGGGAATGCCTCTCCCAGCTCTATTACTGTATCAAGGCCGCCCAGGTGCTCAAGCCCCTGGGCATCCTGGCCCTGATCACGCCCTGCTCCTTCCTGGCGGACGATTTTACGGACAAGGCCGCGATCCGTGAGATGGAGGCGCGGTTCAGTTTCCTCGGCCAGATCGCCCTGCCGGAGGACGCCTTCTCGGTCATGGGAGTCGCAAGTTTCCCCACAAAACTGCAGTTCTGGCAGAAGAGAAGCGACCTGAAGGACTGGACGGCCCGCCGCTACACCACCAGCACCCTATATGCTCTTGCCGACGGTTTCGACCCGGAATCTGAAGCGAAACGGTTGTATGAGCGGGTGCTGATGCTCCCAAAATCGGAGCTGGAGAAAAACCGTTCCCATGTGCTGCTGGAGCTTGCCCGGATGAAACAGACCTCCGTGGGGTTCACCTATGAGACACAGAAACTGCTCTATCAGATCAAGGCGCACCCGGCGGTGCGGGACCGATACACGAAATGCTGTGAATACCTGCACCGTTTCTACACTGAGCAAAAGCCGGACAACATGGATTATAAGGAGTGGGAACGCACGCGGCTGACCGAGGCAAAGGTGCTGGCCTATCTGCGTGGCGCCCTGACCCGGCAGAACAAAAGGCCGACGCGGGACGTCATCGCTCTGGTCAAACAGAACGACCAGTTCCAGTACAAGGCATACAGCCCGAAAGCGAGCCGGCAGATACGGCCGGAGCAGAAGGAGCCTGTCCCCATCTATCAGGCCGTGCTGGACAACGAGCCGGGACGTTTTCCCGGCTATGAGCGTTTCCTCCGACGCCGGCGGCGGGAGTATGACCGTCAGAGCCAGTCCTTCCGTGAGATGCCGGAAGATCCGAACATCGCCACATGGCTGCAGGAATTTACCCTCTGGGACATGGAGAATGAAGAGGTAATCCAGCTCAACGACCTCCAGCGGCAGGACATCAACCGTATTCTGCAGAAGCGATATGGCCTTCTCCAATGGGAGCAGGGCAGCGGGAAAACGCTGGCGGCCATCGCCACAGGGATGTACCGCATGGAACAGCAGGGGCTTCACAGCACCTGGGTCATTTCCTCGGCCATCTCCATCCGCAACAACTGGGATGTGGTGCTGAAAAATTACAGTCTGTCCTATGTGTTCGTGGAGCGCCTGAAGGATCTGGAGCGCATCCGCCCAGGGGATTTTGTCCTGATGACCCTCAATCAGATGTCCAAGTACCGCAGGCAGATCAAAAAATGGGTGAAGCTCCACGGCAATAAGATCCAGCTGGTGCTGGACGAGAGCGACGAGATCTCCAATCCCTACGCGGTGCGGACAAAGGCCGCCCTGGACTGCTTCCGGCGCTGCCGCGCCAAGTTGCTGACCACCGGCACCAGTACCCGGAACAACATCGTGGAGTTCGCACCCCAGCAGGAACTGCTCTACAACAACTCCATCAACATGATCTGCTGGTGCAAAAGGGTCTATCACTACGACAGCGAGGCCGGCCGGGTCTATGAGAAGGGAGACAACGCCTACTATGGAAAGCCGATCCCTGCCTATAAGAAAGGGTATGCACTGTTCTCCTCCTGCCATCTGCCGGACAAGCCCACTGTGTTTGGGGTGAGTGAGCGGACGCAGGACATCTACAACGCGGCGGAACTGGATGCGATCCTCGCCAAGACCGTGATCACGCGAACCTTCGAGGAGGTGACCGGCAAAGACATCCGGCGCATCCATCAGGTGCCGGTGAAGTTTTCCCCGGAGGAACGCGCCGTATATGAACAAGTTATCAAAGAATTCGACCGGCTGTGGCGCAATTACTTCGCGTCCACCGGCAACCACCGGAAGGACGCCATGCTCAAACTGATGCAGCAGATCACCCTGTTGCTCCGGATGAGCGCCGCCCCCAACACCCTGGCGGAGTACCAGGGCGGCACGCCGGTGAAGATCCGCAAAGCCGTAGAGATGGCCCAGCGGTGGGAGAACGAGATCGTGGCAATCGGCGTTCGCCACAAGGTTGTGCTGGACGCCTACGCTGAGGCCATCCAGGAGGCCATGCCGGATCGGCCGCTGTTCCTGGTGACCGGCTCGACCACCTCCTTTGCCAAGCGGCGGGCGCTCCGCAAGACCCTGCGGGAGAGTGGGAACGGCATCCTGCTTTGTACCCAACAGAGCCTGCCATCCAGCGTCAATTTCGATTTCGTGAACAAAATCATCATCCCGGAACTTCACTACAACAACTCCGGCATGAGCCAGTTCTATATGCGCTTTATCCGCTATACATCCACGGAGTATAAGGACATTTACTTCCTCACTTACGCGGGGAGCCTGGAGTCCAACCTCATGCAGATGGTGGTGGCAAAGGAGAAGATCAATCTGTTCATGCGCGGCCAGGACACCAACTTGGACGAGATCTATGAGCGGTTTGGGATCGACTACAACCTGCTGTCCCTGCTCATGCGCCGGGAGGTGGACGAAAAGGGCCATCTAAATATCCGCTGGGGCGAGCAGATGATTGCCTGAGCGGAAGATCATATTTTGAAGGGAGATTTTCTGAATGAAGGAGATCCGAATTTATCCGAAACTGGAGCTGCTGAACACCTGGGCCATTGACCGCACACGGTTCAGCCCGGACGCCACAAAGCCGCCGCTCTGCCTACGCTGCGGCCAGCCGCTTGCCCCTGTCCTCACCCCGAATGCCCTCAGCCGGCACGCGGATGTCTATATCTGCGACGCCTGTGGGACAGACGAGGCCCTGTGCGATGCGATTGGCTTCCCGAAGCGGTTTATTCTCTGGGATGCGGTGGAAAATCAGCGTCTGAAGGCGCCGGCGGATGATGACGCTTGGCTACTCAAACCGCTCTGCTCATTCGATCAGATTTATCTGGATGCCACGGAAGACCAGATGGGCCGCAAATCCCCCAGGACGGAGCTTGCCTACTCCCGCTCCGATTATGATGGCCGGAAATGGTGGACAACCTGGTTCACGGTGCATGAGGGCTTAAAAACGCCGGAGCGGGTCGCGGAGATTGACCAGTTTATGGATGCCCTGTTTGCCCTGCCGGAGATGGCTTCTCTGAACACCCTGCGGCAAATGTGCCGGGTGTATGCGGAGCCGACCGCCGATCCCACCGAATGCAACCTCTATTGTGATACCGAGCGGTTCCATGTGTGGCTGCGGCTCATTATCAGGAAGCGGGACTACAACCTGTACGTCCATTTCTATGTAAAAGAGAACGAGGAAAGGCGATAAGCAGATCATAGCGCGGCATTGTGCCGCTCCGTACAGTAGCCGGGCCAAGGGGATTTCCCCTTGGCCCGGCTTTCTTGCCTGCATTTGCTGAAATGCCATGCGGAAGGGCCGAGACTTTCCCGGCCCCTCCGCTTGACATTCCAACACTAAACCTTGAACCGCTTGATGCAGGTCAGAAGCGTGATACACAATTCCTGGTACACGTCTTCATCGAAAACCCCATTGATGACCGCCTCCTTCATCAGAAGTGGCTGGTAGAGCGACAGAAGTTTCTCTTTCGCCTGCTGATCATCGGCCTGTGCCCGGAGCAGCAACTCCTTAAAATTCATACTCGTCACCTCGCAATGCGTCTCTGATTTTGTGGATCACCCGGTAATAAGCGGCGGTCACGCCCTTGTAAGTCAGGCCAAGTTCAGCGGCCAACTCGGTGAACGTCCGATCGTCCAGAACATGAGCGTAGAAGATGTAGCGGTCCCGTTTCTCAATCTGGCGGAGGATCTGCTCCAACCCGATGGTATCAAACTGGGTGGGAGAATTGAAGTAGACGTCCACCGTGATCAGGCCGGGGATGTCCTGCCAGGAGTCGTCAAAGCACTCGTGGTCGTAGACCTTGCTCCTCACCCGGAAGAGGTCCACCTTCTTTCGTTGGATGGAGGTCTTCAGATACCGGGTAAACTGATTTTGCAGGATATTAGATTCTCCTTTTCCGCTGTTCCAAAATTTCACGGCGGTTTCCTCCCTTGTATCAAAGTTTATGGAAAAACTTTGATACAAGGGAGGCCCCCTGCATCTGAATGGTCGCCGGGCCGCAGAATACAGACAGCCGGTTTGACATCGGGACATCCATGCTGACGGTTCTCTATACAGTGTGCCAAGAAATCCGCAAAATGGAGTGTTTCTGGCAGACAATAGCCCAAACTCTTGTGAAAGAGATCCATCATGCCAATTCCAGCAATAGAGATTTTTGACGCAAAAGACTATGTGTGGTGGCGCAAATTGATAGCGGATTTTCTTGGCACGCATGGCCACAGCCATTTTGTGCCATCCTCCTTATCCTCTCTATGCGTCAGTGTATATACAGCGGTTTTTGCCGCTTTTTGTCGAAAAAATCAGGCGGGCTTACTCCGAGAGCCGGAGTAGGACCGCCTGATGTAAATTCTATCTGCTTTCACACGCCTGTGATGGATTTTACTATACCTCATACAATCCCTCCTCCAATTTCGTTGTTATATTGTCAGAATGAGAAGGTAAATGCCGATAATTGTATTGTACGAGGTGAATATCACAAAGATTTAATAAATACTTTTATGATCTGAATAAATGGAAAACAAGTGGAATAAAAACAACGCAAGGAACAAAGGAAAACCCGTTGTCCTGCGCTGTTTATGGCCGTTTGGGAGGCTTATCCACCTTGTATCCCACTCCAAATACAGTTTTAATGTAAACCGGATGTTTTGGATCTGCCTCTATTTTCTGTCGTAGCCGGAAGATAGTGTTTTCCACGGTATTTGTCCCATAGGGATATATCTCGTCCCAGGCCGCCGCATAAAGTTGTTCTCTGGTGTAGACGCAGCCAGGTGTCTTAGCCATACAGTAGAGCATGGCATATTCCCCGTGGTTGAGGCGGATTTCCTTTCCCGCCAGAAGGACTTGCCGGTAAACGGGGCGGATTTCCAATTCGCCGAGGAACAGCACAGAGGGAGCAGGAGCAGCGATGTCGATGACCTCTGCCTTTTTCTCCTGAAGGGCATCCATGACGGCCTTGAACACGCTGCCGTCCGGGTCGGCGGCCCGGATAACGATAATTTCTTCCATCGGATGCTTATCCCCCTTTACGCAAAAAGAGAGAGGCCGCAAGCACGGCCCCTCTCTTTTGCTGTGCTCAAGATTTTTGCTCAGACGCCGCTTTGAGGCGCTGAAAACTCTCGTCGCTGATGACGTGCTCGATCCGGCAGGCGTCCCGTTCCGCTGTTTCCGGGTCTACGCCGGCTTCGATCAGCCTATCGGTAAAGAAACGGTGCTTTTCGTAGATCTGCTCCGCCACTTCCCGGCCCACATCGGTCAGGTGCAGGAAATAGTCGCTGTCCATCGTCAGGAAGCCCCCTTCCCGCAGGGTCGCCACTGCATGGCACACGCTGGGCTTTGACACTTCCATGTGCCGGGCGACATCCACGGAGCGCACCATGCCCGTCTTCTTATGGAGAACAAGTATGGCCTCCAAGTAATCTTCGCCTGACGCATGAAGTTTCATTTGAATGTCCTCCGTTATTTCAAATGGATTGCGGCAACATCCACATGATTGGGGATACTGTTAAATGTATAAGATTCAATCACTTCGTTGTTAAATACAGCATATTCATTTCTGTAGTTGAGCGGAATCACCACACTGCTCTCATTGGCGGAGTCCAGCGCCGCAGTATAGATCTCCTGAACAACCACAGGATCATCTGTATTGTAAAGCCCGCCGATCAATTCCTTGGCTTCCTCGTCGCTCATAGTAGCCAAGGCCTTGGCGACCTGCGGATCGGTGGAATAGATGCCGCTGGGATCAGTATAGTCGGTAGACGGATACATATTTGCAACGAAGGTGTATGGGTCGTAAGGGAACCAGTAACTCATATACGCGGTCATCTCGTAGTTGTCTTCCATGAACACCTGCTGCATGAAGGCCATCAGGTCAATGGGATTGGTCTTAATCTCAATTCCCAGTTCGGCCATAGAACTCTGGAAAAAGAGTACCATGTTGTCATAAACGCCCGTAGAGGGGTAGGTGATTGTAAAGGAAAGCGCCGTTCCGTCCTTTTCCCGGATGCCATCTCCATTGGAATCGACCCAGCCGGAGTCCTCCAGCAAAGCAATCGCTCCATCCATGTCATAGTCCGGAGTGGACGCCGTGGCGACGCAGTAGGGCATGGCAGCAGGCATCACCGAGTCCGCCTTTGTACGCAGACCGGAGTAAATATTCTGCGCGATGGATTCCTTGTCAATCGCCATCTGAATGGCTGTGCGGACATTCAGATCATCCAGCGGCGCCACCTCATCGTTCAGCGCGATAAATTCTGTCACAAAGTCAAAGTCAGAAATCACGCCGGTGATTCCCTCCACCTGAGACAGTTCCAGATAGGAATTGGCATCCAGCGTATCAGACCCCATGATAAAGTCAACCTCGCCGGCCCGCATGGCGGCAACCTTAGACTCCGGGATCACCTTTACGGTAAAGCGGTCTACATCCGGCTCCTCGCCCCAATAGTTCGGGTTTTTCACAAAAGTGTATTCCGTTGCGGTTTCATTCACGCTCTCAAACATATACGGGCCGGTGCCTGGAGTGTGGGTCATCAGGTATTCGGTATTCAGAGAGCCGTCCTCATTGAAGGCCGCCGCGGAAAGGATGCCGCGGGGCATTACCATGGAAAGATCGTTCAGGACATTGTAATAGGGGCGGCTCAGGTGGAAGGAGACAGTGTACTCGTCATCCACTGTGATCTCCGTGGTCAGCATATCGAGCTGACCATAGTTGGCGCTGGTGCCAATGACCGACTTCATATTGTCGAAATAGAGCTTGACCGCCTCGGCATTGAAGGCGGTGCCGTCATTGAACTGCACATCATCCCGCAGATGGAAAGTATAGGTAAGGCCGTCATCCGAGGCAGCCCAGTCTGTCGCCAGGCAGGGCAGGTACTCACCATCCCGGTATTCGACCAGGCTCTCATAGAAATTGTTCATGTAATAGGTGGCCTCATAGGACTGTACGCCGGGGGCAAATCCCATGGAAAAATTGGCGCTTTGCGCAATGGTGATGGACCGTTCCTCCTCGCCAGCAGGTGGTGTCGAGGAAGAATTCGGGCCTGGATTATTGGCAGTGGTTCCACAGCCAGCAAGAAGCATGGCGCTCATAACGCCGGCCAGCAGAAGGGACAAGAATTTTTTCATGCTGTTATTCTCCTTTTTTGATTTATTGTAAGGCCCTCCGCTTGGAGCGGACTGCCTTTACAAGCTCTTGTGAATAAGGTTCCTGAAAATCAGAGAAGCTCTTGGGGTGCTCAAGCGTTTCGATGATTTTACCTCTGCGCATGACATGAATCGCGTCGGCCATATACATGGCGGTGTCCAGATCGTGGGTAATCACCAGAAAACTGATCTGAAGTTCCGTTTGAAGCTCCTTCAGAAAATCCAGCACCTGCTTTTTCAGTGTGACATCCAATCCGCTGAAAGACTCGTCAAAGATAATGTGTTGGGGCTGGGCGGCCAGAGCGCGGGCAATACACAGCCGTTTTTGCTGTCCACCGGAGAGTTCATCCGGCCGACGTCGGAGTGTGTCCCGTTCCAGCCGTGCCATGTCCAGCAGTTCAAGGCACCGCTGCTTTCTCTTCTCCGCCCCCATGTGGAACAGCAGCCGCAGGGGCTCCTCCAGAATGGACTCCACGCTCTGGTGGGGGTCTAATGACCCCAAAGCGTTCTGCATCACAAGCTGGACCTTTCCCCTTACAGCGCGGAGTTCCCTTCTTCCGCAGGCGGACACCTCCAGGCCATCCAGAAACACCCGCCCGCCGTCCGGCCGTTCCACATAGGACAGGACTCTGGCTAAAGTACTCTTGCCGCTCCCGCTTTCTCCCACGATGGCGGTCACGCCTCCATTCCCAAGCTCTATGGAGACATCCGAAACTGCATCGAACACGGTATGCCCGCCGCCTGGGATCTGATATTGTTTTGTGATATGTTCCGCTTTCAGCATAGTCCCTCCTGAAAGAGTACGCTTGCCTGCACAAGCTGCCTGGTATATTCGTGCTGTGGGTCAGAAAATACTTCCCGCATTTTTCCCTCCTCGACGATCTCGCCGTCTTTCATAACGGCCACGCGGTCACACAGCCTCGCTGCCACACCAAAGTCATGGGTCACCACAATCATGGAAACGCCGGCCCGCCTCAGTTTCTCCAATTCATTCAGAATGAGGTATTCGCTGGCCGCGTCAACAGCGGTGGTAATTTCGTCTGCGATGATCAGTTCCGGGCGTTGCAAGATCGTCAGAGCAATCATCACGCGTTGTAGCGTGCCGCCGGACAACTCATGGGGATAGCTGTTGATAATTTTTTCCGCATCGGACAAATTGACATCCGCAAGTGCGGCAGCCAGCCGCCCCCGGAACTGTGTCCGTTCCCTGTGCCCTTTCAGCGAAAAGCCCAGTTCCATCTGTTTTCCCAGCTTGAGCATGGGCGCAAAGGCGGTCATGGGATTTTGCGGGATCATACTGACCTGCTTGCCCCGATAGCCGTCCAACTCATTCAGCTTCACCGCAAGCATTTCTTTCCCGTTCCATTGCACGCTTCCGCGCAAGTCAAAAAGCCGTGGATTCAACAGCCGCATAATGCACTTGCTGGTCATGCTCTTTCCGCTGCCGCTCTCCCCGATCAGGCCAAGGGCCTCTCCGTTTTTTACGGAGAAACTGACGGAGCGCACAAGGGTTTCCTTTGTCTGCTTTGTACGGATGGACAAATTGGTAACTGTCAGCATAGCTATCCCTCCCTTGGTGCACAGATGTCCCGCAGGGCCTCCCCGAACAGGTTGAACCCTGCCGCGGCAAACAGAATGCAAAGTCCCGGATACACCAGAAACTGCGGATGACTGAACATCAGCTTGTTGGCGTTTACAAACATGGCGCCCCACTCCGCCGTCCCTGTTTCCAGCCCCAAGCCGAGAAAGGCATAACTGGAGATCATAATGATGATGGAGGACAGCCCTGTGCTATACAAAACCAGAAGGTGCGGCAGAATATTTGGGATGATATGCCGGAACACAATGCGCAGCTCTGAACAGCCGGACATCCGGCAGGTAATCACATAGGGCTGATTCCGTTCCCGAA
>ENA-ORNG01000668-ORNG01000668.1-human-gut-metagenome-genome-assembly--contig:-NODE-668-length-29022-cov-20.640695_pt1 | contig 29022 bp, 31 predicted proteins | sample MGYA00242113_ERZ509018 | MGnify/ENA primary metagenome ERZ509018 (study PRJEB26280, sample SAMEA2338711) | human gut metagenome | biome: human gut; feature: human-associated habitat; material: faeces... | reverse complement strand
AGCGGGCAGGGCTGGACGGAAACAACGGAAAATCCGCCGAGCGAACGGTGGTAAAAAGCACAAATCGGAGCCGAAATGACTCCGATTTGTGCGTGAGACAACCTTACCGCTCAGATGATCCAGCGACTTGCGCCACTGATCATCGCTCGACGCGAATTGTGACCGGGTGGCACGGTACGCCGCCACGGATACATCCCGCATCGCCCAGGTCTGCCAACCGTTCATGATGTGTACGGCGGAGAACTCCCGCTTGTCGAAGCTGAGATCAAACACGCCGCGCACCTTGCCGGTGTTTTCCATGCGAAGGGCGGTGAGCGCGTTGTACTCTTCCGCTGTGATGGGATGCCCGTCCGCGAACAGCTTGATGAACAGATCCGGCGCGGAGCCTTTCTCCGCAGTGACATAGCCGCGCAGCTTTTCTGCGGCATCCAGCAGTTCCTCACCGGGGGAGGTCTTGAAGTACCACTCCTGTCCGCTCTCTACCACATGGTAAGCGGCATAGGTACGGGCAGCCTCCCTCGCTTCACGCTCCGCGATGTCCTCCGCATAGATCTCGGCACTGATGCGCTCATACTCACGCTCCGGGAGTTGGTTGCACATCTCATCCAGCATATTCTCCAGATGCTCCTGCAAGGTTTCATCCTTGAGATGCTTTTCAATGGCATCCTTCCATCGCCGGTCGATCCACAGTGTGATGTCTACATGATCTGCCATCTCACTCACCATTCCTTTCGCCAGTGGGCTGCGTCAACGCGGAGGGAATCTCCTCCCGCGGCTGCGGCTTCGCCGGTCTTGCCGGACGGCGGGGACGGGCAGCGGGCGCCGCGCGGCTGTCCAGATACTCCCGCACCGGCTCCGGCACCTCGGATTCATAAAGGCATTTGAGCAGCTCATCCAACTGTGCTTGCACGCTGGTGTTCTTCTTTTTAAGTGAAAATTCGAGAGCGGCAAGCTGCTCACTCTCGAATGAGATCGTAACATTTTCTTTTTTCATAGTTGGTATGTTCCTCCTATTTCATCCGCATCGTCTGTTCTTGCGCCGTCTGCTCACAGATTTCAAACAGTGTATGAGAGAAATCTTCCTCTTGACCCACCTCCTGCGCCGAGGCCCATGCGCCGCGCACCGCCTCCAGCGGGTTATCCATAGCCGCCAGCACTTTCAACTGTTCGCGGTCTAAACGCATGGTCAGCAAGGCGTTATAGCAAAAACGGTTCGCCTCGATCTCTCCTGCGTTAGCGATGAGCTGTCCCTGCGTCATGCGGTAGAGGGAATCTGTGTATTCCCTCTGCTCGCGCTCGACATGTTCAAACAGGAGCTCCCGCAGTTCCGATGTGGTCTGCACCGGCTCTCCCTGCGTGATCCCATCCGTAAGAAACAGCGGCACATCGATGACCTCCGCGTTGCGGAACGCCATGTCGCCGCGGTAGCCGATCTTCAGCAGAGAGAATTCTCTTGCCGCCCGCGCCAGTTCTTTGGGGCTGCCGGGAGGGATCTCCTGATCCCAGCGGTACCAGTTATCCTTTGCGTGACTGGGCGTGAGCTTGAGGAGAACATAGTCCTCCGGCACGAACTTGGGATAGCGACAGAGCTGACCGCCTACGGCGTAGTAGGGCTTGCCCTCGCACATCACGGTCTGCTCCATGTATGCCCGCATCTTATCGCGGCTTTCGCAGAACCAGCATTCCGTATCGTTGAAGCGGCGGATCACGCCGTCGTCCAGAATGCTGTTAAGATGTTCCTTTTTCGTCAGGTGATAGACCGTGGACGGTCTGGATACTTTTTGGTATGCCATATTATTCAACCTCCTCGTAGTAGTCGCGGAGCTGGAAGCCCAGCGCCTCCATGTCGCTGTGATCCAGGCTTTTCGTCGTTTTTGTGTTGTGGGTGGTATCACTACCCTCCGGCGGTCATGCGCGGTCTCAATTATCCCCGCGCGGGGTTTTCCGATGGGCAGAAACGGCCTTTTCACACGCCTTTCTGCTTGCCTCTTTTTGCGCTTCACTTGCGATCCGCGGCGACACGATCCTTATCCATGATTTCGGGATGACGTAGTCAACTGCCCGCCCGCTGTGGGACACTTTGACGAGCCTGCAATCCTCCGGTCTGTCCCGCGCCAGCGCTTCCAGCTTCTGACGCAGTACCTTGTTGTGGGTGTAAATCACGGCGGTCTTTTCTTCCTCGTTGAAGCCGATAATGGTTTCCTGCTCGTAGCGAGCCATGTTCATAATCATTTCCTTCCTTTCAGCCTTTCGGCAGATATGCTCTTGGATTTGTCCGCTCCCCGTTGACGCGCGCCTCGAAGTGGAGGTGCGGACCGGTGGAGCGCCCGGTGCTGCCGGAGAGGGCGATGATCTCTCCCGCTTGCACGTTTTGTCCCACTTTTGCCAGCAGCTTGGAGCAGTGGCCGTATAGCGTGGCAAGGCCATTGCCGTGGTCGATCATGACATAATAGCCATAACCACCGGCGTTGTACTTGGAGACCGTCACCGTTCCCGGCAGCGCGGCGCGGATGGGCGTGCCGGTTGGGACGGCCAAGTCCATACCGCCATGCCCCTTGCGCTTCCCGGTGATGGGATCGACGCGGTTGCCGAATTCAGAGGTGACACGGCGCTCCCAGCCGGAGCCAATGGGGGAGCAGAAACCGTCCGCGCCAATAAACGGCACATCCGCGCCGGGTATCCAGCCCTCCGAACCTCCGGCAACGCCATAGCGCGCCAAATTGTACACACTGTCGGCGTTGGACTTCTGCTCCGCAGATATTTCCAAGTGAAGCACGATTTCAAGATTGCCGTACACGGCGGCTATGTCCGCAATGGGTATCGCCACGGTGTAGCTTTCATCGGTTTCCGTCCCATCCTCGGCGGTGACGGTGTGGGTGCGTTCCTCGTAGGTCACAAAGCAGTCCACAAACTGCTTATGCGCTCTCCTGCTCGGCGTGTCCTCTCCAAAGAAAATGGCATAGAAAACAGCCTTGACGCGGATACCGTCAAGGCTGTCGCTATCCTCCGTCATGTCATTGACGGCATCAATGGCGCTGTCCAGCAGCGTGAAGCTGCGGCGCATATCTTCAATGTAGGCGACATATTCGGCAGGTGTTTTGTCCGGGATCGTTCCGCCGTGAAAACAGAGCAGGACGGCAGAGTTGTTATGCTCCGCACTGCCGGAGAGCAGAGAGCAGATCAGCGCCAGCGTCAGGATCAACGGCGAACAGATCGCCGCCACGATCCAGCCCAGCCTTTTCCGGGTGTCCTCATCCGAGAGAACTGCAGCCGCCGCTCTGATGATCCATGCAGGGTTAACCAAAGCGCATTCCTCCGTGTTCTTGCTGTTCCGGCCGCAGGATGTCCTCCATTTTTTCCACCACGCTCAGAGCCTCTTTTGAAAGGTCATTCAGCGCCGCCTTTTGCTCCGGCAGCAACGAGGACTGTTGATATGGGCACAAGTCCTTGCGTATCAGATCCGTAACGTAATCCTGCAAAGATTTCTGTGACTGCGCCGCGCGAATATGAAGTTCTTTCAATCGTTCTTCATCTACATGAATACAAATCGTCTTCGTTTTCCTATTCATTCCATCACTCTCCATCATCATAGCCGTAGGGTATATGCCACAATATTCATCGTCCACCTGCCGTTCCGAAGAGAGCCTGCTTGTACTCTGGGGCCTGCACCTGCAATAGATAGCGTTCATTGCCGCACTTGTAGAGGCAGGAGCCGCGCTGCGGGTCCCGGATCAGGGCATACTCAGATTCCTCTAATTGGAGGTTATCCATGAAGAATTTCTTATCCACATTGCCGCCGTTAAAGATAAACTGATGGACGGGGATGGAAAAGAGGGGACGCGTCAGCTCCCGTATCCCCGGTTGGGTGAAGTCCTCTAAGTTCTGACTGGCAAGGAACAGGGCGGATTCCTTTTTCCGCACCCGCTTGAGGGCGTTGCGGATGTAGGTGATGACGGTGGGATCGGACAGCCACAGGTACAGTTCGTCGATAGCGGCTACGGAATTGCCCAGCGTCAGAAGCTGATCCGACATATAGGACAGCAGGCTGAACAGCAGGGTGTTCCGCAGATTCTCCGCCATGTTATCCAGTCCCTTGACGCAGAAAACAAGGAATTTGGAGCGGTCAATATTGGTATGCCCATTGAAGAACCGGGCATCCGCGCCGCGGCACATGGAATGGAGCCCCAGCAGCAGATCCCGCAGCATCTCTCGCGGGTAGAGGCTGTCTGCGGCCTCGTAATGGTCATAGCTTTCCTGGATGGCGTCATAGAGGTCGGAGAGGATGGGGTAATCCTCTGGTCGCATCGACGCGAAGTCCGTGCGGTCGGTAATGCCCCACTTTTTATATAATTGCTCCACCATCAGCTCCAGCGTGTCGATGTGGGGCGTGTCAAAGCCCTTGTAGACGCGGAACACGTCCCGAAGGAAGGAGATGTGCTGGGAGAGCAGCGTCCCCCTGAAAGCGTCCGGCGCGTCCGGGTCTTCCGGCCCGCTGCCATCGTCCCAGCAGCGGGGCTCCAGCAGGTTGATGCGGTACTGCCCGCTTAAGTAGTCCAAAAAGCAGCCGCCCAGGGCGCGGCACTCGTCCTCCATCTCGTGCTCGGAGTCCAATGAAATGATGCTTTTGCCCGCCTCCCGCACATTGCAGAGCAGGAGCTTCAGAAGATAACTTTTGCCCTGGCCGGTGTTGCCGAGGATAAGGGCGCTGGCGTTGGTCTTGTCAGAAGCCCGGCGGTCGAAGTCCACGATGATGTTGGAGCCGAAGCGGTCCCGGCCAATGAAGAAGCCCTTGGGATCTGTTTTGCCGGAATAGTTCATGGGGTACAGATTGGCAACGCTCCTGGCAGGCAGGACACGCTCCGCAAAATTGGCAAGCTGGCTGCCGCCCGCGGGGTTGGCGGAGAGAAAGCCCTCCCGCTGGCGCAGGAGCAGCGGATCGGCGCCCATGCGGGAGCGCACCAGTTGGGCGGATACGGTGTCCCGCGCCGCGCGCAGCTTTTCCGTATCCGCCGCGGCAATGTCCAGATACACGCCGCAGTGGATGAGCGGCTCCTTTTCCTGCCGCTGCTTCGCCAGCAGCTCCGCCATATCCCGCAGGTTGGCCTCCGCCGTGACGCTTTGCTTGTAGTCGTTGGTGTTGCTCCGCTCCATGCGGCTTTTGTTGGTGGCGGCGTGGAGGATGGCGTCCTCCTCGGCGGGCGTGACCTGCCGCGCCGTCAGACGCAGGTTGACGCCGCCCATATCGCCAAGGCCCCGCAGCAGCGCCAGCTCATCCGTCATGGGCGGGTAGCTTTTCAGCGCCATCGCCGTGTGATACCGGCTGCCGAGGATGAAGTGATCTGTGTTGAATTTCACCGCCGCGGGCGCGATCATATCCAGAAAGTCTTTCGGACGCTGTACCTGCTCTGCCGCTTTCTTTTTCGGTTTTGTTTTCTTTTTAGCCATGTACATACTCCTCTCCATCGTAATCACGGAATACCTCCGTGGTGAGATCCTGCCGGTAGTAGATCGCCAGCAGGCGCTTCACATCCTGCTCCTCCGCCAGACGCACACGAAGCCCATGGTCGCAGATGGCTTTCTCCAACTGCCGTAGCGCGCTTTCATCCGCACCGGCTTTTTCATCCAGTGGGAGCACCAGCACAAATTTGCGGGAGGAGGCGGAGGAGAACTGGATGGCGTCCAAATGGGCCATGTCCCGCTCTAACAGCTCTCGCACGGCAGGCTCCGTTTCCTCCTCCAGCCGCCGCAGGTAATACTCCTTGTTCCGCTGGAAGGACTCACGGGAATCCAGAGCCAGAATTTCCAAGGTTGGTTGGGTGCTGAGAAGCATGGTAAGGGAGCGGACGCGGCCCCGGATGATCTCCGGGGACAGGACAGAGAGGTTGTCCGGCTGGATCAGGAAGAAGACCCGCTCTCCGGAATCTGTCACGATGCCGTGGGGCGTCACGCGGACGATGCCCATGAGTTGCCGAGTCGACTGCCGCTGGCACAGTTCCTTTTTCTGTTTCCGATTCATAGATCCTGCCTCCATTCGTAGTATTGCTGCCGCAGAAAGAGAAAACAGGCGGCGCGGCGCAGGAAGTCCAGAATGCTGCTGCCATCCACCTGAATGGTGAGGAAGGCGTAGAGCACCGTGACCACCAGCAGTCCCATGCCGAGTCCCTGGGTCAGTGCCAGAACAGAGAGCAAAGCGCCGATGCCGATCACGGCGATGTCCCGCAGCAGCCAGAGCCACAGCATGGGCTTGGCTTTCAGGTTTTCGGGGTAAATAAACATTTTGTTCCTCCAAAGCAAAACCGCTGCCGAGAATCTCAGCAGCGGTTCGCGCAATGTATTTCTTATTCTTCGGCAGTGCCGGTGTCCTCCGCCAGCGCCTGCCGGATGCAGTCCAGGAAGAAGGCATTCTGCTTGATGCCGTTCCGCTTGAGGTATGCCTTGAGCTGCTCAAACAGCTCGGTGGGCACCTGAAACGCCACCGTCCTCACATTGTCCTTGTTCATCTTCACATTTTCCTCCATTTCATAAAATTTGGTGATGAGCGCAGTCATGTACCGGCTCAGTGTCTCGCCGGATTCCGCCTGTCGCTGCCGTACTTTGGTATGCAGCTCCAAGGGAATTTCAGCGCAAAGGTTGCGCGTTTTTTCTGCCATGGCAGTTCCTCCGATCTTTTTAATGGTAAAGCTAAGATACCCGAAAGCAAGCGCAAAAGCTATGACCAAAGCCAACTAAAAATCCCATTCCAAATCAAGCGTAATGACCATAGCCACCCGTTGCATGAGGTATTCTACACAGGGGATGGCAACGCTGTTGCCGAGGGCTTTGTAGCGTGCGGAGTCCGAAGCGCCGGGGACATCGGTCCAACCGTCCGGGTACCCCTGGAGCCGTTCACACTCCAGCGGTGTGAGGCGGCGAATGAGATTCCGACAGTCCGTATCCCAGGTAGAGGGCGGCTGGCAGATGAGGTCTGTAGCGTCCTTATGCTGCCGTGCGCTCTCCGTGGAGGCAATCTCGTCATCCCTGAACTGATCTGCCCGCTGACGGGCATAGACGCTGTGGCGATCCGTGGCGGTCAGGGTATAGGAAATGTCCCGCTGCCAGCCGAAGCCGTTGCCGCCGTTTTGCGGCTGCCGGTCAATGGCGTTGCCCGCAATGCAGATGACTTCCTCCTGCTGTACAAGGGGAATGTTGTTCCCTCCGGTCCCATAGCGGGCGGACATGGTGGGGGCTACATCGTGCGGCCCTGTGTATCTTCCGTCAATGCCGTGGTTTTCATAAACTTTGGGCCCTGTCGGACGCAGAATCAGAGGCTGGTGTCCATGCTCCTGTGCCCGCAGGGTTCCGGTGACGTTCTCACTGCACTCCATGATCTGCCCACCTTGATCATTGATGCAGAGGATGCTGGGCATACAGTTCCCGCTGGGGCTGCCTTTCAGAGTAGGCGATACGCCTTCCTGATATCCGATGGTTCCGGCGCTTGCGCCAGCTCCAGCAGAAAAACCAGCGACAAAGGTTTGTTGCTTTATCCCCGGCTGAGCCTGCAGCGCACCTGCTACATCATGCAGGTCACGCACCTCGTCCCGCTGGTTGGCGGCGAATGCGATCTGCTTTTGCGGACCACTCTGACTGCTGCCGGGATTTGTGATAAAGGTCTGCATTTGGAGGTTCTGCGTTGCCATCAATGCACCGGACACACCATCCAGGTCAATACCTTCATTGCGCTGATTGATATGGTAGGCTTTCGCTTCGCCGGATATGGGCGCGGGCGGGTCAAGCCCTGCCTGCATACGCAAAGCTGCTTCCAATAAGGGTGGCAGCGATTTGCCGCGGCAGGCTGCGCGGCGCAGAATACCCAGGCACGCTGTCTGGGATAGCGAGTATCGGGATGGCGCTGTAGCCTGCAAAATCTGCCACAAGGAACACTCGACGGCGTCTTTGGGGCACTCCGAAGTGTTGAGCATCCCAAACGATCCAAGCCATGGAGGATCGTACTCCCAATATGCCCCCAGCATATTCCCAGCGCCCGGTCTCAGGTCTAACAACATGAAGGTATGGTTCTTCAACTTGGAGGAACGCTTCGAGGACTTTTTGAAAATCCGCCCCAGGCTTTTTTTGACCCGTTTCAGCGTCCCGCCCACTTGAGAGAGCACCGACGACATTTTCCCACACGCCGAATCTTGGCCGAATATGGACTCCTGTCCTTCCAGATTTTCTGTCTGCATCTCGCATCTCCTGAATGATTCGTATTTGTTCCATAAAGAGGCCGGAACGCGCACCGTTCAATCCGGCGCGCATTCCGGCCACGCTGAGTCCTGGCACGGGCTGCCTCCGCAGATAATATCCACAGGCGGCAGATACGCGCCGTTCAGCTTTGTAATGTCTCCCATCTGCTCCATGCGGGGGAAACGGATCTTTGATACCAGTATGGGGAACGGTTCGATCTCACTGGCCCAGATCGGCTCGATGCCGCACCGCACCGAAGCCAGAGGGAACCCGCCGATACCGTCGAACAGGCTCCCCATCGTAAGTTTCTTTGTTGACTGTGTCATTTCATACACACCCTTTTCATTTGATTGCCGCGGCGATGGTTCTTGTCACATTCACCGCGGACTGCGCCGTATAAACGGCGCTCGTAATATTGGCCTTTGTTGTGGTGTCCAAGCCGAAGCTGCCGGCGATGCGGGGAACTTCGCCAGCCGAGAGCATGAGCCCCACGCCCATCAGCGCGTGGTCCTTGAACACCATGAGTCCCGCAATGAGGATGGTGGACTGGAGGAAGGCGGTCAGGCACAGACCGATGACCTGCCGCACCCAGCCCATAAAGCCGTCCAGATAGCCGCGCGGGACGCTGAACATATAAAGGCTGCCCACGGCAATTTGAATCAGCAAAATGCCCCCGCGTTTGAGGTTGGCGAAAAACACCTTGATGACCGCGTAGCCCATGAGGATCACGCAAAAAAGGAGCATAATGGGGCTGGTGATGATGCCGAGACCGAAGTGAGAGCTGTTTATCACGTCCGAGAGCGTCTGGATCTCGCTGAGCTCCGTTATGATGTCCTGTCCCACCTCACCAATGCTCCGTCCATAGCCGGTAAGCCCCGCGGAAAAGGTTCCCTGCAGCGACACGGATAGGGCGTAGAGCCGGACGGGGACAACGGTAAACAGACTCACCGCCAGAAAGCCTTTGATGATATTCATCCCGCACTGCTGGAGATTCCCCCTGCCGGTGGAGTATTCGATACCGCATTCAAAGGCGCAGACTACCACGCTGACGGCGAACAGCGCCCAAGCAAGGCGGGAGAAAAAGAGAATGATGGCGCTGACCCATTCCAGTTCGAACAGCTCCACGCCCATATTGCCCATGAGGGCAAAAAAATTGCCGAGAAAGCCCACGATCTGCCCGTAGATCCAATCCACCAACTGATCCAGGACCGTCGCGGCAACAAAGTCCCAAATAAATATTGTTCATTCACCTCCGAAGACGCGACAAGGCCGCCGCCCTTTCGGGCGACGGCCTTGACTGCTGTCTTTACTTATTTCATTGTCTGTCCAAAGCTTTGGGTATCTTTGCTTTCCGGTTCATATCCAAGTTTCTGGCAAACAAAGTCTTGAACGAGCCTGCATTCCTTTAACGCGCAGACGGCGTCGGATTCATCCAGTTCTAAATTGGACGGATAGCGAACCTGAACGCCGTATGGCGTCAGTTCAATACAGGAGTCTGCCAGTTGCTCAAACTGCGTGTCTACTTCACAGCACAGCTTACAAAGCTGGATAAGGTCATGCGTTTTGGGCGGCTCTCTGTCGAATTGAACAAGCGTGGCTTTTAGAAATTTTTCGGCAGCCTGTTCACAGTGATAGCAAATAATTTCCACAGGCAGCGGACGCATCGTCAGCAGATGTTCCGCGGCGCTGAGATCCATATAGGCAAAGTCAAGCCATTCGCTGCTCCAGCCGGTGCTCATACAGCAAGACCCCCTCTCTTGCGATTTTCCGCTCCAGAGAAGCGTGTTCCGCTCTCTGATAGAATGCGTTAGAGCGATAAACAATTACATCCAAGGGGACGGACTGCGCTGAAAAGAGCGCACGGCGGATCGCCTTGACCGCGTCTGCCGGACGCATGGAATTTTCCGGGATAATGACGCACAAATCGTAGTCACTATCATCGGTTGGTGTACCATAGGCGTATGAGCCGAAAAGATAGATCTTCTCTGTATCCACAGTTGCGTCAATGATCCGGCAGATATCAGAAAGCTCATTTTTCACAGATTCTGTCATTCGCACCGCCTCCTTTCCTAATTTCCATTATACCCAGCACACAGAAAATAAGCAACTGATTTTTACCCTTGCACCACTTAGATGCCGATGATGCTCCAAATGTATTTCGGAGCCGTCAGGGTGAAGATGAGGCAGGCAAAGAGGATGGCGGGACCGGTCCATTCAAATTGACCTCTCTGGCGAAAATCAAAATACGCGCCGCCAAGCTTTACAAAGAACGCGATGGCGAGGATCATATCAAGCGCCGGGAACACCACCTTCTCCACCACGCTTTTAATCTGCGTAGCGGCCTCCTTCCATGTCTGCTCCACAGCGCCTGCCACATCGCCGCCCGCGGCGAGGGCGGAGGTGCAGCAGAGCGTGGTCAGGAGCAGGAGCGCCAACGCCAAAATCATGATTTTTTTGTGTTTCAAAATCTCAACCTCCTATTATTTTGAATATCCTCATGCAGCGGCAGAAGCTGTTATCATCTCATTCTCTGCCCAAGCTGCTGTGCAAAGCTTTGTGTCTGCTGCTGGAATAAGCCCAAATATTCCGATATCTCATTTGTGAGCGTCTGGTAGTCCCGGCTGCTTGGCTGATAGACATACCAGCTGACGTTTCCGTTGTCATCCCAGATGTGTGGTTCCACACCGTTTCGGAAATTAGGATTCTTCGTTGCCTGCTTACCTAACAGATCCGTTAAGCTGACGCGCAGCGTGTCTACAGTTCCTTCGCTGCGGTTTAAAATCGTCATTTGCAGAGCGTTATATTGATTGGAAACGATGCCGGTGACAAACTGAATCTTCGCCCGGTTCTCCTCTCCCAGCCGCACATAGCAGGCTCTGCCGATATAGGTGGCATCCGGATAAGCACTGCCTACGATTTTTCTCAATTCCTGTTCAAAAAAGTTCATCATATTCCCTCACAAAACGGGGATGCCGCCCCTTGCGGAGCGGCATCCGTTGTTGTTAGCTCTTAATAGCCGGTGCGGGGCAGGGGCTTGCTGGGAGCATAGACGCGGGTGACCCAGCGGGAGGTCGCCATGATCCACTGCCCGTTGTAGACGCCGCCCGCATCCGACGTGTTGACGAACTGCGTACCGCCGGTGAGCTTGGCAAGGGCCTTGCAGTCCACGCGGGGCGGTTCCACCTGCCGGAAGTTGGCGGGTACAATGCCGAACGATGCCATGAATTCCGTCACATACTCGTTGGCGGCAAGCCCCAGCGCCGCGGGGGAAGCATCCAGCACATAGTTCTTGCTGGTGGAAAGGTTATCCGCCAGCGTGCGCCAGGTATTGCCGCTGAGATTTGTGCGGTACACGATCTTATAATTTCCAGGGGTATTCCACGTGCCGGTGTAAATGGTCTGGAGCCGAACCGCCTTGGCAGGCAAAGTGTCTCTCCAATAAAAAGATTCCAGCGCCGTGGTGGAATTGTTGGCGATGCCGGTAAAGTTGTAGCGGACGAGCTGCCCAGGCATGACCTCCACATAGCCGGTTTTCTTGATGGAAACGTTGGTAGACAGGCTCTTGTTGGTCATGCTTGCCTTGACGATCTGACCGGCGTACTCGATCTCCACCTCAATGGGTGTCTTATCCAGTCCGTAAAACTCCGCCGCCTTGGATTCCACGATCTTATACCGCGCCAAAGGCAGGGGTTTGCTCACCGCCAAGCCGTTTTTATCCGTCTTGATCGTATCCACCAGACGGTTGGTGCGGGCGTTGTAGATCTCAAAGACGGTGTTGGGGATGGGCGTCCCGGCAGGCCAGCCATTCATGGAATTATAGTCCGCGCTGACCTTTGTCACTTGGATCTGGCCGGTGATGGGCGTATTCTTCCATTCGATTTCCGTGGTTTCGCCGGATTTTACATACACGGTCTTTTTTTGCGTGTCGGGGATATAGCCCTCATTCTCCAGTTCCCGCAGATAGTAGCGGCCATCCTCCAGCCCCTCAAACCGGACATAGCCCCGGTCATCGCTGGTTTCCTGCGCGATGGGATTGTTGCCGCTGTCATAGAGGATGAAGGAAACGCCGGGGATGCCCTCGCCGGTGACGGCATTGACCTTGTGGAGCAGGATGCCGGAGATAGCCTTGTTGGTGATCTCCAGCGTGGCGGTCTGCCCATCCCTGACCTCGATCCGGTGGGGCGTGTCATCCAGACGGTAGCCATCGGCGGCCTTCCGCTCCGTCACGGTGTACCAGCCGTTTTCCGCTTCGGGGAGATAGATCACGCCGTTTTCATCGGTGGTGAAGGTGCCGACGATCTCGCCATCCATTTTCCGGATCTCAAACTGGACGCCGGGGATGCGCTCTCCGGTTTTTTCGTTCTTTTTAATGACGGTAAGCCCGCCCGCGCGGACATTATAAAAGCGAAGGGTCTGCACTTCGCCCGCCTTGATGAGAATGGATTTCGGCGTGCCGTCCAGCACAAAGCCCTCCGCGGTCTTGACCTCCCGCGCCGTAACGGTGGTGCCGGGGATCAGATCATTGATAACGACGCGGCCATTCTCATCGGTGATGAACTCTCCGTTGCTGCTGCCCACAACAGCGCCGCTGCTGTCGGTCACAAGGAAGGTCACGCCCTTCAGCGGCGTCGTGGTGCCCTCGATATACTTTTCAATCACAAGAGTGGTGCTGGGCGTGTTGGTATAGCGATAGGTAATCCACCGCTTTTATCCCAGTTGGACTGGGACAGTCAGGGTGGATTTTCCCCCGCTTCGCACCGTGCGTGCGACTTTCACCGCACACGGCGCTCCATCAATGCAAATTATTTGTTGCGTGTATGTGAAATAACCAGTTTGTCCCTATAACCGACAATTTTCTTTTGTGCTTTGACATCAAACTCACTAATGTCCTGATTCGGATTATTAACCGCGATGAAGCATTTCTTATGAAGCGAAATCAGATTGTTGACACGGTTCACCTTATCCAATGGGAGGTATGGATTTATCCGGTGTGCCCATGGCGTATTAGCGATTAACCAACCTCCACAGACCCGGCATCTGAGTTTATCACGGTTGAGAGCGTAAGCCCTGTTCATAATAAACTCGAAATTGTTGAACTTCCCCCATTTGCCATAGCTGATTGCCCGTGCCGACCTATCCGAATACATTTCATCCAGACGCGCCTGCATTTTCTTCTTTTTCGTACGTTCAAAATACAACTGCCGCCCAGTGTCGGTGTATGGTGTCTCAGCTTGGTTTTTAGGTGGAGTTCTTTCCCATCTGCAAAAGGTAAGCGCTGTAAAGCCTACATAGATGTCCCGGTATTTGATAGAGGGAATTTTCTGTTTGTATTGTTGGTGTACTCGAGGAAGGTTCCGGGTTTGATTTGCTGGAATCCATTTCCCGTTGTACTGTTTCAAGCGGCGCCTTGCCGCAAGTTGCAATTTTCTGCTGTGTTTTTGCATGGCAATATTTACCCATGTACAGCATTGATAATATTGGATAATCCCTCTTATCTGACTGTTGACGCGGTTTATTGCACCAACCATTTGCTCACGGCTGTAATTACCGGGAATCTTTTTGATGTCTTCCGCGATTTTGTCAGCTCTGCGCTTTAATCGCTCACGGTCTGGAATCGTTCTTGGGATGTAGCCTCTGCGGGATTTCCCCCGAACCATTTTGAACTCGTAGCCTAAGAATTTGATGTACTTCTTTCTGATGTCTGTTATCAGTGTTTTTTCTTGGGATAATGTCAATTTCATTTTTTCCTGAAGAAAGGATTGCAAGCGAGCTTTCCAGTCTTCCGCATGTGCTCGGGTGTCTGTTGCAATGATGAAGTCATCCGCGTATCTGACAAGGTATCCGGGAACAAGAGTGGTTTTCTTGCGCATGACCGCGTACCTGCTCTGGTCCTGTACATACTGATGTCTGGTTCGTTTATTTTCCCATTGCTTTGATACCCATTCATCCATAATATCTAAATAAACATTCGCGAGTAGTGGGCTGATTAGGCCGCCCTGCGGTGTTCCTTCTTCGTTTACGGCGCATTCTTCCATGACCCCGGCTTTTAACATGGCCTTGATAATCTGCAAGACCCGCCTATCCTTGATACCCATGTGGTACAACCGCTTTATGAGTATGCTGTGGTCGATACGGTCAAAGCATTTGCTGATGTCACCTTCGACAATCCAGTAATTTCCCGTGTTGTGCATTATAATGTCAACTCGTTCTAAGGCCATAGCCGCATCTCGCATGGGGCGGAATCCATAGGAATGTGCAAAGAATTGTGCTTCTAATATAGGTTCCAGCACTATCCTCATACATTCTTGTACGATTCTATCCCGTATTGCAGGAATGCCCAGAGGCCGCTTTTCTGATTTTCCCGGTTTGTCGATATATACTCTCCGTATCTGCTGGGGTTCAAAATACTTAAATGCACGTTGAATATCTGCTACAACCCACGGGAATGGTTTTTGAAGATAATCTTTGCGCATGGTTTTGGAATCTACACCAGGGGTTTCGCTTCCATGATTGCCTTTGATATTATGGATTGCTGTGATAATGGTTGACTCTGCTGACATAATCTCCAGAAGTCCTTTGAATGCCGGACGGCCGCCAGCCTCATAGACTTCTTTGCTGTGCTGATACAGTGCATCTTGAATTTCGCGTAATTGAGTTTCGGTTTTTGGGTAGTCGGATTGTTGTGCCATACGCACCGTCTCCTCTCTGGAATTGGTGTTTCTGGTTTTAGTCAGGTATGCCTACGGCTTCCTCGACTTTCTGTTCACATACAAATCTGCATTGACTATGCCCCTTCGCTCCACTCCCATTATAGGAGTTTCATCACTACTACGGGCTGCTGTCCCGCGGATTAACAGGTCATTTCCTACCTGTGCGGACAGAAGTGTCATTCTGTTTACATCTTGGGATGTGTCCGTCCACGGTTCCTTTGTTCCCTATGCCTTAGCTTTACATATCGGTTTTAGCCCGTCCCTTTGACCCGGCTGCCGTCTTTGGCCTGTGTGATATTCTGCCAAAGACATTCGACCTTTTTGGTTTTCTGCCGTTTTCCACTACTTCAGATTTCGACGGCGACAGCACTCCACATGGGAGCGGATGGCTGTATAATCATCCTACGCCTTTACGAGCCGTACATTCGGGACTTTTGTCGGTTGCAACAAGACATTCTGGACATGACCGATTTATAGCCTCCTGCGGGCATAGCCGTCTCAGACCATGCTACCGCTCTTTACCGAGCTTCGTACAGATTGCATGACACTACAAATCTGCACGTCGGAGATTCAGAGTTTTTGTTACCCGTCACACCGGGTCAGGCAGGTTCTGCCCCTGCCGAATCAAGCATAGAGTTCAGATTCTTCGGAATCTGCCTTGTTTTGTTGCGTGTTTCCACGCAGATTGTCAAGGAACAAAGCGCACGAAGTGGAGAGTCTGTGTATCGTTGGGGTTGACAACCACGGTCTGGGTGCGGCTGGCCTCGTCGATGGTGTAGCCGGGAATGGTGGCCGTTTCCGTCACCACCAGCGTCCCCACCACGCCATGGATGGTGATTTTGCCGTCCTTGTCGGTGAAGTACAGGCCGTTGCTGCTGATCTGTCCATTTTCAGCGGGTACAAACGAACCGGTAGAGGTCGTCACCTTGAAGGTCACGCCCTGCAAGGGCTTCCCGGTGAGGGAATCCCGCTTGTCGATCACCAGGGTTCCGGCCTTGGAGTTTTTCACGATGACAGTCTGCGTATCGCCGTTTTTGCCGATGACCACGTTTGTGGACGCACGATCCATCACATACCCTGTCGGGGCCTTGATCTCGTTGATGACATAAGCACCGGGGGCCAGATTGGTGATCGTGATCTCGCCCTGCCCATCCGTGGTAAAGATACCGTTCTGCGTCAGGGTGCTGGTGCCGATCACACCGTCCAGCCCCACCTCACAGCCAGCGGCAGTGGTCACCCGGAACTCCGCGCCGGGGAGGGGCTGACCGGTGGCACTGTCCCGCTTCTGGATGATGAGCTTGCCCTTGGGCTGGTTCTTGAAGGTCAGGCTGACCGTGCGGCCTTCCTTGATCTGAACGGTCTGGCTCTGGGTATCAATGATATAGCCGTCTGGAGCCTTCGTTTCCGTCACAATGACGCTCTTGCCGGGTTTCAGGCCGGGGATACGGATCTCGCCGTGTTCGTCCGTCCGGAAGATGCCGTTGGCGTCACCGATCAGCGTACCGTCCGCGTAGGTGATCTTGAATTCCGCGTTGGCGAGGGTCACGCTGGGGTTCACGGAACAGACCTTGCGGATCAGCAGGATGCCGTCCGGGGCGTTGTCAAAGCGGACGGTGACCACACTCTGCTCACCGCTGTCCGCCAGATAGATCGTTTCCGAGGCGTTGATGATGCTGTACCCATCGGCGGGGTCAACCTCCTCCACGATATAGGTGCCCGCGGTTAGGCCCGTCCAGATGGCGGTGCCGTTCTTGCCGGTGACCTTCTGCCCGATGGTCGTGCCGCCGGTGCCGGAGGTGCCGCCCAAAAAACGCAGCTGAAAGGTGCAGCCGGGGAGCGCCTCATGGGTCACGCTGTCGTACTTCTCGACAACAATGGCGTTCAGCGGGGTATTCTGGAAGGTCAGGGTCTTGCTCTCACTGCCGTGGAGGATGATCTTCTGGGTGGAGGGTTCCTTCATCTGGAAACCGGGAGCGGGTTCCACTTCCGTCACGGTGTACGCGCCGGGATAGAGCCGCTTGCCCTGCTCATGGAGCCGGATCTCACCCTTGGCATCTGTGAGGATACTTCCGTAATCGATGGTGGCAGGAGCCTCGGCGGATTCGCCGCTGCTGGTGTAGGTGATGTGGAACTTGGCTCCCTCCACAGGAGTGCCAGCCACGCTGTCCTCCTTGTAGATGGTGAGCTGGGGCATTTTCCGATTTTTGAAAGTGACATTCACCTCGTCACCGGCGTTCAGGCTGACGGTCTGCTCCCGGTCGGCGTTTTTGCTGGGCAGGTAGTACGGAGCGGGAACAGATTTTTCTGTAATTCTGTAACTGCCGGGGGCCACGCGGTCCGTCACAGTACCGTCCTCGCCGGTGGTCCAATCGGCGGAGAAATCACTGTCGATGCCCTCTACGGTGAACACGGTGCCGGGGATGGGCTTGGAATCCTCCGCGTCGATTTTGGTGACGGTCAGCCGGGGCATTTTCAGGTTTTCAAATACGAGGTTTTGATCGTCACCGGGGCCGAGGTAAATGGTCTGGATCGTCTCGCCGCCCACCACATAAGGGTCAGGGACGGATGTTTCCTTTACTTCATAGCTGTCCACCGGGACAGCGGTGAGAACCGCCTTGCCGTCCGGCCCGGTGGTGACGTCCTGATGATAGCCGTAATGGATGCCCTTGATCTCAAAGACCGTGCCGGGGATGGGCTGCTTGGTCTGCTTATCCAGCTTCTGGATGGTCAGATTGGGGAGCTTCTGGTCTTTGGCCGTTACGGTCACGGTGCCGCCGCCATTGACAGTGGCCTGATCCACATGGGCGCAGACGGGGGCGGTCAGCTTGGCGTAGGGGGCGGGGGCGCTGACCTCCACAAAGGCGTACATCCCCTCCGTCACATGGGGGACGGTGATCTTGCCGGAGGCGTCCGTGGCCTCCGTGCCGATCAGCTGGCCGTCCCGGAGGACGTGGAATACCGCGCCGGGGAGGGGGCTGTTGGCATCGTTCAGCTTGATGAGCTGGATCTTTACCTTCGCGTCATTCTCAAAAACGAGAGATACGTCCCTTTTGCCGTCCCAATAGAATTCCTGACGGACTTTGCCGGCGTCCTTGCTCAGAGAGTAGCCGTTGGGCGGCGTCATTTCTTCCGCCACATAGCTGCCGATGGGCATGGTATCCCAAGGCACATCCGTGAGCGCGCCGCCCGCTCCGGTGGTATAGGTGCCGGTGAAATTGTTATCCGCGCCGGTGATCTTGATGACCGCGCCCGCGAGACCCTTAGTGGGATCGTCCGCGTCCACCTTGCGGATCTTACCGGTGGCGGTGACGGTGGGGGTATCCGTAAAGGTGATCGTCACAGTGCTGCTGCCGTTGTTCGGCAGGACGACATATTCGGGCCCCGCGTTGTCGATCTCGTAGCCGTTCGGAGCCGCCGTTTCCGTTACGGCGTAGGTTCCGGCGTCCAAGGGAGAGAAGGTATAGGTGCCATCCGCGCCGGTGACGATGTCCTTGGAGAAGGAGCCGTTGGTGGATTCCACGTGGAACCGCGCTCCGGCAAGGCCCTTGGTGGGGTTGGTGGCGTCTACCTTCTTGACCACCAGCGTGTACCGCTCGTTTGTGACGGTAAGACTGCCGATCATAACGCTCTGGACGGTGCTGGCGGGGTGGGCGGCAGAGCCAGCGCCGGTGAAGGAATACTCTTTTACGTCGCAATCGCCCCAAACATCCTGCTTGCCCAGATCCAGGATATATTTCGCCCGGTCCCGGAATGTGGTGCCGTCGCAGGTCTGGTCGATGCTGGTATAGCTCGCGCCCTTCAGCGAGTTCCAGACGTACATCAATTCCTCCGCGCAGGCGGTGGCGGGATCACCCAGGGAGCCGTCCTTATACCGCCACACGATGGCCTGTACCCAGGCGTTCATGTACCAGCTATAACCGGAATCCCAGATGTCATCCACGCCAAGGGCGTGGGCCTTGTCCGTGAAGATGCCGAGGGAGTGGGCGTAGTAATAGGCCATCATCATTTTGACGGTGGGATCGGTGACGGGCTTCGGATCGCCCCAGGTCTGGCCGATCAGAGAGGTGCCCATGCCGCCGCCCTTCGTCCCGCAGAAGCCCACGGAGGTCTTTCCGGCCACGCCGTAATACATCTGGTGCATTGTGCATCTGCCGAGACTGGCGGACTGATAGGAAACGCCGCTCATGCCGAACCGCTCTAACTTGATGGTGTCGGCCCCTGCCGCCAGCGCGGCAGTGGGGAGCAGGCCGAGGACGCAGATCAGAGCCAGCAGCATCGCGGTCACGCGATTTTTCAATGAATGCCATGTCTTTTTCATCGTTATTTGACCTTTCTTTTTAGATTTGCTCATAAAAAATGGCCTTCCGGCAATGCTGGAAGGCCATGTGAGCATATTGAGTTGCGGATAGGTTATGCGTAGGGATTGTGCGCGTTGGGATCACCGACGAACAGGAAGCAAATCGTTCCGCCCTCATCAGTTGAGATCCCGACGCCGATGGTGTCGCAATCAGGGTTTATCATCGTCTGGAAGTGGCCGGGAGAATTCCGCCAATTCTCCACTGCCCGCTCTGCGGTTTCAGAGGTGGGTACATTCGTGAATGCGGTGATGTTCGATCCAAATCCATGGGGATACCCGGAGGCCGCTGCCGCCTCGCACTCCACCTTGTTCTGGTGGTATGCGACACGCAGGGACGCGCAATGCTGCGCCGCGTCCATCAGAGCCGCATTGACCGTCAGCTCCGGCGCGCCGTTTTCCCGGCGTACCTGATTGACCAGCCGGACGATCTCCTGCCGTGCCGCGTCTGTCTGACTGGCGCCGGATTCCGGAATGCTCGCACCTTGCTTGCCGTCAACTACCGTCAGCGTTAAAGTGGCGGTCTTGCCATGCTGATCGGTCACGACCACGTCGGATGTGCCGCTGCTGACTGCGATTGCGGTCCAGAAGCCGGAGGCATTCTCGACGCGGATGACATTGGGCTGCGTGGAGACCACACTTTTTATTTCCTCACTGGGACTGATATTCAAGCCGCTGCGGTCTCCGGGGCGGAGGGTGCTGCCCTTGTAGCTGCTGACGCGGATGCCTGATTCGGCAGGGGCGATCCCCGTGTATGGATGCCCGGTGTCGATTTGGACTCCGGCGTTCCAATACACATTGAAACCGACCTGCTTGCCCATGTCCCGCAGCTTCACATAGTTGTGTCCCGCAATGTTGTAGGCTTGCATTTCCACCTGCTGACCATCCACAAAGATGGGCTGCCAGGTAGGTTCTGCCGTGATCCCGGCCGCGACCGCGATAGAGCCGCCGGTCAGCGCCGCGCCGATCACCATGCCGGTGAGCATCATACTGACATTCTTTCTCGCGTTTTTGCTCTCGTTCATCTTTCTGCCTCCATTCTAACTGTGTATGTGTGAAAATCTTCTTCGCAGCTTCACCATATCACAAGTAAGGGGCAGAAGTCGAACAGAACCGATTCGGCAAAAGGGAGAAAGATTCAGACCTCCGCTGCGGTAACACACCAGCGCTGGTCCCGCTGGTTGCGGACGCAGGTGTAGAGCGTCAGCATATTTTCGCCGGAGTCCGCAAGACCACTGCGGTCTGTCTCGCTGACCTTGAATACATCCGTCACCTTGTAGGTACGGGTGCCCAGCTTGGTAGTCAGGGTAATTTTGTCCCCGATGTCCAGCGTGTGGATCTGGCCGAAATAGCTGTTGGCACCCCGGTTATGAGCGGCGAGGCAGACGTTGCCGTTCCAGATGGAGGTGTCCTCAAAGTGCCCGACGCCCTTGGCAAGCGTCTTGCTGTCCGTTCCCTGATAAATGCGGACACTCAGATCCAGAGTGGGGATCTCCAGCCTGCCGAGGGAGCCGTTTTTGTAGTAGAGGTCGCCCGTCACCTCTGTGAACAGCACGGCGGGCTGATAGCCGCTGCCCCCATTCACCGTACTGCCGGGTGTGACAACGCCGGAGGCACTGCCGCCAATGACCGCGCCGGACGCGGGAATACCACCGGGGGCAAGGTTGGGCGTGAGGTATTCACCGGTGTGGAGGGCGTTCATACTCTCCGAGCCAAATGCAGGCGGAATAAGCGCGGCATTTTTGCTCATGTCGGCGTTTTTCATAGCGCCGCCATCCGCCGTGTGGATGACCTCAATAGATGTGTCCTTTCCAAAGTCATAATCGTCCGGCGCGGCAATGCTGTATTCCAGCGCATACGCCGGAGCCGCCAGAGCCGCTGTCATGCAAAGGCTCAGACAAAGGGTAATGATCTTTTTCATTCTGTATCCTCCTCATCCGCGTTTTCTTTTCTGTGCTTCACCAGCAGCGCGCCGCCGACGCCCGCGCCTGCCGCGGCCACGATCCCAATGGGAATGAGCACATAAGACCAGCGGAAAGCGGATGCCGTGGCGGGTGTCTCCGCAGGCTCCGTGGGCTGGATGGGCGTTCCCTCAAAGATGGCGACATACCGGACACGGTTGAGGGCGATCCGGCTGACCGTGCCGGTATAATCCGCCGTGACGGTATAGCCTTTCACATAGCTGCTGGTGGCGCTGCCGGAATAGGTGGCAACGGCCGTGTAGCGATCCGCCACGGCGTAGCCGTCCAGATTGGCGGTGTTGTCCGTCTGCCACTGGATGTCCGTGAGCGTCAGAGTCTTGCCGCCATCCTCAATGCTCTTGGGGATGTACTGCGTATCCTGCTCGGCAAGGTTAGGATAGCTGCGCTTGGTGGTGATTTCCCTGGTGGAGCTGCCGTAGCCGGACGGCTCCACCTGCACGGTATCAAGTCGGAGCGTCAGGGTCCCCATGAGGCCGTCATCTGTGATGAATTCCCGCTCCTGTGGCAGCAGCGCCAACACAGATTCCATATCTTTCTTGGCACTTTCAACGAAAATGTGCTCCGTGTGTTGGCGGCTCTCATTTTCCGGAAGTTCCTGCTTCAGAAGGTCCGTCAGGGTGTAGTGGAAGCCGTCCTGCCGGAAGTCCGAGCGGGGGATACCGGCAGGATCGTCTTCGGGGCTCAGATCATAGATCTTTTTCAGTTCCGTGCCATCGTCACTGCGGACGATGGTGGTGGGGTAGCAAACCTTGGCATCCGGCACCGCGGGCTCAAAGTCCGCCGCCAGCGCGGTGGGCGTCAGCGTCAAGGTCAGGCACAGCGCCGCGGCGCAAAGGGAAAGCATTCGTTTCATTTTGTGTTCCTCCTTAATGTTTCTTCATTTTATAGTGATCTCTTGTCTGCTCCAGCAGGAGGTCATATTCCCAAGGCTCTACTTCTAAGGAGAGGTAGGCGCCGTCTTTCGTCATGCCGTCCACCCGATAGCGCAGCACCAGAGGAAGCTGCCTCTGCTTTTTCACATCCTGGGGCGAGAGCCAGCCAGTGCCTTCTACAAAAACAGCGCGAATGGCGGAATCATAGTTTTCTTCATAGCCCTGCCAGAGAAGGGCCTCCCGCAGTTCTTTCCGCAGCTTCTTGCGCTGGGGAACGGGGATCAGACGCTCCGGCTCCAGCAGAAAGCGGGGACGCAGGCTTTCCAGGCAAACATCCAGCGCGTCTTTCAGGACAGCGTTCTTTTTCGTCAAGCCGGCGCGCCGGTAATCTGCCGCCAGAACATCCTCGCCCTGGGCATCGCCGGGGAAGAGACGCACACAGCGGATGAGCTCATAGGCGTGGGTATCATCCGCCATGCCGAGGACGCGGGCCCCATCCATGGGGAGTGTCCGGTAATGGGAGATCGCGTCATTCAACGTAGAAAAACGCTTCACACCCCAGCCGGATCTTCCGGGCCGAAGATCGTCCACGGTGTAATAGGTCATACTCATGCAAGTATCCTCCTCACTTCATTTTCATGCCGCCCATTGTGGGGGCGTCCGTCTGTCCCTGTGTCATCATCTCCTCCAGCTTTTCCCGCGCCCAGTCCGGTAGGTATTTTTCGTCCAGCACACCGATGAAATCCTCCCGGTTCCATCTGGCTGTTTCGCCGTCCGAGAGGCAGGTGGCAAAGACTGCGCGACCACTGGAATGCGGCTCGCATCCAAAGCCGCTCCGAGCATACCAGAGCTGGTTTTCCTGACTCCAATACTGCTCCCGCAGCGCCTCCGGTGACAGCACCAGCACCTTTCCGGTATAGTCCTGCTCGGTGCGGTCACCAACGCAATGCTCCGCGCCAAAGAGATTTAACGCCTGCACTGCCTTACGGTAGAAAGTGACGAAGCCATCCAGCACAGCCGGATGGCTTCGGACAACAAAGTCGCTGTTGTGGTTGATGTCTTTGGGGATGCAGGCGTGCTCCGCCCACTGCTTGTTGGCATGGCCGAAACGTCCGTCCCACTTGAGTTCGTGCAGGGTGTTGGCAAGTACCCACGCGGTGCGCTTGTAGCCGTATTCCTCCAGCACCGGCGTGATGCAGTCCTTGTCCAGATGCATCCCATCGAAGCTCTGACGGATGGCGTCCTCGATGGCGTTGCGGCAGGCGATGTTCGCCTTGTGGCTCTCCCGCCAGAGGGGAAGCTCGTCCCGCTCTCTCGCCTCGGCGGAGGAATAAGGGTAGAGATAGGTGTCATTCATTCTGAGATTTCCTCCTTTTCCAACAGACGGCATACGCCCTCCAGCTGCACACCGGAATCCTCCAGCATGGTGCGAACATCATCGTCCAGCTCGTCGATGAGCACATCCGCGGCGGTTTTCTCCGCTGCCTGCACGATGACTCTGCCCTCCTCTACAAAGGACTCCAGCGCGGCAGTGGGCGAGATCCCCGCCTCCGCCAGCTGACAGGGTGGAATTTCAAGGCCGGAGCATTGGGGTTTGCGTTCACAGGCACCGCATGCCGTTTCCGTCATTCCGGCCTCCATTGCCATCTGGCTTCTCTCCGCCAGACGGGAGATCAGCTGCGGCGTTACGGTGGAAAGCAGAGAAATGGTTTTCAGCAGCTCTGCCACGGTGGGATCTCCCGGCAGTAGCAGAACACAGCCGCTGTCGGTATGGAGGATCAGGTCGCTGACATCTGCAAGGCCGGAGAGCTGCAGCGCGGCGCGGGGAATGGCAAGGGTCTTGTTCGCGGGGTCATGGTTCAAATGGAATTTCATGATGTTTGCCTCCTATTTTTTGATTTGTTTAACATTTCAATGGGCACTTTGGCTCGTGGATCATCTCATAGCGGGTATCGCCGTCACCGCCCAGCAGGTTTTCCAAGGAGAGCTGCCAGCAAGCCTTACGGGGATCATAGTTCGTGATGATGATTTCCTCATATTCACTTCCTGCCCTTTGCGACATACTATTTGGGCGCGAGGTCCGGAAAATAAAGCAGCCATCTTGATAGAGATCGCAAATGTATTCCTGATAGTTATACGAAACAATAAAGTACCCCTCACTCCCGATGAGCACATCGTGAAGCCGCTGGTGATCCTTCAGCGGAAACTCTACCGGATAGCAGCCCTCTGCCATATAGTAGGGCGGATCGCAGTAAAGTACGGCATTCTTCCTGTCATATTGGCGAATCAGCTCCTCAAAGTCCTTATTCTCAATGACAACATTGGCCAGCCTGCGGGAGCACTCCCAAATCAGATGGAAGAAGCGGCGGATATCGCAGGGCTTACCGCCAAAGGACTTGGCGCCGCCGCTGAAACTGTATCGCACCAGCTTGAAGTAATCTGCGGCACGGCGAATATCTCCGCGTGGCGCGCGTTCCAACATGAGGGCACGGATGGCTTCCGCGTCGGGAGGATCTAAGAATACCTCAGTCAGATCCATTTCCTCCTGCAGATAATCATCCGTGATCTCATCCTTTGAGAAAAATTTATAGAGGACGTTGAAGTCATCCCGTGTGTTCAGCGGCAGGAACCCCAATTCCGCTAAGAGCGCCATGGTACGGTTTTTCACGCAGCAGAAGAGGTTCGTTAGATTTCCGTTGTAGTCATTGTAGACCTCCATACAGCCCCGCTGGATAGGACGGCTCATTGTCACTGTGCCGCTGCCGCCGAATACATCGATGAAACGCTTATAGTGGTCCGGCATCAGCTTGTTGATGATCCACAGCAGCTTGCCCTTGCCGCCTACCCAGGGGATAAAGCTGTTCAAGATGCACCTTCTTTCAAAGGAAAAGCATCCAGTGACCGCTCTAATCCGCGTCTTGCTGCCGCAAGTCCATTTTCCATGTTTTGAAGCTGCTGAATCGTGGAGTAGACTTCACCGGCAGTCGCCGCGTAGAAGTATCCGCATCGATCGCTCCCAATAGGAACACCCTTGCGTCTCATACGATTTACAAGTTTTCGAAGATCTGTTCCGCTAATCCCTATAGCCGCTTCCAGCGCAGCGCTGCTCGCACTGTACCTTCGCCCGGTACATGCTCCTTTCAGATAACTCAATAATTTTTCTTCTCGCATTTTTGCTCCTTTCCGGGGTTGTACTCCCGGAGGAAGGGACAATGCGCAAAAAAGAAGGGGCCGCTTTCCCCCTCCGGGAATACGGCCCCTAAGTGTGATTGTTTTTCTGAATGTTCCGTTCTTACGGAACGGTAATCGCCCCGTGTGCTCCTGTGAAACAAACGCCATCTCCCATATAATTTAAGAACGGATACCGTTCAAAAGGAGATTGCGTATGGATCAGGTCGCATTGGGTAAACGGATCAAGGCCGCTCGCGAGCGAGTCGGCATGACGCAGGAAGATCTTGCTGCCGCTGTGGATTATAGCGTGGATCATGTGAGCGTTGTAGAGCGGGGCGTGAAGCCGCCAAAGCTGGAAAAGCTGGTTGCCATTGCCAACGTGCTCAATGTTGGGACAGACGAGCTTCTTCAGGACAGTTTGAACGCGGCGACGATGCTCCGAGCCACGGAACTCTCCGAGCGTTTGAAGACGCTCTCCCCGGACGGGCAGCGTAAGGTGATGAATGTGCTGGACGCATTGATCACTGAATTCCAGTAACAGTATGACAGAGGTTTGCTTTTTGCAGACCTCTGTTTTTTTCGACTGCGTTCGACATATTTCCCGTAGACTCCTGTGGTATTGTAGTTCCACGAGAACGATAACCGTTCTAAAAAGGAAGGAGTGAACGATATGAAACAAATGAATATTCGTGCCGAAGCAGCTCTGCTGGAAGTAGCCCGCAGACACCATACCACCGTGGAAGAGGTGCGCAGGGAGATCCGTCTGGCTATGGCGATGGCAATGTGTAACCCTGCCCCTGCCGCGCGGAAAATCTGGGGTGAGATCCCCTGTGATGGAAACGTCCTCACGCCGGAGGATCTCATCACCTATGCCGCGATGCGATGCCGGGAAGGGGAGTTCTGAAAGTTTCTTGCCCGTTTTACGGGTCAAGGCGGTGTTATTTCATTTTCATCTCCATTTTCTGTGTTTCCTGCATTGGTGACAGCATGGGCTGATAGTCCGCACGGTGCAGCAGACCGTAGGGCGAGAGCACTGCGTTGTCCTCTCTGATGAGGTCGCAGCCGTAGGCGTAGAGGTTCACATGGGAGAGCAGCAGCTCCGCCGAATGGTCATCCGTCATGAAGCGTAGGTGGTCAATGGCTGTTTCCTGCGGGGAACTCAAGTCCGGCGTGAGGACGTAGTCCGCCAGATGCTCCGTCAAGAACAGGGCGGTTTCGATGTCCCGTACCTCGAACTGCTCCAACAGAGCCTTCAGCTTTGGCACCTCGGATCTCGGAATGTCCCGCGCGGCCTTGGTGAAGGCGTTAAATTCCTCCAGCTCCATGGGCAGGTCGGTGAAGTCCGCCGCATAGGGGATGATCCCGTCATAATCAATGACCGTGACGCCCTCCCAGCCCTCCACGCCGAGTTGTTCCTGTGCGTCCAGCAGCTCTGCCTCTGCTGCGGGAAGATCCAGTGTCACCGTGCGCGCATCGCCAATGTCGGGATGCAGTCCGAGCGTGAGCCGGAAGAGGTATCCCGGCTTTCCCGGCAGCGCCTTTTGGACAGGCGGCGCGGTTGTCAGTTCGCCATCCCGCAGCACATACAGACTGCCCACAAAAACGCCGTTTTCACTGCACCGCATCATTCTTCCAATGCCGGCGAAGTCCAGCTTCTCGAACACCTCGTTGGATACGCCGTCCAGTTCGGGGACAAAGTCGTTTTCCGCATAGAAGCGGCCAAGCTGGGCGTCATCCGCGGCATCCACCACATGATAGCAGTCTGTTCTTGCGCTGACCGCCAGATCTCGCAGATCCTGCAGCGTAATGACGCCGCCGTTGGCGTTTACTTTTCTCTGCACCTCCATGGAAAACAGTCCCTCAAAGGCGGCTTCCTGCACCTCGTCCAGCGGCGACAGCAGTGCGGCAAGGTCGTTGAGCTCGATGAGGCTGATATCCAACCCGTCCAAATAGGGCGCGAGGTACCCGAAGGCTTCGTAGTCTTCGATCTCCATGTACAACTGCTCGCCCTCGTTCAACCGCACTTTTTCCATAGCGTCCCACAGTTCCCACGGGGAGGCGGGCAAGTCCAGCTTGGCATACGCCTCGTTGTTGGGTACGTCTTCTTTCGCAAGATATACCTCGAATATCTTCTTACCCAAGGGTCATTCCTCCCATTTTCATCCCGTTCTGCTCATAGACTTTCGGGTTCGCACCGGGGACGTCCCAGCCGAACATGGAGCCCGTTTTCATGGCTTTTTCCTGCGCAGGGGTAACGCCGAGCCGCTCGTTGTTGTAGTCCGCCAGTTCACGGTTATGCGTGGGATCGTCCGTGTTCCAATCACTGTGGTAGTAGCCGCTTTCGCCGCGCTTGATACAGATGAGCTCGCCGGTGCCGGGGAGCGTTGAGAAGCATAGCTCCGGCAGTCCATCCGCCAGCTTGGGGGACAAAAGCTCCTGCTCCGTTTGGATGCTCCACTCGTCCGAATTCCAAAAGTGGACATACAATTCGCCGCCGTCATCCACGGAGATCTCCCGCTGCTCGAACCCCTCGCACCAGCCATCAGAAGCCTGTCCGGTGATAAACTCTTTCAAAGTATCCATTTCGGTATCCGACAATTTTCCGGCGACGCGGCATTCCGCCACGCCCCAGAGCTGTCGGTCACGCACCTCCACGGTGAAGACGGCGGAGCGCACCTTGGTGTTGACGTTGTCGGCTTCATCATACCAATGCATGAGACCTCGCTCCGCCTCCTCCGGCATCCGGTTTTTCACCAGCGCCGCCGTGATCTGATCCTGATAGCCCCGCAGCTCACTGCCCTCCAGCAATGTGCTGCTATCGTCAAAGTCACCATACTCGTTCCGCTCGTAGAGATCGGCGGTCAGGGGCATATACAGCTTGAGGGTGGACAACTTGGGCGGCAGCACCGTGAAGCTGTCCTCGCCGGGGATGAGCGGCAGCGTGCGGCCATTGTCCCACTTCATAAAAATTTGCCCCTTATCGTCCACGAAGTCCACTTCGCCCTCCGTGCCGGGAAGAATGGGATGATAAGGGTCCTCCATCGAATTAAGCCGGATGCGGGTGCCGGGGGGATACTGCTCCTTGATAGAATTCACCATTTTTCTGTCCATCACTTTATACCTCCCATTGTCATGCCCTGTTTGGGCGTTTTTTGATATTCCTCCAACTGGTGGGGATTTTCCTCGCCATAAAGGTCAAAAACGATATCGTCCACTGCCTTGCGAAGGTTGGGATCATCGGTCAGCACTTCATAGCGCAGACCTGTGGTGGGGTGATACGGCAATTCCTCCCTCACACACTTGAGAAAGGCTTCGGCATCGGTAAACTCCTGTGCATCGCCATTGGCATAGGTGACGCGGCCCACCAGGGGCTTGTCCCGCGCCATATTCTGCCGTTGGACAGCTAAATCGTAAGCAGTGAGGTAACCATTGTAATCTCCAGGGGACGGGTTGCAGCGCAGGCAGTAGCGGTAGCGCTCCGTTTCCACGATGTAGCCGTAGTTCTGTACATAGCCGCCGTCGATTTTTCCGCCGTGGTTATAGCAGAAACGCTCCATCGCGAAGCGGCTTTTCAGCACATCTTCGCGGAGCTTACCAACGATTTGCTGCAACTCCGCTTTGAACGCGGGGCTGTTCAGTTCCTCCGGGCCACGGGGCCACCATGTATGCCAGAACTCGTTGCCGCTGCGCCCGAAGTCCATGCGGACATGGCC
>ENA-ORNG01000665-ORNG01000665.1-human-gut-metagenome-genome-assembly--contig:-NODE-665-length-29048-cov-5.016521_pt1 | contig 29048 bp, 46 predicted proteins | sample MGYA00242113_ERZ509018 | MGnify/ENA primary metagenome ERZ509018 (study PRJEB26280, sample SAMEA2338711) | human gut metagenome | biome: human gut; feature: human-associated habitat; material: faeces... | reverse complement strand
TCCATATTCTCTCTGGCCTTGCCGGAAATGCTGAACTGATAGTTGTTCCCAATCAGCCGGTGCAGTCCCTCCAGACACCACAGAAAGATACCCTCCATCTCGGACATGAGCTTTTCCACGAGAAAAGGATCGTCGGTACGGTCAGCCGGTCTGTCCTTGGTGGTAAGCACAATTTGACGGCGAAAGAAACCGTCCGATTGGTCATGCAGGGCGGTTAGCGCACCGTTGCCGAAGCATAAGAAACGGGCGTACAGTTGGCTTTGGTAGCTCTGTATGCCCTTGCGTTCCAAATCCATCTTGCACTCGGCTGTGACGATGGACTTGATATAGTTGGTTTTGGGGAGTGCGCTCATATCCATATCATCGTCCACCATCAGCAGCTTGTTTTCCAAGTCGGCTCGGCTGAAACGGTTGTTTTCAATTTTCTGGATGCTTGTGGTGTTCATGCTGTCCCCAAGGATGGAGCGCATCACCAGACCGATGCGGCTTTTACCCTCGCCGCCCTTGCCTATGAGCATGAGCATCTTCTGTCCCTTGGTTGACGGGATAAGGCAATACCCCAAATACTCCTGCAAGGTGGGAATGTCCTCCAGCACAAGCAGATCGGACAGAAAGCGCAGCCATCGCTGCGGCTGCGGTGCGCTCGGATTGTATTTGACTTTCATGCGGTTGTTGCAGTAGGTCTTGTCCTCGGTGAAAGTGCCGTTCAAGAAATACGTGCCGTTTGCCACATGGATGCGGTCTGTTTCAATGGGTAACGGTTCTGAGTATGCCATGAGCTTTAGGGTATCAAAAAGGCTTTTCACCTTCTTTGCAATACCGATGCTCTGACAGCTCATGACCTCATCCAAAATCATCTGCTGGATTTTGCCCTCGTCCTCAATCAACCCGTCCGGGTCATCGCGCAGCTTCTCGATGTGATGGACCTCAAGCCCCTCGGTCGTTACCTTCCCTTGGTCCCTGCACACCTCGCACATCCAGTGCGCATCGTCCCGCACCTGTAGGCTCTTCCTCTTCCACCTTGAGGTGAAGCGCAGCCTGTCCGCTCCCGTCCTCTCGTAGCTGTAGGCTGGCTTCTTCCTCGGGCAAGGCTCGTCGTATGCGTGAATCTTCCCGCACCTGCTGCATGCCCTGTATGTTCCCGTGTGCGTCCTCCCCCTCAATCGGCAACGGGCCTCGCCGACTAGACGAGACCCGCTTGGTTGTCCTGCTCAGATGATTTACAGCCGGTTACCCGACCGTGAGAACCTGTCCGGGATAGATGAGGTTGGGGTTGGCGAGTCCGTTCAGCTTTGCGAGGTTCTGCCACGACGTGCCGTACTTGGCAGCGATGCCGGACAGGGTATCGCCGCTCTTGACCGTGTAGGTCTTACGGGCCGGAGCCGATGCGCCCAGCTTCGCGTTCACGATTGACTGGATAGCGTCCGGGTCATAGCCTGCCTGAGCGAGCCTGTTGCGCCTGTCGTTTCCGTTGCCCCATGCGCCATTGATGACCTCGTTTGCAATCTGCTCGTTGCTCTTCTTCGAAGGCTGGAGCTTTGCATTGACGATTGACTGGATGGCATCGTAATTATATCCGGCACTTGCGAGACGGTTGCGCCTATCGTCTCCATTGCCCCACTGGCCTGCGATTACCTCGTCAGCGATTTGCTCGTTGCTCTTCCTAGCCGGTGCAGGTGCCGGAGCGCTTGCCGCGCCCACGTACTTTGCCCACGCGGCGGCGTCCATGTATGCCTTGTCGAGGTCGAGGTTTCCAGAGTAGCCGGGGAGCCTGCCATGGCTAGAGTACTGGCGAATGGCGCAGGAGTAGGCTCCCTCGTTCCATGGAGCATCCTGATAGCCGGTGGCGTTGTTGTCGGCGAACTGCGCGACCCATGCGCCGCAATTGAGAGCCTTCGCGACGTCCCACGGGAAGGGCCCAGCCGAAGCGTAAATGAGCGGCTTTACTCCCGTGCGGTCGATGACTCGCTGGACAAGCTGCTTGAGGTAGCCGGTATTGCACCACGCGGAATTTTCACCTTTCTCCCAGTCGATGCATGGGATGCCCTTGCCGAAGTATCCCGCGCAATGGTCGATGAAGAAGTCAGCTTCTGCCTGTGCTCCAGAGCCGTCCACGTAATGGTAGAAGCCGAACGGCTTGCCGAGGGCAATGGCCTGCTGCACCTGCGAGTCACAGGAGCCAGAAACGAAATTCACGCCCTGCGTCGCCTTTACGATTACGAAATCACATGGAACCTTCGAGAGGTCGATTCCCGCCTGCCATCCGCTAATGTCGATTCCCTGCATTGCCATGTCTACTCAGTCCTTTCTGATACCTGCTTCGAGGTTGCCGCGCTTACTCCAATCAGGGCACCGATAAGCACCCCGGTCGCGTTGAGCGTGAGCACGACCGCATCGGCGTTCGGAATGCCCCACGCCGGGAAGACTGCGCCCACGAAAGTCGCGACTGCCGGGCATGCGATAAGTCCGGACCATTTAAGCACGTGGTACAGTTTGTCCTCGATGATGTACTCTTTGTCAGTTACGGTATCCTCTTTGTCGGTTATGATGTCCTCTTTCATTTTTTCCACCTTCCTAATCGTCGATTGTCGGCAACGCCATCATCTCGTCATAGAGCGTCGTGGCGATGCCGTTTCCGCCGAGGTTGTGATAGCTCCTGTAGGTGCGCTCCATGATTTCCTTGTCGAGCGTGGAGGCGTGGCCATCCCGCATGGCGTGATGGTGGATCCGCATGAGCTCGCTTCTCAGCAGCGCCCGCAAGGCCGATTTGAAAAGATCGTTCTCCTCGTCGGCCTTCTCCTTCTCGGCGCGCCTGTTCGACAGCGTTACGCCAAGGAGAGCGACAACTGCCGCCCCCGAGTAAATTGCGAACTGCGAATCGAGTCCCGGCTTCGACACGAGCGTAGCGGTCGCTGCCAGCGCAGACGGGATGCACACCCACAGAAGCTTTTCCCAAAATACCTGCAATGCCGCTCTTTTCCGATTGGTTTTTTTACACTCCCTTGATTATACGACACGCGAAGCGGGAATTGCGGGAACGATGAAAAGGGGCCACCATTTCTGGTGGCCCCTTCCGTCTCTGTTTTCTGGTTCTGCTATCCAGCGTCGTAAATGGCATCAATCTTGTAGTCGACTCTCTCGGACGGCTCGACATTTCCATAGTACATGTCAACGCGGAACTTCGGCCTAAAGTCCCCGTCCCCATCCGCATAGATGCCGACAACGCCACTGTGACCGACAGCTCAGTTCTCCTGCATCGCACCAAGCATGTTGAGGAAGTGCGGTATCAAGCGCTCTTCCATGGTAGCCTCAATTGTAAATGTCTTCTCCAACTTGGTTCCTTTCTCTCTTTCCCTCTTGCTATGTCGGCGCGTATCAGCTCCTTGATGTAGCCCTGCTTGCTGGGCACGCTGTCTAGCTTTTCCAGAACGTCCACGTCGGTGCGACGGTTCAGCTTCAGGTGAACCTGCCGCGTGTTCTCCGCGTCGTACTTCTTCTGGGCCTTGATTTGCGCTTCAGTTGCCATGCGCGTCACCTCCGGTTGTCTATTGAGTCTGCCAGCCTCTGCCACATTCCCGGCCCCGAGCTGTCTAGGTTGCAGAGCGCGTCATCGTTCCCGAACAGCGCCCTGCTCGCCTTGATGCACCCGTAGCAGTTGCCTACGGTCTTGTACGCGCTGCCCTCGTCGGCGCACCTGTGGGTTCGCAGGAACTCGACGGCCTCGCGCTTCTCCTTAGTGCTCGGCATCTACAGTCACCGCCCCGCAATGCGGGCAGCGCTCATACTTGCCGTATATCTCTTCGCAAGTCCTGCCGCACTCGCTACATTCGTAGATTCTTACCTTGGCGTTTCCGTGGGTCTCAACGTCGGTAAGTTCCAAGAGGCATGTCGGGCGGTCGATTGGGTCGGCAATTCCAAGAGCGTCTCAAGCATCGATAGCCTTCTCGCTGTCATACACTCGGCGGTCTAGCAATTCCGAAAGCACGTCATCGATGTCGACGAAGGAGCCGAGCGCCCCAGGTATACCATAGTTCCTAGCGCTAATCATATCTCGAAAGTTCTTGGCCCTCTCGTGGCGCTCCTTATCGGTAATCATTCGTTCCCCTTCACAACTAGGTCGTTCACGTCCATCTTCATGGCGTTCGCCATGTTGAAACCTCGCCCCTCAGCTTTCGGATGCGGGATGCGATGTCGCGCATGACAACCCTTTCGCAGGTTCCGCTTTTGCCGGCGATGCATGATGAACAGTCGCACGCACTCTCGCCAAGATAGGCGCAGACTTCGTAATTCAGCGCTTCCGCCGCTCTGGCCAAGTCCTCCTCAAGCTTCTCCCAGCTGTCGGGCGGCTCCGGCGGGTTTAGGAACATTTTCGTTGTGAAAAAGACTGCACAGTTCATAAGCCTGACAGTCCACTTGTGTTCAGGGTCTTAGTATCCCGTGCTGAAGTTAAACTCATCCACGTCGACCAAGGTTCCGTCTTTCCTGTACAGCACTTTGGTATCAAGCGGGATCACATGGCCATTAGCGTCTCTAGGTAGCTCAATCATTCGGAATCACCGCACAGACGGTTCATGCGGGCAGCGACGTCTTTGAGTGCATACACAGAACACACGCCGCGATAATCATTGAGCTTGCAGCCGTCGCAAAACTGTTCGTAGCGGTCAGCATAAGCGCACACCGGCGTCGAGTAGCCGCTATCTGGCTTGAAGTTTGCGACCCTGCCGAGGTCTTCATTGAGCCGATATAGGCTGTCCGGTCTCTCGAGGTACGTGGAATCAAGCGGTCGCGTGTATATGGTATTTTCGGACGGAATAGAGTACTCCACGTCCCAATCGTACCCATGCGGTCCAGTTCCGAAGACGAACCTTTCCACCTCGTATTCAATGCCCTTGTCGTCGTACATGACCTTGGTGTCGAGGGGCACCCTGCGGCCCTCGGCATCCTTCGGTGCCGGTACATCGATGCTGTACTCACTGCAAGTCGGTGTGTAGTTTGCCATTGTTCTCTCCTTTGCTCATTGGAAATATGCCGTTTTTGTCCACCTCTGGTGAGGGGAATCGGTTGAGGACCTTGGTGCGCAGCTCCGCGCAATCGGCACTCGGATAGGTCGGCGCCACCTCTTTGCGGATGAGCGCGGCGCATGCCGCTACGCCATATGCCATATCCGATGACGCTGGTTTTTCATCACGCATAAAGCACCAATGAAGACTGTCCACGTTGGCCAGCGCCCTCTCCCACGCCTTGCAGCGCTCGCGGTACGTCTTCATGCGGCCGCGCGTCTTGGACAGCTTCGATTCAAGCCCCCGGCAGTGGCGCTCTAGGTCAGCGTGCTTTCGCTTTAGGTCGAACAGCTCTTCGGCGTAGCTCATGGCCAGCGTTTGGTAGTCCTGCATCACTCATTCACCTCGCATCGCTATTCATCGGTAATGTCGATAAGGTCTGCAATAGCATTGAAGGTCGCTTTCGGGTCTGCGAAATCAACCTCACCCGTCACGGTATCTTGCAACCGCTGCCACCATTCGGATAATGAGCCGTCGCAATACGCAGCTTGCTTTCTCAGCTCTTGCGCCACCTCGCGGCGCTCTTCGCTAGTGAATGTCATCGAAACCAGCTCCAAACATACAGTCGTAGTCGCACTCCCAGGTCTCTCCGTCGCGGCTCATGGTCGCACCGTACCTCGGGGTATCGTCGGAATCGTTGCCCCAGAAGTGGAAGTGCCATCCAAGGAAGTCGAACTCCTCGTCGTACTTGTCGGCGGCGTACCTCGTGTCGCCGTACTCCTCGTAATCGTCCCACCCGAACTTGCGGGAAAGGTCATCGAACGTGTATACGGTCGGCTTGTCCTTGCCGTCCTCCCACTCGTAGACCTCTGGCCATCCCTGCTTGTAGCACCCGACGCGGACATTGCCGTCGCCCATCGCTTCCTCGCATGCCGCCGCGACTTCCCTATCTGCTCTCAGGCCAGCCGCGAGTCCGACCGAGAACTCGATGCTGGCCGTCATGCCGGAACCTCCCCGAACAGGGCGAGTACCGCCCACAGTACCGCCGGGATAACGACGTACTCGACAACCCAGCAGAGTCCGACGAACCCGACCGCTGCGCCAGCGGCCCTGAGCTGCCACGGGAAGCGCGTGTGTCGTATCCCGCGCACCTCGTAGCGTTCGCGCCCGTTCACTTTCTCCATAACGTTCCTTTCTCTTTCTCTCCGGGATTCGCAGTGACGGCCTGTATCTCGATGGTATGCGCCGTTTGCCCTTTCCCTTCCTGATGTATCTAAGTTCATACTGATATTTAAGAAAAGGGAAGCCTTACCGGTGATTTTTTAAGCGACAGTTTCTGGTATGGAAAAGCGCCCGTTTCCGAGGGCTTACGGTTAGAACTCGTATCCGTGGCGCTTTGCGTAGTTGACTGCTCCGCTCTCGGTCTTGTACTTTGCGGTGGCTCCGTAGAGAACTTGTCCAGTCTTTGCGTTCTTGAGCCCGTAGCGCTTGCCGTCCGTGGTGTTGATGCTGAACGTCGTAACCTTCATTGGGGTTTCCTTTCTCTCTCTTCCCCTCTTGCTATTGCAAGTATACACCTATATCCACGTTGCGCACGCGAGAATCGGAAATTTTTTTCGTTCATATATGGGCGCGGCCCGCAAGGTCGGGACTTGCGGGCCGCTAGAGAAAGGAGCACCGACATAGGTGCGGCTACATTCTACCACGGAGGAACCTGCGGAGCTGCTTGGCTGGGCTTGTTCTCTCGTAGTGCATCCGTCTCGCTATCGTCTCCCAGCTCTTCCCTTCGAGGAACCGCATTACACATATCGCCCTGATGCGCGGGTCTGGGATTGCAGCGATGAACGCCATGGCCTCAAGCCTTGCGGACTCCACGGCCTTCGCCTGCCTGTCTATCGCCATCAGAACCTCTGGGCTAGGCTCAAGGGCTGCAACCCTGCGGAGTGCGTCCAGCTCCGCCTTGAGATGCACGGCCTGCGAAAGCTCGCGCTCCGTCACAGCCCGAGAAGCTCCTTGGCTGCCGCAGTCATCGCAGCGTAGTCCGAACGTCGGCGGTCTTGCCCATTGAAGGCCACGGGGACGCACATGTCCATGATGCGGCTGTAGATTCGCTGCTCTCCGATTCCGTCGGCACCCATGAGGTCGCGTGGGTTGATGTTCGTCGTTACTATCAGGGGAAGCTTCGAGCGGTATCGCGCGTCTATCACGGCTGTGACCTGCTCCGTCATGTACTCGGTCTTTCTCTCGGTGGCGAAGTCATCGATTATCAGAAGGTCGAACTTCTGAAGGCTGTCGATGTACTCCTGCTTTCCGGAGAACCCGTTCTGCAGCTTGTTGACAATGCGCTGGAAGTTCGTCATGAGACACGGCGTTCCGCTCTCGATGAGCGCGTTGGCTATGCACGCGGCCGCGAAGCTCTTCCCGCTGCCGACGTTGCCGTAGAGCATCAGCCCCGTGCCGTTCTCCAGCATCTGCGGGAACTTCTCGACGTACCGCTTCATCGCCGCCATCGTCTTCGAATCCTTGCCGTCATCGTTGGCGAACGTCCAGTCACGCATCTCTGATTCTGGGAAGCCTGTGCGGCGCATCCTGTCAACGCGCTGCATCCTCTCGCGTGCCCTGTCCTCTTCCTTGAGCCGCTCTTCCCTCTCGATTTCGCACCTGCACATGCAATACGGCTTGAGTACCCTGCCGCCGCACTCAATCTCGCACTGCTTCGGAGTGTGGCACTTCCCGCAGTAGAGAAGGCCGTCCTTGATGTAGTCGCCCTCTTGCGGTTTATGGTTCTGGGCTGCCGCCTTGGCAAGCCCCTCGATGATTCCGCTTGTATCCATATCGATTATCCTCCTTACTTGTTTGCATTCGGCGCGTACTTGCCGAGTCCTAGAACCTTATCGACCTCTTCATCGCCGGTGCTCTGGTAGTAGTAATCGGCGTCTACCTTCTTGTCGAATCCGCTTGATGTTTCACGTGAGACGGTGCCCCTATTTGCGTCCCTGCCGCGCCGTGCCCAGTTCCGAATCGTTGCCAGGTGGTTCTTGTAACTCTTTCCCGTAGAAGCCATGTAGGCGCTGAGCCTTTCGACTCTCTCTCCCCAGTCCGTTGGGAATTCCTCTTTGAGTTTCTTCATGTCTGAGTCTGTGAGAAGGACGTTGGAGTATTCGCCGTACTTGTGGCGCGTCTCCTTCTTCGATGCGCTTATGTCTGGTTTACAAAGTGTGGTTTCATTTGTGTTTATATCTGGTATAGGTTCGCCCTCTGGGGCATTTTCATTTTCCCTATCGGCAGAATCCATTTGCCCTTTTGTATAAATGGAAAGTCCCTTTTCGGCAAGTGCATACCACCTCGTACGGTCGTAGGCCGACTTGTTGTAATTGCCGACTAGAATCATCCCGCCATCTTCCAGCTTCTTCAACGCACCGCGAATCTGCTTGTCCGTAAGGTACGGAAAAAGCACGGAGAACGCCCTGACTGAGTTGTATGTCCAATACCTGCCGTCGTGGAAGTTGGTTTCATTGGCGCGGTTGTGCTCAATCCAATACGCAAGGTTCTGGAAGATGATTGCCGCATTGACCCCATATTCTTTGGCTATTTGCGGGTCGAACATGTGCATTGCCATATAAAACGCTCCCCATATGAGAAAGCCCCATCACAGGTTGCGGCTGTGATGGGGCTTTCTATTTTCATGCCGTGAAGGCTTGAAAAGCTATATCATTTGCAAGGCCGCAACCCTCGCGTTTTTAAATTATAGCATCAAGATTCCTCGATGTTGATGTGATTGATAAATGCCATGAGCTTCTTTTTCATCTTGTACTCGGCTGTCTTGAATCCCTTGCAGTCTTCCACGACAACCTTGCCGCCTCGGTGGTAAACGAAGTCTGCGACGTACTTCATGCCACGGTATTTCACCCCGTCGCATTCGAAGCTCGGCAAAAGCTCGAACGGAACCTGAAGGCGCAAGTCCTGAATCTCGCCAGCTTCCGCCATATCTCTGAGCTTGGTATACCGCTTGGCTTCCTTGGCGCTGTCGAACTCGATGCCGTCTATCTCGGTCTTTTTAGCGTGGTACTTACTTCCCCGTGCTGCCATTGCCTTCACCCTTCCCGAAGCGGTTCTTGCGTACCTCGTGGCCTGCCCGAAGCGGTTCTTGCCGTGCTCCCGCTCCGTGTGTATGTCGTGGCCGTCCTCCTTAAGCTCGAAGATGACCGCCGCGAGCCTTGTGACTCCCAAGTCCTTGAATGCGTCCAGCGGCGTGATGCTGCCGAACTCCCTGATGTAGTCGAGAACCATCTTCTTTTGGCTCACCATCGTTGCCCCCTTTCTCTATATCTACTTGGCGTATGTCCAATGGTATCCGCCAGACGTTTTTGATTCACCGCACAGAGCGTTTGAGATAGCATTCAACGAAACGCCTGCCGCTTTACTAGCAGCGGACAGAGACCGATATACTTCGCCAGTCTCAACGCAAACTACCTTTTTACATTTTGCTTCGCTGATTTTCCGTCGCGTCTCAGCACTATGATGTTTTCCAAAGTTCGGGTTGTTGGCACCTCTAAGCGCTTCGCTGATTTTCCGTCGCGTCTCAGAGCTGTGGCTCCTTCCTAAACCACCGTATTCTCCGCCGATGCTGATGTTGTACCCCTTGGCTGGGTTCGTGGTGTCGTACTTGTCTATGAGCTCGGCTTCCATTGCGTACGCTTGTTCTTTGTCAAGCCCAGTGCTGATAACCTCATGCTCGATGTTGCCCCAACCGTATTTCCGAATCGCATCGCAGAAGCGTCTGTTGTGCCTATAGCCTTTGCCGTTGTCCCACCTGCGCTTTGGGTTCTGCCCCGTAGCCCCGATATATACTTTCCCGCTTGGCGTGGTATGCTTGTAAACGGTATACATGGCTCGCTCCTTGTATGCTCTTGATGGCGGGTAGCTGACCAGATGCTACCCGCCTATTTCTTTCTCTACTTTAGCCTAGGCCACGTAGTTACGCCCGAATATGCTTATAAATTCATCAATTGTCCAGCCGTAGTGTTCCATCGCCCGCTGCTGCGAAACCGCCTGAAGGTACTCTTCGAAAGGGCGGTTGAAATGCACCGCATAATCGCTCATGTTGTGCGCGTCTGGCGATAGGAAGACGTACAGGCCAAGCTCGATTGACTTCTTGCGGTTCGGGCCGTGGAAGACCTCGTGCCGTACGAGCCACGGCTCGCGCTCGTCGTACCAGCAAATCATGACACCGTGCCGCTCGTCGTACCATTCGCCGCACCCGAGAATGCTGTGCTCCTTCATCATCCTTCCCCATCGATGTATCTGAGCCGTGCGATTTCCTCTCGCGTGAGAACCGGGATGCCCTGCGCCTCGCATTCCTCCCGTGCCCCGTCGATGAGGCGCGAGAACTCAGCCGAATCCATGTGGCTCGAACCCTTGTAGACGCGGTAATGGGTGAACTCGCGCCCGCCAGCGAATCCCGTTCCGATTTCCTCGTAATAGCGAAAGTAGCCGGACACGTCGATGTCGGAACGCACGCTCACGACCTCGAAAGGCGCGTGCTCCCTCAGCATGCGGAAGTGAAGCTCCGAGGTCGGGATTCTCAGGACTCGCCCAAGCTGGTTGAGCATCGACCAGTAGTATGCGTTCTGGGTTAGCGTGCGCTTGCGCTTGCGCTCCTTGATTTCATAAAGCTGCTCGCCCTTCGGCTGCTCGAAAAGCCAATGGATTATCTCCTCGGCTGTTCCAATCGTGCTACCAATCATCCCGCGTCACCCCCTTCAGATTTGCAACGTCGCTCATCGCGCTCTCGTGGCTCCTGCCAGCGTCCTCCGTCTCGGCAATCGCCTTTGAAGTGCCGCCGCGGCAATTGTCGAGCACATCCAGAATGGCAATCGCATCCGCCCTTGTTACGTAGAACTGCGCGCCCGAAACAAGGCAAACGCGCGCCATGTCTCCCCGGAAGTAAATGTCCTCTATGCGGTCTACGTTTACCGCGTGCGTTACACCGCCCTCTACAAGGCCTCTGTTCATGCGTTCTGGCTCATACATTACTGCGAACATCTTGCCGCGTCCTCCCTGATTAGACTCTTTATGTACCACTACATAGGCGAGTGGGCGGAATGCTTCAGAGCACCCCGCCCCGTTTCAGTCTTTAAAAAGGCAAATCCTCGTCGCAGAACTCGGGCTGCGGGGCCTCGGCGTAGGCCTGCCGGGCGTTCCACTGCGGCTCCGGGCTGCGCCTGCTGCTGCGGCTGATAGCCCTGCTGCTGGGGCTTGCGGTTCTGCATCAGCTCGATTTCCCGTGCGATGATATCGACCTTTGAATGCTTCTTGCCGTCCTTCTCCCAGCTCGAATAGTGGAGCTTTCCAGTGATTGCGACCTTCATGCCCTTTGTTAGGATGTCGCTCAGCGCCGCGGCTCGGTTCCCGAATGTCGAGCACTCGAAGAAGTTGGGCACGTTCACCCACTGCCCCGAAGCGCCCTTGCGGCTGTCATTCACCGCGATGCCGAAGCTCAGCACAGGCGTGCCGCTCTGAGTGCTGTGCAGCTCAGGGTCGCGCGTCAAATTTCCAACGACTGAAACGTGGTTGATACTCATTACTCGACGCCCCCCTTGCCGTTCAGCACGCCACCCTTGCCGTTCAGCTCTTCGAGCTTCTTGTCGTATGCGTCCCCCATGATGTGGCGGAAAACGGCGCTGGTGGTCGCATCGTTCCACGTGAGATATTTCCCTGACCAATCAGTGCCCGCCCTGTTGAGCAGAACGTCCTTTGCCATTTCAAGGTCGAATTTCGCCTTCAGCAGATTTTTGTATTCAGCGGTCGCGATTTGTACCATGTTGTTCTCCATTTTCATCGTTCCTCTCTATTTGCCGGTTGCGAAGACGAAAGCCCTACAACCCTTCGTATCGTTGTAGATGCTCAGCCCCGTTATCTGGCCGCTCTCGATTCTGACCTTCTCGCAGCGGAAATTGTCGTAGCATTGAAAGCGCCCGTTCTTACCCTGCTTGATGTTGAGCTTATCGGCTGGAACCCAGATGAATGGGGCCGTGTAAAGCTCGCGCCCGATGCCGAGCATGAATCCGGCTCGCTTGAATGCGTCCGAGGCGCGCCCCTTCTCGGCTTCCATATTTGACGGCGTGCCGTTCGACTGCTTGGCAATCCACTGTGATTTTTCCGCGTCCCAGATTTCGATTGTGCAGAACAGCTCGCCGTTGATGCTCTGGTAGCTGTCGCGCCAACCCGTCATGCCGAAAGTCTCGTCCAGAATGCGCATATCGCAGCGGCTGTCCTTATACAGCAGGAGTGACACGCCCTTCTGGCTGCATTGCGCCACGCGCACCTCGATTTCGTCTGCCCTCAGCTCACGCATGTCACTTCACCTGAAGGCTTTCATTGGTGACGATTTCGGCGTGCTCGATTTCGCGCCCGGCATCGAGAGCAGCCTTGATTTCCTTGAGGTTCGGCGTAGGCTCATTGTAAGTCAGCAAAGCACCGGCGTTCTCACGCGCCCAGTCGATGAAGTAATCATCGACCTGGACTCTCTTGGACTTGCGGTAGCTGCAACGCAACTTGGGCGATTCGAACTTCTCGCCCTTCAGCGCGTAGACCAGAAGGTTCTTGATTCGCTCGGCCTTGTTCTCCACGGCCTTGCGGCGCTGTGCGAGGTTCGCTTCCTCTTCCTTCATCGCCTTCGCTTCGGCCACGAGGTTCTTATAGAAGCAGCCGATGTTCTCGACCTTCTGCGTGCGCTCCATCTGCAACTCGTCGAAGCGCTTCTCGTCCTCGATTTCGCCCGTCTCCATATCGACCAGCGATAGGATTGCACCGTCGATTTCGTAAATGCTCATGCTCATAACAGTTCGATTCCCTCCTTATTGGTCAGTTCTTTCAATTCTTCGTCAGTGTAGTAGACTGGCGCATCAGGCAGTAGCTCATTTATCAGGTCATAGAGCGCCACCAGATGCTCCCTTGATGGTTTATGTCGTTCCGTCTGAATCACCCCCGAAGAGATAGTCCAAGCCGGCGTGGCCGTTTTTCATGGCGATTGCCTGTGACAGCTTGAGCATTTCGTCAAGCCTCCACTCGCTGGAGCCATTTAGCAGCCTGTAGAAAGTCCCAAGGCTTACTCCTGCGGCTTCCGCACACTCGCAAGTGGTCATGCCTGCGCGAGCTATCTCCGCTTTCAGATTGCGATACATACATTGCACCTCCTCATATGTGTTCACGATGCGCACATTCGTGTGCATCTCGTATGGCTCCACTATACACTCATAAATTTCAAATTGCAACACAATTTAGTCAGATTTGCATAAATTGCTATCAATTTTGCGCGCGATTGTGTTTACATTGCAAATCGCACATGATATATTAAAGAGGCGAAATGCACGGAACGATGACGTTTCGACACGAAAGGGGGTTTTACGACATGGCATTTTGCGACAATCTTCGCGCACTTATGAGCGCAAAAGGCGTATCACGTCGAAAGATGGCGAGCGACTGCGGAATCAGTCCATCGGCGGTAAATTCATGGTTCAACAGGTCAGCCGAGAATATCAGCTTGCCGACATTGCTTAAATTATCTGAGTATTTCGGTGTAACGATTGAGGAATTAGTGCACGGCACGCCACAACGGGAAATAACTTTTTCAAACCGGATTTACACCGACAAAGAGCTTGAAGAAATACAACTATTTGCACAATTTTTACTACACCGAAGAAAGGACTAGATGATGAATGGCATACGCAATGTACCTGCGAAAATCCCGCATAGACGAAGAAGCGGGACTTGAAAACACGCTAAGCAAACACGAAACCATGCTCCGCGACATGGCCGCGAATATGGGCATACACGTAGACGAAAGATACATATACCGTGAAATAGTATCGGGGGAGAGCATAGACGCGCGACCTCAAATGCAACGCCTGCTGAAGGCCGTGGAGATGGGACTGTATACCGGCGTCCTATGTGTCGAACTCGAACGCCTCAGCCGTGGAAACGGGGAGGACCAAGCGCGCATACTCCGAACATTCCAATTCAGCGGCACGAAAATAATCACCCTGAACAAGGTTTACGACCTTGCGGGCGACGATGAATTCGACGAGGAATTCTTCGAATTCGGGTTGTTCATGTCGAGACGCGAATACAAGATGATTAAACGCCGCCTGCTGCGCGGCAGACTGCAAGCGCAAAAGGACGGGTATTTCGTCGGCAGCGTGCCGCCATACGGTTACGGGAAACGCAAGGACGGCAAAGGCTGGACACTGTACCCGGACCCTGGCGAGGCGCAAGTCGTGCGCCTCATATTCGACCGATACGCAGAAGGCGCAAAAATCAACGACATACTCCGCGAACTGCAAGCTTCGGGCGTAAGGCAACGCACGGGGAACGAATTCACACGAACGAGAATCGGCGAAATACTACGAAACCGAACATACCTCGGTGAGTTGCAAACCAAACGGAAAATAAAAAACCGCCGGATAATCGACGGCGAGATAAAGGAGACATATGTTCGAAACGGTGGTATGGAGTACGTGCAAGGCCGACACGAGCCGATAGTCAGCACAGACGCGTTCGACCAATGCGCCGCTCGGCTAAAGACGATGGAGACGCGCACGCGCCACGCGCACACCAACCGCAACCCGTTGGCCTCACTGGTCGTATGCTCGCAATGCGGCAAGACCATGCAACGCACGAACGGCGCGCAAGCCGAATATCTCATATGCAAGACGTTCGGCTGCGCGACAAAGAGCACGAAACTGGAGATAGTGGAGCGCATGGTTGTCGACGCGATACAGGCTGAATTGGAACGTCTCACGTACGTGTGGAGCGGGTACGAGACAGAGGCGAAGGACAACGACAACGAAATGCGCGTACTCGAATCAGAGATAGACAGACGGCAGAAAATGCTCGATAGGGCGTGCGAGGCATACGAAACGGGCGTATATGACAGGTCCACGTACCTGCAACGCGTGCAAAAGGTCAACGCGGAAAAGGCCGAACTGACGGCGCGCCTTGAAGCATTGCAAGCCGCCGAACCCGAACGCGACATAAAACGAATCCCGGTACTATCAAAGGCATTGGACGAATACTGGACACTCGGCAGTGAAGACCGCAACCGCCTGCTGAAAGGCATGGCGGAACGAATAGAATATGAAAAGACCGAGCGCGGCACGGGATTGAACCCACGCCTGCGCGTAACTCTCAGAATCTAAATGTTTATCATCTTGTGCCAGATTTATAGGGAACGCGATGATAAACAGACAGAGAATATAGACAAACATAGGCGGATAGCGTAGTGCTACCCGCCTTTTTTGTGCTTAGCTTACCCGCTTCCACATGAACACGACCAGATCTGGAGGAAGGTTGTTGTGCGGCTTGCCGCCGCCAGTAGCCCCCGTCACGCCGCCTTGGTCAACGACAGCATTCGCGCCTTCCCCGGTTCCGGTAAGTCCCCACGCTTTGGTGTTGCTCCACTCAAGTCTCTCGGAGTGAGTGTGCGCCGGAATCTCGTCCACTGTGAGAGTATGCTCAACTTCGCCGCCCATCTCACCGGCAGGGAAATTCTCTTTACCGTCGGGGTACTCGCCCCAGTAGTCGGTCGTATTCGCTGCGTTGGCTCCAGAACCAATGAGGAATCGACCTTGCGAGATTCGCTCCCAAGTGCCGCCGAAGAGGGTAGCCGGGTCAGTATCGGTCACTGATAGGTAGATTGCCCCGACCGGGTAGGCTCCCTGAGCCGTCAGCCATGCCGAATCGCCGAGTTGCAGAACGTCCGATTGGCTGGGCAGGCAGTTCACGCCGACGCTCGATTTCTGGGTGTCAATGAAGAACGACGGGATGCCCTTTCCAAGCGTGAGGTTGTAGTCGGTCGATTCCAGCCTGTCCGCGATGGTCACGACGAAGTCGTAGGCGGAATCCCTGTCGCACGTCACCGTGGACTGGATTGAATCGGCCAACTCGATTGGCGTTCCGTAGCTCGAATCCGAGACCTTCTTGAACTTCGCGGCGATTGTCACGGCGTTCTTGCCGTTCAGGTACGAGTAGCGCGCGTTCGCGGTGATGTACGTCGTAGGCTCGAAGTTGTTCAGTCGGTGCAGGTCGATGACCGCAGTAGGTGCGCTGTAATCATCGACGGTCACCTGAACCGATTTGCTCGCAGTGAACCCACGGCTGTCCGTTGCCGTGACTGTCAGCGCCTGAGAATACGAGACGTCAACAGCACCGAGCGAGACTGTCCCAGAACTCTTAACTGTCTTTGATACCCCACCGAATGCGACGGTGTAGCTCGCGATGGTCGCGCCCTTCTTTGCTGTCGCGGTGGGCACTTTCACCGCAAGCGTCGAATGGTTCTGGACGATGCGCGACTTATCCCCAGTCACCGCCACCGTTGCCGCGTTGGCGTCCTCATATGAGACCGCCCCAAGCTCGGGCGCTGCATCGACGATGTTCATCTTCCTATCAGCGCTCGAGTAGTACGCCGTGCCGTCGATGGTCGTTTCCAGAACGTATGTGACCTTCAGCGTCTGCGATTTCTTGCTCGCGTTGCGCAGGGCCGTGCGCTCCGAATCGGTGAGCTGCATCGTGTACGAGCCGCCTGCACCGCTTATCGCTCCGGCCCTCGTGATGCTCCCGCCCTCGAACTCGATTGAGACGTCGCACGAGAACGAAGACGGGTTGCTGTAGGTGAGCGTCGGGTCCGTCTCGTCGGTGAAGTCGTTGGCGGTCACGATGGTCGCGTTTCTGGCTATCCTGTCGAGGGTGATGGAGCCAGATGCCGTGATGCTCCCGACCTTCTTGCCGTCAATCGTGGCGTTGATGTTGAACGTGTCGGGAAGCTTCGCGGTCTTGGTTCCGTCCGCGTCATGCGACACCCTGTGGACGGTCGTACCTAGAAGGACGGAGCCGCCCTTCTGGTTGATGGCCCCAGAAGTGTATCCCTGCGAGACACCTCCGACAGAGCATGTGTTCGTGCGAGAAGCGATGTTCAGCGAGTACGCGGGGCCGATGACGAGCGTGTGCTTGACCGTCACGTCGGAATAATTGCCAGCCGCGTTCTGAACAGCGCTCCAATCCGCCCGCAGCGTGTAACCTCGATATGCGCCTGTGATGCTGCCGCTTGATGCCATTCGATTTCCCCCTTCCTATGCCAGCGCGACGAACGCGATGCCAGTGCTCGCGTTCGTCTGAATCGGTACCATCTTCATCAGACCGCCGATAGCGAGCGAGCTGTTGATGTACCCGTTCGCCATGTAGAACACACCGTCGGTAACGCCGTAGATCGCGTTTCCCTGCGCGTCGTAGCCCACAAGGCCCTGCGAAGCGTTGATTTCGATTCGCGAGCCGTCGTTGGCCCACATGCGAAGCCCGTCCTTGTCGAGCTGTCCCAGCAGCGAGCCGCCAGCAGAGCGAACCTCCATCACGCCGTTGCCGTTGCCGCTTCCGCCCAGCTTCAACGTGCCACCCTTGATTAAATCGGCCACGAAATTGATGACGTTGATGTGCTGCATGTTCATGGTGCCGTCGATGCCCCACGCGCTCTCGAAAGTCCCGGCGATTCCGTTGCGCGAGAAGGCGATGCCGTTGTCGTTAATCATGATGACGTTGTGCGCGTCCTCCTTCGGCAGCGAGTCCAGCACCATGATTTTCGAGCCGTCGTAGATGACGTAGGAAGCACCCATCGACTGCGTGATGCTCTGGGTCACAGTGTCCGCGACCCCTTGAATCGCATTGTTGACCGTGCTCTGGGCGGCGCTCTGTGCTGACGATTGGAGCGACCCAGCAAGCCCGCTGAGCGTCTTCTGGAAGTTCCCGAACTCGATTTCGGTGTACTTGCCGAGAATGCAGTCGTAGGTGAACCCGATGACGCTTGTCAGGATGTGCACGCCAAGGCGCTCGTCGATGACTTCCACCGTGTCCCCGATGTCGGTCACGCGTTCGAGGTTGGCCTTCAACGTGTAGTTGACCTTCGGCACGCAGTTTGCGTTGACGTAGTCCTGTGCCTGCCTTCTCAGGTCATCGACAAGTGCTTTACGGTATGCCGTCTCGTCGTTGCCGTAATCGTCTTTCTCGATTGAGGATTGCGAGAACGAGGCGGTCTTGGTGAACGGTATGTCCCATTTCTGCTCGCTCTCGACGTAGATTGACGCGCTCGGGTCTTGGTCGTTCAGCAGAATGCCGTCCTTGCCGACTGGCAGCAGCTTCGTTACGAAGCTGCTCCAATCGTACTTGCACGTGAGTTCCTTCAGGTTCTTGCGGTACCTGACGGTCACGCCGTTGTCTGCCCCGATTGACTGGCGAAGCTCGATGTGGAAATTATCGCGCACCAGATGCCCGCCCCAGCGCTCGATAACCGTTTGAATCGCTTCGTAAAGCGACTTTCTGACGCAGCGGAACGAGTCAATCGTCTGCACGTCCGAGATGGTTACGAACTCGCTCTTCGGCTCCGTGGCTTCGTTCAGGTGGTCGAGCGCCGAGTTTGCCGTCATGTCAACAACATACGAGTCGGCTATGAGGTAGTTCTTGGAATCGTAGAACACGTGCCACGCCTTGAGCGAAACCTTGGTGCTCTTCTTGGTAACGTCCGATATGCGGAACGCCTGCGCGCCCTGCGGTGTGTCCGCGACGATTATCTTCCCGCTCGTAAGATGGTCGGCATATTTGGTGCTCGCTTCAAAATCGAGGTAGTAATCGCCGTTGTCCTTCTTCGTGACCTTGGCCTTCGTCGGCAGAACGACGATATCGCCGTTGGTGGTGAAGCTCTTGTCGGTCGCTTCGAAAACCCTAATCATAGATGCACCTCCGTGTATGCCAAGGGGGGGCGCATCGCTGCACCCCCCCCCCTCATTCTAGCGGCGCGTTGTCTCATGTCGCGCAGTTGGCATGTTGTTTTCGGGCGGTCATGCTCCGCCGGTGCGCATGGGCGCTATTTCAGCTCGATGCCGTAAATGTCCTTGTATGCGGCCTTCGTAGCGTCCTTGTACTTCTCGGGAACGCTGTCGAAAGTGCGAAGACCCTTATAAATCAGTCGCGCGTAGATGTATCCCATGGTTTAAGCCCCCTCTACGATTCCCGCTACGGCTTCCTGAAGCTCGCTGATTTGCTCGGCGTTGATTTCGTCCTGTCCCTTCACGCGGTTGATAAAATGGGCAACGATGTTCTCGCCGTCAGTCTCGGCCTTCGCGGAGACGGGCACGAGATGCTGCACCGTGGCTCCGTCGAACGTCGCGCCCTTCAGGTTGTCCTCGGTGAACTCTGCGCGGATTGCGTCAAGCTCTGCGAACGTCTTAACGACAGCCATGCAATCGAGCGCGGTGCTCGAATCAGTAAAATCATAAGTCTTGCCATTTGCTAACTTGTAAGTTTTTGCCATTGTTTATCTCCTGTTCTCTGTTGAATATTTACCGCCTGCGTGAACCTAATTCATGATAGACCTTCCTCACATTCGTCTTTGCCACAGTTCTCGGGGATACGGAATGCTATTTGGCAGCTAGAGCAACGGCGTAGTTGATTCTGATTGCCTTGTTCCATGTACGGTCAAAATTGACGTAAATGGCACCTGTATTGCTAAGGTACGTGCAGCCTTGGACGTGCACCGGGATATTGACGCCGTCTCCACTCATCGCCATCACAACATCTGTATTCTGATCGAAGGCCCTGCCGAACAATTTTATGAACTCATCGCGCGAGAACAAGGCACAGGAGGTGTCAGCGCTGTTCAACACCTTAGTCCCGGTAAACAGCCGTGGCATGTGGGATACGGAATCCCGCACAGTCTCAATCTCCCCAGTCACGGTGGTTGCCGTGGAGTTTGAATTGCTGATTATGGAGCCCTTCGCGATTGAAGACTTCACCTTGCGCAGCACGCCACCAACGACAACATAATCACCAGCGGTGTACGCCTGCGATGCCGTGGTCGAGGATTCGACCGCAGCGCTCGGAACGATTTGGCGCTGAAGCGAAATGTTGTCTGCGTTGTTGATGGTGAAAGTGCTCGTGGTGTTGTCGGTGTATGTGATTGTGTAGGTATCGACGGCCCCCGTGCTCGCGGTCTTGATGATTTTCAAGATGCCGCGCCCGTCCTTGCCCTTGACGTTGCCAATGACGATTTTGGCCATGTTATTCCTCCTGAATTATATAATAGACGTTTCCAGTGTTTCTATCGTATTCGAATCTTGGTGGGGTGCTTGCTGCGTCGCTGTAATATGCGACAAGGTTCCCATCGTTATCTACACCAAGCGAGAAAAGCCCAGATACAGGCACTGTAATACCTGCATCTCCCTTGTCTCCCTTGAGACCCTGCGGCCCTTGCGGGCCTGTGGCCCCCTTGAGACCCTGCGGCCCTTGTGCGCCTGTGTCTCCCTTCTCACCCTTCGCGCCGGTAGCCCCGTCATGCCCCTGCCTTGCGACGCTGTAGGATACTGAACCGTCAGAATAGGTGAGCTTAGTCCAAAGGTACTGACCCTGTGGGGCTGACACTACGCTGTTGCTCCACGTCCCCGAGGGTGGTGTGGTGTTGCTCGCCCCAGCTTGGTACTGGATGGACGATGTTCTTAGCGACGCACCAGTCGCGCCCGTCGCGCCTGTTTCGCCCTTCTCGCCCCTGTCTCCCTTGTCGCCCTTTGCGCCGTTGGTTACCGTGAAGCTGCCAGCGTCGGTGCCGTCTGAAAAAGTGGCGGTGTAGGTATCGACAAGACCAGAACTGGCGGTCTTCTGGATTTTAGAGATTCCGCGACCGTCCTTGCCCTTGTCACCCTTCACGTTTCCGATTAGTACTTTAGTCAACGAATACCTCCCCCTAACCTAGATTATGTAGTATATGTTTCCGCTCTCGCGGTCGTATTCGAACTTGGGCGCTTCGCCCGTGCCTGCATCATTATAGCTTGCGATTAGATTTCCGTCAGAATCGACGCCAAGGTTGAAAAGTCCAGAAACGGGCACCGAGATCGCGCTTCCGGTGTCTCCCTTCTCGCCCTTCTCGCCGTCGCGCCCGTTCTTGACGTAGAAACTGCTCTCCGCCCCGTCCGTCATCTTGACGGTGTACGTATCTACAAGGCCGTCCGAAGCGGTCTTGTAGATTGACTCGATGCTCGCTCCAGCTTCTCCTTTGAGGAGCATAACCTTGACTGTCTCGTCTATCTTCGCCATTTCATCACCCCCCCCTAGAAAGTAACGTCCTGCATTATCTCGATAACGCCGCGCATGACCGTGAAGACATCGCCGTTGCATCCGATTTCGAAGTCGTAGAAGTACTTCCCGGGTTTCGCGTTTGCCGTGTCGCTCGGCGCGACCCGCACAACGTAAGAACCCTGACCGACCTTGGAAACGCCGTCCGAAAGAGACTTCTTGAAGAGGAATCGGTTGTCGCTGCGGTTGGATTTGCAGGTGAAGTAGGCCCGCTCCAAATCCTGCCCGAAAGGCGCTCCCTCTTCGTCGCAGACCTGCAAGCCAAACGAGAGCGTGTCACCGCGAACCATGCGGATGTACTTGTCCTCCATCGCGAAATTAGTTCGCATCATAACCACCTCGAAAAATCTTCTACCCTGATTCCGGTAACGTCACCGCGCCATGATATGACGTTCTCCCCGACGTTCAGGCGCAAGTCGGCGTAATCGCCCGTGACGTGTCGGTTCATCAGGGCATCACCATGATACGCGTTCATTTCCTCGGCATCTATCGTGATGTATCCGTCATCGATTGAGAACGACAGCACGGTAACCGCGTTGATTGCAAGCTCGACGTTGCCGCTGCCGTACACCGTGACGGTCGGCCTTGACACGACGTTCCCGCGATTCGTCAGCGAAATCTCGCTGAAGCTGTTGCTCGCCATTGTGACGCTCAACGTGAAGTCTACAGAAGTCCCGGCCCTAATGTCGAGCCAGAGCGCGTCATACTCGGCGTTCGAGTCAGCCGTCGCGGTCATGGTCGAATCGCCGTTGCTCTTCAGCTCCATGTACGAGTCGCCGAAAGACTTGGACGTTGAGCCGTCGATGAGCCTTAGCGCGCACCCGGCAGCGCTGCCGCTAGCCGAAGCGGTCAGGGTGTAGCTTCCAGAGAGCGACAATCTCTCGACTGGAACCTCAATATCGACATCGCTCGTCGCATTTCCGGCTACCCTGATGCTTCCGTCGCTCGAAGTGGCTGTGATGCCGAACTTGCTAGCCGTCGAATCCTCGATGTGCAGGAACTGGTTCACGATGTCGAAAGTCCTGTCTACCGCGTCGTGCTTGAAGGGCTGCACGTGCATCTTGACCTTCGCCGTGCGGAACCTCACCAGCCGCTCGAAGTCGATTTGGTCGAGAATCTGGTAGCGGTAGTACTTGTCAGGCTCGTTGCCGAAGACGACCTCGCCCTCAGAATCGAAGAAGGAGATTGCATCGTCGATGTCGAAGTCACCGTGAAGGCCGATGCTCAGCTGCTTGTCGTAGGCGGAATAGCCAAGCTTCGTGACGACGTCCCCGTCGCGCCCGTCGATTGCCTCGATGGACGTGCGCATTTTCGGCTTGCTGATTGGCGGAAGGGACTGGATTATCAGTCCCTTGACGCTCGTGCTCTTCTCGCCGTTCAATTCGATGTAATTAACCACATAAACACCTCCTATGCGTAAATCGCGTTCGTGACCGTGCGCTCCACGAACTTGCCGGCAACCTCGTCATCGAGCACGATATGCACGCGCTCCAAAGCTTCGATGATCGCATCAGATACGCTGGAATTGGCAACCACCCCAGCTGCGGAATAGCCGCCGTATGCAATCTGCTGGTCGCTCACGAACGCCGATGGGTCGGGCATGGCGTCCTGCATCTGACCGACAACGCTGCCCATCTCGTCGGTGAAGCCCTCGCCGATGCCTTGGGCGATGTACTTGCCGACTTGGTCGCGGAACAGGCGCGAAGGCGAGTGGATGCCGAGGGCGTCCTTCATGCCGTCGAGGATGCCGGACGCAAAGCTCTTCACCTGTCCGGCCAGCCAACCAGCGGCACCGCTGATGCCGTTCCAGATGCCGCGCACAATGTCACCGCCGATGCTGAGAACGCGACCCGGCAGCGAGGCCAACCCGTTGACCACCGCGTTGAACATGCTCCTTGCGCCCGCTGCGCCCTTGCTCGCCATCTGCCCGGCCCACGAACCGAGGTTCGAGATGACGTTGCCCAAGAAGTTTGCGATGCGCCCGGGCAGCTGCGAGACGAAGTTGATTGCGTTGTTCAGGAACTGCGAGCCAGCGCGTGAAGCGTTGGATGCCATGTTCGAAGCCCAGCCGACGACGTTGGAAATGACGTTGCTCAGGAAGCTCGCCACGCTGCTCGGGAGGTTCTGGATGAAGTTGATGGCGTTCTCCACGAACTGCGAGCCAGCCGAAGCGGCGTTGCTCGCCATATTGGAAACCCACGAGATGACGTTGCCGATGACAGTCCCCAGCAGGTAGCCGATGTTATACGGAAGATTCTGTACGAAGTTGATGACGTTGCCGACGAACTGCGAACCGGCGCTCGCGGCGTTCGATGCCATGTCCGAAACCCATCCGGTAACCGTTGCGATGACGTTGTTCAGCCAGTCGGCGAACATCTGCGGCAGCTGCGAGATTGTTGTGCCGAGGTTAGAGAAGAAGTCCCCGATTGCCTGAACCGCATCGCCGATGAAGTCCTTGATGCCATTCCACACGTTCATGACCGCGTCTCGGAAACCCTCGTTGGTGTTCCAGAGCACGGCAATTGCGGCGATAAGCCCGGCGACAAGCCCGACAACCAGCCCGATTGGGGACGCGAGCTGCGCTGCGTTGAGAAGCTGCTGCGCCACCGTCATTCCCTCGGTCGCGGTCTTCCAGCTCCTGAACGCTTTGACCATCGCTTCGACCTTCTGCGCGACCATGATGCCGCCCAACGCTGCGGAGATTCCAGCCAAAAGCGGAGCTATCGTCGGAAGGTTGTCCTTCAGCCACGAGATGCCCTTCTTGATTGGCGGAATGACCTTGGAGACGCCGTCGCTGATTGAGTTGATGAAGCCCGTGACATTCTCACTGCCGATAGCATCGTAAATCTGCATGAGACCGTCAGTGACAGCCGCCTGCATGTTTCCCATCGCGCCCTCGAAAGTTGACGTGGAGGTAGCGGCCTGCTGCGCCGCGTCGGTGAAGCCCAAATCCATGATTGCCTGATTGAACTCGTCAGCCGTGATTTGCCCTTGGGCCATAGCATCACGGAAGTTGCCCGTGTATGCGCCGTTCTTCTGCAACGCTTCTTGCAGCTTGCCGGACGCGCCGGGAATCGCGTCAGCGAGCTGGTTCCAGTTCTCCGTCGTGAGCTTGCCAGCGCCCGCCGTCTGCGTGAGAACCATCGCCACGCTTTTGAACGTGTCGGCGTTGCCGCCAGCGACGGCGTTCAAATTGCCTGCGGCCTGCGTCAGACCCGTGTAGTCCTGAATGCCGTTTGCCGCCAACTGCGCGGTCGTGTTGGCAACCGTGTCGAGGTCGTACACCGTCTGGTCGGCGTACGTCTTCATATCGTCCTTTGCTTTGGAGATTGCAGAATCGTCGTAGCCAGCAAAGCTCATGGTTGACTCGAACTTCTTGAGCGAGTCCGAGCCGTTGATGGCTTCGCCCACGAGATTCTGTATGCCGCTGATTGCGGATTGAATCACGTTGCCAGCGAGGTTGGCAAGGGCGCCCTTCAGGACGGTGAACCCGCCCTCTGCGTTCCGCGCCTTCTCCCCGGCTTCCTCGACCGATTCGCCGAGCTTGCCGCTTGAAGTTGCGGACTTGCCCATCTGCGATTCGAGGTCTTTGATTTCACTCGCGGTCTTGTTTATGTCCGCCTGCGCGTTGTTCATCTGCGTGCGCATACGCGACATTGAGCGCTCGTTCTGGTCGTTCGCCGTGGTCGATTTATCGACCTGCTCTTTCAGCTTCTCGACCACTTCCGCCTGCTGCTTGTACTCGGGCGAGGTCGTTCCTAGCTCGCGCCCGATACGTTCAAGCTCGGACTTCTCGCGGTTGTACGAAGCGACCAGCTGCTCGTGCTTCTCCTTGTTTTGCTGGTACTCGCCGCCCATCTTCTCATACTGCTCGCGCAGCGTGGAAAGCTTCGCCTTCTGCTCTTCGAGTCGATGGGTCAGCGCCGTCTGCTTCGCGGTCAGCGCTTCGATGCTCGTGTCGTTCTTGTCGTACTGCGAGGACACGAGCTTCAGCTCGGATGAAACCTCCTTGAGGTTCTGCGTGATGTTGCGCAGCGCGGCGCGGTACGCGCTCTCGCCTTGCAGCTTGACCGCGCCACCGAAACTTGCCATATAACCACCCCCTAGTTAAAACCATTCCTCGTCGCTCATGGACTGCGCTTCGAGCTTGGCATACGTCGACCCGCTCGCCCTCATCTGCGTCTCTATGTCGAACGTGTCCTTGTACGCCTGATAGAGCGCCCGAAACCGCCTGAGCGTCAGTCTCCCGACTTCCCTGTCGGACGAAAGCCCCAAGCGCGTCCGCCCGATGAAGTAGTACCACGCGAAGTTAATTGTCGGGTCGTAATCAAAAATCACGTCTTCGTCGTGGACTATGCGTTTTTTGAATCATCTGCTGCTGAATCGACCACCGTCTGCTGCACCCTGCTCGTCACGGATTCAAGGCCGACAGCAGTCATGATGCGGGCCACCTTGCGATGTGTCAGCGGCTTCTCGTCGGTGCCGTCCTCGTCGTTGGCGATTTCGATGCCCTCGTTAATCATCTGCGTGGCTCCGAAAACGAGCGCCTTGATGTTAGGCTCACCATCTTCAGGCTCCACGAGCTTGCCCCACGCCTCGATGCTCCCGTACTCGTCTTGGATTGCCTCCATGACGTTGAGGTCGAAAGCGAGCTTGTACGTCTTGTCTTTGTACTCGATTACCTGCAACTTGCTTTTCATGTAGTTCCTTCCTCCTTAAAACAATGGGCCACGGCGATTGCCATGACCCATTATCGCACATCCTTTAGGCCGCGCCGTTAGACGCTGGTCGCCTTGAGCTTGTCCTTGACCCAGGTGACGGCGGCTTCCTTGGTGCCGAACGTCTGCGCAGCAGACCAGTTGCCGTTCGCAAGGCTCGCCGCAGACCCCTCGATTTCGGGCGTCTTGAAGTCGACCTTCTCGCCCTTCGTCTGGTCTTCCTGCGACGGCTCCGAGAACTTGACCTTGTACAGGAACTCGCCCTTGTACTTCAGGGAGCCGTTGACCATCTTGGTGATGACGCGACCGAGGCCGATGTACGGTGCGACGTCGTTGGCGTTGCGCACCATCTCGCCCTTGCCTTCCGAGGCGTCATTGACGGTGTGACCGAGGATGGGCGCGAAAATCGTGTCATCATCGTCGGCGACACCGAGCGTCACGGACGCGCTGTTGAAGCTCTTGTCGGATTCGGCAAGAGCGTCATCTGCGTAGAGCGTCGCGTCGTTGTTGGTCACGGAGACCTTGCAGGACACCGCCTTGCCGAAGGTCTTCGCGCCATCATAGGTCGGTGCTCCGTCATCGGCTTCAGTGAGCTTCGCCCACCAGATGTTAGTAAGGCCGATTTTTGCCATCTAAATCCCTCTTTCCTTTGCGAAACTGAGCGTCACGTGGAAGTATCCCGTGTCGCTCTCGTACATGTCCCCCGAAGAGCGGGACAATTGCCAAGTCCAACCCGCATCTTCGAGAGCCTTCTTGACTGCTTCTACGAGTGCAGTGTGGTTGCCCTTGCTGTACACGTCGAAGTCGTAGTATGTCACGTACCCCAGCAGCGAATCGTCTCCAGCATAAGAGCTATCGTCGTACTCTCGGCTGAAAATGACGTAAGGCTCGCCGTGTCCCTCGTAGGCCATGAACCGCACGGGGACCTCTTTGCCGTTGACGGTGAAGCCGTCGAAAATCTTGACTATTTCGTCGTTCATCGGCTCACCCCTTCGGCAGGTACTTGTCCTGCACCTTTTTCATGGCCGATTCGATTTCGCTGCTCACGAAGCTGCGGCGCATGAAAGGGTGCCGAGGGTACGGCGAACCGTGGCGACCGTATTCGAAAAGGTTGCACACCAAAGGCGCTGGCGTTCTCGTCCCGTCCTCGTTATAAAAGTATCCGTAGAACGCGACCTTGGTGGCAACGCCGTCATCGGATGGCGTTTTGTACGAGCGGGTCAGCTTCAGGCACTTCATGATGCCCGACTTCATGAAGCTCGACGGGACGTTGGCCTTGACGTTCGCCAAGACCTTCTTCGCCCCCTCGCGCGTCATCTCCTTGAGCATCGTGTCGGTGTTCTTGTCAAGGAACTCGAACTGCTCCATAAGCTCGGTCGGAAGTTGTTCATCGAATGCTGCCATCAGTGCGTCACCTCCTTCGCCTGAATCTCCAACTCGACGTTGGCGTAGTTAACGTTGTTCAGATACTGAATCTCGTAGCGCCTTCCGTCGAACAGAACGACCATATCACGGTCGATTTTCGTTTTGAGCGGGTAGCGAATCGTGAAGTTGGTCGTTGCCGCCTCGAAGCTCGTCCCGCTCTTTATGAGCGTGTAGCCGCTCGTCGTTCTCACGCTCGCGTAGGCTTCGAGAACGGGTTCGTCAACCGTGGTCGGGAAGCCCTCAGCATCGTGCGATACCTTCGGCCTGACGATTTGGATGCGGTGGCTGTACTTACCGGCGTTAATCATCTCGCACCGCCGAAGGCAGAAGGTTGACCGAGTGCATGTCGAGGATGCTCTGCACCGCCAAGTTGACGTTGGACGAATCGACGTACAGGGCGCGGTTGTCGTACATGTCTTGGGCGAGCACGAACAGCGCGACAACGAAGTCCTCGCTCTCGTCGAGCTGAGCCGCAGTCAGGCCAGTGTACTTGCACATGTACGCGGTTGCCGCGCCGATAATCGTCTTTAGGAACACTTCCTCGGAAGGTGTCACCTCGCCGACCCGCAGATATTCCGCAAGGTCGGTCGAAGTGACCTCCGAGACTTTCGCAATCTGGTTCATGTCGTTTCCCCCTTACTCTTGGGGATTCGGCTCCCCAGATTTCTTGACGCTCCTGCCGCGCTTGGGCTTGACCTCTTCGATGTAGCCAGCCTTCAGCAGGTCTGCCACCAGCTCGGCGTTGTCAATCTCGCGCGTCTCGCCCTCGTGCATCGAGATTGAGCCGCTGAAGGACTTCAGCGCCTTATACACTGGCCATCACCAGCTTGGCGAGCTTCTGCTCGTTCTGCACCTTGGAATCGAACTCGAACCAAGCGACAACGCCAGTGGCGTGCGCGTCTGCGTACTTCTCGCGAAGAACCTGCGTCGTGATGTTCTCCGAGAACTTAGTGGCAAGGCCAGTCATATCGCCGTAGTAGATTGCGGTAGCGTCAGCCTTGATTTCGGGCATGTTGTCGGAAACGTACACGGGCTTGCCGAGCAGCGTGGAACCGAACGGGGACGTGATATCGTCCTGAAGCAGGTAGTGGCCATCGGAACCCTTCAGCAGTCGGAGCGCCGTGCGGGTCGCAGTGGACATAATCCAAATCGCGTTGGATTGGTAAACGTCCTTGATGCTGTCCTTCAGCTTCACAACCTCGTCGGAGGTGATAGCGTTAGCAGCCTCTGCGGTCACCTTGTTCTGCATGGTGGAAAGGCCGGTCACCTTGCCGCTCGTGCCGACAAGCAGCTCGTGCTCGATGAAACGCGCGATATCCTCGCCCATCTGGTTGACCACGAAGGATACGATGTCGAACTGGGAGTTGTTGATAAGCGAGTTGCTAATCTTGGAAAGCGCACCGGCGAGGAAGCCGTCAAGCTCGATGTTCTTGAACTCGCCGTTGGAAGAGTTCAGCGGGGTGAACTCCTCGGCGTACGCGACGGTGATGCCGCCGTTCGCGGTGTCGTAGTACGGAATCTGGAGCTTGCCCTTGACGTTGTACTTCTGAGACTTCTCGAGAATCGGCGAGACGTCGTATACCTTCTTGATAATCTGCTGCGCGATGGTGGTCGGGACGACGGAACCGTTGTCGGTCTTGGTCAGCTCGACAGCACGCTCGTGAACGATGAGGCCACGGATGTAGTTCTCGAAGGCGCGGCGCTCCTGCTGCTCCTGAGTCGGCTTCGGCTCCCC
>ENA-ORNG01000661-ORNG01000661.1-human-gut-metagenome-genome-assembly--contig:-NODE-661-length-29150-cov-20.364771_pt1 | contig 29150 bp, 46 predicted proteins | sample MGYA00242113_ERZ509018 | MGnify/ENA primary metagenome ERZ509018 (study PRJEB26280, sample SAMEA2338711) | human gut metagenome | biome: human gut; feature: human-associated habitat; material: faeces... | reverse complement strand
GCATCTTCCAGAGCTCCTTGCGGTTCTTTTTGAAAAGCTCCGCCGCCAGCCGGCCTGCCCTTACGACCTCCTGCTTTCGGATGGCCCGGTGCAGCTCCTTCGCCAGTTCGTCCTTCGTCATCCCGGTCGGTTCCGGGCAGAACATCAGATTGCAGACGAAGTAATCCGCATCCCGGTTCTTCTTCGCCGCGCACATCAGAGCCAGCGCCCTGGTCAGGGCTGTTTCGTCGCCTATCTCCGAGAGCGCCAGGATCTCCTTCGTGATGACTCCGAAGCAATCCTCGGCAGAAATGACAAGGAACCGCTTCCGCAGGTACGGCATGTACCCAGGAAGCAGCTCCCACATCGCATGGCCGGCCAGTTCATAGTCGCCCTTTCGGATCGAGTTCTGCATGACGGACGTAACCTCCCAGAAGCTACGGCCCGTCCGTGTCAACATCTGATACGCCAATTCCATCATCCTTTCGCCAATTTGCGGCCGAAAACGTAACATTTTTGGCCTTTACTATATCTTAACTGATTGCGGCTGAAAGTCAATGGAAAGGCGGATTTTGCGGAAAGTTTTTCGGAAATCTATCGTTTCACATTGATGTGAGGCACGTTCGTCTTCACGTTGTAGGAGAAGTATTTGCCCCACTTCGCCTTCATCAGATTGATGCTGGCGATTTGGTCTCCCCGCTTCTTCCCCGAGGCCCCTCCCTCATTCGTGTCGGTCAGGCCCTTCGAGCAGAAATACTTCGGCTTCAGGATCACCCGGTTCACCAGGAGCTCCTGGAGCACGAGGTCGAGGTCGTAGTTGTACTCCAGCTCTTTGTGGCATTTCGCTTTGAAAACCGGCCGGTTGACCCACCGGACGGCCCCGGCACACCCCTTGAAGGAGAACTCGCAGTCGTAGTTCCAGGGGCGGATGGTGGCGTCTGTGGCTCCGAAGCCTATTTTCAGGTCTGCCATGAGCTGTCCGATCCGCTCCAGCTCCGCCGTTACGACCTCCGGGTCATCCAGGGACACCGTATCGTACATGCGGTAGTAGAAGTGGTGGATGTCATCATCCAGGATGGCGATAACATCCTCCGGGGCATTGTCAATGAGCCATTGGTTCACCTCGGTCAGCCCACAGATCAGCTCGTCCTCCACGGGCCACACCTGGATATGGTCTGCCACATCCTTCAGGGCCTCCCGGTACTCCGCCTCCTCGCTCGCCCGGACGATGTACGTCCCGTACTGAAGGAAGCGATGGGCCGTGCAGGTTTTGGCCCGCTTGTAGCTTGGGATATAAATGCCGAAGGTCGGTTCGCTCATTCTCCCCCACCCCCAGCCTCGTCCATCTCCATGACCGTCATAATGGCGTAGTTGGCCAGATCCAGCAGCGTGTCCTTGATGGACTCGTCGTTCACCTTCCGGTCACCCTGCCGGGACAGGGTCTTGAACCGGCTGAACTTGTCGCCCAGCCTGATCCTCGGCATGGCCATCCCCTCTTCCAGGAAGGTGACGTGGAAGCTGTCGCCATAGTCGTGGTTTTTCCGCTCATAGAGTTCGTTCAGAGCCTTGCAGATCTCCATGTGCCTGGCGACCTTGCTGTTCATCGAATCCACCCCCTCGGAAGCTCATATCCGCAGTTGAAAATGTAGTCCAGCACGGACAGGTTCTCCACGAACTCCCCGTGCAGCTGCGGATACCGCACGGGTTCATAGTCGGTGTAAATCAGGTCGATGCCCCGGCGCTCGTACTCCTCCGGCTGATGGTACGCCGCAGCGCCCCTCCCGCTCAAATAGACATCTGCCCCCAGCTTCTCGCACATCTGGAAGATGCGCTCGTCCTTATGGCCGCGGATGCCCAGGGCCGACGCCCGGGTTATGGCCAGCGGCATGATGCCGAAGCTGTCGATGATGTGGAGGGTGAGGTTTTCGTTCATCTCGGTCAGCCAGGCGTTACCGGGCCCTGAGAAGAACAGCATGATCTTCAGCAGCTCCAGCCCTTCATCGAAGTGCGGGGCCTTCCGGTAATTCTGCTCAATCGTCTTGACCGCCTGCCGGATGCAGTGTCCGGGGTCTGCGATCTCCACCCGACAGAGCGGCGTATCGTGATGGGCGTGAACCGGGATCGTCAGCTTTTTGGGGCCAGCCTCGGTCTTGATGCGGTTCCAGTTGTGCATACCCTGTTTGGAAAACTGCACGTCATCGGAAAGCACCAAAACATCGCTCCGGGCAACCTTGTAGAAAAAGCCCATGTAGGGCAGGAAATCAGGCTGGTGCGAGGTCAGGATCATAAGGCTCCCCTCCTGAATACGCACTCGAACGCTTCGGCCAGGGGGTAGCCCGCCTGGGAGCCCCGGAGCACGGGCAGCGCATACAGCGCCTTCGTAGACCTTGGGTGCGGCACCGGCCGGATGACGTTCTCGTAGGCAGCCAGGGCGTCAACCTTGGCGTCTACCGCCTCCGGGGACACCTCGACGAAGGTGTTCGGCTTGAACCGCTCCTCAGATGGGTTGAGCGCCCAGTCAGTGGAGGACTGCACCTCCATCAGGTACAGAGCCTCGACCGGGTGGTATTTCCCCCTCCCCCGCTGCCAGAGCCTGAACGCCTCCATGCAGGACGCCGCCGCCCAGTAGTGGTCGGTGTTGATGTCCCCGGGGTGCTGGGTGAAGATGGTATCGGGTTGAAAATCCTTGATGACGCCCTCGATGTCCTGCACCATCTGCCGGTGGTCTGCGTTGTGGAAGTTGCTGTCGGTGTAGTAGAACAGATCTCGGCGGATGCCTTCCCCCAGGATAGCGTGGCTTCTCTCCATATCGGCCACGATCCTGGCCTCGTCATCCTGATACCTGGTCGTATCGCAGTTGTTCAGGACGGTTACCGCCACCTTATCGCCCCGCCGGATGGCTTCGTAGATAAAGGCGCCGGCGCCCAGGACTTCATCGTCGGGGTGGGCTACGACAAACAGATGCCTTTTCATATCAGCTCACCCCTCCCTCGAACACACTCTCAATGAGCCGGAGGACGGTCGGTTCATCCATCCGCTCCGCCAAGTCGGAGCGGTAGGGCACATCCAGCTTTTTCACGCCCGGGTTGCTCCTGGAGACTACCATGTAGTCCCCCTTCACCGTGGCGATCTCCGCCTCCTCCTCGGTCAGAAGGGCCTCGTGCATCTTCTCCCCCGGGCGGATGCCGATAACATCGACCGGGTAGTCCTCCGGGAGCTTCAGGTATTCGCATACGGCCTTGGCGAGATCCCCGGTTGTGCAGGCGGCCGATCTCTTCACCAGGAGCTCGCCGCTGCGGCCGATGATGAACGCCTGACGCACCAAGGAAACGGCCTCCTTCACCGTCATCATAAACCGGGTCATGCCCGGGTCGGTGATGGTGATAGGCATACCGTTCTGCACCTGCTCGATGAACAGGGGCACAGCGGAGCCCCTGGAGGCTACCAGGTTCCCGAAGCGTGTGACGCAGATCTCGGTGCCGCTCTGCTGCTCCGCCTTCTGGATGGCCAGCTTCTCCATGTACGCCTTCGTCATCCCCATGGCCGAGGTTGGATAGACCGCCTTATCGGTGGAGAGGCACACGACCTTCTGGACGTGCTTCTGGATGGCCGAAAGCAGAAGGTTCTCGCTCCCCATGATGTTGGTCTTCACGGCCTCCATCGGGAAGCTCTCGCAGGACGGAACCTGCTTCATGGCAGCCGCATGAAAAACGAAATCGACGCCATACATAGCGGCGTCGATGGTTCTTTTGTCCCGGATGTCCCCCAGGAAGAAGCGGACGTTCCGGTGGGCCCGGTATCTCTGGGACATATCATACTGCTTCTTCTCGTCTCGGCTGAAGATGCGGACTTCCTCCGCCCCGGCCTCCAGGCACTCGTCCAGAAAGGCGTTCCCAAACGTGCCCGTACCGCCGGTAATCAGCACCGTGGCGTCTTGCAGCGTAGCAGCGTACTTCAAAGAGCCTTCACCGCCCTCTCGACCTCCATGCACACCTCCGCCACATCGTCTTCCGTCATGTGCGTGTGGTACGGGAGCGTAATCAAGTTCTTGTAGGTGTTGTAGGCTTCCGGGTAGTCTGCGATGTCAAAGCCCTCCCGGATGTAGGCGGTGAACATCGGGAGCGGCTTGTAGTGGACGTTGCAGCTGATGCCGGCGTCTACCATGTGGGCGAACACCCGGTTCCGCTCCTCCTCCCCTGCCCCGGGAATACGGATCGGGAACAGGTGCATGGAGCTGGTGTAGCCCTTTCCGAAGTGCTGAAGGCCGGCCTCCACGCAATCAGGCAGATGCTTGTAGTAGGCTCTCGTCAGCTTCTCCCGGGCGGCGGTCAGTTCCTCCATCCGGTCGAGCTGCCCCAGGCCGGCCGCAGCGTCCACATCGGTCATAATGTGGTTGTAGCCGAACAGGGCGATGTCGTACTCCCACTCCCGGCCGTGGATCTTGTGGATGTTCTTTCCGGTCTGGCCGTGGTCGCCCAGCAGGGCCATCCTCCGCTCCAGCAGGTCATTGTCGATGTTGTCGAAGTCCCTCCAGACGGCAGCGCCGCCCTCGCCCCCGGTGGTGATGGGCTTCAGGACGTGGAAGCTGAAACAGGTGAAGTCAGCCACGCACCCAATGGGGTAGCCCTCATAGCTGGCTCCGAAGCTGTGGGCCGAATCCGCAACGACGGCGACCCTGCCTATGCTTTTTTGCAGAGGCGTGGAGGGGCGATATAGGCTGGCTTTGCTGGAAATCGCTTGAAAAAGGTCTGCGTACCGGCACGGGACTCCACCGTAATCTACCGGCATGACGGCCTTGGTTCTCTCCGTGATAAGGCTGGGGAGCTTTCCGTAGTCCATCTCGAAGCTGTCATGCTTCAGGTCGCAGAACACGATCTTGGCGCCTACGTTCCGAATGACCTCCGCAGTAGCGGAGTAGGTGTATGGCGTAGTGATGACTTCGTCGCCCGGGCCGATGTCGAGCGCCCGCAGACTCATTTCCATGGCGGCCGTGCAGCTGTCGTAGCAGACAGTGTGGTCGGCTCCGCTGTGGGCGGCGACCTCCATGGCAAAAGCGGCCACCTTGGGCCCGCCGGTCAGCCATCCGCTCTTCAGTGTCATCTCCACCTTCTGGATCTCGGCAGAGCTGATGTCAGGTTTCGCAAACTGGATCATTCCGCCTCGACCTCCTCTTCCGCTCTGGCCACTTCGTCTGCGCTGATGATTTGGGCCTTCATCTGGTCGTACCAGATGGCCCGGCCTTTGATGTGCCGGCTCTTGGCCACCTTGACCTGGCCTCCCTCGATACCGAGCTTCCGTACCAGGTCATTGTAATCCAGCTCGTTCCGGCAGGCGATCAGCACATAATCGTACTGCTCGTAGTGGATGGGCTCCATCTCTTTGATGCTGCGGTCTTCGACCGGCTTCGGGGGCTTCTCCAGATCCAGCTTGAAGCTCCCCATCAGGTCAGCCGTCCAGTCGCCCAGCTCCTCCAGATCCCACTCGCCGGCGTGGCTGTTCAGTTTGATGTTGATGTACTTCTGCTCGGCGACCGTGTAGCCAATGAGCATCTTGCACTCCACGATCATGTCGGGGTTTTTCTTCTGGAAGATGGTCACCCGCTGGTTTCCGCCGATGACCTGGTCATTCTCGTTGATGACGATGATGTCGAAGTCGCCGTATTTCTCCAGGGACTCCTCCAGATCCTCCCGCTTCTGCTTCTTGATTTTGCGGGGGTTTCCGAAGTCCAGCTTCAGATCTCCTACACGGCGCCTCACGATCTCGATGCGCTTTTCCATTTCCTGTACCTCCTAACAGCAAATAAAAAAGCGCCACCAAAACTGTGGCGCTTTCTGGATTTCCCGTCCCCTAACGGTCATCCAAATTTTCCGTTTTACAAGATAGCACAGGAAAACTATGCCTTACAATGCCTTTTCGTGCCTTTTCATGCCTTTTAGTGTGCGTGACAGGAAATCATCGCCGTACCCAGGTCTTTCCCCCCTTCCCTTTGTCCATAGCGTAGATGGTCAGGACATTGTCGATAATGGAAAAGCTCTGAACAGTCATGTCCATGAGCCTATCCGGCCGCAGCTCCTTCACTTCGCCATTGTTGAGCTTGCTCCATTCGCCGTCTGGTACGCTTTCGATGAATACCTCGGCGTTGCTGCACATCTTGTATTTCTTCAGGAAATCTCCTACTTTCATTCCTTCTCCTCCTTGAACTCGCCGCCGCAATCTTCTGTCAGAATGGCGGAAACCTGGATGCTTTGGATGTACTCTCCGTAGCCGAACAGCTTCAGGGCCTCGACCCAGGCACACTGATTGCTCGCGGCGTTTATTACAGCTCCGACGGCTGTACCGTTCACATAGGTCGCAATCACAGCATATTTCATGTGCGTCCCTCCTTTATCGGGTTCCTTCTATTCCGAAAACTCCCTCTTTGTAATGCTCGGGGCACAGAACATAGTCGGTCTCCCCCAGCATCTTGTCAAACGCATCTATCCCGGCCTCCCCGACAAAACAAGCTGTGCAAAAATGCTTTCCGCAGTAGTCGCACTCCCAGAGGTCTCCTCTGCGGTCATCGTGTGCATCCCACTTTTCTTCAAGCCCGCAAATGTCGCAGGTGTATGTATCTCTGCTCATGTTATACAAAGAATCACCATCCTCGTGTTCTCCCCATGCAATAGGTGCTTCAGACTCTTTTGTGGAGCGCATAGACAACGACTCCCCGGAGCTTGGCCACCCGTTCAAACTCCTCTTCATTCATCGGCTGAAGGTAAAAGCGAGCCTCTTTCAGGTGCCCGTCCTCGTAGATCTTCATTCCGTAGACCACATGGTCGGCGCCGGTTTCTTCCAGCAGCTTCTTGGCCTCCTGCTCGAATTTCTGGAGGTTCAGTTGAATATCCCGCCATCTCATTTGTCCTCCCTCGATTCGGCCATTACTGCCCCATCTGCTCCATCGAATCCATTCCATACCAATGCCTCCTTACCAGGCGCGGGCCAGTCCGCCTGCCATTGTCTTCTCGATGACGATATATCCGATTTCGGAGAGCTGCGGGTCATCGAAGCTGAAGGTGTATGCCAGAGGCATCATGTTCTTCAGATCCTCTCTGTCCCGCTCCCACTCCTCCTCGTACTTGCTGACGTACAGGTAGTCATCCATTTTCCCGTGTGTCGTATAACTGCGGATCACCAGGTAGACCAGGGCGTTGTGGTCTTCCTCGAACTGCTCGATCCGGTCGAGATCCCACCCCTCCGCCCAGTAGAACGCCCCGAACGGAGGCTCACTGATGCTGACCTTATCCTCCCGGTCGAACTGCTTGATGGTCTCCGGGAAGATGCCGAGCATCTTCATTCTGGCCAGAGCCTCGGCCTTTTGCAGCTCTCTCATTTCCTGACCTCCGTTTCTTTGATACCCAGCAGGAAGCAGCCGGCGTTGACGATGGACGCCACCTGATCCTGTGCATTGTCGAAGCCCTCGACCTCCATCTCCTGAAGACCATAGTTTGAGCGGTAGGATATGACGAACACGGTCTTCCCCACTCGGCCGCACTCCGGGCACAGACGGCCAAGCATCTTCTTCGCCCCGCAGTAGGGGCAGGCAATCTCGTTCATTTTCGTGCCTCCTTTATCCGAATGTGATGCAGAACGGGACTTCCATGCCGTTCAGGTAGTCTGTGAGGAACTTGTACGCCTCCTCGATCCCAGGGAAATCGGAGGCGATGCCCCTCTCCCCGATGACCGCCCAGGGCTGCCCCTTCTTGTCGTACCACAGGGTTCCGCAGTACAGGGCCTTTTCCTTCTTTCGGTCGAGCTCGATCACCGGGACACGGTCTTTCACGCCCCGCTCGGTGTAGTACCGGCCGGCTGGGGCCGAGTTCATTCTGTAAAGGAATTTCATTTCTGCTCCTCCTTGAAGCTGAACCGGAGAGCCGCGACCTTCTCGGGCTGGTCACTGCTGCCCCAGCAGTCCATCTCCTCCCGGTACTCTGCATTGTCGATGTACTCGATGCCGCGCAGTTTCAGGCCGAAAGCGTCCATGGCCGCCCAGTAATCGAGCTGGTTGCTGAACTGGCAGATAACGAACAACTCATTGATGCCGGCCAGGGAAAGCTGCTGTGCGATGGCCACCGCATCTTCAATTCTGTGAATGGGGTTATCGAGGCAGATGCGACCATGCGCCCGGTAGGCCGGCTTCTTGTAGGCCCAGGCGAGATCTCGCTGTGCCCGGCTGACCTCCTGGCCCCCGTACATGCGGTTTACGATTTTCTCCAGATAATCGTTCTTCATTTTACTCAACCTCCATAGCTACGATCTCGTCCAGCCGGAACGAGGTAACAAACTCGTTTTTGATGACGTTGAGGAACCGGATCGTTCCGTTGTTGCAGTACGCGATTTTGTCGGCCTGCATCTCCCGGATCTGGGTGTCATCGGAACATCTAATCTTGACGGTCATCTCTGTGTCCTCCTGCCTTCTGGCTACCTGATTTCTTTGATTTATCGTAACTTTACTTTACTACGCCTACCTCCTAAGTCAATATATTTTCGTTGATTTTTCAAAATATTTATCTTTTTCAATAAAAACAGAGCGAGGCAGCCTTCCTGGTTGCCCCGCCCTGTAAAATTATCTCCTAAAACCGCTGGGATGTGTCCGAATGATGGAGGATAGGCTATATGGCCGCTGGAACCGCTGTATTCGGGTCTCCGTCCTCCAGCAGCTTCGCCATGTTCAGGAGGGCGGAGCCGTGGATCTTATGCACCCGCCGGAGGTAGGTGTCCTCCTTCCCGACAAAGTCATCTTTGCTCCCGAACATCAGCCTCGTGACCATCCCCCAGCTTTCCCGGTCGTGATACCTCATGCGGATGACCGCCTTCTCGTCCGAGTGCTTCAGGTTTGCCAGAAGCCCCTCGATGCTTTTCCATTCGTCGGCCTGTTCCTGGATCTCCGTTCGGATCTTCTCGTCCAGTTCTTCCTTCTCGGCTACCATGGCCGAGATCCTATCTCCTGCGTACCCAGGCGCCCTTGGCATATCCGAGATGACCTGGGCCCCGACACCCGACATCTTCGATATAAGGCGCTCAAGCCGCTCTATCTCATTGTCGATGTCCCTGGCGTTCTCCCGGTAGCTGTTGAGCCTATCCTTGACCGCAGTGACGTTATACCGCTTCTCTTCCATATCAGAGCCCGTTCACCTCGCTTCCTGCCTAAATCAGTATCGTTCCCGCCTCACCCAGAAGTATCGGTCACGAAACGGAATGAGTTTTTCTTTGAAAATCCTGCGAAGCCTGGCGTCCAGCTTCTCCTGAAAGTAGTCGGACTCCGGGATCTTCTCCAAGGCCCCGTGGAAGGTGTCGAAGTTTCGGCCGACAGCGTCCGTGATGCGGCGTATTCTCTCCTCCCCGAAGACATCCTTCCCCATGATTTCCGGGTCGTTAAGCGTGATCTGCCACATATCGCTCATAAACTGGATGTATGTGTCCTTTTCGGCCTGCCGGTAGACGCCGATCTCCGCCTTTTTCCGGTCGAGATAGCCGTTTCTCTTCGCCATATCGCCACCTCCCGCTTTCAGTTGTCCCCGGTGCTTCCGATGCCTCCTCGGTTCGGATTGCCGAGGTCGTCTACCTCCTCGAACTCGATGGGCTCCGCCTGTTTCACCAGCTGGAACTGGCAGAGCCGTGTCCCTTTCGGGATCTTCGTGCGCCGGATGGCCACGGCCGGGAAAGCCCACACATCATCATTTCCGCAGTAGCTGTTTTCGATGATGCCGATGCTATTTGCCATGATGACGCCGTAGTTCTTGCAGGTGGAGGAACGCGGCACGATCTGGGCGTAGTATCCTTTCGGGAGCTCCATGGCCACCCCGAGCGAGATTACCTTGAAGTCGAGCGGCCCCATCTCCACATCTTCTGCGGTGTAGAGGTCAACCCATTCCCCGTGGCTGACGGGGACGGGATTTCCGTGCGTGTTGATTTTGACCTTCATTCTTTGTCCTCCCAGGGAAATTCGGTCAGGAGCTCTTCACCCCAGACCGGCTTCATGCTGTCCTTCATAAAAACCGGCTTTCCTCTATCGCGGAAGGCCCGGACGACGCCTTCGATCCAGTTCCGCTGCGGGGTCACCTTGTACTTTCTGTTTCCGGTTTCTGCGCCGAGGATGGCCCACCCCGCCGTGTCTGCGATGCCGCCCTCCTCGTGCGCCCCGAACGGCTCCAGGATGGGCTCAATGCTGACGAACGTGTTGTACCCATCTCCGAAGAACGCCGGGATATTCGGCCCCGTGACCGTGCTCCCGTACCAGAAGTCATTGTTCTTGGGGAGTTTCCCGCTTTTGGCCAGCTCCAGGTATCGGACGGGGTTCTTTGTTAGAAACAGATACCGATGACCAGGAGCCTCCAGGCAGGAACGGAACACCTTCTCGATCCAGCTGTCCGGCACCCATTCCCCAAAGAGGTCTGCCATGGAGCACACGAACACGGTCTTTCCGAAGCCGCGCTTCTTCGGATCGTCGAGGCGGTATTCGTGCAGGGTCGGGGTAAAAGCGAAGGGGTATGCGGCGTTGCGGGTCTTCCCGTCCTTGCTGGTCACCTGGAGCCGATGGTCTAACTCGACCACTCTTGCGCCGGCGATAGGCCGCCCCTCCGGGTACATGTCGCAGCCCTTCAGCCTGTTTGCGATCCGGCGAGCGTAGCAGTACGGGCAATCGTTGTAACACCCCGTTACCGGGTTGTAGGTGCTGTCAGTCCATTCGATTTTGCTTTTCTCCATACTTGCCTCCTATCAGAACGGGCACTCCCCGTCGTCGCCCTCCTCGCTCCAGTCGCTTCCGCTATTGTCGTATGAGGCCGGAGCTTCGTATCCTCCCTGGCTGCCGGAATCGGAGTCGCGCTTGCTGTCTCCGAAGTAGACGTTGTCCGCCACGATCTCCGTGGCCTTCCGCTTCTGGCCTTCCTTGTTGGTGTACTCCCGGATCTGGAGCCGGCCTTCCACGACTGCCATCCTCCCCTTCGAGAAATACTTGCTGACGAACTCGGCGGTCTGCCGCCAGGCGACGATGTCGATGAAGTCGGTGTCCTGCTCGCCGTTCTTCCCTTTGAAGTCCCGGTCTACGGCGATGGTGAATGTGGCGACGGCCGTACCAGACGGCGTCCTCCGCAGTTCCGGGTCTCTGGTCAGTCGTCCCATGCCTTCCCATTTATTCAGCACTTCTGTTCTCCTCCTTGGCTTTCAGTCCATACAGCTTGCACATCTTCCGGTCAAGGACGATGCCGCCGCTGATGTGGTATTTTTCGTTGAAGGTCAGCTGCCCGATTGCGTGTACCTCGGTGTGGTGCTCTCGGCAGAGGGGCAGCACCTCCATGCCCTCGTGGATAATTTCCTCCCTGTCCCGGCCCGAGCCCACATGGTCGATGTGGTGCAGATCTGTCGGCTTCCCGCAGATGCAGCACTTCTTGGCCATGAGGCAGGCGTACAGGTAGTCCTGGACATCATCAACGAAGTCGAGCAAGGGGATGCTGCACGGGATGTCCCAGTCGAGGAGGAAATGCACCAGGAACCTCTGGAAAGCGCACACCAGGCTCATGGGAGCCGAGGAGAGCGAGAACATCTGGTCTGCCGTTTCCTGCAAATCCTCTGTGAGGAACTTGATCTTCATGTACTCCTTGGTCGGGTCAAGGCCCATCCCGGAGAAGTTTGCGATGTCCCGGAGCAGCGCATAGCAGGTTCTCCGCTGCTTATCAGACAGGGGCCGGCCGTCGATCATCTGGATATTGCAGTCCCGGTACTCCCGCTTCACCATCATGGGCCAGTCTGGGTAGACGGCCTTGATGGTCACCTCGCTCGTCCTGGGGTCGTAGTCAACGATCCGCCCCCGTATGATGTCGATGGGGGATTTCATGTGCATACCTCCTTCAGCCGGTGGCCGGCGCCGTCCTACGCCAGGATCTCCGCAAGCCACAATGCAGAGAACACCAGAAGCACGACGCCGACCTCCAGCATACATACGGTGAGCTCTCGCCTTGTCTTTGCATCATCCTCACACGACACTGCAATCCACAGCAGCGTGTATGCGGCGAGAAGGATTTTACACGAGAGCTCCATCCATCAATACTTCAGGATGGGCTGGCGGCTCCCCTTGCGCTGGCGTTTCTTCCCGTAGAAATCGGGATAGGCCCACTCGCCGAGCACCCGACGCCACTGGCTGTATCTCATTCTCCGGTTCACCTTGGAGTAGCCCATGCGCTCCATTTTGGCCTTCGCCATGCTCCGCAGCAGCTTCCGCATATTACTCCACCTCCTCGTCCGCCTCGGGGGCTTCATACTCATAGTCGCCCGAGCCATCGTCCTCCAGGTCGGATTCCGTAATATCGAACAGGACGGCGTCGCAGTCCTCGCACTCGATGGATACGTTCACGATAGTCCCACTCTCGTCGCCGTAACCGACGCAGGAAACCTTGTGCCCTACATGTCCCTCAAGTCTCTCGGCGGGGCAGTAAAAAGGGGAGCTGTTGCTGGCCGCGGATGACAGCACGACCTTGTTCTCGGGGGTGCGGACGGTGTAGTTCCCCATAGCCTCGGTCACCCGCATCTCCTGGCCGACGAACTGTTTCAGCCACTCGAACGGGGTGGGGGCGGCATCAGAATGGCTGTCAGATCCGCTGGCGGCATCAGGCTCGGTGTTTTCTGTGCTCTCCGTGTCCTCGGTCTCCTCTCCGTCCTCGTCGCTCTGGGAGCCTTCAGGGAGGCCGCGCTGGCCCTCCGGGAGGGCGGTGTATTCAGCTTCGATCACCTCGCCGCTGGCGGGGGCGTCGAAGATACTCACCTGTCCGTTGTCGATACGCCGCATCACATACTTGCCCTCTCCGTCATCCCAGACCAGCTCGTAGTCGCCAGTGAGAGCGCCGGATTTTTTGTCCTTCACCTGCATCACGGAACTGATGTCGTGCTTGAAGGACGGCTTCGTGATGTCCTGAAGGCCGTTCGGGCCGTTGACGCTGCTCTTCTCCAGGGAGATGCCGAGCTTCAGGGTCACGGTGGCCTCCTCGGCCCCCTTCATCTCCATGTTCCCGATGGTACGGGCCAGGATGCTGTCAAAGTCCTCTTTCAGTGCGGAGAAGGTGTCGCTCTTCAGGCTCAAGCTCATGTCATTTGCGTACATTTTTCGTTCCTCCTGTCAAATTGTCTGATTTCTGATATACCTGTTCCGGCAGTCCTCGCTGCAAAAATCTTTGTATTCTCCATTAACTTTCGTTAATATCCAGCCCTTTTTCTCCCGGAGCTCCTTCCTGTGGGCCCTGGAGTCGATGTCTTCGCTGTCGAAGCGGAAGCTCTCGGTCTTGTGGCAGCAGTCGCAGCTATACACCGCTTCCCCTTCCCACCAGCCATCGAAGTTCAAGTCTCGGCTCACGTTCATCACCCCCTCTCGGATTACCAAACTATCAGCCGGAAGTTATATTTCGGTAATCGCACGGCAAGGAATAATGGCCGCCTCCTGGATCGTGACGACCACCCTGGGGTTCTCGCTGTAAAATTTCCGAAGCTGGCAATCGACGATTTGGACATCGTCCCGGTAGGCGATCTGGTTCAAGGCGTCCTGCACCACCTTCACGATATTGTCGTTATCGGGCTTCTTCATGGGCCGGATCTCGAACCGCTCCATTTGCGCCCGCTTCTTTTTGCTGGCGCTCTTCGGAATGGAGTAATACGCCGTGATCCTCATATCGAGCGGTGCGCTGTCCTCGAAACGGAAGTCGCTGCATTGGCGGCGATATTCCAGCTTCACCAGGTTCTCATACGTCACCGTTTTCTCCGGCGTATAGGTTTTGACATACGGCCCCATGCTCCTGAACCTTGGGCGCCCCTTGCCGGCCGGCTCTCCGAGGATGGTGAACTTAACCTTCATCTTTGCCCTCCTCGTCATCGAGGCTGTTCAGCTGGTAGAACAGGAAGTATTCGTAGCTCTTCCCGTTTTTCTTCCGCCGGACGGGCCTCACCGTGTAGCCGTTCTTATACAGGATGGAGGCCATCGCGACCCGGTCAGCTTCATTCCCGATCCGCAGATAGCCTTTCTCTCCTACTTCCCCCATGTGGTATCAATCCTCCTCCAGCAGCTTCTTCATTTCATCGAACCGGCGGGACGCCTCGGTCTTTCTCCAGCTGGGCCCGGTGAACTGCATCGGATAACAGATTTCAAAAATCCTGTCGTAGATGCGGCTGTACCGGATGTCCATGTCCCGCTTCATCTCCTCGATGGTGAGGTTGGTGGTCAGGATCATCGGCAGGCTCTTGCGGTAGCGGCTGTCGATGATGTTATAGACCTTCTCCAGGGCGTAGTCGGTGCCCCGCTCCGCCCCCAGGTCGTCGAAGATGACGAGCTTTGCATATCCGAGGCGGTTCAGGATGGCCGGCTCCTCCTCCCTGCTGGCCTGGATTACCTCCAAGAGCTTCACGAACGAGGTCATTATCACCGGGATCTTCCGTTCGAGAAGGTAGTTGGCGATGCAGGCAGCAGCGAAACTTTTCCCCGTCCCCACATCGCCCCAGAACAGGAGCCCCTGGTTCTTCTCCAGCATGAGGTCGAATTTCTCCGCATACCGCTGGCACAGCTTCAGGTTCCGGGCATTATATTTCGTGGGTTTGAAGTTCCTGAAGGTTGCCCCGGACAGCTTTTCGTCCATGAGGCTCGCCTTCTTCAGCTTTCGGATGCGCTCCATATCCTCCTCGTTCTGCTTCTCCCGCTTCCTGCGCTCCTCGACCTCCCTCTCGCACCTGCACATGGTAGCGACCTTGAGCTTCTTGGTGTGGTTCGGATCGTCTTCCGTAGGGGCGGCAAAGTCGATGAACTTCTGCCGCTGCTCTCCGCAGACGCCGCACACCAGGAGCCCTTCTTCGTCTTCATAGTCCCCCGGGTTTCTGACCTGGTTCTTAATCCCCTTGGCGGCGATGTTCTCCATAAATCCGAGGGCGTTGAACATTTCACCCATCAGGTATCGTCCCCCCATTCCTTAAACGGGTTTTCGTTGCCGGTGAGCCCCTGCGGCTCCTCGGGCTTTTTCTTTGGCAAGTAATCCGTGAACGGGAGGTTGTCGCTCAAGAAGGTCTTCGGGTGCTTGATGTACTCCTTCTCGGTCTTCCTTTTGGCGCAGTCCAAGGCGTAGTTCTTCGCCGCCTCCAGGAGCTCGGCGTCGGAGAAGCCATCCTTCCGGCGGGTCTGGTACTTTTTGTACGCTTCCCCTTTCCCGATCTTCCTGGGGTAGGCGGCCCAGAACTCCTCGAACGCCGTCGTGTACGCCAGTTCCTTCGGCTTCTCCAGGGTTCCTTCTCCGTCCGAAGGCTCCACGCCGCCAGCGGGCTCCGGCGGTGCTGCGGGTTTTCTGACGGGGGCTGGTTTTCTGGCCGCACCGGCCCTCCGGCTTTCAGCTTTCCGCTTCGCGTCCTTCTCCCGGCGCTCCATGGCTTTGTACCACTGCTCCTGCCATTGATCCCAGTCATGGATATACAGAACTCCCGGCTCCGGTTCATCCATCCAGCGGGTCTTGACGAGCGTATCAACAAGGTCAACCTTCAGGCCGCTGACCAGCTTCATGCTGAAAGCCTCCAGAACGTCTTCCCTGTCCACGCTCATTAACTTGCCATCCTTGTCTGCGTTGTTCAGACTCCAGATCCACAATGAGACGAGTATCCCGAGAGCTTCTTCCTGGGTGCAGCCCATTTCTTTCGCCAGTTCCCGGAGCTTCCCTCCTATCACGTTGTCATGTACGCTGACCCAAGCCACTCCACCACCTTCTTTCACAGCGGCAAGGCCGCACATCATCGTTTCTTACTCGGCAGGGTCTTCCTGGCCGCTCTCCTGTTCGCTGCCAGCCTCCGCCTCGGCCTTTCCGGCCCGCTTCTCCTCTGCCAGCTTCATAATCTCTCCGACGACCTTGTTGTAGGCGGACACGGGCATCCCGTTCGTGGAGTCGTAGCCCTGGTCTTTGACCAGTCCCTTCAGGATTTCGTTCGCACTTTCTCCGAGATGTTCTTTTGCCATGCGGAACAAGGACTGCCGCTGCTCCTGGGAAATGGGCGGGTCTTCGGGCTCCTCGTCCCCGGTGATGACCTCCCCGGTTTCCGGCACGACCGAGAAGTTGACAGGGATCGCGCCGGAGGCGATCATCTCCTCCTCGGAGTACAGGCCCTCGTAGTCCTTCGGGAACGCCTCTCTCACGCACTGGCTGGTGGCTACCTTACAAATCATGGTGGCGGGCTTAGACTTCCAGTTGGCTTGGCCCTTGTCGTACTCGGAGAGCGAGACTTCCTTGAAGGCGGTTCTTTCCTTCCCGTTGCGGTTGAAGTGAACCCTGCACCAGCCTCCGATCAGCTGCTCGTTGGGGTACAGGCAGCACCCTTCCTTCTGGATGACTTCGCCGTTGCGGAGGACAACGATACCATCCTCCTTGCAGAGATAGTCCGGGTGCTCATACGCTCTGCGCAGATACGCCCCCTTCCCGACTACCATCTGCGCCGGGTCATTCCCGAACTTGATGCAGTAGACCTCCCCGGCGACGAGGGGGTTCAGCTTCTGCATCTTGCAGGTGTTCATAAAGAACACGATCTCCTGGTCGGTGATTTTCTCCGGGTTCCCCCGGACGAGGTAACGCTTCACGAACTGAAGATCCAGTTCGACGTGAGTTCCAAGCACATCGTAGCTCACGGACAAGGCGTTCTGTTCCGCCTTGCTCAATGCCATCGTTCCAGCCATTTGTCTAACCTCCTATTTCAAAATTACGCCCGGACGCTGATGGTCACGGACTCCTTATACTGGACGCCCGGGATCTGAATGGTGCCCTTGGACTCCTTGATAAGCCGCATCACGGCCCGGACATCCACCGGCCGGATCTCTACCCCGCCAAAGCTGACGGGAACCTTGGAGCTGTCGATTCCGACGATCTCCCAGGTCTTGCTCTGGGAAACTCCCTCCGCCTTCGGCGCCTGGGCCTGGATGCTCCCGCTGACGGACACCCCTTCCATCACTTCGGCATCGGCCATAGCAGCTTCGGCGCCGGCCACATCACCGGCGGCCTCCGCTCTGGCGGCCTCCTCCAGCTTCCGCTCCATTTCCTGCTCGGCCAGCTTCCGCATGGCCTCCTCCTGCGCCTTGCGCTTCCGCTCCTTCTCCATCGAGTAGGAGCCCATCTTGCCCTTCAGGATCTTCTCGGCCGCCTCCAGGGGGTCAAGCATCTCCTTCTTGTGGCTCAAGACCTCGTCGTAGGCCGCCTTGGCGTTTACCCGCAGCGGTTCCCAGTATTCCTTCACCTTCTTCTGCATCTGCTTGACCGCCTTCGTCAGTTCGCCGGCCGCAGCGTATTCGGCGTCGTTGGTGACGGCCACGCTGCTGGCCTTCTGCTCGATAAGGCTGGCCTCCTTGTTCAGGGCGTCCTCGGGGCTGTCGAGGACAAGGGCGTTGCTGCCTACGGTTACGATTGCTTCGTTCATGCTGGCACATCCTTTCTGTAAAGTTCTGTAACTTTACGTTACAATACCTACCGCCTATGTCAATGTTTTTGCATATTCCGGCAAATATTTTTTCAAATCCCTATTTTGAGGACTCGACGTAGTCGTACACCGTCTTCAGCGCCCCGAAGACGCGCCAGCGGGCGGTGTCATCCGCCGGATAGTCACGGAACTCGAACTTCCCGTCCTTCTTCAGGTGCAGGATCTTCTTTCGCTCCGCCTTTACCCCCATGCTTTCGAGGGCCTTCTTGTAGGCTTCGAGCTGGACGCCGCAGGTCATATCACTCACGACATAGGTGCTCTTGTAATCGACAAGGGTGAGCTCGTCTTCGATATAGGCCACGAGGTCTGCTGTCCCCCCATACCGCATGAGGCGGTGGCATATGCGAACCTCGGAGCCTACGACCGCCGGCCGGAACCTGTCCCACCACTCCCGGAAGGCGTCGAAGTATCCGGCGTGTTCCGGCGGAATGTCCTCAATCTCGAACTTGATCCAGTTCTCGATGCTGTTGTGGACGGCCGTTCCCTTGTCCGCCGCCCGGTCAAGCGTCCTCTCGCTGATGCCACGGTACTTTACCCGGGAAAGCGGCTCCATGATCGCCGATACGCTGGGGATGACCAAGCCGTCGAGCGTGTATGTATGGGTTCTGTCATCGAACTCCAGGCCCTCTACCGCCGGGATCTCCGTCAGCCTATCCGTCGTAGCCATCGTAGATGTCCTCCTCGTGTGCCGTTCTCCACTCTCCGCCCATCAGCTCGACCAGTTCGCTGTACGGCATGTCCTCGATGCAATCTTTGCAGTAATCCAGGCCGTCGATACGGGCGTATTCTTCGCCCACCCTGACAGCCTCGCCGCAACGGGCGCATGTGGTCACGCCCGGAGGGTCTGGAGCGTTCGGACAACCAGCCGGGCACGGGCTCATGTGACAAATGCTGCACATCTCAATACCTCCCATTTATCGCTGCCATGAAACAGGTTTCAACAATCGTGTCCTCCAGAAGCATCTCCTCGTAATAGGCCGGAAAGCCTTTCACCTCCATCTTCCGTGCGGTGAGCTTTCTGGCCTCCTCCAGGAGGTCATCTGGAACCCGGATGCCGAGGCGGGCTTCAGCCCTTGATACCGCTAACTCCATCGCCGACCAGCTCCTTCCACTCCTCGTAGTAGCCCATCACGTCAAAGGCGTACTGGGTGGTGTACCCCGGATAATGCCCCATGTTGTATGCAGTGAGCGCCACTTCCAGCGGGTATTTCTCCAGCAGCTCTGCCAGGTAGTCGCAGCCGACCCGGAAGTTCCCGAACGGATGCGTCAGGTCTGTGACGCCCAGCCGCTCCATCCGATCCCAATGCCACCGCTCCTGAACCTGCATGTAGCCGGAGGAGGCGCCGTCATCGCCCATGACGTTGTTGAAGCCTGTTTCCTTCTGGATGACCGCCAGGGCCAGGGCGTATGGGACACCCGACTCGTGGCAGGCCGTGTGGAGGAAGTCCTGGTCGGTGTAGGAGAGCGGGACATCGTCCCTAAAGTATCCCTGCTCGACCAAGGCCGCCTCGATTTTTTCAGCCTCCAGCGGGTCTTCGCCCTCCTGGTGCTCCTCGCGCTCCACCAACTTAACCGGCTCCGGGCCATCCTCTATCGCCTCGACCGTCAGGGCCTCCACCCGGATCTCTTGCGGGCTCCTGTCTGCTTCAGAGATCTCCTTGCCAGCCCCGATGACCACCCAGCTCCCGGTCAATACCACCACCGCCAGAACCAAAAGGACGGCGCAGATCCGTATTCTCCTCTGCCTCGCCCGCATCCGCCTTCTCTCCATCCGTGTCACGACTGTCTTCCCCTTTCCCTTATTCATCGACATCGGCATCTCCGCCGTTCAAAGCGATCCTGCCGATGGTCTGGAGTTCGCTGATCGTCTTGGCCAGCTCGTCAAGGTATTCCATGATTTCCTTCAGCTCCGGTTCCTCGTCTTCCGTGATCTTCCCGTCAGCTGCGATGTCTACCAGGTTGTCCTTGAGCTCGGTCAATTCATCGACCCGGAGGCTTTTCAGCAGCTTCACGGTCACTCGCTCGATCCCGAGCAGCTTATCCGATATGGACTGCCGGCACCCAATCGGGCACTCGTGTAGGCAGTAGTAGTTGAGCAGCTGCGGAGCGTTGTACCGATCCGACATCAGGACTGCCTTATCGACGGGCATACATTTCGTCAGCCCCAGTTCTGCGTCGGCCAGGGCGGATACGGACATCCCCAGGCTTTCGGCGGCCCCTTCTCGGCTACTTAGCCTGTCGTCGTATTCTGCGGCCCGTTTTCTGGCTTCGTACCATGGATTACCGGCTGCTTTCGTGGCTTCACGCCCCATTTTTTTCACCTCCAAATCGCCTTATAATTACCGTAGTAAAAGGCACAAATAATATTACGGTAATTTCAGGGCATAAAAAATGCCCGCCTTAGTTGGCGCTGCCGATAGGCAGCTCTCCATCAAAAAGGAAGTCGTTCATCTGGGCGGGAGTAAGCTCCAGCAGTTTTGTGACCGCAGCCTTCTCCTTGTCGGTAAACCGAATGACGCCACTCTCCTTCTTCCGGTAGGTGGCGACCGATATACCAAGATTATCAGCCATAAACTGCTGCTTATATCCAAGCCTTGCCCGGGCTCCTTTGATTTCAAGCGGTTTCATTTAGTTCACCTCCCCGCTTTCAAATTCTTTGGAATTACCGTCGTGTTAATTGTAACTTATATTACGGTAATTGTCAATATAAATTCGGGCGGTTTTGAGATTTTTCCGGCCAGTAATGGTATAAAGTAGGTCATTAGTAATATTTTCTGTTGCACTATTGACCTGAAGGATATACAATGAACTTACACGACGGTAATTTCATGCCGTCACGCTGGAAAGGGGTACAACTATGGACTATAAAATCTTCAACGGCCGTATGCGGCAGCTGGTCGAGTCATCAGGGAAGCTCTACAAGGACGTTGCGAGCGATCTCGGCATCGCCGCACCCACCTTGACCCGCTACATGACTGGCGAGCGTGTCCCGGAGCTCACCTACCTTGTCCGGGTATGCGAGCACTTCCATGTTTCTCTCGACTGGCTTATTGGCTTGAGTGGCGACAAATATGAGCTACTTTCCCCGGAGCTCCAGGAGGTGGCCACGCTTTATGCCACAGCGAGCCTGGATGACCGCCGGGTAATCCAAGCGGTTCTAAGCAAATACAAGAGGGAGGTCAAAAACGATGACAACAGTGAAGGAAACCCAGAGGGGCAAGGCGGGGGCAAATAACGTGCTCCCTGGCGATCTTCGCCCTCTATACCCCGTCCCTATGGCCAGCAGGAGCGGCATGTCCCCGCTGCTGTGCGTAGGTCAGGATCTGTCCGTCGATTGCGGCAGCCACACCGTATCTGTATCCGGCATCTTCGTTACGCCGGCAGGCAGCGTTCTTTTCGTCCTGGAGGAGCCGTATTCGGCCGTCATCGTCCATCGCTTCATCTCGGAGGTAAGCTCCTGGGCTTCCGACGACCTGGACTCCATCTGTTCCGACCTCACCCTCCGGGAGAGCGGCCAGGCATATCGCATCATCGACCTGATGGCTGCCCGGGGGTATCTCTTCTTCTCTGACGGCCAGGACTTCTCCGAGCGCATCAGCGCCAATCTGCACTGCGCCGATTTCTCCGTGTTCTGCATCGACGGGAAGCGGGGTGCTGCGGATTGACCCCGCCCAAAAAGCAAAACGCAGCGATGTATCTCCGTGTCGGCTCGGTCGAGCAGATCGACTTCTCTGATACGAAGAACCTCCGCTTCGCCGCCGCCTACATCCGTGTCTCCACGGATGACCAGGAGGAGCTTTCGCCGGAGAGCCAGCTGGAGGAAATCAGGAAGTACGCCCGCCGGGAAGGCATCATCCTCCTTGAGGACTGCATCTATATCGAGGAGCCTATGTCTGGCCGCAAGGCGAAGCGGCGCCAGAAATTTCAGGACATGGTGGCCAGAGCCAAGGAGCCGGACTGCCCCTTCACCGTCATCCTGGTCTGGAAGTTCTCCCGCTTTGCCCGCAACCAGGAGGAGAGCATCTTCTACAAGTCCATCCTCCGCTCCAAATGCGGCGTTGACGTGGTAAGCGTTTCCGAGCCCGTCATCCCGGGCCCCTTCGGAAAGCTGATCGAGCGCATCATCGAGTGGATGGACGAGTTCTACTCGATCCGCTTGAGTCAGGAAGTGAAGCGGAGCATGAAGGTCAATGCCGAGAGAGGCAAGCGACAGTGTACCGCCTCCTTCGGATACAGGATAGACGATAGCGGCAAGATGGTGCCAGATCCGGTGGAGGCTGAATACATCCACCGCATCTTCGAGGAGTTCATCGCCGGCAAGGGCCTATATCCGATAGCCCGGGAACTGAACGCCCTGGGTGTCAGGACGCACCGTGGCAACTGCTTTGAGAACCGGACGGTGGAGTACATCATTCGGAACCCGGTCTATATCGGGAAGCTGCGGTGGAACCCGGAGGGGCGCACCAGACGGGACTTCTTCAACGAGAACATCATCGTTGCGGATGGCGAGCATGAGCCCATCATCGACATGGACACCTGGGAGGAAGCCCAGCGCCGCATGGACGAGGTCAAGGCACAGTGGGGCTACAAGGCCCGCCCGTCCTCCGAGCTGAAGCATTGGCTCTCCGGCATTGTTCGGTGCAGCGCCTGCGGGGCCACACTCATATTCGCCAAACCCCATTACTTCAAGTGCAACAACTATGCCAAGGGCCGCTGCACCCATGCCCAGCATATCCGTGTCGATCTACTGGAGGACGCTGTAATCTCTCGCCTGGAGCAGGACGCCTCCTCTTCTGCCGACATCGCCTACGACATCACCTATACGAACTCCAGCGAGGGCCGGGAGCTCACCCATCTGGAGGCCGCCCTTCGGGTGCTGAAGTCAAAAAAAGAACGCCTACAAGAGGCGTATCTTGCAGGCGTCATAGAGCTTGAGGACTTTTCAAAGGCGAAGAAGGACATCGAGGCGAGTACCGCCAAAGCGGCCGAGAATCTGGAGCGGCTGAAGTCAAGATCCAACGAAGAAACGGAGCGGGCCGCCATCCGAAGCGCCATTTCGACCGCCCTGGAAACCCTCCGCTCACAGAGGGCCACCACAGAACAGAAGAACAACGCTGCCCGCTCCGTCATTGAGAACTGCGTGTTTGACAAGGACAGCTACACCCTTGCGATAACCTATCGCATTATTTTATAGCCTGTTTCGTAGCCTATTGGAGTACGGCGGGCCCGACGGAGAGCTTGGCGCGTCCCTGCGGTATCTCAGCCAGCGGTTCTCCATGCCCTATCCGGAGCTGAAGGGACTGCTGACGGACATTGGAACGGAGGAGCTGGGCCATCTGGAAATGATCGGCGCCATTGTCCATCAGCTGACGAGGAATCTCACCGAGGATCAGATCCGCTCTGCCGGGTTCGACGCCTATTTCGTAGACCACACGGCAGGTATCTACCCCACCGCTGCCTCCGGCTCCCCTTGGAACGCCGCCGGCATCGGGGTCAAGGGCGACCTGATCGCCGACCTGACGGAGGATCTGGCTGCCGAGCAGAAAGCCCGGGTCACCTATGACAACATCCTGCGCCTCTCCGACGACCCGGATGTGAATGACGTCATCAAGTTCCTGCGGGAGCGGGAGATCGTTCACTTCCAGCGCTTCGGCGAGGGACTGCGCCTTGCCAAGGACAAGATGGATGCGAAAAACCTGTACTTCGTGAATCCATCCTTTGACAGATGAGCTGCTGAATCCAAAACACCCGCCGCCCCTTTTTAAGGGCGGCGGGTGTTTTCAGGCGCTTGGAAGGCTGATTGCTCAGTCCCCGTTCTTCATCAGGTCCTCCACCAGGGGCATCAGCAGGGCCTGGTCCTCTTTCCGGTCGGCAAAAAGCTCCAGGGAATCCCCCTGCTCCTCGATGAGACGGCCGATAGCGATATACCGGGACATGGAGGATTTCAAATTAAAAATGTCTCCCTCCGGGCTCTTCAGGTACACCTCTCCGCCGCACTGATTGACAGCATCCAGGAACTCCTGCACATCCGCTTCAGAACGCAGTCGCATGGGAAACACATCCTTTCTTGTCAGACTACCAGCTCTCCGCTGGTGCTTCACAAAGATACCACGGCGGCCTCGGATTGTCTATGGCCGAACTGGATAATGTTTCAGGGGAGGCCCCCGGAAGTTGTTGATGAAATGCACAAAAATTTATTATATTTTTATACAACCAGTACAATCGCAGCTGGTCGGACTGCCCAAAGGGGCTTCTGTAGGGGGGATGTTGGGGTGCGTCCTATTGGTCGCGGGAATGGCAGCCATGCTGATTGCCGGGCAGATGCACCTCCCATTTCTCTTTTGGCCTTGCCAAAAAGAGAATGCGGGCGTACCTCCGAGGGAACGCCCCCCTGTGGGAGCTGGATCATCCCGGACGGCGGCCCACCTGGTTTCCCCGGCGGAATCCAGCACCCCGGCTGCGGAACGGCCGAAAAAGCGGAGGCTGCCGCCTCCGCCTTTCGTTTATGCTTCCGCCTCGCCCCGGCCCAGCAGGGCCAGAACGGCGTCCTTGTCGCCGGGGACCTCGTCCACCAGCACCCGGTACTGCTCCTCATTCAGCACCGGCACTCCCAGCTCCTGGGCCTTGCGGAGCTTGGAACCGGCGGCCTCTCCAGCCACCACAGCGCTTGTCTTTTTGGACACCGACCCGGACACCTTGGCCCCCAGGGCCTCCAGCTTCTCCCCGGCCTCCTTGCGGGAGGCGGACTCCAGTTCGCCCGTCAGGACGAAGGTCAAGCCCGCCAGCAGGTCCCCCGCCGGCTGGGCGGTGCTCTCCATGTTGACGCCCGCCTCTTTCAGGCGGCGGATCAGGTCTTTCGCCTGGTCGCCCTGGAAGTAGTCCACGATGCACCGGGCGGTGACGCCGCCCACGTCGTTGATCTCCGTCAGCTCCTCCTCCGTAGCGGCCATCAGCGCGTCCATGGAGCCGAAGTGGGCGGCGATGGTCTTGGCGGCCTTCTCCCCCACCTGCCGGATGCCCAGGCCGTACAGCAGGCGGCTCAGGTCATTGGCCTTGGAGTTCTCAATGGCCCGGATCAGGTTCTCTGCGGACTTGTCCCCCATCCGGTCCAGCTTGGCCACATCCGCGGCGTGGAGGCCGTACAGATCCGCGGCGTTGGCAATAAGCCCGGAGTCGATGAGCTGCTGGATGACCGCCGGGCCGCAGCCGTCGATGTCCATGGCGTCCCGGCTGGCGAAGTGAGTCAGGTTCCGCAGCAGCTGAGCCGGGCACTCGGCACCGGTGCACCGCAGGGCCGCGCCGTCCTCGTCCCGGACCACCGGGGCGCCGCACACCGGGCAGGCGTCCGGCAGCGTGTAGGGCACCGTGCCCTCCGGCCGTTTGTCAAAGTCCACGCTGAGGATCTCCGGGATGATCTCCCCCGCCTTCTGCACCAGGACGGTGTCGCCGATGCGGATGTCCTTCTCGGTGATGAAGTCCTGGTTGTGGAGGGTGGCGTTGGTGACGGTGGTACCCGCCAGCCGCACAGGAGAAAGCACCGCCTTGGGGGTCAGCACGCCGGTGCGCCCCACCTGCACCACGATATCCTGGACCACGGAGTACTTCTTCTCCGGCGGGTACTTGAAGGCCACCGCCCACTTGGGGAACTTGGCGGTGGAGCCCAGCCGGTCCCGGTCCGCCAGATGGTCGATCTTGATGACCGCCCCGTCGATGTCGAAGGGGTAGTCCAGCCGCTCGTCATTGATGCGGTCGATCTCCGCCTGGATCTGGGCCGGGTCGGAGAGGGTCTTGTGGGGGATGACCTTGAAGTGCTGGGAGGCCATGTAGTCCAGCGTCTCCGAGTGGTTCTGGAAGGTCCTGCCCTCCGCCAGCTGCAGATTGAACACCTGGATATCCAGCTTCCGCTCCGCACAGATCTTGGGGTCCAGCTGCCGCAGGGACCCGGCGGCAGCGTTCCGGGGGTTTGCCATGAGGGGCTTGCCCTCCAGCTCCCGGCGGGCGTTGAGCTCGGCGAACACCGCCCGGGACATGTAGACTTCGCCCCGGACGATGAGCCGGGGCAGCTTCTCCGGCAGCTGCATGGGGATGGCGCGGATGGTCTTCAGGTTCTCCGTCACGTCCTCCCCCACCCGGCCGTCGCCCCGGGTGGCGCCCCGGACGAACACGCCATCCCGGTACTCCAGCGCCACGGAGAGACCGTCCACCTTGGGCTCCACGGAGTAGGCGGCGCCGTCTCCCAGGGCCTCGCTCATACGCGCCAGGAACTCGGAGACCTCGTCGGCATTGAACACGTCCTGTAGACTCTCCAGGGGCACCGGGTGCTCATAGGTCTCAAAGCCCTCCAGGATCTTGTCGCCCACCCGCTGGGTGGGGGAGTCCGGGGTGATCTCCTCCGGGTGCTCCGCCTCCAGCTCCTCCAGCCGGCGGTTCAGCCGGTCATACTCATAGTCCGGAATCACCGGCGCGTCCAAGACGTAGTACAAATAGCTCTGCTGGTTCAGAAAGTCCCGCAGCTGCTTCATTTCCTCGCGGTAGTCCATAGGGCAGCTCCCTTCTCAGCTGTTGTTCAGAATGTAGTCCTTCAGATCCTCTTCATAGGTATCCGGGTCTGTGGAGAAATAGGTGTAGGTGTCCGGCACCGTTCCCACGATCACCGTCTCCGCCACGATGAAGGAGTTGGACACCTTAGTGGCGGTGCGGAATCCCGGCAGCAGGATGCTGACAGAGACGTCCACCGTCAAAATGATCTGGTGCTTCGTCTGGTTGATGCCGGCAGAGGTGAAGGCGTTGCGGAAATTGGCCTCTGACGAACCCACCGACTCCATCCGCACACTGATCCTGGGCCCCCGGCCCGCCAGCAGCGCAGATCCAGTCAGGCTGCCGATGGGGATGGACAAATCTCCGGTGGGTACCTGACTGATCCGGGTCAGGACGGTATCCAGGATCTCCGCCTGCAGGTGGTTGAAGGCCGCCATATTGCTCCGCACGGCGGTGATGTGGCCCTCCGTGTCCTTCTCAAAGGCTACCAGACCGTCATACTGCAGCTCGCCCTTCTCGATGGCCTCATACACCGCCTCACTGACGATGCGGGTGACGGTGTTGGACACCCGGGTCGTGGCCATGCTCTCCAGCAGAGGCCGCATCTGGGTGGCGGCAATAAAGGCCACAGTCAGCGCCAGGACCATGGTGAGAAAGAGCAGGGCCCGCAGCACCCGCCGACGGTCCATCCGCCGGCGGTAGAAGTAAAATCCGCGCCAGATCATGATGCCGCCCCCCTTCCCGCCATTGTATGCGGGGGCGGCCTGGCCTTATTTCAACGCGTTCACCAGGTCCTTGAAGACCTTGCCTCGCTCCATGAAGTTGGCGAACCGGTCAAAGGAGGTGCTGGCCGGGGACAGGAGCACCACGTCGCCGGGCTGCGCCGTCCTGCGGGCCAGCTCCACCGCGGCGGGGTAGCTGTCCACCTCCATAATGGGGAGGCCGGTGAAGTTGGAGGCCTTCTCCACGGCGGCCCGGATGACCCCGGCGGTGGCACCGCAGAGGATCAGGGCCTTCACGTGCTCGTTGATCTCCGGGCCGATGGCGTCGTAGGAGATGCCCTTGTCCTTGCCCCCGGCAATGAGGATGACCTTCTCCGGGAAGGACCGGAGCCCGGCGATGGTGCGGCTGGGGCTGGAGGCGATGGAGTCGTTGTACCACTTCACCCCATCCAGTTCCCGCACCAGCTCGATCCGGTGCTCCACGCCGCCAAAGGTCCGGGCAAAGTCCCGGATGGTCTCATCGGATACCATGCCGTCCACGGCGGCGATGGCGGCCATGTAGTTCTCGATGTTGTGGACGCCGGGCAGCTTGATGTCGGCGGTGTCCAGCACCACCCGCTCGCCCTCAGTATTCCGACAGACGATGGATGTGCCCCGGAGGAACACGCCGTCCGCCACCTCCCGCTTCCGGGAGAACCACCGGACCCGGCCCGGGGCCTTTTCCGCGCAGCGGACGGTGGCCTCGTTGTCGGCATTGAAGATGGCAATGTCCTGGTCCGTCTGGTGTGTAAAGATATTCTCCTTGGCAGTAATATACTCCTGGTAGCTCTTGTGGACGTCCAGGTGGTTTGGGGACAGATTGGTCACCACGGCGATGTGGGGGCTCCGCTCCATGGTCATCAGCTGGAAGGAGCTGAGCTCCAGCACCGCCAGGTCGCCGGGACGGATGTCCGGCGTGTCGCACAGCAGCGGGTGGCCGATGTTGCCCCCCAGGTGGACGGTGCGTCCGGTGGCCTCCAGCAGCTTTGCGATGATGGTGGTGGTCGTCGTCTTGCCGTCGGAGCCGGTGACGGCGATCTCGGTACAGGGGCAGACCTCAAAAAAGACCTCCATCTCGCTGGTGAGCCGGCTCCCGCGCTCCACCGCCGCCGCCAGCTCCGGCACGTCGGGCCGCAGGCCGGGGGTGCGGAAGATGACGTCCTCCGTCAGGTCTTTCAGATAGTCTTCCCCCAGCTGGAGGCGGCAGCCGTGCCGTTCCAGCTCGTCTCCCAGCTCTCCCAGGTCCTCCCGGTTTTTTTTATCACAGGCAGTGACTTGGATGCCGCGGTCCAGCAGCAGCCGGATCAGGGGCTGGTTGCTGACACCGATGCCGATGACGGCCACGGACTTGCCACGCAGGGAAGAAAGATATTCCTCAAATTTCATGGAAACGCTCCTAACGCCGCGCCAGGCGGCAGAGATTGACAGACAAGGGAATTATACCGCAGTTTTGGGAAAATTACAACCGGGGTGGTCCGGTTCCCGGTTGTTTTCTCCAATCTTGCGCGGGGCGATCCGGTCTGGTATACTGGCCTCACCATCAGGAAAGGAGCGCTGCCGAGATGAAAATGAGCCTTGGCGTCAATTTTGACCGGGACTGAGCCCGGCTGTCCCCCTCCGAAAATCATCAAAAAGGAGTGACAGCCATGAAGCTGGGAACCAACTGCGCTCTGCTGGTCATCGACATCCAGCAGGAGGACTTTCGGAACATGACCCCGGACAATCTGGCGGACCCTGCCTGGGACTGCATCCGCAGTGCCCGGAGGGTGCTGGACGTGTTCCGGGCCCGCCGCCTGCCGGTGATCCATGTCCAGGAGGCCCACCGGGCGGATCATGTGGACTTCGGCCGGGAGCTGGATGGCGCCGAGGGGCCCCACTGTCTGGAGGACAGCCCCGGCACGGACTTCGCCTGGCTCACCTATCCTCTGCCGGGGGAGTACCGGGTGGTCAAGCGGCGGTACAGCGCCTTCTTCGGCACGGATCTGGAGATCTTGCTGCGGGGCCTTCATGTGGACACGCTGGTGCTGGTAGGCGGCTTGACGGACGTTTGCATCCACTACACCGCCGCAGACGCCCACCAGTGGGACTACCACATCCGGGTGGTGGCGGACGCGGTGGCCGGCTCTGATCCGGAGGCCCACGCGGCCTCCCTGCGGGCCATCCGGTATCTCCAACGGGACGCCCTGGTGACCGCCGCCGATGTGGAGGCCGCAGAGTGACCGGGCGTTGACAATCCCGCCGGATTCCGGTAAAATAGACGGGCGAGTAAGACAGACAGTCGCGCGGCCAGGCCGAAAGGCCGGTCGTGAGGAAAGTCCGGGCTCCACAGGGCAAGGATAACGGGTAACGCCCGCCGAAGGC
>ENA-ORNG01000658-ORNG01000658.1-human-gut-metagenome-genome-assembly--contig:-NODE-658-length-29282-cov-4.325213_pt1 | contig 29282 bp, 30 predicted proteins | sample MGYA00242113_ERZ509018 | MGnify/ENA primary metagenome ERZ509018 (study PRJEB26280, sample SAMEA2338711) | human gut metagenome | biome: human gut; feature: human-associated habitat; material: faeces... | reverse complement strand
AACCAGCTCATCGAGGGCAACGAGCCCATGTTCGGTCCGGCCGGCACCTACGGCATCATCACCATCGTGAGCGGCCTGGCATGGGGTCTCGGCTACTTCGGCCAGCCGCATATTCTCGTACGTTTTATGAGCATCACCTCTGCCAAAGAAATTCCGCAGGCAACACGCATTGCCATGGTTTGGGTTATTTTCTCCCTGTTCTTTGCCGTTGCTTCCGGCCTTGTGGGCCGCGTTGTTTTAGGCGATGCACTTACCGGCGTTAACGCCGAAACCGTCTTTATGGTTCTTAATGAACAGTTCTTCAACTCCTTTATGGCCGCAATCATTATCTCTGCCATTTTAGGCGCAATTATGAGTACGTCTTCAGGTCAGCTTCTGGTTACGGCATCTGCAATTTCCACAGACTTTTATCAGGCACTGCTGCGCAAAAACGCCAGCCAGAAAGAACTGGTGCTTGTCAGCAGAATCGCCGTTATTCTTGTTTCGGCCTGCTCTCTGGCACTTGCCTATAACCCCAACAACTATATACTCGACCTTGTTGCATACGCCTGGGCAGGGTTCGGCGCTTCCTTCGGCCCGCTGATGCTGTTCAGCCTGTTCTGGAAACGCACCACGCTTAAAGGCGCGGTTGCCGGCGTATTTTTTGGCGGCAGCACCGTACTTTTATGGAAGGAATGTTTTGCATATACCGGGTTGTACGAAATTATCCCGGGCTTTGCGGTTTCCTGCCTGGCAATCTTTATTGTAAGCCTGCTTGATAAACAGCCTTCTGCTTCCATTATTAAAGATTTTGAAGCAACAGAACAGCATATTAACGATTTATAATTAAAAATTAATGAAGCCTGTACACAAAAATGTACAGGCTTTTTCTTTTGCTAATTTTATAAGCTCATTCCAAGTTCAAATGCTTTCTGCGGATATTCTGTTTTGGCTACAGCTTCGCGTGACGGGCAGCCCGGAGCAGGCACCCTGCCTCTGTCCTGCCAGTGCATATACCCTGCCAGCGTTTCATAATGTTTAACAATGCTGCGCATTGTTAAAGGCGTATCACTTCCGCATGCTGCCAACAGTACCGACCGTTTGCCGTTTATATCGTATGTTCGTGAATAAAATCTGTCGATAACCGTTTTAAGCTGCGCCGTCAGCGCAAAATAATATACCGGGCTTACCAAAGCTATAACATCGGCTTCCATAAATTTTTGAATGGCTTCCGTTTCTATATCATCTTTATGCACGCAAGGCCCGCTCATATTTAAGCCGTAGCCGCTTAAATACAAAGTAATCAATCCTGAACAGCTTATTTTTAAAAATTCTCTGCGGTTCATAAGTCCCCCTCCTGTTATGAATATCTTTACTATCATTATATTAAAGCCGTTTTTGTGCGTCTAATGCTTATTTTTTCTGTTCATCCATGCCTTTAGGTAATAAAAAATCCTGCGGCTGCCAAACATCTAACCACAGGATTTTATCATGCCTCATCCGTATATAGTTCATAAAATTTAAGCATTGGCATTTTTGCAGTTGCTGTTTTACAATTTTAAACAGAGGTTTTAGTTAAAATATTTTTTGTATTAAAAACATATAGGCCACTGTTCCGCCAACAATGCTTATAAGCATGCTGCGGCGCCAAAAATGCAGCGCTAAAGTAATTGCCGCGCAAATAAATTCCGGCAGGCCGTGCCAGGCATTAAACGGAGCATCTTTTAAGCTGTAAACCACAAGCATGCCTGTAACTGCAAACGGCAAAACTTTGCCTAAATAATTAACAAAATCGGGTATAGGCCGCCCGCCGCCAAAAATAATAAAGGGCAAAAAGCGGGTCAGTACGGTTGCCAAAATAATAGCGGCAATCATTATTATGCTCTGCCCAACAGTCATTGTCATCACTGTGCCCTCCTTTTAATAACGGCAAAAACAAGCAGCATCATAAGCATGGCAGGTATCATAAAATTTTCCGTGCCAAAAATAAACAGGCACAACACCGAAGCGGCAAGGCCTGTTAACGCAGCACCGTGCGCGTCTGCATTAAGCCACTGTTCGGCAAAAATAACCAAAAACAACGCCGGCAGCACAAACTCGATACCTTCGGACGGAAAATTAATGGCACTGCCTACAACGGCAACCAAGGTTGCTCCCGCAACCCAGTAAAAATGGTTCAGCATCGTTACAAAAAGCATAAACCATGAACGGTCAACGCCGTCAGGCACTTTGGTCATGCTGTTTATGGCAAAGCTTTCATCACACATGCCAAAAATAAGATACAGCTTTTTCCACCCCGGCACATTATATGGCTTGAGCATGGAAACAGCATAAAACAAATGTCTTGCGTTAAGCATAAACGCTGCCAAAAAAGCACTTACCGGTTCAAAACTGCCAAGCAGCATAGTTACCGAAACGAACTCTACGGAGCCTGCAAAAATAAGCAGGCTCATAAAAAACGGATATAACGGTGAAAATCCCTTGCTCACCATTAAAAAGCCGTACGACGCCCCTAAAAAAATAAAACTTGCACCAATCGGCACAGTATATGGAAAAGCTGTTTTAAATGCTTTTATTTTAACGCTGTCCAAAGTAACACTCCCATAAAATTGCATATTTCAGCAAAAACTGCCGCTTAACCGGCGTTAAAAATGTTATAATATTTTTAAGAAAAGGTTTATTTATAATAAAGCCGTTATGTTATTATTCTAATCAACCAGCAGTTTTGTGTCAAGTATAAACAACAATAGTTCATTTTATCTTACGGTTGTAAACAATAATAAATTTACAAATACTGTAAAATTAATAAGGAGGTTTTTACCATGACTACCACAAAACCTGTTCCCGGCACCGGCGGCGACCATTACATTCCTTACTCCGAACGCAGCGGCGCTGAATCAATTGTTTATTTTACCAGAGATTTATCTGCCGAAGGCCTGCTGAGAATTTTTAAACGCATCAGCGCAAATCTTACCGGCAAAACAGCAATTAAGCTGCATACCGGCGAACCGCACGGCCCTAACATTATTCCGCGCCCATGGGTTAAAAACTTAATTGAAAAGGCTTTGCCTGAAGCCGCAATAGTTGAAACCAATGCCTATTATGCAGGCGGGCGTGATACCACCGACAAACACCGCGGAACCATTGCCCTTAACGGCTGGAATTTTTGCCCGGTTGATATTATGGACGAAAACGGCACTGCAGTTTTGCCTGTTAAAAACGGCAAATGGTTTACCGAAATGCATGTTGGCAAAAACTTGCTGAATTACGATTCTCTGTTTGTTTTAACCCATTTTAAAGGGCATGTTCAGGGCGGTTTTGGCGGCAGCGATAAAAATATTGGCATTGGCTGCGCCGACGGACGTATCGGCAAAGCCATGATTCATACCACACCTGGTTCCACCGACCAGTGGGACATTGCCAAAGAAGAATTTATGGAAAGAATGACGGAATCTTCCAAAGCAGTAGTTGACCATTTCGGCAAAAATATTGCTTTTGTTAACGTAATGCGCAATATGTCTGTTTCGTGCGACTGTGAAGGAACAGCTGCTGAACCCGTTGTAACGCCTAATGTCGGCATACTCGCCTCGCTTGATATTTTAGCCATTGACCAGGCAAGCGTGGACCTTATTTACGCCATGAAAGAAAGTGACCGCAAAGCGCTGGTAACGCATATGGAAACGCGCCACGGCCTGCGCCAGCTTACTTATATGAAAGAACTTGGCATGGGCAACGATAAGTATAAACTGATTGACATCGACAACGGCGACAAAGAAATTACACTTGAAGAAGCTGTAAAAGATGTTGTGCCTTTTAAAGCCGAATAATTAAAGAGATTGACTCTAAATCAAACGTACAAACCCCTTCAAAAATTTTTGAAGGGGTTTTGCTTGCTTAAAGCGCGGTTTAACTTGTTATAATTTAGTAAATAAAGATTTATTAAATTAAGCAGCAGTTGAAAGGATGAAGAAAATGGAAAAATATCAGTTTGGTTTTGGCTGCATGCGCCTTCCGCTTTTAAATGCAGATGACGTTACTTCTTTTGATTTTGCAAAAACAGAACAGCTTTTCGACGCATATTTAAATTTTGGTTTTACCTATTTCGATACCGCCTATACCTATCACGGTTACCAGTGCGAAAAAGCCGTCCGCAAAGCGCTGGTTGAGCGGCATCCGCGCAGTGCCTTTGAACTTGCCACAAAAATGCCGCTGCGTGACTTTAAAGATACGGCAGATTTGGAAACAATTTTTAACGAACAACGTACAAACTGCGGCGTTGATTACTTTGATTACTACCTTTTGCATAACATGGGTACTAATGTATATGAAAAATGCCGCAAATACGGAGCGTTTGATTTTATTGCCGCCAAAAAAGCGGAAGGAAAAATAAAACACACCGGTATGTCCTTCCATGATACGCCGGAACTTTTTGACGAAATCCTCTCGCAATATGCCGACAAGCTTGATTTTGTACAGCTGCAGATTAACTATCTTGACTGGGAACAGCCCAATGTACAGTCGCGCCGCTGCCTGGAAATTGCCAACAAATACCATAAACCTGTTTTTGTTATGGAACCCTGCAAAGGCGGCACATTAACCAACCTGCCGGAAGAAGCGCTGCAAATTTTAAAAGATTATGACCCGCAGGCAACACCTGCTTCACTTGCCTTCCGTTTTGCCGCCAGCCAGCCCAGAGTGGTACGCGTACTTTCCGGCATGAACAGCATGGAGCAGGTTAAAGAAAACACAGCACTTTTTAAAAATTTTAAACCCATTACGGAAGAAGAACTAAAGGTTATTGCCCAAATACGTGAAGTTATTGAACGCAATACACCTATTCCCTGCACCGGCTGTGCTTACTGCACGCACGGCTGCCCAAAAAACATTGCCATTCCGCAGTATTTTGCGCTTTATAACAGCATTGCCACGCTTACCGGCAGTTTTTCAAGCCACGGCGGCTACTACAACAACATCAGTTTAAAATACGGCAAAGCAAGCGACTGCATAGGCTGCAAACAGTGTGAACGAGCCTGCCCCCAGCACCTGCCAATTACACAATACCTCAAGGACGTTGCCGCCAAATTTGAAAACAGCAACGCTTACCCGCAAAGAAAATAAACGGTAAATAAACTTAAGGCACAGCTATAATGAACGGCTGTGCCTTTTGCGTATCTGTATAAAAATAATAACTAAATAAAAAAGCACATTCCAACACGAAATTGAAATGTGCATTATTCTCTGGCGGAGAGGGTGGGATTCGAACCCACGGTACGTTGCCGTACAATTGATTTCGAGTCAATCACCTTCGACCACTCGGACACCTCTCCATATTTAATTAACCCGGCTGTAAATTTTATTTAAAGCCAGCTATATTATTATACTATTAATTTTACTTTTTGCCAAGTGGCATAATTATTTTTGTTTCTGCTGCTTGTTTTCCTCACGGCGCTTTTTAAAAAAATCCTTTAATACAGCGGCACATTCTTCTTCGCAAACACCGCTTGTAACTTCTACAGCATGGTTAAGGTTAGTATTGCTTACAATGTTAAAAATAGATTCCGCAGCGCCTGCTTTAAAATCCGGGCAGCCGTATACAAGCCTTTTCAGGCGGCTGTTTACAATAGCCCCAGCGCACATAGGGCACGGCTCCAGCGTTACATAAAGCGTTGCGTCATTTAAACGCCAGCGTTCCAAAACAGCGCAGGCTTCAATAATGGTAATCATTTCGGCATGGGCTGTTGCATCATGCCAGGTTTCGCGCATATTATGCGCTGCTGATATAACTTCACCGTTTGCAACAAGCACCGCGCCAATAGGTATTTCTCCGCGTTCTGCGGCTTTTTTTGCTTCTTCTATGGCAAGCTGCATATAGTATTCGTCAGTTTTGGCCTGCATTTTCAAGTTCCTCCTGTGCCTGCATTAATTCTTCCCAGCGCTGCATTAACCGGTCAATTTCTGCCTGCATGGCTTCGTGTTCGGCTGCAATGTGTTTGCTGTGTTCCAAATCCACGTGGTTAGCAGGGTCTGCCATTTGTTTTTCAAGCACGCCCAGCATTGCTTCCTGCTCGCGTATGCTGAGTTCCACCTTTTGCAGCTGTTTGGCAAGTTCTTCGGGACTGTAACGGCGCTGCGCCTTTGCCTTCTTTCCCTGTGCCGGTGCAGGTTTCTGTTCTTCTTTTCCTGTTTGTACAGCAGCTTTTTTTACCGGTTCTGCCGGAACAGGTTCCGCAGCTTTACGCTTTTCCTTTTCTGCAAGGTAATATTCATAATCGCCTTTGTAATCCTGCAGGGTATGGTTTTCAATTTCCCAGATGCGCCCTGCAATTTCGCCGATAAAGTAACGGTCATGGCTTACAACCAGAAGCGTGCCGTCAAAGGCCTCCAGCGCAGCTTCCAGAGTTTCGCGCGCCAGAATATCCAGATGGTTGGTAGGTTCGTCCAAAATTAAAAAATTAGCTCCGTCAAGCACCAGTTTTAACAGCACCAGCCTTGCTTTTTGCCCGCCGGACAGCGTTCCGATTTCTTTAAAAACATCATCGCCATGAAACAGCATACCGCCCAGCAAAGAGCGTGCATATCCGTCATCCATGCCATATTCCGTTAAGAAATTATCAAGCACGGTTTGTTTTTCATCAAGCCTTTCATAACTTTGAGAAAAATAACCCACTTTAACACGGTTGCCTGTTTGCGCTTTGCCTTTTAGCGGCGCAATTTCGCCAAGCACGGTTTTTAAAAGCGTTGATTTACCGCTGCCGTTAGGGCCGATTAAAGCTGCTTTTTCGCCGCGGCGCAGCACAAGGCTGATATCTTTCACAAGCACATTATCCCTGTAGCCCACTGTTAAATCATCCAAAATCAGCACGCGCTCGGCCGATTCCGGCGCAGGCGGCAGTTTAAGTTCAAATTCTTCGTTATGCACCGGCGCTTCCATGCGTTCCAGCCTGTCAAGCTGCGACTGGCGCCCGCGTGCCATTTTGCTTTTTATGCCCGCCTTAAAACGGCGGATGTAAGCTTCCGTTCTGGCAATATAATCCTGCTGGGCAGCATAGGCAGCTTCAAGCGTCGCCGTCTGTATTTCTTTCTGCGCCATGTATTTGGTGTAATTGCCTTTAAATGACTGCAAATGCCCGCCTTCCATTTCCAAAATGCGGGTAGCGACATTATCCAAAAACTTTCTGTCATGGCTGACGATTAAAAGGCCGCCCTTAAAATCCTGCAAATATTTTTCCAGCCATTCCGTCATTCGTATATCCAGATGGTTAGTAGGTTCGTCCAGAATCAGAAAATCCGGGCTTTTTACCAGCGCCGCAGCCAAAAGAATACGTGTTTTCTGCCCGCCGGAAAAATTCTGCGCCGGTTTATCCCATACTTCTTCCGTAAAGCCAAGGCCGTTTAAAACTATTTTAATGCGTGTTTCGTAATTATAGCCGTCTATATATTCATAACGGCGCGTTACAGACGCATATTCATCAAGAACTTTATCAAGTTCTTCGCCCGGTTTTAAATCTGCGGCCTGTGCTTCCAGCTTTTGCAGGCGGCTGCGCATTTCAGGAATTTCAGGGCAGGAATTCATCATAAACTGCCACAGGCTGCCGCTGCCGATATTGCCAAAGCCCTGCTCCACGTAACCAACGCGCGTGCCTGCTTCAAAGCGCACGCTGCCGCTGTCGCTGTATCCATTTTGCAGCAGGCAATGCAAAAGTGTAGATTTGCCGCTGCCGTTAACACCGACAAGCCCTATTTTTTCACCTTTATCTATCATAAAGCTGACGTTTTTAAAAATTGTTTTTACGCCGAAGCTTTTTGCCAAATTATCAACAACAAGCTGCATAATACGTCCTCTGTTTCCTTGTGTTCTCGAATTGCTATTATATCAAAAATTTACCTGCCTGCAAAGCAAAAAATAACACAAGCATCGCAAGATGCCTGTGTTATGCAGGTAATTTTATTTAGCCGTTATAGCCGTACGGATGGCTTTGATGCCATTTCCACGCCGATTTTATAATTTTTTCAACCGTGCTGTGCTGCGGCTGCCAGCCAAGCTCTGCTTTTATTTTGGCAGAACTTGCCACTAAAACGGCAGGGTCGCCGCTGCGGCGCGCTTCTTCGGTTACGGTAAAATCAACGCCGGTTACTTTTTTGGCAGTTTCAATAATTTCACGCACGCTGAAGCCTTCTTCGCTGCCAAGATTGTAAATTCTGCTTTCACCGCCGTTTACCAGGTGCTTAAGCGCCAATACATGGGCAGTTGCCAAATCTTCCACATGAATGTAATCGCGCAGGCAGGTTCCGTCCGGAGTCGGGTAGTCCGTGCCGAAAATTGCCACTTTATCGCGCACACCCTGGGCTGTTTTTAAAATCAACGGAATTAAATGCGTTTCCGGATGATGGTCTTCGCCGATATCCGCCGTAAGCGATGCACCGGCAGCATTAAAATAACGCAGTGCAACGTAGCGCATATCATACGCCATGGCATAATCTTTCAGCATGCCTTCAATAACAAGTTTTGTGCGCCCGTAAACATTGGTAGGCTGAGTCGGAAAATCTTCGCAAATCGGCGTCTTTTCCGGTTCACCGTACACCGCCGCCGTTGAAGAAAATACAATATAATCTACACCGGTTTCTTTCATGGCCTGCAATAAATGCAGCGAGCCTTCCACGTTGTTTACATAATATTTCGCCGGGTCGCTCATGCTTTCGCCAACAAGGCTGCTTGCCGCAAAATGAATAACGGCGTCAATTTCAAACTGCGCCATAATATGCTTTAAAAACTGCACATCACGGATATCGCCTTCCACAAGCTGTACGTCATCGCTTACGGCTTCTGGATGCCCGGTAGAAAAATTATCATATACAATGGGAGTAAAACCCTGTTCCTTTTTCAGTACATTAACAACATGCGAGCCGATATAACCGGCGCCGCCTGTAACCAAAACATTCATGCCGTTACTCCTTGTTTACATCAACAATATGTTTTAAATATTCCAGCAGCTTGCCGCGCATTTCCGGGCGTTTAAGAGCATATTCAACAGTTGCTTCAATAAAGCCCTGTTTATCGCCCACATCATAACGGCGGCCCTCAAAATTATAAGCATACATCGGCTGCTGTTTTGCCAAAACGCGCAGTGCGTCCGTCAGCTGAATTTCGTTGCCGCGTCCGGGAGGCGTATTTTCCAGAATGTCAAAAATTTCCGGAGTAATAATGTAACGCCCCAAAACCGCCAGGCGGGAAGGCGCTTCTTCCTGCGCAGGTTTTTCCACCATATCTTTTACGGTATAAGTGCGTGCTTCTTCCGTCGGCGCACCGTCAATGATACCGTAGCTCGATACTTTTTCCGGCGCAACTTCCTGTACGCCCAAAACGCTGAAGCCGCGGCAGTCATATACATCTATAAGCTGTTTTAAAGCAGGTTTTTCGCTGTCAACAACATCGTCGCCCAAAAGCACCGCAAACGGCTCGTCGCCGATAAAACGGCGTGCGCATAAAATAGCGTGGCCAAGTCCGCGCGGCTCTTTCTGGCGGATATAATGCAGATTAATTTCCGAAATACGGCGCACCATTTCCAGCTGTTCAAACTTGCCGGAAGCCTCAAGGCTCATTTCCAGTTCCATATTGCGGTCAAAATGGTCTTCAATAGCGCGTTTGCTTTTGCCGCTGATGATAATAATATCTTCAATACCGGAAGCCAGTGCTTCTTCGATAATATACTGAATAGTCGGCTTATCAACTATCGGCAGCATTTCTTTCGGCGTGGCTTTTGTTGCCGGCAAAAAGCGTGTGCCAAGCCCGGCTGCCGGTATTACTGCCCTGCGTACAGGTTTAATTGTTGTCATTTTATTCGCTCCTTATGCTTCTTCGCCGCCGATAACGGCCAGAATTTCTTCAGTTTTTTCTTTCAAAAGCGCTTTGTCGCCGCGTGTTTCCACATTTAAGCGCATTACCGGTTCCGTGTTGGATACCCTTACGTTAAAGCGCCAGCTGTCATATTCAATGCTGAGCCCGTCCAGTTTGTCAATTTTGCCGTCGCCATATTTTTCTTCAATGGCGGCCAGTACGGCTTTGCTGTTTTCAACCTTGCGGTTAATTTCACCGCTGCACGGGAATTTTTCCATGCGCTCGCCAACAAGCTCCGAAAGTTTTTTACCTTCGCAGCACATCAGTTCCGTTACCAGAAGCCACGGCAGCATGCCGCTGTCGCAGTACGAAAAATCACGGAAATAATGATGGGCGCTCATTTCGCCGCCGTACACAACCTCATTTAAGCGCATGCACTCTTTCATAAAAGCATGCCCGCTCTTGCAGCGCACAGGCACGCCGCCTTTTTCGGCAATAATTTCTTCCGTGCTCCATGTCAGCCGCGGGTCATACATAATTTTGCTGCCCGGCAACTTCTTTAAAAAGGCCGCCGCCAAAAGGCCCACAATGTAATAGCCTTCTATAAATTCGCCCTTTTCGTCAAAAAAGAAGCAGCGGTCAAAGTCGCCGTCCCAGGCGATGCCAAGGTCTGCTTTTTCTGCAACTACCTTATCGGCAGTAACGGCACGGTTATGCTCCAAAAGCGGGTTTGGCACACCGTTGGGAAAACTTCCGTCCGGCGTTTCATTAATTTTAATAAATTCAAACGGCAAATGTTCCGCCAGTTTTGCAAGCACAGGCCCTGCACCGCCGTTGCCGGGATTGGCAACAATCTTTAACGGCTTAAGATTTTTTACATCAATATAGCTTAAAAGATGCTCAATATAATCGGGCATAATGTCTTTTTTTATCAGTTTGCCGTGTTCTTTGCCTGCAACAACAACATGAGGGAATTCCCCTTCTTCTGTCGCCATTCTTCCGATATCCATCAGGCCGGTATCGGAAGAAACAGGCCTTGCGCCGCTGCGCACCAGTTTCATGCCGTTGTAGTCGGCCGGGTTATGGCTGGCAGTTACCATAATGCCGCCATCGGTATTTAAATGCGCCGTAGCGTAATAAACCATCTCCGTACCGCACTCGCCGATATCATAAACGTTGCAGCCGCCGTCACGCAGGCCATCTGCAACGGCATTGGCAAGCTCCGGTCCCGTCAGGCGGATGTCATGCCCAACAACGGCGGTTTCCGCAGCAAACATAGCTGCAAAAACACGGCCAACCCTGTAAGCCAGTTCGGCATTTACCTCACCCGGAACAATACCGCGTATATCATATGCTTTAAAAGCTTTTTTACTAAGTTCCATTTTATCTCTCCCCGTCAGCATATTTTCACGATTTATATATTTTCTATTTTTAAAACAAAAATCCTGCCTGTTGCAGCAGGATTTTATTAAATTGCATAACCGTATTTGCTTAAAACATTTTCCGCAGCCGGGCCTAAAAACCAGCGTATTAACGAAAAGAACGCCTGGCAGTTGCCGTTATCGTCCGGCAGCAGGAAACTTTCTGCAAGCACATTTAAAAATTCTTCCATATCTTCGCCTGCAGCAAGGGCATTTTCTATTTCGTCCTCCAGCATCATTACGGCTTCGCGACGCATACGCATTAAACGCGGTGCGTTAAGGTTCAGCTCGCGGATGGTATTGCGTGCCTTGCGCACCAGCTCCGGCGGGCAGGTATCTTCATCAACAATCATGCGCCCGGTATGCGCGGCATAACGGTAAATACGCACGTCCGCCGGTATTTCCAGCGGGTTTAAAATGCGCTCGTTAATAGGCTTGCCGCCTTTTGGCACATCGCAGCTGCGGTCTATTTTGCGCTTTGAAAAACGTTCCTCCGCATCTTCCACATTCGGCTGGCTGCCGCCATGGCAAACCCCCAGCAAATTCTGCCAGTCAAGGTGGTAATTATGCACGGCAAAATCCGTTTCGCTTTTGGGATAAAAATGCTCCACGCGGAAATCGTCAACTTCGCCTTCCTCATCGGCAAAAGTAATATTAATTTCGCAGTAGGCGCAAAGCCCGTGCTGGTCTTTTAAAAGCTGTTTTTTTACTTCGCGGTAGCCGCGGCGGTTTACACGGCGGAAGCGTTCCCATGTTTCATACGGGTTTTCTTCGGCAAACTTCCGCAGACCTTCCGGTGCCTGCGGCGATTTAAATATTCTTTTCATGCTGCTTTCTCCTGAAGGAACGCATTCTTATATCCATATCCGCACGCAAAAGCGCCGGTTCGCGCCCTGCCGCCCATTTATCAAGGCTCTTGCGCAGTTCAAGCGCTTCGGGGCAGTCCCATTTGTCTTCCGATACCAAATCAAGATACCGTTTTAATTCTTTTACAACCGGCACGCACTGCGGCCTTGCATCTACATTCTGAATATCCTTCAGCAGCTGGTAGCTTGCCGCGCCAAGCGAAAAATCAGGCTGGTAAATATCTATCAAATCGTTGTTCCAGCGCAGCGCACGGATTGACTGAGGCGGTACCGTTGTAAGCACCTGCGGGCTGTGCGTTGTAACAATGAACTGCACCAGCGGAAACGCCTTGCGCAAATCATATAAAACAGTCTGCTGCCAGGAAGGATGCAGATGCATATCCACTTCGTCAATAAGCACGATGCCCGGAGTTTTTAAAACAGCATTAATACCTAAATCAGGGTTCAGCCGCACCATGCGGTAGCTTAAATCGGCAACCATGCTGATAACGCTTCTTGCACCGTCGCTAAGTGCTTCTATCGGCAGAATGCCGCGCGTTTTATGCTTAAGCACCAGATTCTGCCTTACAAAGCTGTAGTCAATATCGGTCCAGCCCATGCTGCCTATACAGGTTACGATAGCCTGCTCTACGGCTTTAAAAACTTCGCGGTAAGGGTTTTTCTCCGTTAAATGTTTTTCGGCAATAATTCTTTCTATCTCTACCGCGCTCATAATGGCGTATTTTACCCAATGGCCAAAATTAGCGTAAGATGATGTCGATTCCAGGCAATCCATATAGCCGCTGCTGCGCTCCAAATCAATATTTTTAATAGTGTTGCGCAGCTTGCTGTCCTTCCAGATACGCCCCGTTCCATAATAAGCAATTACCGGCAGCACTACTTCATTGTCGTCTTTCGCGCGCAGGGCTTCCACCATACGTTTTCCGTAACTGCTCATCATTTTTGCATGCTGCATAGTAGTGCGCCCCTTAGCGTTGTTCAGCTCACGCTGCCATTTTATATGCTTGCCTTCAACATCGCCTTCCGCACCAATAACAACTGGATACTGGCTTTTCATACGCAAAATTTCCAGCTGGCTTTTGCTTGCCGTTTCCACAGTCTGGCGCACGTCCGTTTCGTGAATATTACGCGCCTTACCGTCCGAAAAGCAGGATAAATACGGCCCCATGGCTATGGCAACCGCATCAAGAATAGCGGTTTTGCCCTGTCCGTTTTCGGCTACAATAACCGTAAGCTCTTTGTCAAAATCAATTTCAAATTTATCGTAACAGCGGAAATTTTCAAGATAAAGTTTGGTAATATACACTACTTTCACCCCGCAGCCTTTTATTATTTACTTTTATTGTACCACATCCGCATAAAAAATTCCTTTTGGCAAAACAAATAAAAAATCCGCAGCTGCAAAGATTACAACTGCGGAAAACTTTAAGTTTTAATTTTTACCCTGTTTAACGGCCACACTGTACAAAATGCCAAGCACCAGCCCGACAATTGAAGGAACAAACCAGCCAAAACCGGCGCTGTAAAACGGTATTACATCCTTAAAAAGCGCTTCTGCCGTTTTCATAGGCACACCTGCTGCATTCAGTCCGTCAATAATGGCAAAAACTATCGTAAACGCCAGCGTTGAACGGTACACGCAGGCACGCTTAAGCGGCATGAAGGCCATCATTACCAGCACAATAACAATAGGATAAAGCAGGCATAACACAGGCACCGACAAGGAAATTATTTTGGTTAAGCCAACATTGGATACCGCAAAGCTGAAGATGCAGATAATGGCAGCTATGCGCTGATACTGCATTTTGTATTTCAGCACCTGTTCCAAATAGGAACCTGCCGATACCGTAAGGCCAATGCTTGTTGTAAGGCAGGCAAAAAAAATCATCAGGCACAAAACCACATTGCCGGCAGTACCCATATAATAATTGGCAATGCTCGAAAGCGCTATTGCGCCGTTATCGGATACGCCAAACACAGACACGCTTGTTGCGCCGGTATAAGTAAGCGAAACATAAATTGCCGCCAAAAGCACAGCCGCAATAATGCCGGCCATAATGCAGGTACGGGTCAGCACGCTGCCTTCAGAAATGCCGCGCACTTTAATGGAATCAATAACAACCGTGCCGAACAGCATCGTTGCCAAAAGGTCCATTGTATAATAGCCTTCCTGGAAGCCCTTCAAGTACGGCATGGAAGCATAATACCCGCCGGCCTGCTGAGGTTCGCCCATAGGATTCATAAATACCTGCACAACCAGAATGGCAATACTGATTAAAAGCAGCGGCGTTAAAATTTTGCCTACCCAGTCTACAATTTTGGAAGGATTAACGGAAAGAAAATACGTTACCACAAAAAAGAACAGAGAATACAATGCCAGTCCCAAATCATAATTTTCTGCGGAAATAAACGGAAGAATGCCTACGTCAAAAGAAACCGCACCCGTGCGCGGAATTGCAAAAAACGGCCCGATTGTAAGCACCGTTACAACAATAAGCGCCTTGGCAAATTTGGGATGTACCGGCAAAGCCAGTGCTTCCGGGTTGGAAGCGCGCAAAAGGCCGATGGCAATAATGCCCAAAAGCGGAATGCCTACGCCGGTTGTACAAAAACCGGCCGCTGCCGGCAAAAAGTTAACGCCTGCCGACTGGCCAAGCGCCGGCGGAAAAATTAAATTGCCGGCACCAAAAAACGAAGCAAAAAGCATCAGGCCGATTGGCAATATTTCCATAAAAGTAAGTTTTTGTTTCATAAGGTCTCCAATTTTTCAAAAATTAAGGCTGCGTTTAAAAGCAGCCTTAATTTATTTTATTGTTAAAGCATCAATCAATAAGTAAACGGTAATATTTCTTTTTGCCTTTGCGTACCAACAGGCTCTTATCGGCGTCAAACATTTCCGGGCTTAGCTGCATTTCCGCATCGCTTACAGCAGTATCGCCAATATACAGGCCGCCCTGCTGCACCATCTGGCGCGCTTCGCGTTTGCTGGAAAATACCTTTGCTGCCGTAAGCACGTCTATCAGTTTGGCATTTGCCTGTTCTGCCGTCAGGTTAACGGTAGGCACATCAGTCATGGCACCTCCGCCGCCGAACAACGCTTCCGCAGCCTGTTTGGCTTTTTCGGCTTCTTCTTCGCCATGAACAAGTTTTGTAACTTCATAAGCAAGAACTTTTTTAGCCTCGTTAATTGCGGAATCTTTCAGGCTGCCAAGGCGGCGCACTTCGTCCATTGGCAAAAATGTTAAAAGTGCGAGGCAGTTTTCCACGTCGCTGTCGTCAACATTACGCCAGTACTGGTAAAAATCATACGGAGATGTTTTTTCCGGGTCAAGCCATAAAGCGCCTTTTTCCGTTTTGCCCATTTTTCTGCCGTCGCTTGTAGTTAAAAGCTTGCAGGTCATGCAGAAAGCAGGTTTCTGTTCCTTGCGGCGGATAAGTTCCACACCGGCCAGCATGTTGGACCACTGGTCATCTCCGCCCATTTCCATTATGCAGCTGTATTTTTTGTTCAGCGTCCAGAAATCATAAGCCTGCATAATCATATAGTTAAATTCAAAGAAGGACAACCCGCGCTCCAGGCGTTTTTTAAAACATTCTGCCGTCAGCATTCTGTTAACGGAAAAATGTACGCCAACTTCACGCAGAAGTTTAATGTAATTAAGGTCAAGCAGCCAGTCGGCATTATTAACCATTATTGCCTTGTCATCCGAAAAATCAATAAAGCGTGACATTTGCTTTTTAAAGCAGGCAATGTTATGGGCAATAAATTCCGGCGTAAGCATTTTGCGCATTTCATCCTTACCGCTCGGGTCGCCAACCATGCCTGTGCCGCCGCCCAAAAGCACAATCGGGCGGTGCCCTGCCTTCTGCATATGGCTCATTGCCATTAAAGCAATAAAGTGGCCAACATGCAGGCTGTCAGCTGTCGGGTCAAAGCCAATATAAAACGTGATTTTCTCCTTTTCAAGAAGTTCACGGATTTCTTCTTCATGCGAAACCTGTTTTAAAAAGCCGCGTTCAGCAAGAACGTCATAAACAGACATCAATCTACCTCCAGTCTAAATATATAAAAAATCGCATTAAGCCATAATATGTATTATACAACTTAATGCGTTTATTGGCAAATTTTATAAAGAAGAAGTGCAGTGCGGGCAGCGGGTAGCGTCATCAGCCACGGGCTGGCGGCAGTAAGGGCACAGGCGCGGAGCCGGTGCCGGTGCGGCTTTTGGCCTGAAACGGTTAATTTGTTTTACAACAATAAAAACTGCCAAAGCAATTATTAAAAAGTTAATTACGGTATTAATAAATACACCGTACGAAAGAACGGCAGCACCTGCATCCGCAGCAGCCTTAAGCGAAGGATAATCCTTACCGTCCAGCGCTATGAATAAATTGGAAAAATCTATCCTGCCTATAAACATGCCGAGCGGCGGCATAATTATATTATTTACCAGCGACGTGGTAATCTGCCCAAACGCTCCGCCTATTACAACACCTATTGCCATATCCATAACATTCCCGCGCATGGCAAAATCTTTAAACTCGTTTAAAAAACTCATTACATCAACTCCAGTTTTAAATTTTAGATGTAACATTTTATCTTATTTCAGATAAATTTGTCAAATTCCATGCTCTTGACTACGTTAAAACAATAAACTATAATTAATTAGTAAAGCAAAAGGAGGAAGAGCAATGAGAGATGATCTGGTAGTACCGGGCGAACATGAAGAAGATTTTGTTTTGGCAAGGGATGCCAAAGTTGTTACCGTTCCCTTTTCGCCTTTGGAATTACGTATGTCTAAAGAAAAACCGTACCTTATGGAAGGGCTTGCCAAATTAAGGGAAAAGCTCGGCGAAGATGATTTTAAACGTCTTATCAGTAAGGTACACAATATAAACCTCAGCGGCGACAGAATTATGATTGTTGCCGAAAGCGAACTGCACCGCACGAACATTGAACGCGAATGCCTGCCGCATATTGCCGAAGCATTCAACGTAAAATTCATCCGCGTTGTAGTTGAAGGTTAAAAATTTTTTAAAAAAGTATTGACATTTTCTCACTTATTATCTATAATACATTTTGTTGCAGTAATTAGCACACTGTCGGGGCGTGGCGCAGTTTGGTAGCGCGCTTGTTTCGGGTACAAGAGGCCGTGAGTTCGAATCTCGCCGCCCCGACCAACTTCACAACTTTAGCCGCAGAGCTTATCTGCGGCTTTTTTGTTTTTTCGGGGCTTGGCCTTATCCGGCTTCAAAACTTACTAAGTATTGAGGAAAATGTCCAAGAAAAATGTCCAAGAATTATTATTTCTTAATAGCTTTTTACTTATTTCCGCATATTTTGCAGAAAATTTCCCATGATTTGAGCGGCTTCTGTGTTTACCGGTCTTAGTAAATGTGCATAAATGTCCAATGTAGTTTTTGAATCAGCATGTCCAAGTACGCTCTGAACCACATTAACCGGCAGCTTTTGGTCAAGCATAACCGAAGTCGCTAAATGCCTTAATTTATGCGTTGTAAACCCTTCTCGTCCGCAGCACTTGCTTATGCGTCCTGTAAAACGCGATAAGGTATCAACATTTATCGGTCTGCCTGTAGCTTCATTCAAAATAAGAAACTCTGAAAAAATTGGTTCATATCCCGGTACTGACTGATATACAGCTTTATGACTATCATTCAGCAGTTTCAATTCTCTCAGTTCTTCCATTATTTCGTTGGGCACTGCTACTTGCCTATCTCCTTCTTCTGATTTTGGAGATTGAAGTATAGAGGCTCCTACAATAATAGCATTTTTACTTACTGTTCCAGCCTTATCATACTTTACGCGGTTCCATTTAACCATGATGATGTTACTTTGGAAATCAACGTCCTGCCAACGTAAACCACATATTTCGCCTCTACGCAACCCTAAAGCGAGCGCCAAATAAGCAGCACAACGTAAATTAGTAGATTTTTCATCTATTGTCTGAACATAGTCTTTTATAAAGTTCATGTTCGGAAGTGCGATTTTCTTACGCGACTTCTTGACAAAGGTCATGTGTTCTGTAGGGTTATCTAGGCGCAGTCCGATTTTTACAGCATAGTCGAACAGCTTCTTTAAAAAGTCTTGGTGCATACGCACAGTTCTGTTTGATAAAGCCCGTCCAGAATTATTACGGCACTGCTCATCAATTAAATTCGCGGTAAATCTGTTAAGCTGAGTATAAGTTACCTTCCGAACATGCAAATCGCCCAATGCCTCAATTATACGCTGGCTTGTATGCCTGTCCGTAGCAATAGTAGTATTTTTTCTTCCAATATTACCCACGTTTTCGAACCAGTGCTCTACCAATTCTTTTACGGTTTTCGGAGTAGCTCCGGATGATTCAATCTCCGCCTTAACTCCAGCTTCATATTTATAGTACAAAGCCTGTGCTTCAGCCATAGAGTTGGCAACTACTCTTTTATTGGTAGTCTTAACGTAACCGCGCTGGGTATGACCTACCGGTACGCGCAGGACGTAAACATTGTTTCCCTTATATTCAATTTTCTTTGGCATTGCGGTGCCTCCTTTTCACCGCGCTGGTATCGACTACCACAATTATAACATAAATTTTGCACTCCAGCAACAAAACGATTGTGATTATTATATTTTTCTCGTTCTCTATGTTGACATCTTTGTTTTGATATGATAAAATTGGGACTGTAAGAAATCTGACGCGGAGGTGCCGACCATGATTAACCAGTACGAGCTAATTGAAGAAAGCAGACGTCTAAGTTGTCCGCTGACCACCCAGACGCTGCGCAATTACATAAAAGCCGGTTTATGTCATGGCGCTATAAATACCAACAACGGCATTGAAGCACGAGGTGTCCTTCCGGTATATCCAATAGTCACCTTGCCAGAAGCTCTTACGGCTAAGACCATGATGGAAGTTAAAGGCCGCAAACTCGATAAGATTGTTGTCATTCTCGCTAAGGTACTTGGAAGCTACATTTTAAAGAATGAGCCAGGTATAATAAAGCAAAATTCCTACGACATCTTTAAAGCAATAACTGCAAACCTTTCTCCTAACATAGGGACATTTAGCCTGACAGAAGATATAATAACCTGGACGAAATTTAATAGACAGGATATTATGGCTATAATGACTGGTAGAGGTACTACTGTTTCTAAAGGAAAGGATTACAGCATTCGTTCCATAATCGCTCTATCCGCAGAATGGGTAACGCTATTTGCAAATTACTGCAATTCTGATTTTAGAAGGTTAAGAGAAAAATATCCCAATATTCCTTACCTGATAACCATCAGAAATGTTCTGCTTACCGATTTCAGCGGCATCTATGTGGGACAGCATTCGTACCACGATTATTACTTGTTTAGCAATAATTCTGATGACCTACTTAGCAGAGCGCGTAAGTTAAACAACTTAAAAATATACTTGGCCAATAAAGAGCTTCAGAGCAACGAGGCAACAACCAGCCTCTTTAGTATGGAAGAATTTGTTTCTTTATCCGAAGATTTAGCGGTATTGCCAGAAATCATCAGATTTTCTTACAAAAATTTGACTTAAAAAGGACTTGCGTCCTTTTTTTGAGGCGCACTAACAAAACGATATTATTATCAATTGTGTTAACGTGTTCCCACAAATATTCTAAAGAAAGAAGGTAATCATATGAGCGATTACAATTTAAATCAAACTCCCCAGCAGCCAATTTTCTCTAACTACGTTACTGGAAAGTCATTGGCAAAAATGCTGAATACTTCAACCTGGACAATCCAAAATTTACGTAAAAACTGCGGAATGCCCTACATCAAACTTGGCGGCAGGTTCTACTATGATGTAAATGAGGTTGACACCTGGTTTAGAAGCAATGTACATTGCGATAAGCCAGCCCCGCTTTATTCACCCCCTGTTTTGCAACATAGTAATAAAACGATGGCCAAAATTTATTAAGATTTATAGTACGGCGCGTATGGAATGCAAATTAAACGCGCTTGGTATCGACACCAACATATGCGTCGTATTATGAAAATAATATTGCAATATTATTATAGGAGATGAATGTTATGAAAAATTCTTTTAAGAATTTCAAAAAATCAATGATGTTACTTATTCCCGAAACTACTATTCTATCCATTTACGGAACCATATACAATGGTTTCTCCTTTAACGAGCAAATTATTACTAATTTTCTTGACGAAAAATCTATACAATTGAAAGGAAAGCGTTACTATACTTTAGATGATGTTATAGCTTTTGCGGAAAATATTTGTGATATTTGTGATAATGATGTTTTCGAATCTCAAAAACAATTATTTTTTGTTAAAGCCCGCCAGGAAACCGTAACCAAAATTTTAGAGAAATTATTTGATTTATATGATTCATATGATTCATTCGCAAAAAATTCACCTTACGATGAGTCCATGTATTACGATGAAGATATGTCTTGCTATGAAGCCCCATTTTAAATAATATCTTGTTAAGCGCGCACGCGAACTTTTATCACATGCGCGCTAACCAATATCATTAATTAAGCAATCATTTCTTTTACCGCGGCAACTAAAGCACGTTTAGCTGCCATTCGGCAGATAATATTATCGCTGCTGAACCCGGCCTTCTCGAATTTGCTTTCCAGACTGTTGGCTGCTCCGATACTTTCATAAACAATCTCGCCGTCCTGGTTGATAATATCAACTTTTACGGTATAACTACTGAATTTATCTGGGGCACTGACCGTCTTATCGAGTAAGATAACACTGTACTTTAGTTTTAAGAAGCGCAGTATCTTTAATGCTCCGGCCTTAAAAAGTACATCTCCTTGGACGCGGGGCAGATTGCCGTAATCTACACCTTTAACGAGGGTAGCGAGAAAGCTTTGCAGGCTTTCCGGTTCTGGCTTTACCGGTACTTCTTTAACCGGGATAGGGATTATCTTCTGTTCTTCTTTGCTCCCGCCGTTACTTCAAGTACCGGGCGCGCTTTAGCGCCGATGATGTTTTTAATGTCATTGATTTTAGCCATATTAACACGTCCTTTCGTTATTTGGATTTACCTTGTTTAGCGGATTTAACGCTAAATCTGCGGCTGGTAGTAGTTACGGTGCAATCTTCCAGCTGTTCCGGCGTAAGAAAAGTTTTTACACGTTCTGTGCTTAAACTCTTACGCTTGGTTTCAGTCCACGAAGCAGTAAACGCGCCGCAGGTTACTTTGCCAGCGTCTTTAATAACTGCTTTAAGTTCTGCTTCGGCAGCGTCCTTAGCTTTCTGGGCTTCATCAAATGCCTGTTTAGCCTCCATGTACCTTGAAAATAGAATAATCTGGTTTTCCGGTAAAGCAACGCCCTCCTGTTTTACAGCTGGGTATAACGTACTTAACAGGTCTTTATCTTCAGCTACTACCGGCGGCGGTACATTCTTTACAACATAGTTATTCCAGAAGTCCTGTTCCATGGCGATGATGTTTTTAATCATATCTTCGTCACGGGCAATCTCCTGATAACTAAACTTATTGCCTCCAAGAAGTACGGCCACATAAGCTTTTGACGCGCCAATAACACCAAGATAATGCTGGATTTGCAAATAGTATTCTACCGGCAGACCATCTTCCCAGTCGCCAACAGCATAACTGCCAGCGGTTTTGATTTCTAAAATAGCATAACCGTTTCCCGTATTAACGCAGCCATCAATGTTAGCCTGCATAAACGGATTAGCAGTTGACCGGAAGAACGCAGGCATCTCTTTTACTTCAAAGCCGGTACGTTTACTAAATTCATCACGCAAGATGGGTTCCATGATTCGGCCCCAGTACGCAGCTTCACCAACGGAAGATTGGGTAAAACGGCTGCTCTTTTCAAGCCAGAGTTCGAACCTGGTTTTCCAGCGGCTTAGGCCACAAGCAGCGGCACAATCACTGCCCCCAATACCGGATTTACGCAGTTTAAGCCATTCGTCATAGGATAATTTACGGCAGTCGGCAATAACGGTATAAGGTTTGTTGTTCATGGTGGTTTTCATAGTAAATTCCTCCTTGGATATAAAAAATTAACCTTGTACCTTACCGGCACAAGGTTTGTTAGCAGTATCAATAATGATGTTGACGATTTTTTCCACGTCATTTAAGACGCTGAGCACAGCTTTGATAACGCCATTACCAGAACGGTCGCGGCAGTAACTTTGGATATATCTATAAGTCTGCTGTTGATAACCGTTTATTCCTTGCAACTCACATAAGACGGCAGCTGTTAAATCTGCTACGATTTCAGCTTTAGCCCGGTCTTGCTTTAAATCGGCAAAGGTCGCATTAACAGCATGGGCAAGCTCATGAAAATAAATAAAAGCGTCCTGGCTACGCAAGGTGATAGCATGGGTTCTGGTGTTGTATGAACCGAACTCCATGTTATCAAAAGCGTCCCAGGTAACAGTAAACCCCAGCTTTGCAGCCACATCAAAAAATGGCGGCATAACCGGCGGCGTATAATCTGCCGTATTAACCGGCTCACCTTCCGTATCTTCTAATCTAAAAACCGGAAGTGTACGGAAGCCCAGCAAGATATAATCATCTTCGCCGGTCAGGGAATCAGCTGCTTTTATTTTCCTTGTTACCGGGGCATAGATGTAAAACGCTTTAGCTCCACGTTTAACCTGACGGTGAGCAGCTTGCCATTGCTTATAGGTACGTGCGTCATCAGTCTTACCAATAAAGGCCATGATTAAGATATTGCCGATACTCCAATTATCTGATGGTTTGGCGGCAGTATCACAGGCTTTTCGTTTAATAATGGTAAAAGCTACATGTTCAGGAAAATTACAGTTTTTAAACATTTCGAGCAAAGTGATAATAGCTTGGTCAATATTTTTCATAAGTAACAACTCCTTTAGTTTTGTAGCACAGCCATAACAAGGCCAAAAGTTAACCAACTGAATAAGAACAAGGCCGAAGCAGTAATAAGCTCCAGCCAATTAAATTCAATATCCAGTTCTGATGGTAAGCTGTCTGCCAACGCGCAGGCTTCTTTAAAGAGCAGCCACAGCGTTGCACATAAAACTACCAGTGCTGATTTGATAATTGTTCTCATGGGTTTCAACTCCTTTCTATCCTGAAATGAAAAAAGCCCACGCTTATGCGTGAGCTAAGTTAACCACCCGGGGGCAAGAATATTCTGGACGGTCTAACCATAAATAAACAGGTTGCGCCCGGAATTATATAAAAATTTTACTAATATTTGTTAAAAATAATGAACAGCAGCCGGTAATAATAGTAATGAAGATGATAAATCTTCTAAAAATTTAACGAGGTAGTTATGAATAACAATAAAAAATTCCGAAAATACCGTAACGAGCTTGGCCTTACACTACGCGATGTTGCAAAGGCCACTGGACTAAGCCATGTAACGATATACAACATCGAAAATGGCCGCGTTGATACCGGTTATAAGAAAATCAAAAAGCTGGAAAGCTTTTATTATCGAAAAAATACAGAAAGAGAAAATAAACTATGATTAGAAAATTAACAGAAGAAGAAAAAATAGAATTTTTTAAAAATAACGCAGAGATTTGGGAAAATACCGGAGCCGCTATTAAAGAAATGCGTGTTCGTCTGCGTATATCTAAAAGAAAACTGGCTAAAAAAGCTGGTATTTCGGTTAAAACACTTACTAAATTAGAAAACGGCTGTTATATACGCCGGTTTAAAACTGTTTCCAAGGCCTGTTTAAACGGACTGGAAGCTATTAACAATAAAGATTCCTTAATCTGTTTAGAACAGCAAATTAGTTTATCTTAATACAAAAGCTCCCTGCCTTTTGGCGGGGAGCAACATTAAATATATAAAGGAGGGGAATCCCCCGTGAAAGAAAAAATTTTATTCTATAATAACATTCCCGAAGAAATGAAAGCCGTGAACCATTGGGTGTGCTACCGGATTACAGAAAAAGATGGAAAAAAAGTAAAAATGCCCATTTCTGCTAAAACAGGTAAAGCGGCCTCAACTACGGAGGCTGACACTTGGACGGATTTTAACACAGCTGTTAAATACTGTGAAACCAACCACCAAAACGTTAGCGGCATCGGGTTTGTGTTTTCTGATAATGACGACATTGTCGGCATTGATTTTGATGATTGTCTTGACACTGATGGCAATTTAATTAACGGCGCTATCCAAGAAATTGTCACCCGAAATACTTCTTATATTGAACGGAGCGTTAGTGGCACCGGGTTACATGTATATTTGCGTGGCAAATTGCCTACCAATACCGGCGTAAAATTGAGCACAGAACTTTCACCTCATGGTTTCGGCATAGAGTTATATGAGCAAAAACGCTTCTTTATTGTTACCGGTAATGCGTACCCTGATGGCAATACTAAATTGCCGGTAGCGGAAAACCAAGATTTTATTGATTATGTTTTTTCGCTGATTCCTAATGCTGGTCGTTCTTTTAGCAGCTCAACGCCCATTTCTGTCAACAACGAGATAACAGACAATTTAAATGCTTTACTCGAAGAAAAATTAGCAAACAGCAACTATTTCAATCAGCTGTGGAATGGGCTACGTCCTAAAGGCAACGAAAGCAGTGATGATATGGCGCTTTGTTGCCAGCTTGCACAAATAACTACTAACCCAGTAGAAATTCAGGATTTATTTTTTAAATCGCCGCATTATCAGTCTAAAGATGAAGCGCATATTGCAAAATGTAACCGGTCAGATTATATGGAGCGCACAATCAACAATGCGATTGCCTTCGTTAATAATCATATAGATGATAGCCGCAACAAATATGCTTACCTGCTAAATTATGATGATAACGATATTGGGCACGGCGAAAAGTTTGCTGACATGTACGATGGACAATTAATATATATTGAAGATGATAAAAATGGATTCTGGTATCGTTACGATGGAATTTATTGGGAAGTAATAAATAATACCAAGCTTGTAGGCATGGGCAGAGAATTACAAAGAAATTTTGATTTGGCAGTCAAAACCATCGGTGACGAGGCAAGAAAACGTGCTGTTCGTGCTTTAGGCAGTTTGGATAAAATAAATTCCATGATAAAAGCCGCACAGATTGACCTTATCGCCGACAAAAGTATCTTCAATACACACAATGATTTGCTTGCCGTTCAAAATGGTGTTGTCGATTTGCGAACCGGACAACTGGTTGAACCTCGCTCTGATTATTATATTACCTTGAAAAGCCCCGTTGCATATAACCCGGACGCACCTACGCCAGAACGATTTTGTCAGTTTCTGGACGAAATAACTTGCGGTGACGTTACTTTACGTGAATATCTGCTTCGCGTTCTTGGTTACTGTTTAACCGGCGAAACTAAAGAACAGGCTTTCTTTATCTTTTACGGAAATGGTGCCAATGGTAAAAGTGTTCTTGTTAATCTTCTTCGCCGGATTTTAGGTACTTTAACCGGAAGCGTTGCTCAGGACGCATTTATTTTAAAAAAATCAGGAAATTCTAAAAATCCTTCTTTAGTTAATGTAAAAGATTCCCGCATGGTTTTTGTCAGCGAAAGTAATAGCGGGCAGGAAATGGATAGTGCACTTATAAAATCTATTTCTGGTGGAGATGACGTCCTTGTGCGTGAGCTTTATAAAGGTTTTGTGCACCTAAATCAGCATTTTAAAATCTTTATTACTACAAATTTTATGCCTGCCATAAACTTTGCAGATGACGCTATGCTAAGGCGTACCAAAATAATACGTTTTGAAAACCGGTTTAACGATGATAAGTGCGACCGTGACTTACCGGCAAAATTAGAAGCCGAGGCAGAGGGAATATTAAAATTGCTTGTAAGTTATGCTGTAAAATACTATCAGGACGGCCTGGCTGCTTATGAGCCAGAATCTATCAGTTTAAATTATAACCGCTGCCGTGCCGAAAGTGATACTATATTCAGTTTTATTTGCGATTATTTGCAGCAATCTGATGATGATAAGGACTACATTCAATCAAGTGTCCTTTATAACTACTATATCATATATTGCCTAACACGCGGGAAGAAAGTTGAATCACAAAAAGCATTCACGCAAGAACTACATAACCAGGGGTATCATTCGCAGGTTATGACCAAAAGTAGAGTAGTTTGTTTTACGCATATAATTTATACCGGCGAAGAATTAGACATGGCCAGTTAAAATACATTTACTTACCGAGAGAGCCGCTTTTTGGCGGCTCTTTTTAATTGTATTCAGGTTTATACCACCACATTTTAGTTTTATATTCGTCATAAAAATTATTTTTTATAATGTCTCTGATATTTTCATAATCAAAAAAATGGAAACGCGCTTGCATGGCTTTTATAAATTCTTCCGCCGGAATATCTTTCGTTGGGCCTGCTTCAAGTATTTTATCTGCTTTTCCAACTATCCTTTCTTTTTCGCTCAGGAATTTTTCTCTAACGCGCCTTGCTAAATCACTGCAATCGTTAGCTGTAATCAGGTCACCGTTTTCAAAAGTCAGCTCAATCACGTCTTTAAAACAATAAAATGGCTGATAACCATGAAAAACGTTATTAATCGCCCTCTCCCGTGCTATTAAAATTTTCCCGGTAAATTCTATTTTTTGATTCACATCATTATAAATGTAATCAAAATCTTCGAATAAAATAGCTGCGTCAATATCTTTTTTACCTTTTACTGCAACTGTTCCTAAAAATTGAGGTGGCTTTTTGGTGCGGTCATTTATCCGCAAACGTTCAACAATTAGTCTGCCATCTTCTACTTTTAAATCAATCATATAACCGGCATAACAGGCTGTGCAATTCCAATATGTTTTATAGAAACCGAATTTTTCCGGTTCAAAAATATAATTGCTCTCATACAATAACTGATAAACTTCGCCATTATATTTAATATCATTAGAAATTTGCGCTGTCATTTTTATCCTCCTTTATAAACTAAAATTATTTATTATCTTGCTTATACCACCACATCATCGCAGCATATTCTTCCGGCAAGTTTTTCTTTATCAAATTTTCTACATTTTTACGCTGAAAAAATTTAAGTTCCCATGTCCGCATGATTTCTTTGCGTTCTTTTTGGCTTAGCGTAATGTGCTTGTGTTCTTCTTTTTCTACCTCGGCATTTAATAACGCTCTAACTTTTTCGGCAACATCGTTATAACTTACCGTTTTTACGACATTACCATGCTCAAAAGTTATACAAACTAAATCATTGTGATAGCAAAATGGAGTATAACCGTCATAAATATATTTGCTAAATCGATTAATGCCCATTAATATTGTGCCAGTATAGTCAAATTTATTATCTGGAGAATCATATACACAAGGATATACATACTTAAAATCATAACATTCTAACTCATCTATATCATACTTATAATCTATTTCTGGGAAAATACCTAAAAATTTAGGCATTTTCTTGGCATGACTATTTATAGATAACCTTCGTACCCTCAACTCGTTATTCGTAATATCAAATACAATACAATATTCATAATCATATTTTTCAGTTTTATACAGCTCGGTAAACCCATACTTTTCCGGTTTAAATACCTTATCTTTTTCAGCAATAATATAATAGCAGGCACCTTGATAATGAACCCAGTTATCGTCACGAATCATAAATATACCTTCTTTCTTTTTTTATTTGCTTTCATCATAACACAAAGCCGCTGCTTACATGGATTTCGCAAGCGAGATGTAGCAACGCCGTTATTTTTCTATAAACCACTTTCCTTCTTCATCAAAAATACGTATCTCACGGCCACAAACGCGGCAGATGTATCTAATGCCAACGCCTCCATACTTAGTGCTGGCAGCCCTGCGAATATCTAAAATCCGGTCAATATCAAATTTCCGGCCATCGTCCCAGATAATTGTTTTAGGTAATGCCCGGCCATCTTTTTCGTGTTGTACCAAAATAGTAATTTCAATCTTAGGCATAATGATTCTCCTGTCAGGTTGACAATGTCAAAGTATATATTTTAAACTTAATGTAGAAGATGTTTACTGTAGATTCTGGCCGGGTTTTGAATACCCGTTACCGAGGGCTAACGGTAAACATCTTCTATTTTTATTATCTAAAATAGGAAACAGGGTGTATGGTGTGTTCTTCTTTAGGATTAAAACCTGTCAGCCGGTTATCCAAAAGTGCTGAAGCTCTTAGCACGGCATTATGCCCGAAGCGCTTGCGCAGTCCATCAACCGTATGCGCCAGTTTTTCTTTAATAACATCTTGTTGTGGGTCATCAAATAAAGATAATTCTATTCCGCTATGTTCCGTAACAAGGTTAATGCCGCTTAATGCCAATGCCCGGACAGGCCGCCGCCAATCATAATTTAAATTAAATAATTCCATCGCTCCAGCCAGAATATCACTGCTTAAATACGTTGGTTTATCAAGTTTACTCTGGCGCGTCATATAATAAAGGCTGCTGTCACGCGCCATAATCTGAAGCCCTGTACATTTCAGTCCATAATCTCTTAGCCGTGCCGCTACTGATTCTGCCAAAACCGTAAAAACTAATTTAACATCTTCTTTCGTGGTTAAATCTCGCGGTGTAGTTGTACCGTTGCCAATACTTTTAACAGCTGCCGATTCATTAATTTTTCGTACTGGTGCAGAATCCTTACCGTTGGCAAATAACCACAAGACCTCTCCCCATTTACCTAAAAGCCGTGTTAAAACATCTACCGGGCATTTAGCAATGCCGCCAATGGTTACGATACCAAGATTGCGGAGCTTCCGTTCTGTTGCCCGGCCTACGTATAATAAGTCACCGGCAGGAAGCGACCAGACTATATTTTTAAAATTATTGTCAGAAATCACGGTTATAGCGTCCGGCTTCTTATAATCAGAACCAAGTTTAGCAAAAATTTTATTAAAAGAAACGCCAATGCTTACGGTTACACCAAGTTCATCTTTAACGCGCTGCCGGATTTCTTCGGCAATATCATAACCGCTGCCGAATAAATCAAGTGAACCAGTAACATCGCACCAATTTTCGTCTAACCCAAAAGCTTCTATCTGGTCTGTATAATCATATAAAATACCTCGCGCCAACCGCGAAAACCGTAAATACTTTTTAAAATCCGGTGGCACAGTAACAAGATTAGGAGCTTTTAGTTTAGCTTGCCAGATAGCCTCGCCGGTTTTTACGCCAAGTTTCTTAGCAATCATATTTTTAGCTAAAATAATACCATGACGGTTTAACGGGTCGCCCGCT
>ENA-ORNG01000657-ORNG01000657.1-human-gut-metagenome-genome-assembly--contig:-NODE-657-length-29290-cov-3.637695_pt1 | contig 29290 bp, 26 predicted proteins | sample MGYA00242113_ERZ509018 | MGnify/ENA primary metagenome ERZ509018 (study PRJEB26280, sample SAMEA2338711) | human gut metagenome | biome: human gut; feature: human-associated habitat; material: faeces... | reverse complement strand
GTTTGCCCTGATTTGTATACTCTCCCTTGCGGCTTGCGGTTCGGATGAGGAAAAGGATGCAGCAGCAGTCGACATAGAAGCTGCCATAGCTGAAATTGATGAGGCAGTGTCCACAGCAGAGCATACCGATGAGGAGCTTAGTCAGGTCGAGGCTTTAAAGGCGGAGATGAAGAAGAAGGTAGAAGCTGCTGATACTGAAGAAGAAAGACAGGATATAGTTGATGAGTATAAGGCCAAGATAGAAGAGGTAACAAGCGGCAAGGTGAGCAGAGAGGCAGTTTCAGAAGAGGAGAGCGATGACAACGACTCAAATTCACAGTCGAGTGATTCCGGTGATAAGTCGTCAAGCAGCAGCTCCGGCTCATCAAGTACAGCAAGCTCCGGCAACACCTCAAGTAATACAAGCTCCGGAGGCAGTTCCGATTCAAGTAGCACAGCCGGTAAGGAAAAGGTCTGGGTTGTAGATGTTCCTGCTGTATATGAAAAGGAACCGATATATGAAGGCGGATATGATGGTTATTGGGCTAAGCTAAAAGATGGAACAATATTAAAATTTGGTACAGGCACTACAGGTGCGCAAGATTGTTTGAACTATGTTGAAAATAATGCAGGCATTGTGAGTAGATATGGTTCAGGAATAGAAGCAGAATTAGTAGGCTACAGAGAAGTATGTGTTCAGGAGGAGCAGGGGCACTGGGAATACAGATAGGATAACATAAGTTTAGAAAAGAGCAGCAGAGATGTTGCTCTTTTTTAATATATATATAACTCAGGACAATGGCGGCCGTTTGGCTGCCTTTATTGTATAGAAAAAAATAAAAGGAGGATAGACATGGAGAATATCAGAAAAGAGAAGAGAGCAGTATCAATATTGCTCATTTTTTTAATGGTTATGTCTTTGCTGATGCCACTGGCGTCCGGCATAGCAAACGCCGCATCAACGATTACGGTAACGTATGGAGGCGGCGTTTACAGTTACAACTCTTCAGGCGGAAAACCGGCTGAAAATATTCATGGTAAATTTTCAACCTCAGATGGAGGGATAGCCTATTGCGCCGAGCACGCTATACCTACACCTATGGCTGAGACGGTTGGCGCCAAAGCCACATTAAGCATGGCAGAATATACCGGTACTAATGCGAACCAGATAAAGAAGATTCTGTATTATGGCTACGGAGGCCCTGGGCAGTGGTCAGGTTTTGCAAGTTCAACATACAATAGTGTGTATCAGCTCTTTAGCGGTAATGCTGCAAGTTCAAAAACAGAAGCATGCGGTATAGCGGTAACTGCCATGGCCTTGACGAAGGCATATAACGCTGCTGGTGGTTCTGGCCGGGTATATGATGTATCTGGGCTTTCTGCTTTTGAAAGTTACATTGCTTCTCAGCCTGTTCCTAAAGGCTTTACCATCTATAGGATCAGTGACGGGAACAGTAATACACAGGACTTGTTTACGTGGGAATACAGCCCGGAAGGGTATCTTAAGGTAAAAAAGACAGCTGCAGAGAGCACATCATATAGCCTCGCCGGGGCGACATACGGAGTATATAGCGATTCAGGATGCAAGAACATAATTGATACTTTAACGACTAAGTCTTCGGGTGAGACTGAAACTATTGCGCTTGAATCTCAAAGAGTGTATGTAAAAGAAACAAAAGCGCCTACAGGATTCAAGCTTGATACTAAGGTATATACAGTGGATATAGAGCCGGGAGAAACATCTACCGTTAATTCTGTAGAAGAGATTGCAACGGGATATGCAAAAGTTAAGAAAATTGCCAGCGAGACTGAGCTCATGGAGGCATGTCCTGGCAACTACAGTCTTGCCGGCGCAAAATATGGGGTATATAACAACTCTTCCCTCACGTCAAGAGTGGCTACTTTAACTACAACGTCTACCGGTGAGACCAACACAGTCCAGCTTACAGCAGGAAAAACATATTGGATAAAGGAAATATCACCATCAACGGGATTTGAACTTGATACTAAAACATATTCTGTTACTATTGAGCCAAATAAGACCGCAACCATAACCTCTACGGAACCGATACTAACCGACCCTATGACAATATTACTTCAAAAGAAGGACATGGGCGGCAGCGATGGTACAGATAGCCCATCATTGGAAGGTGCTGAATTTACCGTAAACTACTATACCGAAATTACTGACGATGTGTCGGGATTAGAGCCTGAAAGAACGTGGGTGTTTAGAACAAATAAAGCTGGTATGATTCAATTAAGAGATAGCTTCAAGGTAGGTGGTGATCCGCTTTACTATGATAAAAACGGTGCCCCTGCCGGCTTAAAAGGTACATACGAAATTTTTGAAAGTAAAGCACCAGAAGGCTACATCATAAACGACGAACACTTCATTAGGACTCTGGAACAGCAAGGACAGACATTAGTCTACAACGAACCTGTCGTTCCCGAGTACCGAAAAGAGTTCCGAATAAATTTCATCAAGAATGACGCAGACTTGGATGAAAACACCGCTCAGGGTGATTCCAGCCTTGCCGGAGCTGTTTATGGGGTATATAAGAATGGGGATTTACTGGACACATACACTACCGATGCAAATGGCCAATTTACGACATCATATTACACTTGTGATTCAGGGTTCACCATGAAAGAACTCACTCCGCCTGAAGGGTATCTGCTGAATGAGACAGTATATGATATAGACGGGACAGAACCGGGAGAGTTCACGGTACGATATAACGATGTGGATGTGGAGCTGCCTGATACAGTCATAAAAGGCAGGATAGGACTCACCAAGACCATAGGAGGAACAGATGAGTCTACGCAGTATAAACCTGAAATAGGAGCTGAATTTCAGGTCTATCTGAAATCGGCAGGCTCATATGAGGCCGCAGCGGACTATGAGAAAGATGTCATAACTACAAACCGTGATGGCTATGCAGAAACTAAGGATCTGCCGTATGGCACATACATCGTACATCAGACCAAGGGAATCGAAGGTCATGAATTTGTTGAAGATTTTGAGGTGGTTATTTCAGCCGATGGAGAAGTATACCGTTACATTATGAATAATGCCAAGGTTAGAGCTGATCTGAGGGTTGAAAAGGTCGATGCAGAGACCGGCAAGACCATAACTGCTGATAGCGCGCAGTTCAAGATTTGGAGCGTCGACGATGAAGAGTGGGTAAGCTTTGATATAAATTACCCGAATCCATATGTGTTAGATGTGTTTGAAACAGACGAGTTCGGATCATTCCAGTTACCGGAACCACTGATGTACGGAAACTATGAATTGGTTGAAATAAAAGCGCCGGAAAATTATGTTCTCTCTAAAGAGCGTATTCCGTTCACAGTAGACGGAAGTCAAGAGGCTATATCTATAAAAATGGAAAATATGCCGCAAAAAGGCACAATAACCATTGAAAAGACCGGAGAGATTCTGGCATCATGGACAGCCAATGATGACGGCACATATACACCGGTATTTGAAATCGGTGGACTTCCTGGAACGGTATATGAGATTTATGCAGACGGCGATATTGTAACCGGAGACAAGACCGTCCGTTATACTGATGGCCAGCTGGTAGCTACAATGACAACCGGCGACGATGGCAAGGCCATAAGTCCTGAGCTTTACTTGGGCAGCTACATAGTGACAGAAAAGACGGCAAGCGAGGGCTATGTCATCAATGATCAGAAATTCGAAGTTACGCTCACATACGGCGGTCAAGATGTGGAGCTGGTCAATGAAGACTTATCTGTAGAGAATGTGCGCCAAAAAGTAGAAATATCGTTTAAGAAATCCATCGAGATAGATGATGTTTACAGAGGAGAGGATATTGACGAGCATATCACCTTTGGGCTGTTTGCAACAGAAGAGATAGTCGCAGCTGATGGCAGCAGCGTACCGGCTGACGGACTCATCGAGACCACAGGCCTGTCACAAAATCTGATAGAATTGCTGGCAGGAGATTATTCCGGGGAATTTAAGACAGATCTTCCTCTCGGTGCCTATTATATCCAGGAAATCGCTACAGATGAAGGCTACATTTTAGATGATACAAAGTATGATGTATCCTTTGAGTATGCCGGACAAGATACTGAATTGGTCGAGATAGAAGCCAACAACGGAGAGGCTATAGAAAATAACCTGATTCGTGGAGATATTATTGGTCATAAGGTTACAGAGGATGGTACTGACCTTGAGGGTGCTGTTATCGGTTTGTTTTATGACGATGAGACAGATTTTACGGCTGCTAATGCCATAATGACATCAACATCAGATGAAAACGGTGCTTTCGGATTTTATGACGTTCCTTATGGCAGATACATCGTTTGTGAAATAGAGACTGTAGAGGGCTGTATATTAAATGATACGCCTTATGAGGTAATCATTGATGAAGATGGTGAAGCTATCAACATCGAGATTGAAAACGAGTTTCAAATGGGACGCATAATCATTGAAAAAACAGGCGAAATTCTCATGTCATGGGAAAATAACGACGACGGCACATATACACCTGTGTATGAGGAAGGTGGCCTCGAAGGTGTAAAATTTGAAATAAAAGCAGCTGAAGATATCTATACTCCGGACGGTGTGTTGCAATATAGCCAGGGCGAACTCATAGAGACTCTTGTCACTGATGAAAACGGCAGAGCAGAATCAAAGGAGATGTATTTGGGCAATTATGAAGTGCAGGAAGTAGAGACAGTATATGGCTATGTGCTTGACTCCACGATACATACTATAGCTTTAGAATATGCCGGAGATACTGAGAGCATAGTGGAAGAAGCCCTTGACATATTTAATGTGCGCCAGAAAGTGGATATAAGCCTTATAAAAAACATTGAAGGGGACGATATATATGGCATACATCCTGATGAGAGCAGCAAGAATGTCTCTTTTGGAATATTTGCAAAAGAGGAGATAGTTGCTTCTGACGGAAGCAGTATACCGGCAGATGGAACAATTGAAGTTATAGGCGTTGAAAAAGCCGGAGAACTATTTGAAGGTCATTTTACGGTTGATATTCCAAACGGACTGTATTATGTAAAAGAAATTGCCAAAGATGAGCACTACATAACAAATGATACAGTCTACGATGTGGATTTCTCATATACGGATCCTACGCTCGATACTGTAACGATAGCTGTAAATGACGGTGAGGCAATAGATAATACCCTTATTCGCGGTGATGTTATAGGATATAAGACGGGGGATAAGGACAAACCTTTGGCCGGAGCAGTATTTGGTATTTTCAATAAAGGAGAAAATCAGTTTACTGCAGAAAATGCCATAATGACATCAACATCAGATGAAAACGGTGCTTTCGGATTTTATGACGTTCCTTATGGCAAATACATCGTGGCCGAAATCTCTGCACCTTCAGGATATATGCTTTCCGGGGAACCCCATGAGATATTCATTGGCGAGGACATGCAGGTGATAGAAATATCAGCAAAAAACGCGCCGAAAATAGGGTATGTCGAGCTTACCTTTGACGGTGGCAGCATGGATGAATACACAGGATCCATGCCTAAAACCGGAGATAATAACAATATGATGTTTTGGATAGCACTTATAACCTTGGCTTTTGCATCAACATTCATCATGACTATAAAGCAAAAGGAAAGTAGAAAAGAAAAAAGAGGATAATTAAAGGTGAGCGACTATGGGAAGCAGGTCAAAACAATTATTTTCTGAAAAAGAAATCGCGATTTTAATCGATAACCCCAATGTAGCATCAATTAGGCAGGGGAAATATATTCAGATAAATTACACAGAGGATTTCAAGCAAAGGTTTCTGTCTGAAATCAAATATAAAGGGCCGGCTCAGATATTCGCTGAGGCCGGTTTGTCAGCAAGTTTGATAGGATACAAAAGGATTGAGCGCGCCACACATAGATGGACAGGCAGAAATAAAAAGCGGTAAAGACAGCAGTTATTGCTGTTTTTTTATATAGAAAAAAGAAGGAAGGTGATAAAGAATTTTAAAAATAAGCAGTCCGCAAGCTGCTTATTTACATATATTATCCGTTATTGCCTTAATAATTAAACCAAAATGTAAAATGAAAGGAAAAGAAAAATGAAGACAAATGTAATGAGAAAAGTATCCGTTATCGCTATTATGTCTGCTATGGTCATAGCATCAACTGCAATATCATTTGCATCTACTGACAACCCACAGACCGTACCGGCTCATATCAATGTGCCTGTGACTGCTATTGATTTTACTATAACAGAAAAAATCAACATGACGGGTAGTGCCAATTCTAATGATTTGACTGTAGATAGCCTTGAGGTAACAAATAATAATGCTATCGGGGTATTAAACATAGACAGCGTTGCAGCTACAGCTGTAGGTGGTTGGACACTGGTAGCAGATTCTACAGATTTCACTAAGGTTGCTGCGAACGCTAAGCAGGTGTCTATGGTTGCAGACGGCAGCCATGATATGACCGCTGCATATACAGCGGCCGGGACAGTTGATCCTGGACAGACTGATACAACTACATTTACAGGTAAGACAGGCATTGTGACTACAGCAGTTGATGACGAAAAGGTAGCTGATGTAGTTGTAACTGTATCAATGGTCTAATTTTACTTATTGGAAGGGGGCGGCAGTGCTGCCCCTTTTGCTTTAAAAAGGGAAGAAGCGATGGAGAGGGAAAAGAAAGATAGGAAAAAAATAGTTATAGTCTTATTGTTGCTTTTAGTTGTGATATTATTAGCGGCTGTTATCTGGCTTATAAATCAGGAACCGGAGACTGCTGTATTAGTGGATTCTGGCAGGGAATTGACTTCCAATGATACTGGTCAGATACGGGTCAGTGTGAACACTTCGGTAAATATTAAAGATGGAACAATGCAGGATTTGTTTTTTTCTAATTACAATGAAGATAGATTACTACAGTGTAAGATAAAAGTTGATGATAAGTATGTATATGAAAGTCAGCTCATTGATTCAGGAAAGACGATACAGGCCGATGTCATAGATGACACCGGTATTCCAGTTGGCCAGACACCGGCAGTGGTCGAAGTCTATTCATATAATTTTGACCAAGAGATAATGGGACAGACTAATGTAAATATATCCTTAATTAAGTCATAAAAGGAGGATGATAAGAGATGATTAAAATCAGGAATCTTCCGATTATTGTTACAGCAATTGTTATATTGCTACTGATAATCATAGTGATAAACCCTATGCCTGTACATGCTGAAAGCGTAGCTGTCCCGGCATATATATCAGTCCCGGCAAGCGATATAGCGGATATTGTAGTGGATGAGACTATACCAAAAACCGGTGATGACGCTGATATTAGTATGTATGGACTTCTTTTAATGTTATCTGTTACAGGTAGTTTGTATATTTACATAAGAGAGAGGAGGCAAAACAATGACTAAGCGATTATTCGTCATTTCAATGTATGTTATGGTAGCTATTGTAATAGCGCTAATTGCCGTGTCGTTTGCTTATGCTGCGCCGCCTACAGGCACAATCTCATACACTGTTACAGAAAAAGTAAATATGACAGCTGATTCGGCAGGTAATCTGGTAATTGACCCTGTGGTTATAGAAAACACAGGTGAATTTGATATATCAGTTGACTCCATAAGTGTAGTAGGGATAAATGGATGGACATTAGTGCCTGATAAAACAGATTTTTCCAAGTTACCTGCAGATTCTAAACAGATTTCAATGGTTGCTAATGGACATGATTTGACATCAGATTACACCAATGTAGGTGTAATAGATTGTTTTCATTCGTCTGATAATAACTCCATGTCAATTCCAATGACAGGGAGAACAGGAGCGGCTATAACGGCGGTGGAGGATGAATTGGCTGCTAATATTGTTGTGACTGTTTCTGTATCAGAATATATAGTTACTATAGATAGCGCAAACTCGACAGATGATTGTTTGACGTTTAATGTGTATCCATATTTAGATGATCCATATAACATACTCATAAAAATACAAAAAAGTGAAGATGGAGCAGTCACTTGGAATGATTGGGATAGTGGTACAGTTAATGGTAAGTTAGGTTCGTGGTCATATTCAAATAATAAATTTAGTTTAATGTATATCGGCCCTGTTTTTGCAAATGATTTATGGCGAATAACGATTGTAGTAAATGATACTGAATATTCATCAGAGCCGATAACTTTTGATAATACAACATTTCTGTTTATTAATTATAATCAGCAAGATAACATATTCAGTGCGGTAGTGGAAAATGGAACAGCAAGTAGCTATGAATGGCAGATAAGCCGGGATGGCGGCAGATTATGGGAGACTATTCCAAATGCTAATAGTAATACATATGTTCCTGTAGAAAATGGTACATATCGCTGCAAAGCAACGATTGAAGGCGCTGAATATATTACAGGAATTGTTGAATTAAATGTTTTCAATGAATTTGTTATAACTGAAGAAAACAGAGAAATGATTGGTTGCACCGATGATACGACAGAACTTGTGATACCGGAAACCTTTCAAAAAGATGGTATATGGTACAGAGTTGTAGGAATTGGTGATAACGCTTTTTGGAACTGTTCAAACTTAGAAGAGGTCAACATTCCTAAAAGTGTGAGTGATATTGGAAACTCGTCATTTGAAATATGTGAAAATTTAAAATCTGTTGAACTGTCAGGTAATTTGAAAACAATTGGGTCATCTGCGTTTTGCGGTTGCGGTTCTCTAACAAGTATAAATATTCCCGATAGTCTAATTTCTTTAGGTGAATATGCTTTTCAAGAATGTCCGTCTTTGATAAGTATAAATATTCCTGCTGGCATAGAAGTGATAGAAGAAGGAACTTTTGAGAGTTGTTTCTCTTTGGAAGAGATAGTGATAGGCGATAATATTAGAGAAATAAAAGATTATGCTTTTTCTGGCTGTGATACCTTGAAGTCGATAGATATTCCAGATAGTGTAGTAAGTATTGGAGAAGGAGCTTTTTCTTACTGCAATAAATTAACTACTATACAAATTGGTAACGGCTTAGCGAATATGGGAAATGATGTTTTTTATGTATCTGATATAACTGAAACTACGGTTACAACAGAAAATGATGTGGCTAAAAATTATGATTGGGTGTCAGATCATAGGACCGTTACCTTTCATAGCTCATTTAATATCATACCTTCAGGCGGCATATATACTACTGCTGGTGGTGAAAAATTACAGGCAGGAGACATATTCCCAGAACCACAGATAAATGATACATATGAATATGGTGAATATATCTATATTTACAATGATGGAAGCGAATTTGCTACAAATTGGCATGCAACTGTAGAAGATAATACTAAAACAGCTTATTCAGATATGCTATCCGAAATCTCAGGCAAACCGGTAGATAACCTTACATATACATTTGATTTGTGTGAAAACTTACAAAGTGCACCGTATTTATCGGATAATGCTTTAGATATGTTTGGAACATTTTCGGGGTGTAGTTCATTGACCGATATCAAAAAAATACCAAGTAAGGTAACAAATATGACAATGACATTTGAGAATTGTACGGCACTTTCGATAGCACCTGATATACCTGATGGCGTTACAAATATGGACAGTACATTTTCCGGGTGTATAGCGCTTTTGGCTGCGCCGGATATTCCTAATAGTGTTACAAATATGAGTTTCACATTTTTTAATTGCTTAAATTTGGAATCTGTAAAATCAATTCCTGAAAAGGTGGAAATGATAGACTATATATTTTATGGATGCGGTCAATTAAGCGGAAGAATTAATGTATATTGTAACCCAAGAACATATGAAAGCGCATTTGAAGGAACAGCGTTGTCTATTTCAATAATTACTAATGGCAATGCGGATGGGATGCTTTGGAGAAACATTGCTGGGACATCGTTTGGAAATGTGAAAGTAACCGGTGGTACTTCATAAAGTTATCGAAAGGAGAGAAAAAGAGATATATGAAAAAGAGAATTTCAGCGGTCATCATGGCTGCGTTTTTTATTGTACTCACAGCGGTTCCGGTATATGCAGCAGAAAATGATTTGATAAGGGAATACACATTTAAGACTACGGATGAGAATTTCAGTTACACCGAAAATACCGTAATCGAAGTCGAGGGCAGGACATACGAAGCATCAGGGATAAGTTACGAGCTCGTATCTGAAGAAGAAAGAATTGAGCACATAGAATCATATACCGGTCTTTCTTCTGAGGACGTCCCGGAGACGATTACGACCGAAGATGGGACTGAGCTGACGCTTGAAGATGTGCAGTATACACCAAGAACAGTGAGAAATGTTCAGGTACACAAAGATTATGTGGTTACACCGGATATACCGGAGACTATCACCTTCGCAGCTGAAGGGCAGAACATACTAGGAAAAAGAGTATCCACTCAGAGAAGCATATCCGATACATATAATGTGCCGTTTTCTGTAGAGGGCACATTCTATGGAGATGAGGACTGTATGTATTATCTTTTGGATGGAAAACAGATCCCAGCTGGGGCTGCGCCAGTGTTTGACCGGTATCAGGAAGAATTGCTTTCTTACCTTGAGCTTGATCCTGATATATATCGCATAGATAGCGGCAGATGGTCATCGGACTACTATACCGCCTCTGGACAGACAGCCAGAGATGCTACCTACAGCGGTATGCAGCGATCTAATACTTACACAGTCACTTATGAGGGCATATTGTACGATGCCAAGGCCATCTACAGCAACGGCATAGAAGGGAGTGATACGACTTACACAGTAAATGCGATCGTTTCATATGAGAGAGCTGGCCTTAGCGCTGGAACGCTCGTGCTAATCGGTGTAGGGATCGTTGTTTTGGCTGGATTAGTAATCGCAATATTAGCTTTATTAAAAAAGAAAAAGCAGACAAAGACAGAAGAAAAATAGAGAAGGAGGAACGAGATGTCTCAATTTATAAATGGGTTATATAACCTTTTGGAGCCCTGGCAGCCGCTGATATGGATATTAGCGGCTATTGTTTTGATGGTGATAGGCGTAGGCTGCACCATCCCGTCGGAAAAGATCAAAACATTTTGTAAAGGGCATATAGTATCCGTTGCGATAGGCGTAGGGATCACTCTGTGTGCTACGATAATCGCAAAGGAAATATCAGCAGCTTGGGCATTTTAAGAGGAGGCAGATTATGAACTCTATAATTATATCAGGATATTTGACGTGGGATATAGATTTGAGATATACAAAAAATACGGGCGTAGCAGTAGCAAGTGTGGGTATCGCTGTTAAACGACCAAGGAGCGATGACAGCGATTTTTTTACACTGAAGATTTGGGGGAAATTGGCCGAGACTTGCGAAAAATATCTTTCTAAGGGAAGCAAGGTGACCGTAAGAGGCCACCTTATCACTGAGGAATATTTGAACAAGAGAAAAGAGCCGGAAAGGAGGATCATCATCGAATGTGAAGAAATAGATTTTGGAGCACGGCCAAAGGAGACAGATGTACTGACTAAAGACATCCCGGAAGAAGCTGCCATTGAAGACGATCTCAGCTATATTTATGAGGATGATGACAACCAGGAGGGAGGAAATATTCTGTGATCCTTATAATCGCTGAAAAAAAGGAGCTTGCAAATGCTATCACAGCGGCACTTCCCGGAGAAGAAAGATCCGTGGGTTCATTTACAGCTAAAGGGAAATATATCATAGCCTATCTGGGAGGTCATGCTATGGAACTAAAGGACCCAGAGGAAATAGATGGAAAGTACAAGGTGTGGAAAGAAGAAGACTTGCCTATATACTTTTATCCGTGGCCGAGAAAGGTAAAGCTTGAGAAGATGGGTCTTGTGACTCAGATAAGGCAGCATATAAAGACAGCCGAGTATGTCATCCATGTAGGTGATAACGATGATGAGGGACAGCTCCTTGTGGACGAGATCATAGAATATTTAGGATATAAGGGGAAGGTGCTGCGCCTTGACTGTGGAAATACCACAAGAGCAGGGCTTAAAAAGGCTTTTGAGAGGATGACTGACAACAAAGAGCATGTAAGAGCCGGCCTTGCTGCATATGCAAGAGCCGTTTCCGACAAGGCCTTCGGCTACAGTCTCACAAGGCACTTTTCCCTTATAAACGACATCAAGCTTAATGTGGGTAGGGTAAAGACCCCTACCCTCGGGCTTGTAGTAAACAGAGACAGGCTCATAGAGTCTCATAAAAAGATAACATTTTATGATCTATTCGCAAAGGTGGATATATCCGGAAAGAATATACTTCTTAAACTTCAGCAGGAAGAATTATGCCAGGAAAAGAAGATACTGGAAGAAAAGATGAAGCGCCTGATTGGTAAGAACTGCGAGATAACGGTCATCAAGAAAGAGCAGAAAGAAGAACCGCCGCTTCCGTTTAATCTGGTAAAATTACAGACCTTTTGCGGCAGTGCGTTCTCATACAGTCCGGAAAAGGTCATGCAGATAACGCAGCAGCTTCGGGATGATTACACGGCAATCACATATAACCGGTCCGACTGCCAATATCTGACGGAGGATCACTTTAAAGAAGCTCCCGAGACAGTAAGAACTACCCTTGATAATCTCGGCATGGCAAGGGAAGATGTCGATATAGACACATCAAGAAAGTCAAAAGCCTTTAATGATAAGTATGTCACACTGCATTTTGCTATCATACCTTCAGGCGAAAGAGTCAACCTTGCTCTGATGACAGAAGAAGAGAGAAATGTATATACGACCATCGCAAACAGATACCTGGCTCAGTTTGCAAAGCCCTGCAAAAAACTTGTAACAGAAGCAATATGCAAAAGCTTAGAAGGAGATTTTAAGACCTCGGCTACAAAAATAATTGACCAAGGATATAGAGAGCTTGCTAAAAATCGGCCAGAGGAGAAAATAGAGGTCTTAAATGATATCCCACAGGGCAGATACAGGGGTATTTTTTCTAATATTCAAATAAAGGAAGGCGAGACAAAGCCACCAAAACGATATACGGAAAGCACCCTCAATGAAGATCTGACCAGAATAGCAAGATATGTGACAGACGAAAAGATAAAGAAATTGCTCCTGCAAAAGGACGATGGAAAAAAGGGAGAAAACGGTTCCATAGGAACTGTAGCGACACGCTCAAAGATAATCGCAGATCTCATAAAGGACGGCTATCTGAAGAAAGAAGGCAAGAACATAATCTCAACACGTCTTGGAAGAGAATTTTATGAGGCGCTGCCGGACGAAATCAAAAAAGCTGACACAACAGCACTGTGGTGGATGCACCAGGAAGCGATAACCGAAGGGAAAGAACCTCCAACGGCTCTGACAGAGAGCGTCTTAAAGACCATAGATCATGTTATACGGAATTATACAAAGAGGACTTTTAATGAAAGCAGAAAAAGCATAGATAATGAAATCATTGGGAAATGTCCTTTGTGCGGTCGGGATGTAGTCTCGGTAGATAATATAAAAATTAAGGCATATGTGTGTTCGGGCAAAGAGTGTAAGTTCATCATATGGAAAAACGCATTTGGAGGACATATTAACGCTGCTAATGCAAAAAAACTGTTAGAAGGTAGGGAAACGCTTGCCATAAATATGAAAAATAAAAAGGGAGCAGAATTTAAGGGAAGGCTCAAGTTGACCGATGATGGCAGTCTTGAGCTTTTGTTTATTAACAAGAGGAGGAAGAAAGATGGTGTATAAGGTATTAGCAAGAACAGAAGATGACAGGGAAGTCGTTGCATACAGTGTTTTTTGGGAAGATGCAGAAGCGACCAAAACATATTTTGATAATGCTAAAAATACAGTGAGTGCAGAGATAAAAGAAATAGATTATCCGGAATACCTAAAAGATATGGAAAACCTAAAAGGCATGGGAAATTGCAAGATTGTAGATATTCACAAGGACACTTTATTTAGAAACTCCTTGGCAAAAAAATACGGCCAGATCGGTGCAGAAAAAGCAGAAGAAGCCATAAACAAAATGCCCGATGAGGCGAAGAATTTTTACAAAGAAATGAAAGATAAAGGCTTTATTGAAGCAGCAGCTTATGAAGATAAATTCTATGTGGACGGCATAATAGGATTTGAGGACGTTGATAAAGACAGACTGGAAAAGATACTATGCGGCGTTGCAAGAGAGGTGGAAAAAAGCGGCCATGTCACAAGCCGGTTGAGCAGAGCTTTTTCACTGGTGAATGAGGAATATGACCGAGGGGAAAGCATTATGGATAAGCTAACGCAGACGGAACATGAGAAAGATATAGAAAAAGCTAAATGCTTTATAAAAAACGGATATACAAGCGAGAGCCTGCAAGCAATGCTTGATGAGAGCTGGGATGTATATGAGCCTTATGCGGAAAAGATAATAGGGCTGGTAAAAGGATATGAGAGTGCAAAGGAAATAAGCGACAAAGGTAAAAAGACCGTTGAACATAAAGAGAAAGAGGACGAGATTGAGATATGACGACAATGTGTATACACATATTGCCGTCATACTTGGTAAAGAACCTTTGGAGGAAGAAAGATGGATAACAATGAAGGAAAAATATTTTGGATAGAGGATGATGACTACTACATTGATATAAATGGAAACAGATATAGTCGTAATAAGTGGCGTAAAGAAGAAATGGAAGAAATAGTGAAATCAAATAAAGATTGCTATGGATGTTGTGACTGCTGTATGTGTACAGGATGCATAGAATGTGATAACTGTGTAGATTCGTTTTTTTCAAAGTATTGCAGTAACAGTATGCGATTGATATATTGTGAGAATTGTCATAATTGTACTGATTGTGAGAACTGTTCAAACTGTAAAAACTGCGAAAGATGTGAGAAATGTAAGAATTGTGAGAAATGCGAAAGATGTGAGGAATGTAATAATTGTAGAAAAGGAAAATGTTTAACAAACAAAGATCGCACACAGGAGGAAGAGTTGAAAAAACAACTGATGGAAAAAGCTGAAAAGGAACAGAATATCTATCGTGAATGGCTGCTTGCGCAAGAGCCGGAAGAAATATTACAGCACACCTATGAATACACGATGAGAGAGGACATTCTGCTTAAGTTAAATGACATGGAGCTTGATAAGGCTCAACTGAAAGAATTGTTAAAATCACCGGATCTTATGGATGGCATATATCAAAGATACACCAAATTTGATACCAAATACATGGAGCTGATAGAGGAAAGCGTAAAACAGCATGCAAAGCCGATTCAGCATGAGGAAGAACTTGAGTAAAGGAGGGACAAAAATGATCCAGGACGATAATGTTATATTTGAACCGACCGACACAGAAGAAGACATTGGAGGCGATTTCGATGAGTAAAAAGACAAAGGAATATCGAAAGATGATAGCCGATGCTTTCGTCAAGTCACTACAAGAAGATCCTATCGGATGGAAGAAGATGTGGAGCGGAAGCATCAGGCCGGAGAATGGGTATACAGGAAGAAAGTACACAGGACTTAACCGGTTTTGGCTTCAATATAATATTGAAGAGCGAGGATTTGAGGATCCTCGCTTTTATACTTTTAAGCAAATACAGGACATGGGCATGAAGTTAAAAAAGGGCAGCAAAGCCGTGCAGGTTGAGTTTTGGAGCCTATACGACTCGGAGCTTAGGAAGACTGTAGATTTCAAAGATGCTAAGGAATACGAAGAACAGGGAAAAGAGCTGAAGACAATTGCGCGGTATTACAGCGTTTTTAACGGCAGCCAGATAGAAGGGCTTGAAAAATATGAATTTCCTAAAATGTCAAATGCAAAACCACAGGAAGCGATAGAAAATATTGCAAAAAATATGGGAGTAAAGTTCCTGTATGACGGAATGGATCAGGCATTTTACAGGCAGAGCGATGACAGCATACACCTGCCGAGAGCGGAAAGTTTTTTTGGACAGGATTCATACAATGCTACGGCATTACATGAAATCGCCCACGCTACCGGAGCACCTCAGAGGTTGAACCGAACTCAGGGCAAATACTTCGGAGATGAGCCTTATGCACGAGAAGAATTGGTTGCCGAGCTCACATCCTGTTTCAGCCAAAACGATCTTGGGCTATCTTTGGGGGAAGAACATTTCGACAATCACAAGGCTTACATCCAGAGTTGGATCGAAGAAATATCATCAAAAGAAGAGGCTCTAATGGAAGCCATAAAGCACGCACAGACGGCCGCAGATTATATTCTTGAGATAAGCGAAAAACAAAAAGTTTTGAATCCAGAAGAATACATAGATTACCCTGAAAAGGAATCCGACAGGGCCTATATACAGATGCAGATAAAAAGAGAGGAAGCTGCTTTAAAGAAAGATATACCATTGCCTAACATTCGATGTGACTATAGTGAAAGCGCAGGATTTGAAAAAGGTAAAATATATTCAGTATATGAATTTGATGAACTGATGCGGCAACTTGACAACAAATATGTACTTGGCAAAGAAATAATAAAAATAGATTTTGGTTCTATAGAAGAAGCAATCGCACAGGGTGTGCATAGATATATAGGCTACGAAAAAGTCGGCTTCACGGTAAACCTGAAGAACGGCGCTTCGTTTTCAGACAGACAGGACATTGGAGACGACGAAGGTGGAGTGATAGATCACTTGAGCCAGTTTCCTGCATTTGCAGCCTATATGCCAGAGCTTATAGAAGCAAGAGATAAAGAAGCAGCAAAAAAGCAGGAGTCCATGAAAGAAGTTGAAACAAAGATAAAGGAAAAAATAGAGCAAAGCAAAGTAGAAGAGCAAAAAGAACAATACTACCGGTTTTCGGACGGCTTCTTTTCGTATTATGTGAACAAGGAAACCGGCGAAAAGAAATTCGAGTTAGGCGAAAACGATATGGAAGTAGAAGCTGATCTTGACGACTTTATTAGAGGACAATATGTAAAAGAAGACACATCTATGGGGGTAAATATGATGACGGAGAATAAGACAGTGTATGTGAAGATTAATAAAGCATTTGTGCAGACAGATATTCAAAGCAAAGCAGATCCGGAAAAGACATTTAATCGTGTGACGATGCCAAAGGATACCATAGTAAATGGAAATAATATAGGAGGTTTTTCTTTCTATCCGACGCTCATATATGATGATCTCACTGTGGATAATCTGGCAGCTATCCCGTGGAGACCGGATAGAGCGATCACGCTGCATAAGGGTGAGGAAATGGTAAAGGTAGATCCAAGAGAGCTCAAAGAGGCCCTTAACACTTCATATAAGGAATGGCGGAGCATGGCTCAGGAACAAAGGAAGAACATGGCAATGAGCAGACACAAAGAAGCACAGAAAGAACAACAGGCAGAAATGGAGTAAGATATGAGAAGCGACAATAAGACAAGGGGAATGAAGCTTAACAAACTTTTAGCAAATCCCGTTTTCATAATCTGCCGCCTTATAATATTTGATCTCGTCATATTCGCCCTGCTCTTTTACATAATAAACTCGATAGGGAGCATAAGCGAGTTCATAGAAAACGGCTCTAAGCAGCCGGGAGAGTATTTTGGAGCTGGGAATTTTCTCCCGGCCTTTTCCGGCTACAGCGGAGCACAAGTGGCTCTCATAGTGTTTGCCACCGTCTGTCTGCTTGTGTGCAACGCTCTTGATTTCTACAAGACACGCATATCTTTTGCGGAAGGCGACATCAATCAGGGACAATACGGAACAAGGCGCTGGACTACAAGAAAAGAAATAAAGGAGCAGTTTAAGGCTGTGCCGCTGAAGACAGATCAGTTTGACGGAAAGCCGGGCTTTCCCATCAGCAGGGTCAAGGACAAAATCTATGTCGATGATGCTTTAACAAACTGTCTCGGCCTGGGATCTACCAGATCCGGAAAAGGACAGGGAAGTATTGTGCAGGATGTGGATATTGCATCACGGCCGAGAGATATAAAGGACAGGCCATCGCTCATCATAGCAGACCCTAAGACAGAAAACAGCCGCATGATGGCAGGGCAGCTTGAAAAGCGAGGCTACGATGTTAGATTTTTGAATCTTGCAGAGCCGCAGCGATCTATGGGCTTTAATCCATTGCAGCTTGTAGTAGACTATTATAAGCGCTCTCAGCCGCAGAAAGCGCAGATGGCGGCCAAGTCGTTTGCTTTTTCCATCTTCAATGCAGACGACAATACAGGGCAGGAGCCGATATGGAAAAATACTGCAACAGACCTCTTTACCGCCCTTATAGTTGCCATCGTATCTGACTGCGTAGAGCTTGATAGTAAGATAAATGAGAGCAGAAAGAAGCTGTTTCGGCAGAAGAAAAAACTCTATGCGCAGCTTTCGGAGAACGAGAAAAGGGAAGATAGTGAGTCTTGGCAAGAGGCTGTAGAAAAGTTTAACGACAGAGGGCTTTCATACATCAAGATCGCTACATGGCGTATGATAGAGAAATCTGAATATGACGAGACATCAGGGGTAGCCTTCGGAGAAAACGATGAGAAGTTACTTGAGGAAATAAAGAAAAAATACATAGAGAAGATCGAGAGACAGACGAGAAAGGAAGATGTCTCATATTTTGAGGACTGTTATATAACTGAGATAGACAAAACTTTCGGTGATGCTGTCATCATACCCAAAAGGGAAGACATAGAGGATATCGAAGAGGAATTTGAAATAGAGGATCCAATCCTTTCAGCATATATCAGGAGCGTGCCGGATGAGGCCGCTTTTTTTAATGTATATCCAAATGAGCGAAAGGCCAATGCCTTTTCATGTATACTGTTCTTTCAGGATATGTGTAACCGTGCTGCAAGCGAATCCAGCGGAGATGAGGAATTTGAACAGAAGGCGGAAACGGCCATGGACGAATATTTCAACGCAAGGCCTCAGACAGACTATGCCAAGAGTCTTTACCTTGAGATCAAATCTGCCGGTTCAAAGACGAAAGGCTCTGTGTATATCAATATGCAGTCGGCTCTTTCGACATTCGTGCTGCATGATATAGCACAGATGACAGCCGAATCGGATTTTGATATGGAGACACTCGGCTACGGCGACAGACCGGTAGCAGTGTTTTTGGTAATCCCAAGCGAAGACAGAAGCAACCACTTTATCGCTACGACATTCATATCCCAGGTATATCGCTTCCTGTTTGAGCTGGCAAAGGCGAGGTCAGGAAAACTTGATAGAAATGCCATCTTTATCCTTGATGAGTTCGGGAATCTTCCGGTAATAGAGAATTTCGCCGGCATGGTCACCGTCGGCCTTGGAATGGGCCTTGGATTTCACATATACATACAAAGCTATGGGCAGATTTACGGTAAATATAAGGACGACGCTCAGGCAATCTTAGATAACTTTGCCACGCAACAATATATCATGTCCATCGGAAATGACAGCGCAGAGGAATTTTCAAAGAAGGTCGGACAGACAACGGTCATCGCAACGCAGAGGTCGGGAAGCCGATTTTCTACGGATAAGACATATACCGAGTCCGTGCAGCAAAGACCTCTGATCTATGAACATGAGCTTGCGGTCTTGAGAGAAGGTGAGTCCGTCATAATCAGGAACCTGAAGCGTACGGACAATCTGGGAGTTGCCATAGACAGCATGCCTATAATCAACGAATATATGGACGATCTGCCGGTATGGGTATATATCAGGATCGTCCTTGATATTTTTGTAAGCAGGTTTATCAAGAGAAAAGGCCTTGTAAACCCGAAAAACAAGAGGCTTACGACATTGAGCCAGGAATGGAAGATAAGAGTAAACGACCAGAAGAGATACCTTGGAACAGACGCACTTTATGCCTATCAATACTTGTCCGATGAATTTCCGCCGCCGGAACAGGTCAATTTTTACGACATATGCAGGGAAAGCAGAAAGCACATCAATATAACAAAAAGGGTATATTCATCAGAAGATGTCATAAAGAGAATGAAGACGGAAAAAGAGAATAAGAGGCTTGATGAGTTTTTCAGCAGGATGTCTTCTTTCATATCGATCGACGCCAACGAAGAAGAGCCCAAAGAAACAGCCGTAGAAGAGCCGATCACTGAGGAGAAAAGGGACAAGCTGTTTGGTGATCTTAAAAAGATATACCTAATCGAGCAGGAGCTTGAGAAAAGACTTGAGCAGTATGGCGGATATGAGAAAGCGCTTGGGATAACAAGAAAGAACACGGCAGATGAAGCGAGAAAGGCCATAGAGGAAAGCGACCATTTGAGGGTGGCCGCAAAGAAATACATAACATCACTTATGAAGGAGGGAGGTATGGCGGATGACAGATAGTCAGCTCATAGAATATTTTATCAATAATCTTGATTTGTTTGATAATAACAACATATTCTCTTCAATACTGAAGATAGCGGGCTGGCTCGTAGTCAAGGGCTTCGTTTTTTTGGCCGATATAGCTGAGGATTTATATGATACTACTTTCGGACTTGTGGACTTCACGACCTGGGCCGAAGGAACAGAGTTTATGAACGCATTAAAACCGGCGTTTATAGGGATAATGGCCGTGTCACTTTTTGCTCTTGGCGTAATGCTCATAATGGGTCACGATAAGCAGCCTAAAATAGTACAGAACATCTGTATTGCCTGCCTGTGTTTCACTTGCAGCGCCGTTGTGTTTGGCCAGCTTAACAGCCTTACCATGTCGTTCAAAGAAGGTATCGAGAGCATAGATATAGATGGCCAGACATATGACGGAGCATATGACATAGTGAGCCAGAATCTTTATGATCTTGTCTATCTTGATCAGGAGCTGGGCCTTAAAAATGTCAACTATGATGAAAACAAGGAATCACTGCCGCATCCGGATCTTGATAAACAGAGCTTTAGCGTTATTGACTACAACGAGATCATAAACTACGACACTGAAAACTTCGATTGGAATGAAAATGGAGAAGCAAAAAAGATATTGAAGAAGCAGCTTTTATCATTGGGCGATGACAGCTATAAGATAAAGGATGTTTACAACGGTATAGGCTTTCAGAGCGGAGATGAAAACGATCCGTTCAATGAATTTTATTATCGCTACAAATTTGACTTCTTTCCGGCACTGATCCAGCTTGCAGCTATTATTGTAGTATACATCGCTATGAGCTATAAGGTGGTGCGCCTCATAATCGAATTATTCGTAGGTAAACTGCTTGCATACCTTTACTCAGCTGAGCTTTCCGGAGGACAGAAGATAACAAAGATATTAGTCTTCATAAGGGATACTTACATCCTTCTGCTATTTACTACGATACTGATACGCTGCTTCTATTTTGCCATGGCTTTTTGCCAGAGCAGGATAGAAAACACCCTCGTCGAATGTATCATAATCTTATTTGTGGCCTTCGTAGTGATCGATGGGCCAAATATCGTAGAGTCTCTGCTCGGTATGGATGCCGGTCTTTCTTCATCGACGGCAAGGATGATGGCAATATATCACGGGGCAAAAGCCGCAGCAATGACGACGACCGCTCCGATAAGATTTGCCGCGCATAAGGCGGTTGAAAGCCATAGAATGAATAAATACTCCGGCGGAAACGACAGAAGCGAAAGGGACAGAAGCCAGACAGAGCAAAGAGACACTCAGTTCATGGATGACAGGTCACATGATGAAAGAGATCGGCAACGCAGCGAAGAAAGAAGCCAAAGAGACAGAGAAAATAACGAGAATCGGGGTGCAGCTGACAGAACCACAGACAGCAGGCATGCTCAAAGCGATAACAACACTGAAACAAGAGATATGAGCTTCATGGAGCAAGACCAAAATGACCGTGAACAAGAGAGCCTCTACGAAAGGGAAGAGGGCAGCGGTCAGGACAGCATCAGAGAGCGCAGCTTTATGGATGATGACCGTGGCACCGACATACAGGATAGCCGCAGCAATGATCATGGCGATACGGGATATATGGATAGTCAAAGAGAAGCTGAAGGCGAGCACCATCAAACCAAATTCGATGACGGAGAAAGGGAAAATAATATGCCTAAAACCGCCGGTGAGAGAGGTAATGAAAGCGTCAGGGACAGCAAAAGTATGGCCGGGGTCCGGACGCATAACGAGCGTACAAGCTTTATGGATGAAAGGCAGAAAAAGAGGACTACATCAGCTGATACCAGGAGAAAGACCAGGTATGACAGTGATATCTTAAAGGACAGAAGAAAAGGAAGAAAGGATAGGGAAGACGAATGAAATACATAATAACAGAACAAATCGAATCTCCTGTTAAGGTATCAAAGAGCATAGAGTTCTTTGACCTTATGTTCTTTATCTGCTATATGGCCGTTTCTGCTGCCTTTTCAAGCCTCGTTGCAGACCGGCTCGCTGTCCCGTTTTTTATATACTCAGCGCTGATGGCCATTGCTCTTACCATAAAAAGTCCTTTCAACAAAAATCGCCGAAACTTTGAAAGCATATACTTTATGCTCAAAAGGGATAAGGAAGTATATAAGCCGGTATATAACTTAGAGGAGATGGAAAATGAAAAAGGAAAAAAAGAAGCCTGAAAAGAAAAAAACAGAAGAAAAGAGATTCGACAAGACCACCTTAGATGTACTTCCTATCAGGTATTACGATGAGGAGATTGAATCTTTCGTGCTGAAGGATGACCTATATATGGATCTTCTTGAGGTCATATTAAAGGACAGAGTAAACGCATCGGAAGATGAAATCGAATATGACATACTGACCCTTGCAAAGTTTTATAAAGTTTATCCCGGAGCCGTCAAATGGATAGCTCTTAATTTTCCGGTTGATACTCATGTCCAGAGGGTAAACAAGTCAAAGATATTGGAGCGGACAAATGATCCGGTACGTAGGAAATGGATACAGCGTCAGATACGGGAAATGGAGAAGATTGATGCCAATACCCAGAAAAGGGAAAGCTACCTTCAGATCTTTGGACAGGGCAAGGAACAGTTCATAAAGAACAGAAACAAAGTAAAAGCCGAGATCGGCCGAGGCAGAGGCAATATTGTAAGAGAAATCTCAAAAGAAAAGAAATTCATGGTCATATACAAGCTAAGCAACATGAGCTCTATAGTAAGAGCCCAGGAAAGCGAGGAAGGATATTATGAATAGGAGAAAAAAGAAAGCAAGGAAAGACAAAGAGGAATACATCGATATTCCTCTTTTAAGTTCCTTGCAGTCGCAAGGCGGCATCACCTTTAAGGAACCGTCATATATCATCACCGGCAGTGGATATGTGAAAGTGATCCACATATACAGGCTACCGGGGATGCTATTTGACTTCTGGATGGATAAGGTGTTTTCCATAGAAGGTACGATAGCGACCGTTGATATAGCTACAAGGGATAAGAACGAGGTTAAAAAGAATCTGAATAAATCTATAAAGGAAGAATACGCAAGAGTAAGGACCGCAAAGGACTTTGAAGAAATGTATGACGCACAACGGCGCCAGGAAAGACTTCAGTATATGTACGATGAGATCCAATCCATGGGAGAATCCATCAAGATGGTGCATTTTCGGATATTTGTTCCCGGAAGAAGCCTGGCTGCTGCCGAAGAAAGAGCCGGCAAGATAATGAACGACCTTGAGGCTGACCAGTTCATGCCGACGATCCTTCTGAACGAAGGAAAGAGAGAATACCAGTCTCTCTTCATTCCATACGAAGAACAGCATAAAGAGCCGTTTTATATCAAAGGTCATTCGATGATGACGGAGCAGTTGGCCGGAGGTTATCCGTTCCACTACTCGTCTCTTGAGGATCCACGAGGCACAGTTCTGGGCTTTACACCATGCGGCGGACCGGTGATCTTCGATGTGTTTGAAAAGACACAGACCAGAAAGCACTATAACGGGGTCATCGTAGGAGAACCGGGTTCCGGAAAATCGACCACACTAAAGAAGCTCTTTGAAGTGAGAGCAGCTGAGGGCGATTTTATACGTTGCTTTGATGTATCGGGGGAATTTTCTGCTCTTACGAGAGAATTTGGCGGCAGGATAATACGCTGTGACGGTACCACCGGTATGCTTAATCCATTTGAGATATTGAGGGCAGGAGATGACGAGTTCACCTCTTTTGCTAAGCATATAGCTAAGATAGCAGCCATGTATAGGTGTCTTCAGCCTTCGCTGCCTGATACGGTCATAACAGATCTTGAGAATCTGCTGAAAGAATTTTATGCGGAAAGAGGGTTGACGCCGGATGATGGAGGAACCATAACCGGGCTGTCTGCATCAAGATACCCGACATTTTCTGATTTTGGAGATTTTCTCATAGGAAGGATGAAAAAACTGGCCTCAGAAAAACCAAAAAGCAGTGTGGAAGAAAAATTGTTTGAAAAGAGGATGCTCAACATCGAGGATCTGTCGAAGGTCACCAAGAGGGTGATAGGAAACTACGGAAAGATGCTCGATGGCCATACCTCGATCACTAATATCGTCGATGAGAAGATAGTGACCTTTGACATTTCTAACATAAAAGATCTGGGCAGCGTGTTCGTGACCATCATATTCAATATGCTGTCTCTATGCTGGGATAACGGGATAGCCAACGGCACGATAATGAAACGACTGTGGGAAGAAGGAAAGATAACCGATGATGAGATCGTAAAGTTTATGATAATAGTAGACGAGTCCCACAGATGGGTAAATACAACGCTGCCGGATATTTTAAGGCAGCTCATCACATACCTAAGAGAAGCAAGGAAATATATCGTATCTATTTTCCTTGCCTCTCAATCTATAAGGGACTATGTGCCAGAAGGAACGGGCTCGGAAAACCTGGATCTCATAAAGACTATTTTTGAGCTGACGCAATATAAGTTCATGTTCCGCCAGGACTCGGCGGCCATGCCTTTGATACAGTCTATCTTTTCAGGGGTGCTCACATTTTCACAGATACAGAGCATACCACGGCTTGGGATAGGGCAGACGATCTTGTCAATTTCCGGCGATATGAACATCGATTTCGACGTCTGGGTATCAAAGGACTACGAACTGCCGCTTCATCAGGGAGGTAGATAATGTGACCTTTGTTATAAAACACATCAAGATTATAGCTTTGATGAGCCTTATACCTGTCGTCCTATGTATAGTGTTCACGGCCGCGGCCGTATCGATACTTGCTGCCGCAGTATCTGAAGATTCGGGAGAGAGCATGACAGGCGCCATAGGAACAGGTATGCCTGAGTTTATTACATATAAAGAAGTCGAATACTGCGTGTATGTAGCCAATGAACGAGGCGTGCCGGCGTCGCTCCTCATTGCTCAGATAATTATGAATAAAGAGGAACAGGGACAGGCAGATGTGTTTCTCATGGGAAAAGAATATGGCGGCGTAACGGAGGCTATAGAGGATTACTCCATATACATAACAACGGGAAAGCTGGCAGAACTAAAACTGCTTAAAACAGCGGAAGAATGGGCGAACGGTCTATATGAAAATGGCGTCATAAGCCAGGAATATTCAGAGAAAATCATCTCTACTATAGATTCATATAACCTGAGAAAGTTTGACGGTCTTACGGTTGAAGGACTGGAAGAAGCCATGGCAGAGGGCGATGGGATCGCAAGCGGCCAGTTCATATGGCCGCTGCCTATAAGAGGTCGGCTGACCTCGCCATTTGGATACAGGACTCATCCGGTATATGGATATGAAAGGCTGCATACCGGTCAGGATATCGCGGCGCCTGCCGGGACAGCAATACTTGCCGCCGATGGCGGAGCTATAGAGCTTGCTGGATGGATGAACAGTGACGGAGGATATACGGTGATAATAGATCATGGCGATGGTATTAAAACCATGTACTGCCACATCATGGAGGGTGGCGTTCTGGTCACAGCAGGACAGAATGTATCGCAGGGTCAGACTATAGCAAAGGTAGGGACAACCGGGGCGAGCACCGGCTATCACCTTCATTTCAGCGTGATCGCGAACGGCAACTATGTGGATCCGATGAACTATGTAACTCAGCCGTACTGATAAAAGGAGGACTGTATGATAGATAAGATACGAAACGCCGGCAAGGCAAAGGTCATAGGTGTTATCGCTATACTTTTAGCGTTGGCTATAGCAATAGGATATGCCATAACCGCCATAAATGATGATGAACAGGTATCATCAAATGAAAGCGGACAGGAAAGCGAGCAGACTTTGCCTGAAGTGGATGAGGAAGAGCCGGCGGCAGAAGGAGAATTATATCAGGAACCGATACCTCAAGATGCGGCAGAAGGAAATATAGGGGTTGACATAAAGACAGAAACAGCACGGCAGCAGATGGATCTTGAAATATCCATGCTACCTGAGATGGAAGAAGAAATCCCCGATATGGCATCACTCAAAGCGGCGATGGAGGACTACTTGATCGAAAATGACCTCTGGGGAAGTGTGACGAGAGCCCAGAGTGATTTTGTCATAGTGAAGGACTATAACAAAAACACAGTTCAGCTTGAGTTTGAGCTTAACGACAAAGCAGCCACACACATTATCGTCAAGGTCGATAAAAATACAGGTAATATTATATTAAATCACTATTAAAACAGGCTTAAAACGCAAAATGGAGGCTCAAAAAAAGGAGGATTCTATGAAGACTAATGAATATATGAGGATCTTTATATCCGGCAAGGGCAAAGAGAGCTTACGGATCAAAAAAAGGGTAGAAAAGAAAAAGAACATGATAATAGTAAGCCGGTTAGATGAAGCAGATATTCTGATACTACCGCAGGAGATCACCAAAGAGATAAAAAGTGACATGCTTTATGCAAGGGAACTTGGAATAGATATAAAGCAATTTGCAGAAATAGAAAAAAGGTGGATGATGGATAGACCCGAAAGATCCGAGATTGTGGAAGAGATGGAGATGTAGGTGCTGGGATGGAACTATTAAAGCGTATGAAAGGCAGAGGAGCTGATAGAAGAGATCGCTATCTTTTGACACTGGTAACGTTCATCGTGGTAGGCTATACTTTTTTCTTATCATCAAAAATCTGGATGCCGCCCGATGAGGCAAGCGTGCCGGCAACCGAAGTTGGCCATCAGGTGGAAGCAAACGAACGCCGGGTCAGTATCGTTTCATGGGTATATGACGAGGAACGCAGAGAAATGGAGGTAATGATCGACATAACCAATATGTCCGTCGATGGCATAAATCGCTATAGGTGGAGCGCCATGGAAATAAACAGCGGCAGGCTTCAGGTAGAAGTCGTCATGGAAGACAACGATTTTGTGGTGCTGCATATCCTGAAGATACCAAGGCGCTTTGAAGAAATTTCGCTGAGAATGGGGATAAACCCGGAAGACGAAGTAAAAAGAGAAGAGCTATTCAATGATATACGGCTTTATGCGACCAAAGGCAGCGTGTCCCGGGCAGATATAAAAAGTGACATGACGGAAACAGATTACAGGATAGCTGCATGTGATGCTAAGATCGACAATTTTAATGCCCAGATTGCGGAAACACGGGCGCTCATCGAAAATGAAAGAAATACCATAAGCGAAGCAGAAAACACAATAAATAACCTTGAGACTGCTAAAGTACATCAGACAAGCACGGAGATCGAAGAAACCAATTCGGCGATCACCGAGGTAAGGAACAGAAAGGAGATGTCCGAGACAGCCATAGTGCAGTATGAAAAAGAAATAGAAGACCTTAAAGAGAGGATAGCCATTCAAGAGGAGGTGCGAGATAGCTATGAGCAGTAAGATCATTTTTGTAGGAGAGCGTCAAAGCGGATATTTTGCCGAAGAAGTCGCAAATATCAGAGGGTTTGATTACAAAAATGTACCGAGAAAAAGTGAGATAAAAAAGCAGATAAATGATATACTCTTTGCGGCCGGTGGGAAGGCAGATTATATCATCTTCGATGTGGAGCAATATATTTCACCGGCCGAAGAGATAGCAGATGAAATAAAGATATTGTGCAACACTTTGGGTGCTACGCCCATTATATATGCGCCGGCTTTTGTGCCGGAATCGGAGATGGCAAGAGCTTTTGTAAACCAGGACATCAAGTCCTTCATTCTTTCCGGCTCTGCTACAGATCTGAAAGACCAGCTCGAAAAGAATCTTACCGGATATTTTGATGTAAATGAAAGAAAAGAGATAGCAAGAGTCCAGGAGATCCAGGAGGCAGAAAAGGAAAATAAGTTAAAGTTTAAGACTATAGGGGTAGCCGGGGCTTGCCGGCGGATCGGCACGACCACTCAGGCGATCCAGATAGTAAAGTATCTTGGACTAAGGGGATATAAAGCGTGCCTTATAGAGGCTAATGACTGCAAATATCCGGACCGTAAGAACGGCCTGAAGACGGAAATATCTTTTGTGGAAAAGATAGACGCATGGTTTGATACCGACGCCCTTGATGAAGAGCTAGGTCTTGTATCATCCTTTGGAATGGACATGTATTATGACCAGAGCAAGATTCCGGAGATCCTTAAAAAAGGGTACGACTATTATATCTATGATTACGGCTGCTATCACAGCAGGGGCTTTAACAAAACGGCTTTCGTCCGGGAAGATATACAGCTCTTTGTCTTGGGGTCATCAGTGACAGAACTTGACTATACAAAAGAAGTGGCCGAAAGCCCTTTTTATCAGGACGCCCGGTTCATATTTTCCCTGACAAGTGAAGAAGAAAAAGAAGATCTCCTTTTTCTTATGGATTCGATACGAAAAGGAAACAGTGAAAAAACATTCTTTGCGCCATATTGTCCCGACCCATTTACTATGACCAATGAGGCCGCAGCGTTATATGACAGCTGCATCCCGATCGAGGATATATCAGGGCCGGTGGTCAAAAAAGGTAGAAAGCTGTTTGGAAAGAAAGGCGGAAGAAATGGGAAAGTACGCTAAAGCTACCAGGAGGATCAAAGAGGAACAGGCCTTTGAAAAGGAGCAGCATGAATTAAAGAAAAAGTATGACATGGAAAATGAAAATGTCATCATCAAGGAAAAATCCAGCGTACTGAAGTTCCTTATAACTACCGGTGGACGGATAATACGCATTGCAGCCTCGATCGTGCTGTATGTCCTCGCAGCGCTCGGCCTGCTTTCGCTTATATATCCGTCCACCAGGGCAGCGTTGTTTGAAACGCTTAAAGAAATATATGCGGAGCTGGTCAAACTTATTGCATAGGAGGATACATAATGTTTTTGACGGAAAAAGAACTTAAAAATACCTTCTGGGAAAACTACAACTATTCCGGACGGGCACTCAGATATCAATTTGAGTGCCCTATAAGAGAAGGCGGAGCCGACCTTGTGACCGTGGAAAAGTTCCAGGACAATTATCAGATCAACGCCTTTGAGTTCAAGCTCAGCGATATAAAGAAAGTGATTGCACAGGCTAAAGGAAACATCCCCTATGTCAACAAGTCTTGGATAGTGATCCCGGAAGAGAAGGGACAGTTCCTCACGCAAAGGTACGCCTCATATCTTGAAAAGGA
>ENA-ORNG01000654-ORNG01000654.1-human-gut-metagenome-genome-assembly--contig:-NODE-654-length-29361-cov-10.598717_pt1 | contig 29361 bp, 20 predicted proteins | sample MGYA00242113_ERZ509018 | MGnify/ENA primary metagenome ERZ509018 (study PRJEB26280, sample SAMEA2338711) | human gut metagenome | biome: human gut; feature: human-associated habitat; material: faeces... | reverse complement strand
TGGTGCTCCTATTCTACACCACATTAGAGGTTTACACAAAGTTTGGGATGGACTCCATGCCAGAGCCTGCAAACCAATTTGCGAAAAATACTTGACACGACCCTCTCATGCCAGGCCCTGCAAACCATTTTGCGAAAATTCCTTGACACTACCTTAATTTATGAATCGCTACATCCGAAAGGCCGGTTGCCTGACATATTAATTTCGTTCCCCCCATAGCAAGGTCCCCTGATGTAGTCTATTTTCCTACATCAGGGGGCCTTTTGTCACTGTCCGTTTTTACTGAACCTGTTCACTATGCTGTGGGCAACATCATATATTTGTAAAAATAAGCTCTTAGCTCAACTATAGCTAACTGCCTGTTTTAACCTTTTAACCGAGCACACTCTGGATCATACATCGCTTTTTGAGAAAGCTTTGCCGAAACAAGTCCTCCTTCCATCTCAATATCGACAATTTTTCCAAGTACTGCATGGCCTGCTTCAATATAGGCCAGCCCAATACTTTTCTCTAAAATAGGAGAATACATTGCCGCTGTAACCCATCCAACATCTTTCCCATCCGCAAAAATTCTGGCACCTCACTATGTTTACATGACTGCTGCAGCAAACAAGTTTCTAAGAATCTACTATGGCACTGTTATGGCCTATTTCGAGAAGCCGTAGTTTCATCTAACCGACGATTTCCATTTCATCTCCACGGCCGCCAAGATACGACGGCCTGTTTTGCTATGCCCATTTTTGAGAAACTATCTTTTTTTATTTTTGTGTTTTTAGGCCTTGACAACTCTTGGCAGGTTAGTTAATCTTTCGCGCTGTATTCAGCCAGATGGAAATTACAGAATGCAAGTGGAAGGCCCATCAATAAGGAAACGCATAATGCCTATTATCTGATTTTTCATACCCCGTTGTGCCGCCGGGTGATCCATCCCATATTCCCCACCTTTTGTAGTCTATACAGAAGGCCATGTCTCCTCATACAATACAATCACAGCACGGAAACGGCAATTTACAGAAGGAGGATACAGACATGGCGCTTTCTGTCGACAGCAAGGTAAAGGAACTGATGAAGAACGAGGCGGCAGCAGATCTGCTGGAGAAATACGCCCCTGGTTTCAAGACCAATCCTCAGATGAAGCTGGTAGGGGCTCTGACCTTCCGCAAGCTGGCATCCTTTCCCCAGGCGGGGCTGGACGCGGCTAAGGTGGAGGAGATCGACGCGGCGTTGAAGGCTCTGGGAGAGTGATTGCCCGCCGGGCAAAACGAAGAGGGCCCCCGCAGGTAATGCCTGCGGGGGCCCTCCTGTCAACTCTGATTCCCGGCCTGCAGTGCCGCCTGGATCTCCATGGCTTTCAGCAGGATCTGTAGGCGCAGCCGCTCCTCCGGGTCCTGGAGATCCGAGCCCAGTTCCCGCTTGATCCGACCGATCCGCTCCAGCAGGGTGCTGCGGTTGAGGTACAGAGCGGCGGCAGTTCTGGTGATCGACATATTCCGGTCCAGATAGGCCCGGAGAGTCTCGATATAGCTGACCGGGGCGGAACTGTCATGTTCCGCCAGGCGGCGCAGGCCCTGAGAGTAGTACATCTCCGCGGGAAGCTTCCCCAGGGCGTTGACGATGAGCTCTGTGAGGGCGTAGTCCTGGAAGAGACAGCAGCGCTTTCCCGGATTAAACAGGCGGCCGTTGTCCAGGGCGGCACAGGCCTGCAGGTAGTAGAGCTGGGCCCGGTAAATATCCCGGAAGGGATCGCTGATACCCACCCGGAGATCCTTTCCGGCGTTGAACAGCGCAAACCGCTCCTGGAGGACCTGCAGAGGATCTTTCCCCGGTTTCTCCAGAGACCCGGTCTCCACAAAGGCCACCATAGCGCCGTCGTGTGGGAAGGCTACGCTCCCGGGAAAGGACTGCTCCAGCATGCGGCACAGGTAGCCGATGGGCAGCTGAGCCAGGCGGCTGCCAAAGCGGACTTTCACGCAGAGATACTCCCGGCCCGCCTGGCTGCACTCCAGCAGCCACTGCTGCTCCAGATCCGCCGGCAGGCCCTCGATCAGGCTCTGGAAGGTCTGCCGCAGGGAGGTTCGCTCATCTCCCGCCGGGGCGGTATACCGGGCCAGAGCCAGTTCGATCTGTCCGGCCAGATGCTCTGCCAGGGCGTCGTCCGCCGGGCAGTGCTCCCGCCTCCGGTAGTCCACAATGAGGCACCCGCTGTAGACGCCGCTCTGAAAAAGATTGACGCAGAGGGTGCTGCTGTCCAGGATATTAATGAGCATGGCCCCGTGCTTCTGGGTGTTCAGCTCCGCGTGCTCCAGGAACGTGCTCAGAAGGGGCAGATCCAGGGCGTCGCCGCCGGACTGGCGGGAGACGTCTTTCTCCCACGCTGTGAGAGGAATGCTGGAATAGCTGCTCTGGGCCAGAAAATGGAACTCCTTATTGAGCACAAAGAGAGGGTTTCCGAAAATTTCCTGGCTGCAGGAAATCATCTCCCGGACGCTTCCGCTGGTAGCGAGGACGTGGGACAAGCTCTGGCTCCAGGCGTCATAGCGGTCGTAGACGGCGGTAAGGAGATTGAACAGGCGGCAGAGATCCGTCCGTTCCCCCGCCTGAAGCACGCAGCAGTCCTCCAGGTAGTAGGGGAGATATGTGCTTTCCCCCACACACAGCAGCGCTGCGCCCCGCTCGATCTCCGGACGCTGGGGCAGTTGTTCGCCCCGGGCAACATACAGATGACCGGCAAGAAAACGCCGGCCGCCGGGCAGAAAATACTCCGGCCGCCCCAGGTGCAGCGACAGATCCCGTCTGCCCCTGCACCGGACAGGAATCTCTCCCTCCAGCGCCTGCCGGATAATCTCCGTGTTCAGCTTCATCGCCCCCGCCTCCCTGCTTGAAAATACTGTCTTTTTCATTCTTCTATAATAATTTTAGCACGACGCACCTGCCAAGGCAAGGCGGTCAGCCGGCGGAAGGGACCTCTGGCAGCCGTCAATTTGCTTGCTTTTTTTCTGGTGGACGCCTTCAATTTGTGGGGTATTGCCAAAGGTGCCCCCTGTAACTCCTTCCTCCGCAGCGGCTGCTCTGTGCCGGCAGCGGAAGATGCGGGGTCTCCCCACCCCACAGACGGCAGGCGTCCCGGGAGGAAATCCCTGCCGGTCTGTGGTCTTTCGCCAAGAGTCCGGACACCGTATAATTTTCGTATCCAATCATCCTTCCGGCGCCGCCGGGAGAGCAAAAGGAGGAAAGCATATGGCACTACTGGACAAGCTGGAGAGCAGCAAATGTGTGGAGACAGTGTGGGGAAAGCTGATCCCGGAGAAGGAGGCCTACCAATATGCCGTACGGCAGATCGCGGCCTTCTGTGCCAATCTGTTCCAGGTCATGCGGATCCTGGAACCGGATTTTGAAAAGCGGACCAGCGCGATCTGTGAGATCTCCTATATGATGAACATGTCGGCCTCCAGCGACCTGTACATGCAGGAGTTTTTCAACGAGTGGAACATTCCCGAGTTCTGCAAGCGGGACGCCTGGCTGGGCGGCATTTTCGGCGATTCCGGCGACGAGTATGAGAATATGGCCGGCCGTGTGATCCAGTTCACCCACGACCGGGTGGAAAAGGAGCTGGACACCTGCCCCTGGGACATCGTGGGGGCGGAGCTGTGCAACATGACCACCGCCATGTTCACCGCCAACTTTGACCTCAACAGTCCCAACGGAGAAAACGAGGTGGCCCTCAACATGTGCGAGGCCCGGGGCTGCGGCGACTGCCACTGCCGGGTGGTGGCGGAGCGCCGGGACGTGTACAACCTTCCCAAACAGGGCTGGCTGGACCACATGAACCAGCCGGCAGATCCGGTCCACGACACGCCGCCGGAGCGGCGGGTCAAGGCGGGGCAGATCCTCCGCAACGGCTGCTACAGCCAGGCTTTCGGTGAGGAGAAGAGCTTTACCTGGGCCTACCGCTGGTGCATGGAGAAGGGCTGGGTGTGGTGCGTGGCCTTCCCCCTCATCGCCATCCGGGACATGGCGGAAAGCGACGAGGAATTTGAGCGGATCTTCAAGATCGTCTTCGCTACCGCCGGAAAGAACGCCTTTATCGAGCCCTTTGCCGTGGAGGGTATGCGCAGCTGGCTGGGCGTTCCCCACGACATCGGCAGCAACGATCCCCGTCTCATGGGCGGCTATATCAAGGCTGTGCTGGACACCCAGCTGGTCCCCTGCTTCCTGGAGCGGTTTACCAAGGAGGAAGTGGTCATCCGGGTGGACACCGAGACTTTCAACGGCCGCTTCCCCATGGCCCCGGTGGACGAACTTACCACCGGCTACGAGGTGCTCTGGCACAACATGGTCAAGACCATGGTCTCTGCGGAGTGGTCCTGCTGGTTCACAGGAAAAGACGATGAGTATATGGATATCCACATCGGCCGCAAGGTCGACAAGCGGATGGTATAAGAGGGGAGGAGAGATTCCATGCTGTTCAAGAACGATCAGGCCGCCCGGGCCCAGCACCAGGCGGTGCGGGAAAACGCCGGCTGGTACCGGTGGACCCACGATCTGGTGGAGGTCACAGGAAAGGACGCGGAGCGGTTTCTGGACCGGCTCTTTGTGGGAGCCATCACCAAAACTCCGGCGGGCCGCAGCAAATATACCACCATGCTCAATGAAGAGGGCAGGATCATCGACGACACCATCGTTATGCACATGGATCAGGACCGCTACTGGGTATCCACCCTGTACGCGCCTCAGTTCCTCCGGTGGGCGGAGCGGCACCGGAGCGGGTACGACATAAGCTGCGCCGATATCACCGCGCAGGTGGATATGTACGCCGTCCAGGGGCCCAAATCCCTGGCCGTCATGGACACCATGCTGGACCGATCTGTAGACGACCTTAAACGGTTTGCCGTCATGGACGCCGTGCTGGACGGCGCGGCGGTGAAGATCCACCGCTCCGGTTTCACCGGGGAGCTGGGGTACGAGGTGTACTGCCGGATCGAGGATACCAAGGCGGTGGAGGCCGCTATCCGCCGCGCCTGCGACGCCGCCGGCGCGCCGGAGCTGACCATTCTGGAGGTCTATGTCCGCAGTCTGCCGGTGGAGAAGGGCTTTGCCCTGCGGCAGGATATGTACGGCCTCACCCCCTATGAGTGCGGCCTGGAGTGGTCGGTGAACCTGGAGAAGGACTTTATCGGACGGGACGCCCTGATCAAAGCCAGAGAGGAAGGCCCCCGGTATCGACTGGTGGGCCTGGAATATCTGGCGGAGTCCTATGAAGACATCGCCCAGCGGGAGATCGTGTACCGCTACGGGGTGCCCTGCGGCTTTGTCCGGACGGCGATTTACGGCTACACCGTGGAAAAGAACATCGGCTTTGCGGTGATCGAGGCGGAGAAGGCGGTGCTGGGCGAGCAAGTGACCGTGGGAGAAAATGCTTCCCCGGCTGTCATTACGGAGAAAAACTGGCTGTAAGGAGGAAAGAATATGCGTCTTGCAGGAAAAACTGCCATCGTGACCGGCGCCTCCGCCGGTATGGGCGAGGCCATTGCCGCGCTCTTTGCCCGGGAGGGCGCCAACGTGGTGGCCGTGGCCCGGCGGCTGGACCGTCTGGAGCAGCTGGCGGCGGCGGAAAAGGACGCACCGGGAAAGATCCTCCCCTGCCGGGGGGATATCGGCGAGCCGGCCACCAGCCGGCGGATGGTGGACCTGGCGGTAACGTCCTTTGGGCGGCTGGATATTCTGGTCAACAACGCCGGCATCATGGATGACAATACCGCCGTGGGCGACGTGTCCGATGAGATGATCCATGATCTGCTGCGGGTAAATACCTGCGGCCCCCTCTACGCCATGCGAGAGGCGATAAGGGCCTTCCTGGCTCAGGGAGACGAAGGAGGAAATATCATCAATATCGCCTCTGTGGGCGCTATCCATCAGACCGCGGGCGTGGCCTACTGCGCCTCCAAGGCAGCCCTGGTGTCCGCCACCAGGAACACAGCCTACATGTACCTGGAGCAGGGTATCCGCTGCAACGCCATCTCCCCCGGCGGCGTTCTCACGGACATCCCCCTCGTGATGCCGAAAGCCAATGATTTCGGCTTTGGCCGGACCAGCGCGCTGCTGGCCCACTCTCCGGAGATGGGTATGCCGGAGGATATTGCCAATGCGGCAATGTTCCTTGCCAGCGATGAATCCAAATTCATTAACGGTGTGGTGCTGGCCTGCGACGGCGGCTGGACCAGCTTCTGAGCGAATGAGCCCCGCTTTTCTGTTTGTTGAAAAGCGGGGCTCATTGTATGTAGAAAACTCTGCAGCATGGACGATCCTTCTTTTGCAGGTTTTCTGATTCGTTTTTTATTCTTACAAATAGAAAGCATTGCGTTTATATTGAGGAGAGATTTGGACAGCGCTTTCCGGCAGCAGGCTTGCCAGCGCCCGTTGGACATATGCCGGATTTCCTTTACAGTAAATATGATTCATCTGCTCCCAAAAGCAGCCTTTCATATCCGTAGGCAGCGAAATCTCTGTTCGGAGTATCAGACGTGGCACCGCTGGCCGAAGGACAACGGCCCCGCCCTGCTGCTGCGGAGAAACGGGGGGCTGTCCAAGCAAGCTGAGTAAGCGGTATATTGTGCGGAATACATGTTCTGTTTCATGAACCTTTTTACAACGATCAAGAATGCACGTGTGCGTTATTTGTGTTGACACAAACGCACGCGTGCGTTATAATGTTGCAAAAGAGGTGATGGAAGTGAATATCGGTTTTCGGGAAGACATGACCCATGAATTTAAAAGCGATAAAAATAAATTACAGGACAGTGAGATCGTGGATGCTGTGGTGGCCTTTGCCAATACAGATGGCGGAGAGCTGTATCTTGGCGTAGAGGATACCGGAGAGATCAGCGGGCTGCATAAAGATCATATGGATATCACCCGCCTGGCAGCGTTTATTGCCAATAAGACAGTCCCCTCCGTACCGGTTCGCTGTGAGATATTGGATTTTGCGCTGCCGATTTTAAAAATAACGGTTCCCCGGCGGACGAGTATTACAGCGTCCTCATCCGGGAAAATACAGCGGCGGCGTCTGAAAGCAAACGGCGAGCCGGAAAATGTCCCCATGTACCCCTATGAAATTGCGGGACGTTTATCCGATCTGAGCCTGTTCGATTATTCCGCACAGCCTGTTCCAAACGGGGAATATCATGATTTGGACCCTGTGGAGCGTGAACGGCTGCGGCGCATCATTCGGGATTATCATGGGGAAGCGGCTTTGCTGGAACTTGACGATGAAGGCTTGGACAAAGCTCTGCATCTGGCAGTGCAGGACAGCCAAAAGCTGGTGCCCACATTTGCGGGCCTGCTGATGATCGGACGGGTGGACAGCCTGAGAACACTGCTGCCTTCAGCAGAGACTGCGATTCAGGTTTTGACTGGTACGGATATTCGGGTCAATGAATCCTTTTATCTCCCCATCCTTGCCGCTTTTGATCGGATCACAGAGTATTTTGCTGCGTGGAATCATGAGGAGGAAATGGAAATGGGCCTGTATCGCATTTCCATTCCTGATTTTGACAAACGCGCCTTCCGTGAAGCACTGGTCAATGCCTTTTGCCACAGGGATTATTCCCGGCTGGGCAGAGTGAGGCTCCAGATTAATGACGAGGGGATGACCATCAGCAACCCGGGAGGATTTATTGAGGGGATCAATGCCGACAACTTGCTGGATGCCGAGCCCCATGGACGCAACCCCGTCCTGGCTGACGCCATGAAACGGATCGGGCTGGCGGAACGCACAGGCCGGGGAATTGATCGGATCTATGAGGGGTCTCTGCTGTATGGCCGGCTGCTTCCGGATTACTCTCAGTCCACGAACAGCAGTGTCCGCCTGTTCATTCCCAGAGGGCTGCCCGATAAGGCCTTTGTCGCTATGATCTCGGAGGAGCAAAAGCGAGTGGGGCATTCCCTCCCGATCTACTCTCTCCTGATTCTGAATGTCCTCAAGCAGCTTCATCAGGCCACGCTCCATGAGATTTCTCAGGTGCTCAAACGGGAGGAAAGCCGTTTGAAGGTCGTGCTGGAGACATTGGTGGAGTCCGGTTTGGTGGAGGCCTTGGGAAATGGACGAGGCAGGAACTATATGCTCAGTTCCAAAGCCTATGGCACGGACAAGGCGGCGGCCTATGTCCGCCAAAAGGGGATCGATGAGATCCGGTATCCGGAGCTGGTGCTGGAGTTGGCCAGAAAGCAGGGAGAAGTTCGGCGGGCAGATGTCGTTACGCTGCTGCACATCTCCGCTCCCAAGGCTTACCGGCTTCTGCGGCGCCTGCAGGAGGAGGGAAAGCTTGCCCTGCATGGCAAAGGTGCGGGCGCATACTATACGGTGCGGGAAGAAAAATAAACCCGGGACAGTACGACAAAAATACGACACAGACCGGTGATGATCTGTGTCGTATCTGTCTTGGAAAACGGCGGAAACCCTTGAAAATGCTGACTTTTTGTTTTTTGGAAAACAGGGGGAACCGCTTCACACGCAGGAGGTCACTGGTTCGAGTCCAGCAGTCTCCACCATCGAAAAACCCTTGCAGCCCTTGCGCTGCAAGGGTTTTTCTCTGTTTTGAGGGTTTTGATCTGTCCACAATTAGTGTACAAAATCCGCTTTGTGTTGCCTGATGTTATCGAAATTTCCCTCTCTGGCTGTATGAAACTGTACGGCTTTTTCCGCTGTCCCAAGGGATCCCGGCGTCAGGGCCCTTTTTGTGGCTGTACGATGATACTTATGCACCCTCCTCGTCGCCAGTTAACAGCGGGTCTAACTGCCGCAGCTGCGCCAGAACACGCTCCCGGCTTTGTTTGGGTGCGTAGGTTCCCGCCATCAGCTGCTCCGATGCTGCATTCATCACCGCCGTCACCTCCTCGAACACCTCCGGAACTACATGGGTATAGACCCCCAGCGTGGTGCTCACATCACGGTGGCCCAGCAGTTTCTGCGCCACCTTGGGGTTTACCTCCTGTTCCAGCAACATGGAGGCGTAGGTGTGGCGGAATCGGTGCAGGTTCAGGCGCTGATCCCCCAGCCCGTTCCGCTCCAGGAAGTGGCGGAAACTGGCCCGAAAGCCGCTGTAGGTCCGCAGCCCCATGGTCCGGGTGCTGACGAACACAATCCCCTCCAGCACCAGGACCTCCAGGCCGCCCTTCCGCTTGGACACATATCGCATCCACTCCCGCAGACGTTGGAAGACCAGATCCGGCACCTTGAGGACCCGCCGGGAGCAGCGAGTCTTGGTGACGCCCAGGGCGGTGGCGGTCTTTTGGGTTCGCCCCTCCCTGTCAAACTCCAGTTCCCGGGTCAGGAACTGCTGGATAGTGATGGTACGTTTTTGAAAATCCACATGTTTCCATTGGAGCGCCAGGGCCTCCCCGATCCGCATCCCCGTCAGCATCAACAGGGTGATGATGGGGCACACGCCGCCTTCAGCAGCTGTTCCCTCTGGGCGATGGGGATGACTTTGTTGTCCCCGTCGTCTATTTTTCTGGGTTGCCGGGGGAGTTTTGCGTTCCGGGCAGGATTGGATTCCACCAGCCGCAGCTCCATGGCGTAGTCGTACATCTGCACCAGGATACCTTTATTTAGGGAGATCGTCCGCTGGGACAGGTGCTTTTCCGCCTGGAGCTGATACAGGAAGGTCTGTATCTTCAGCGGCGTCACATGCCCAAGGGGGAGATGGCCCAGCGCCGGGACAATGTGCAGCCGCTCGGCGTCATAGTAGAGGGCCATGGTCCGGCTGCACACCTCGTGGACCTTGAACGTGGTCAGCCAGTTGTGGAGGAAGTCCTTCAGGAGTAGCTCCTCGCTGCGGACGCTGCCCGCCTGCTCCTGTTCGGTCGCTACCTGTAGGGCCACCCAATGGGCTGCCGCCTCCCGTGTATCCTGATAGGTATACCTGCGGATGGGACGGCCGTTGTCCTGCCGATAGCCCACCGTCACCTGACCGACCCATCTGCCGTCCTTACGCTGGTAGACGCTGCCTTCGTTTTTTCCTCGTCTGCTTACTTTTGTTTTACGCGGCATCCACAAAAACTCCTTTCCGCGCCGCGCAAAGAGAATCATACCTACATGATACTCCCTGCGCGGCATCGGGTCAATTACTTTTGCCGGCTGAGGTAATCTTGTAAGGCCTGCTTGGGGATGCGGATCTGCTTGCCGACCTTGATACTGCGGAGCTTCCCACAGCGTACCAGATCATAGGCCGTGTTCCGGCCCACCCGCAGAATCTGGCTGGCCTCCTCCACCGTCAGGGTCAGGGGAAGATCTTCGAAAGAGCGGTAGTTAGTGCCCATGTTTCTCCCCCTTCCGCACAGAAGCCAGGTAGATATTGGTCACATCCGCCCGTTCGTGGCCCAGTAGTCGGGATACGGCGAAGTGGGCGTCCAGAGCGCCTGTGCCGCCCTCGGTCAATTCCCGATATTTCTCCGCCGCATAGGTGTGGCGCAAGCCGTGGAAGGTCAGGGGGCGGTCAGAACCCGGATCTTGCACCTCGCTCCGGTGCCTTATGATAAAAAGCTGCAGTAAGGCGATGGCCCGATGGGTGGGCATCCCATCCAGTACCAACAACTTATGGCCCCGAGGAGTGCGATCCAACTGTTTCCTCATAGCAATGACGATCTGCTCATTGATAGGCACGGTGCGGACCTTGCCTCCCTTGCCCTTGACGGTAACGACGTTCTCCCGGAGGGTCTGCTCCGCCGCGGCGGTGTCCAGTCGAAAGCACTCGTGGATGCGGAGACCGGCGTAGCGGCCCAGATACAGGGCCAGGATAAAGTCATAGCGGTCCTCAGCCAGCGCCTTGCCCAGCATTCGGTTGAACTCCGCCGTGCTCCAGGTCCGGTCCACACTGCCGAAGCAACGCCGCTCCAGCTCCACAGCCAGCTCTTCGTTGGTGGGAAGCCGGTATTTTGGCCGGCTCATCTTGTCATGGAAGAACCGGATAGCCGCCAAGTCCGTCTTGATGGTGGAGGCGGACTTGCCGTTTTCCTGCATATGGAGGACATAGCAGGTCAGGTGTCTGCCGCTGACGTTCTCCAGCTTTTGCAGATGAAACTCGTCCGCCAAGTAAGCACAGAACCGCTTGAACGCCTCGTAGTAGCGCTCTTTAGTGCGGAAACTGCCCTGGCGGTTGTGACGGGCCAGCTTGTCCAGTTGGCTCACCAAGGTACAATATGTACCCCCGTTGATGATTTTCTTTTCCATATATAAAATCTCCTTGTCGATCACAGATCCTTCCAATGGGCGCAGTCCACCCATTGGCAGATGAGGCCGTTTCCGCTGAATTTCCGGGGACATCCTTCCTTGGCGCTTGATCCAAAGGCCTCCGGAACTCTTGGGGCAGAGGCACTTTTTGAAATAGGGTACTCTGTCATCGGAAACCTGTCTCTCTTTACTTTTGAACCAGGTCAGTATGAACGCGGCATAGAGGGGATACCCTCTGCTCTAAGAATGGAGCGCCGCTGACACCACCGCTGAACTCGGCTGCGGCTGCTGACAAATGGCAAGCAGTCGCGTGTGTCGTGTGATCCGCCCGGCACGGATCGGGAAAAGCGTGTTCCTGCGCTGCCGGGGCCATGCTCTCACCATGGCGCGCAGGATCGGGAGGCTGCCAAGCTCCCTGGACGGTTTCCATGCCGCACCGTCCCAGCGGCTCTCCTTGTTCCAACTTCTTCTATGATCGACAAGTGCTTTTTCACCGGCATTCCTGCCGTCCCGCGACTGGCAACCGTCTCGGAGCTGACCATATGTCATATATAAAAAAGACACGGGAGTGGCCTGCCCCAAAGGGGACCGGTCAACTTCTCGTGTCTTCGAGTCTTTATTTTGTGTCATTCGATTTTCGCAAGTTGTTGCTGCCTTACGACCCTATTTCCGGCCACTTTTGTTTATCGAAAATGACTCACTCACATCTTGGTTCTCAGTCTTTCCCGCGGACAGCGTAAAGGGCAGACTAACCCCTCTATTGCTTCCCTTCCGCCCTACAATGCTCCGCCCTCAATACGATTTCAGCTTATCATGCAGTGCGGTTCCTGTAAACTTGCGCTTTCCGCAAGAGCAGGAATAACCTGATTTCACAAAAGCGGGACGTCAACGAGGGAGTGCCCTTGGAGAAAAATGATGCCTCTTGCAAAGAGGTCGCGCTAGAGATATACTTGACGCAAATGCAGGAGGAGATGATAGGGATGCTGCAATCCGTTCTAGAAGACGCTCTGCGGGCAGGCAGGGAACAGATCGGCCAAGGACACTGCGCCACGTATATTCCAGAGCTGGGACACACTGATCCACGTCACCTGGGGGCAGCGATTGTTTTATCGAATGGAACCTGCGTATCTGCTGGGGATGCGGACACCAGGTTCACTATCCAGAGCATCTCCAAGGTCATCAACCTGGCTGTTGCCCTTCAGAAATTTGGCTTCGACTATGTGTTTCAGAGTATGAATATGGAGCCGTCAGGGGACGCCTTCAATTCCCTGATCAAGCTGGATCTGACCTGTGACAAGCCCTTCAATCCCATGATCAACGCAGGCGCCATCACCACCATCGGCTATCTGGCGGACAATACGGACTTTGAGACCATGCTGGACTATACGAGGAAGGTCTGCCTCGACCGGGAGATCGCCGTCAATGAACAGGTCTACGCCTCGGAGATGGACCACTGCGCCCGCAATCGGGCCATCGCCTACCTCCTGCAGAGCAAGGACGTCCTGCGGAGCGACGTGGATCGGACCATTGAGCTGTACACAAAGATGTGCTCCCTCAATGTGACCGCGAAAAGCCTGGCGGGGTTTGGGGCTGTCCTGGCTCTGGGAGGGCGCGATCCATTGAGTGGAGAACGTCTCATGGACAGCGATGTGGTCCGCGTCATCAAAACCATCATGTTCACCTGCGGCATGTATGACGGCGCCGGCGAGTTCGCCGTGCGGGTGGGGATCCCCGCCAAAAGCGGCGTGGGCGGCGGCATTCTGGCGGTGGGCGAAGGCAGAATGGGGATCGGCATTTACGGCCCCGCTCTTGACCAGAAGGGCAACAGTTTGGCGGGGCAGCGTGTACTGGAATATTTGGCGGCCAAGCTTTCTCTGCATATTTTTGCTGGCAAATAATTTGCGATATTACAAGCGGCCGGAGCTCCCAGATCAGGAAGCTCCGGCCGCCGCCTTCTGCCTTCACGGCTAGCGAAATCATTCTTATGGATTGTGGGTGTATCTCAAATTCTGTGTAAAGGTCATTTGTGGTGCAAATAGAGCAAATTTACTCAAGGATGCAGGCAGTCAATTTTGCTGCATCCTCGTCAGCAGCTCAATGCGGATAGGGTAGGATGTCAAGGGCAGCGGAACTATCTTATAGACTTAATATTCCGGTCTGACTGTGTTACTCGGGCATGCGTTCAGCGAAAAAGGCTGCTCTCTGTGTGAATTATGCTCCAGTCCTGGCGGTGTCTGATTCGTTTTTAATCATATTCATCATGGTCAGATACAACATTTTCAACAGGCTGTCCCTAGCTAATTTGCTATGCACACATTGACCAATATCAGGAAACCAGCGTGTGGATAGAGTGGACAAAACCACTATTTCAGGCCACAAAAAGAGGGCACAAAGTACAAAAAGCCCCTAACATCACGGCTTTTCCAACCTGACATGTCTTCACACGCAGGAGGTCACTGGTTCGATTCCAGCAGCCTCCGCCAAAAGCTCCTGAAATCTCACGATTTCAGGAGCTTTCCTTTTGCTTTCGCAACTTTTTCTACTCATTTATTTTTTTGTATTTCCTCGTTACCACTCCCCTGACCAATATGACGATACCGGATAGGATAAGGCAGCACCGAGCGGAATGTTTTCCGCCTGGTGCTGCCTTTTGGCTGGTTTTTCTTGGGTTTCTGCGTAGAATCTCAGCAGCCGCTTTTGTTGATTCTACATAGTCTGCCTGATGACATTCCCAGCAGTTTATTTTCCACTGCCGGCCTCTCAGCGGGGGTGGGGAGTGTGGTTATGCCAGAGGCTCCACCGGATCACCGGAGGACGGATTCCCGCCCTCGCTGTTATCCTGCTCGGGGTCAGAAGCATCTGTCTCTTCCCCAGGGTCTGTGCCAGGCTCACCAGTCTCCCCCTCCGGAGGCGGGGTGGCGTCGTCTGTACCGGGGTCGGTGGGCTCAGTGGGCTCGCCGGTGGCAGAATCACCGTCCCCGATGTCTTCAGTGTTGCTGGAATCGTCGGTGGAGGCGTTGTTTTTGCCGCCCTCAGGGAGGGTGTTGGGCATCTCGCCGCTTTCGGTATTCTCGCCGCCCTCGCTGGCGGGGCCGCCGATTTCCGGCCAGTCGTTGGAGCCGTCCCAATCGCAGGAACCCTCATCATAATTGACAATTCCACTATCCAAAACATACCCCACGAAGCCGCCCTTATAGACGGTGTCCCCGTCATCAGACAAATCTGTGATGTTCCTCACGTCGCAGTTCGTCAGGGTCAGGGCTGCGCCCTCGGCCACACAGCCTACCAGGCCGCCCACATAGTAGACGTTCCCTTCCAAGGTTTCTGTTATGCCGATGGAGCTTTCAGTCACGGTGACTCCGGTAATGGTGACATTGCCCGTCACCTCACCGGCCAGGATGCCGACTGTCTGGGCCATACTTCCGGTGATCGACACGCCCTTGAGCGTCAGATTCTTGACGGTGCTGTTGTAGAGGCTCTTGAACAGTCCGCTTACCTCAAATCCCTCGTAACTTGCATTAATCGTCACATTGGAGATGGAGTGGTTCCCCCCGTCCAGATGAATCGTGCCAGATGAAGGGGTAAAACTCCATCGGGCGAGATCCAGATTTGCACCCAGCCGATAGTACTTGAAACCATCTGCTGAGCTCATGTCTTGGAGGCCTTGGACATCATAAACCATGATAGGGTCTTCCTCGGTTCCGGTTCCGCGGTCCTCCCAGACCAGCTCTACGTTTCCACGATTGGAGTACATTTCAGGAGAGGCGAGATCTCCTTTCACGGCACAGTATATTTTATCTGACCAGTTATATCCGATGCCGCGCAGGCCCGTGATCTCCGGCAGCAGAGCCTCTTCTCCGTATGTCAAAGATATCCGGATTGTCGCGGACCCAAAGTCACTCCAATCGGCGTCTATGCCCGCTTCTTGCAGCGCGGTCAAAACGTCTGGGCGGCCGACATAGTTAAAGTTAATCTCAAATGTGTCCCCTTCCCACTCGGCGGTGAGGGTGACAGCGCCCCCCTCCGTTGCCGGGGCGGGCATCGTGGTATGCCCAACGCCGCTGCTGTCCGTGAATTTGCCGGTCAGGACGTGGCCAAAGTTGGCGCTTGCACCCACTTCTGTTGTTCCGTCAAACACGGTTGTGAGCGTCTGGCCGTACCGGGCGGTTCCTTTATATGTGCCTGTGCCCGGTGTCACGGTCCCATCGGCGTAGGTGCCTGTCTCATAGGTGATCTCCAGCGAATAGACCTCCCGGTCGTAGTAGTAGTTCACCGTGTAGGTGCTCCCGGTCCCGAAGGTGACCGACTGCGGCTCGGGCGACTTGAAGTGTTCATAGGTCTTGACAGCCGGGGCATAGGAAGTGGTGCTGCCGTCCTTTGCCACGGTGATGGTCTCCGTCTCGTAGTTCACCATGTCGTACTTGACATCCTCAGTGGCATCTGCGGTATGATCCGCCAACTCTTGATAGTGGTTCACGGTGATGACATAGCCGTCCGTCCACCGGGCATACAGGTCCACATCCTGGGCGGGCATAGTGGACTGGGCTGTGAACTCGTTGCCCGTCGTGCAGGCCGCATCGGTGTACCAGCCGGCCAGCACAACACCTTCGCAGCTCACGTCGCCGCCGTCCAGCAGGTCCACCGCAGCGCCGTAGCGGATGCCTGTCACGGTGTAGTTGCCGTCTGCATCCGGGGTAATGCCGATAAAGCTGGCCTTTTCATTGTTTAAGTGGTAGGTGACGGAGTAGGTCATCCGGGGATACTTCACCCGCACCACGGTGGTGCCGTCCGGGGAAATGGTGGTGTCGGTATAAGCGCCCTCTCCGTACTCGGCCGTGCTGAGGCCCTCCGGGCGGGTGACCTCCACAGGCCCTCCCGCAACGCCGGTCTTGTTGTCGGTGTAGTACGGCAAGTCCGGGTAAGTCCCGTCGGCGTTTTCCAAATAATGCTCCACCTTGTAGGTGACCTGCTCGCCGTCCAACAGATACGCGTGGAAGTCCATGTCGTGGGCAGGCATCGGATCTGGGATCTCGTAGACACGCTCATCGTTTTCATCTACATAGTACCACTGGACCATCTGGCCCTCGGGCACCTCCAGCACCGGCGGGGTGACGGCGGGGCTGCCATTGGTGAAGTAGTCCCGTCCCACGATCCGTCCCTCGGCGTTATAGAAGGTGGCAGTGTGGAGGTCAGTCCGGGCATAGCGCACCTTGACCACCGTGGAACCGTCGCCGTTGATGGTGATGGCGTCGTCATAGGTTGGGGTCGTATTATCCACTTCCATCAGCAGGCCATCCATGTAAGCGCCCACTTCCGTGTCGGTGGTGCCATATCCAGTTTCGGTCTTTACCCATACATAGGTGCCTCTCTCATTCTGGACATAGTGCTCCACCGTGAAGGGGGTATTCTCGTTAGGCGTCAGGACAGCGGTGAAGGACATGCTGTGGCCGGGCATAACGTCAGGCACGCCGGCCCAGCCGCTGAAGGTGTAGCCCGCCGGCACGGTGAAATCCGGGGTCTTGACCTTGGTGCCATATTTGATGTCATAAACATAGCTGCCGATCATGTCCCCTTCCCCGTTCTCCAACGTAAAGGTCACGGGATAGGTCTCGAGGTCATAGTAGTTCTCCAGCACAGCGTCCTCATTGGACATCCAGCCGCTTCCCTGATAATAGGGCTTGGGCGCATAGCCGTCGAGCTTGGGCGTGTAGTCTGTGCAGGTGATGTAGTCTCCCATCAGGGCCGTACCGGTTGTTGACTCATAAAGATAATAGGTCTGGTCGCCGATCTGCCTGGTCTCGACGCCGTCCGGGATCTCCATCACGTCGCCCGCCTCATAGAAGTGTTTCACGGTGTACTCAACGGGAGTCCGCTCCCACTGGGCGTAGTAGTAGGTGGCCCGGTCATCCGGGGCGGGCATGGTGGCCGGAAGGACCGACGCCGGATCGTCCGTGGTCGCCGGATAGAAGACGCCGGAGGCGTCCTTCCAACCGGTGAATCTGTAGCCCTCACGGCTGCTCAGGACCTCTGCCAGGCTGAAATCCGCCGGGACCTGGTCCTCATTGACCCCGTTATAGATCGTCGGCGCGTCATAGTTTATCTCCGAAGCGTAGCTCATTTTGTACTCGATCCAGCTGGGTTCGGTCTCGGTGATCAGGAAGATCTGGTAGCCGCCGGGGAGGAGCTTGTCCCAGTGGAAGTCGATGGTATACTGGATGGGCGCGGCGTTGAAGGCCAGACAGCCGTTGTCACCCGCCCAGGTGATGAGTACCTGGCCCTCCTCGATGAGGTCCAGGTCCGCGTAGGGCTGCCGTGCCCAGAGGACATGATACGTCTCATCATAGTAGACCGCGTCGTTGGTGGTGGTGATCTCGAACTCGTCCCAGTCGTAGTAGCGAGTGGTCTCCTCCCCGGTCTTCAGGTCCATGGAGACCAGCCTGAGCCGCTGGACGGGCAGGCCCGCCGGGTTGGCGAACTGGAACTCGATGGGATCGAAGGTCTGGTCAGCCACACGGATCACCGGGTAGCGGTCGCCCGCGTTCCACAGGGGCAGCTGGACGGAGAATATCTCCGGGTTCCAGCTGAGCAGGCCGCCGATGGCGGACAGGTTGGCGCTCATCTCCGCGTAGAGGCCCACCTCCACATACATGGCCCCCGCGGCCTTTGATGTCGTCCCCTTGTTCTCCAGGTGATAGAGCTGGTAGTAGAAGAAGCCGTACAGCTCGATGTAGGGGCCGATCTCCGCCACCACCTCTACGCTGGCCACCGCTTTGTGAATCAGGGCCACGCCGATGGTCGCCCTCAGTCCTATTCGAAGCCCCAGCTTGCCCATGACGTACACATCCAAGGTGTACTGCTCCGGCACCAGGGATACGGTGTCGCTGGTGGCCGTGCCGTCGAAGGCCCGGATGGTGAAAATGTAGCGGCGGCCCAGCTCGTAGGTGAAGTCCAGTCCGATGTAGACGTTCACGTTGGCGCCGACCACAAAGTCGAAATCGATGTAGATCGTGATGATCTTCGCCACATTCTGCTTGACGTGGAGAATCCGCTGCGAGAAGAGATCCACCCACTCGCTGTCATTCTGGAGCATCTCCTGGTACCGCTCCGCCAGGCTCTCGGCGGTTTCCGGATCTGCGCCGCCTCCATCCAGCAGCGATTTAATCTCGTCCACGAAGTTGGTCAGCTCTTCAATCTGTTCCGGGGTATCGGCCTGGCCGTCATCGGTGATCACATCCACATCAATGTCGATGTCGGTGAAGGTGTACACGTCCACATTGGCGGTCACCTCAAACTCGTCGATCCACCAGACGATATACCACCAGTTGTCCCAGATCACGTCCACAGAGGCACTGACACCGATGCGAAGCTCCTGGACGAAGGTGGGGTCGAACTCCAGCCGCAGCTCCCAGCCGCCGCTCTGCTGGATAACCAGGGTGAAGGGAATGTTCAGCTCCACCCGGAGGCCATCCATACCGGAGAAGTGCTCCAGGGTGGTACTGACACTGGCCCGGGGGATCCCCAGCTCAATGCTGATCTGGCTGCCGCTGCCGGGAGCCGCCAGGAGGCTGGCGTTGTTGGTGACAATGGCCCCGGAGCCGAGGCCGTTGATCGTCAGCGAGGACAGGCCCAGCTCATCCCGTACCTGCTCCAGACTGTTTGTCTGGAGGGCCAGCCGGGCGATCTCCTCCGCCGCCGCCCGGGCGAAGCCGCTTTCCTCAGCTTCCGCCTCGAGGCTGTCCTCCAAATCGGAGATCTCCTCCTCCGTCATCATGGCGCCCACGTCCACGTCGTTCTCCACATAGGTATTCATGGACTCCAGGATCTCCTGAAGCTCCACTTCCTCGTAGGTGATGGTGTATGTACCGTCATTTTCGTCCTGCGTCACACCGGTGATCTGAGCGTACCGCTGGGTGGACTCCGCGCTGAAGTCCTCATTTTCGTCCGCCGCGGGGTCCAGATAGCCGGAGTAGAAGGCGATGTAGTCCCCCACATCCACCGTGGTGCTGGAGTCCAGGCCCATCTCGGTGTAGAGGTCGCCGGAAAAGACAAAAGCGCTGACGGGGACGGTGATGCTGTTATCGCCATCCTCCTCCAGATATGTGTCGGGCAGGGGGAACATATCGGGGGTGTCCACGACCTCCTCCATCTCCGCGCCCTCAAAGTAATATGTATTGGTATCGGTATCGACACTGGTGATCTTCACATAGGAGATGACCCCATTGTCCGCGGCCGAGTCCTTCGTGTCCCGCAGGTCAGGGCGCGTCCCCTCGTAGACGGCCACCATGTCGCCCACGTCGACATGGATCGGGTTTGTTCCCACATAGGTGAAGTGTCCGGTGGTATCTGCGCTGGCATCCTGCACGATGCCGTCCTCCCCCACCGAGACCAGGGCCACGTCCAATTCCTCTACGAGCTGTTCATTGACATAAATATGATCGATATCTCCGGCGGGGATGTACACCATGCCGTCGGCCAGCTCCAGGTTCATATCCTCCTGGCGGATCACGGTGAAGTCGTACTCCCGCACGGACTCCGCCTGGCCGGCGAAGGTCAGGCGGTCGTCGTCCAGGACGATCTTATAGGTGTGGCCGGGGGCAAAGCCCGCACCCTCCATCGGCATGCCTTGCTCATCATAGGCGCTATGATGGTATAGGTGCCGCCGCTGCCGCTCACCCGGATGCAGCCGGTGACGGCGTCGCCGTTCTCATCCACGACACTGAGGTCTGTCGCAATAATCCTATCCGCGACCCCATCTGCAGTCAGGGAGCTGTCCGAGCTCTTCACCTCGATGGAGAAGCTGGGGTCAACATCCTGCTGGGTGGCTGTCGTCTGGTTCTCGCTGGACTCGGGCTCATAGAGCAGATCTTCTGTAGAAGCTCCCGGATCATCCGGGTCATCCGGATCGCCCGAGCCGCCGGGCCTGCTTCCGCCGGAGCCGGTATTGCCCGACTGGCCGGATTCCCCGGCCGACGCGTCCCCTGTCTCCCCGGGATACTCCTTCTCCCCGATGTCCACCAGATGGGTGTCGATGCGCATGAGCAGCTCCGCCGCCTCCGCCCGGGTAAGCTGGCGGTCCGGAGCGAAGCTGTTGTCGCCGTCCCCCTGGAAAATACCGCAGCGCCACAGGTCAGCCGCGGCCTCCCGCGCGTAGGCGGGAATGGCGCTGTAGTCTCCCGGCAGGCTGTCAGTCACCGTCTCCGGAAGCCGCGCGCCAATGTGCTGAAAATACCGCCAGAGAAACGCGGCCATCTGGGCACGGGTGACGGGCTCGTCAGGGGCGAATCTCCCCTGTCCCACGCCGTCGGTGATCCCGGCGGCCACCGCCCAGGCCACATAGGGCGCGTACCAGCTGCCCGACTTCACGTCGGTGAACGCGGGCGCACCGGTATAGTCCGCCGGGTCCACCTGGGACAGCCGGCCCAGAACGGTCACCATCATGGCCCGAGTCATCGTCCCGTAAGGCGAAAACTCGGTGTCCGAGGTGCCCCGGAAGATATCGTGACCGCTGACATACTCCACAGCGTCATAGAACCACGCTCCCTCCGGCACGTCCACGAACGTCCCTGAGGCGTTTCGGTTCTCCGCCAGGCTCTCCAGCTCCGCCGCGATGGCCTGCGCCGGGAGCAGCGTCACCAGCAAGAGGACGGCCAGCGTCAGTGACAAGAGCCGTTTTCCGATCCGTTCCATCTTCTCATCTCCTTATTTACTCAGCGAAATTTTCTGGGACTGCCGCTCTCCTTCCGGCAGCCCCAGCAGCATTTGAGCAAAGGATGTTCCACCCCCTGCTCAAATGTTCTTTCCACTTTATTATATCATCGGTCCGGGAAAGCCGCGGTGTCGTTTACGTCGGAAAGCGCGCTGTTTACGTCATAGAGGCAGAAACACCTTGCCCCGGCGCCCTATCATTGATAGAATAAGTATTGCTATAGGAGGGGATGCCATTGAAACGGCTCAAACAGGAGAAAAACACAGAGACCCTCCGCCTGCGCCACGAGTGGAAAAATCAGCTTCTGTCCCTGCGCATGCTCCAGGAGAAAGGGAATCAGGAGGGATTGAGCGCCCGGCTCAGAGAGCTGGACGACGAGCTGGACCACCTGACCCCCAGGCTGTATACCGACCATCTGGCAGTCAACACCATTTTGCAGAAGGCCGCCGCCCAGGCGGACCGGCAGGGCATCGCCTTTTCCTGTCAGGTCCAGGTGCCCCGGGAGCTGAGCATCGACGAGGCGGACCTGTGCACCCTGCTGGTCAACCTGCTGGACAACGCGCTGGAGGCCGCCGCCCAGGTCCAGCCGCCGAAGCGCCGGGAGGTCCTGTGCCGCATCAAGCTCTCCCAGGGATTTTTGGCCATCTGCTGCGAGAACACCTATAACGGAGTGGTGCGTCTGGACCAGTCGGGGCATCCGGTCACCACCAAGGCCAACGCGGAGGGCCACAGCTTCGGCCTGGTGCAGATGCGGGCCGTGGCGGAAAAATACAACAGCGTGCTGGATATTAGCTACGACCAGGACCGCTTCACCGTCCAGACCGCGCTGGCGCTGCCGGACTGAACATGACATGTGGAAAAGTCCCTGAGGAACGCGGCCTGCGTTCCTCAGGGACTTCTTTTCATTGGACGGTTTTTAGGACTGGTTGAGAAAACGGACCAGCTTCTCCTGGGCAGCCTTGTAGTAGCTGCGCCCAATGGGGACCCACTCCCCGTTTTCCAAGACCAGGCTCTTCCGGTCGAGCTTGGAAATGCGCCGCATATTCACCAGGTAGCTGTTGTGGCACCGGCAGAACCGGTCCTTGGGCAGCAGCTCCTCCATGTCCGACAGGCGGATGCGGAAGGACCGCTCCCCCTGCTCCAGCTTGACCACTGTCAGATGGTCCCGGCTCTCCGCATACCACAGCTCGTCCAGGGGCAGGACCGTGATGCCCGCTCCGGTCCGGACCGTCACGGTGTCCGGCTGGTGGTGGAGCCGCAGGTCAGTCTCCAGCGCCCGGGCCAGCGGCTCCCGGCCCACCGGCTTGAACAGATACTGGATGGGCCGGACCTCATAGCCGTCCTTCAAAAATTCCTGACTGTTGGCAATAAAGAGGACGCTGGTCTTCTCATCCCGCTGCCGCAGCTGGCGGGCAAAGTCCATGCCGGACTTGCCCCCCATCAAAATATCCAGGCACAAGAGGTCGAACCGCGCGCCTGCGGCCATTGCGCCCTCCAGCGCTTCCGCGCTGGAAAAGGGCGTGATCTCATAAGAAATGTTCCGCTCCGACAAAATCTCTCCGCACATCCCGCACAGGGATTCCCGCACAAGCGTCTCGTCCTCACATACCGCGATCTGGTACATCCTCAGCCACCTCCTGCCGACGCCCCTTTTTTGCCATATCGTATCATATCGCCCCGCCGAAAAACAAGGGTTATTTGCCGGGCGAAGGGCTGGCGTCCGACAGCAGAAAGTCTCGCGCAAGGAGTCCAGTGCCGGAACAAGCCAGTCAAGCGCGTCCAGCCGGCAAGCCTGCCTTCATCGGCACGAGAGCAATTTCCCGCGCTTTTGGGAAAGGATTTCCCGCAAACAGGAAGAAAAGAATTGAAACTGCCGGGGCATCCATAGTATAATCGAGTCATCTCTGCTGGAAGGAAGATTCCATGAAACGACTGCTGCACTATCTGAAAGCGCACCCGGTGATCACCGTCATGGCCCCCCTCTTCAAGATGCTGGAGGCCACCTTTGAGCTCCTTGTCCCACTGGTGGTGGCGCAGATCATCGACACGGGTATTGCGGGAAACAACGGCCCCTATCTGTGGAAGATGGGCGGCCTTTTGATCGTTCTGGGCGTGGTTGGCTTTGCCTTCTCCCTGACGGCCCAGTACTTCGCGGCGAAATCCGCCGTCAGCGCCGGAATGGCCATGCGAAGCGACCTGTTCGCCCACATCAACACCTTCTCCTACCAGGAGATCGACGCCATCGGCACCTCCACCCTCATCAACCGGATGACCAACGACGTCAACCAGGTGCAAAACGGTGTGAACATGTTCCTTCGGCTGTTCCTCCGCTCCCCCTTCGTGGTCCTCGGCGCCATGGTCATGGCCTTCACCGTGGACGTGAAGGCCGCCCTCCCCTTTGCGGTGGCCATCCCGGCCCTGCTGGCGGTGATCTTCGTCATCCTGCTGGCCAGCATGCCCCTGTACCGGAAGGTCCAGAAGCAGCTGGACCGTGTACTGCTGACCACCCGAGAGAACCTGCTGGGCATCCGGGTGGTCCGGGCCTTTGCCCGGCAGGAGGAGGAGATGGACCGCTTCCGCCGGGAAACGGACGGGCTGTACAGGGCCCAGATCTTTGTGGGCAAGATCTCCGCCCTGCTCAACCCCCTCACCTACGTGCTCATCAACCTGGGGATCATTGCCGTCCTCTGGTTCGGCGGGCGGCAGGTGGACGCGGGGGACCTGACCCAGGGGCAGGTCATCGCCCTGATCAACTACATGTCCCAGATCCTGGTGGAGCTGGTGAAGCTGGCCAACCTGATCATCCTCCTGTCCCGGGCCCTGGCCAGCCTGTCCCGGGTCAACGCCATCTTCGACACAGCCCCCTCCATCCCGGAGACCGGAGAGGACGTCCCCGCCGCTGCCGACAGCGCCGTGCCCGCCGTCTCCTTTGAGAACGTGGACTTCGCCTACGCCGGCGCCGGGCAGGAGGCCCTCCACGGCGTCACCTTCGCCGCCATGCCCGGGGAGACCATCGGCGTCATCGGCGGCACGGGCTCCGGGAAGTCCACCCTGGCAAACCTCATCCCCCGGTTCTACGACTGCACCCGGGGGACCGTCCGCCTCTTCGGCCGGGATGTGAAGGGCCTCCGCCCCGCCTCCATCCGCCGGCGGATCGGCGTCGTCCCCCAGAAGGCCGCGGTCTTCTCCGGCTCCCTGCGGAAAAACATGCGGTGGGGCAAGGCCGACGCCACGGACGAGGAGATCTACCGGGCCCTGGACATCGCCCAGGCCCGGGAGTTCGTGGACAGCAAAGGCCAGGGGCTGGGCCTGGAGATCCAGCAGGGCGGAAGCAACCTCTCCGGGGGCCAGAAGCAGCGCCTGACCATCGCCCGGGCCCTGGTGGGCCGGCCGGACATCCTGATCCTGGACGACAGCGCCTCAGCCCTGGACTTCGCCACCGACGCCCGGCTCCGGCGGGCCATCCGGGAGAGCACCGGGGACATGACGGTGTTCATCATCTCCCAGCGGGTCTCCGCCATCCGGGGAGCGGACCACATCCTGGTCCTGGACGACGGCAGGCCCGTGGGCTGGGGCACCCACGAGGAGCTGCTCCGGGACAACCACATCTACCAGGAGATCTGCGCGTCCCAGTCCGCCGGAAAGGAGGCCTCCGCCAATGGGTAAGTCAAAAGAGAGGAAAACAGGGAACAACGCCCGGACCCTGGGGCGCATTCTTCGCTATATCCGCCCCTATGGCGGCCTGGTGGCCCTCTCCCTGGTTTTGTCCCTCCTGACGGTGGGGCTGACCCTCTATGTCCCCATATTGACAGGCCGGGGGGTAGACGCCATCGTGGGGACGGGGCAGGTGGACTTCACCGCCCTGCTGGCCGTGATCGCGGGGATCGTGATCTCCGTCGCCGTTACGGCCCTGGCCCAGTGGATCATGAGCCACATCAACAACAAGATCACCTACCGCATCGTCCGGGACCTGCGGGTCCAGGCCTTTAACCACCTGCAGGCCCTCCCCCTGTCCTATGTGGACCGCCATCCCTCCGGGGACCTGATCAGCCGGATCGTCACGGACATCGACCAGTTCTCCGACGGCCTGCTGCTGGGCTTCACCCAGCTCTTCACCGGCGTGGCCACCATCGCCGGCACCATCCTCTTCATGCTGAGCATCGACCCGTGGATCACCCTGGTGGTGGTGCTGCTGAGCCCCCTGTCCTTCGTGCTGGCGAACTTCATCTCCAAGAAGTCCTTCACCATGTTCCGAAAGCAGTCCGAAACCCGGGGGGAGCTGACCGGCTTTACCAATGAGATGCTGGGAGGGCTGAAGGTGGTCCAGGCCTTTGACCACCAGGCCCAGGCCTGTGAGGAGTTCGATGAGATCAACCGGCGGCTGTCGGAGTACTCCATGAAGGCCACCTTCTTCTCCTCTATCACCAATCCGGCCACCCGCTTCATGTACTCCGCCATCTACGCCGGCGTGGCCATCGCCGGCAGCTTCTCCGCCATGGGGGGCGCTCTCACCGTGGGACAGCTGTCCAGCTTTTTGAGCTACACCAACCAGTACACCAAGCCCTTCAACGAGATCACCAGCGTGCTGACGGAGTTCCAGAACGCCATCGCCTCCGCCGCCCGGGTCTTCGCCCTCATCGACGAGCCCCCCGCCCCGGCGGAGCCGGCGGACGCCGTGACATTGACGGACCCGGAGGGGCGGATCGACTTAGACCACGCGGCCTTCTCCTACACCCCGGAGGTCCCCCTGATCCGGGATCTCAACCTGGCCGTGGAGCCGGGCCAGCGGGTGGCCATCGTGGGGCCCACGGGCTGCGGGAAGACCACGCTGATCAACCTGCTGATGCGGTTTTACGACGTGGACAGCGGCGCCATCCGGGTAGACGGCCGGGACATCCGGCAGATCACCCGGAAGTCCCTGCGGACCAGCTACGGCATGGTGCTTCAGGATACCTGGCTCCGGGCCGCCTCCATCCGGGACAACATCGCCTACGGCCGTCCCGATGCCTCCCAGGAGGAGATCGAGGCCGCGGCGAGGAAGGCCCACGCCCACAGCTTCATCATGCGCCTGCCGGAGGGCTACGACACCGTCATCTCCGAGGGGGGCGGCAACCTCTCCCAGGGGCAGAAGCAGCTGCTGTGCATCGCCCGGGTCATGCTGTGCCTGCCGCCTATGCTGATATTGGACGAGGCCACCTCCTCCATCGACACCATGACCGAGCTCCGGGTCCAGCGGGCCTTTGAGACCCTGATGCGGGGGCGGACCAGCTTCGTGGTGGCCCACCGCCTGTCCACCATCCAGACCGCCGACGTCATCCTGGTCATGGACCGGGGACACATTGTGGAGCAGGGCACCCACGAGGAGCTCCTGGCCAAAAAGGGCTTCTACGCCAAGCTCTACAACAGCCAGTTCGCGGCGGAGGAGTGATTAGGCCCTGTCTGAAAACTGTCAACAAGCCCAAACAGCGGATCTTTTTCCGCCATACGGCGTTGATTTTCCTTGCGATACACAAAGTATCGCGGCGTCAAATCGCCCTGTCTGGCGAAAAAATCTCTCGCCGTTGGGCACATTTCCAATTTTCAAACAGGACCTAGTCCCCCGCCCCAAAATACCACAGACAAGAAAGGAAGCTACCATGCAGACAGCGGCGGAGCTGAGAAGCCTGCTCAACAGAATCGACCGCCGGGGGTACCCGGCCTACAAGGACGCCAGGGGGACCTACCAGTTCCCAAACTATATTCTCTCCATTGACCACGTCCAGGGGGACCCCTTCGCCGCCCCCTCCCGGCTGAGCATCCTGGTGAAAGGGCGGGCGGCGGGCTTCCCCCCGGAGCTCTGCGATAGGCCCCACCGGTGGATCGCCCTCCAGGACCAGCTGACCCGGCGGTTCGGCGCGGCGGCGGAGCGGTTCTCCTTCCAGGCCAAGGGCTCCGGCCAGAGCGGCCTCATCGCCGTGAGCCGCTGCGGCCAGGAGGTGCTGGAGCGGACCGCCTGCCGTCTAGACCCGAAGAGCGGAGACGTCTTGATGCGCTTCGAGGTGGGCTTTCCTGCCAACGGCCGGACGGTCAACGCCGGGGAGCTGGGGAAGATCCTCCTCGACTTCCTGCCCAAGTGCGCGGAGCAGGCACTCTTCTATCAGAATCTGGACCAGGAGCGGCTGCGGGCCGCGGTGGACCTGGCGGAGGACCAGCACTGCATTCGGGAGCAGCTGCCCGGGCTGGGGCTGTGCGCCTTCGTGGCCAACGGCAGCGTCCTCCCCCGGGCGTCGGGGGTCTCCTCCAAGCCCATGGGAGACGGCGTCAAATTCATGTCCCCCAAAGAGCTGGAGGTTACCCTGGATCTGCCCCGGGGCCGCCGGATCACCGGCATGGGGATCCGGAGAGGCGTCACCCTCATCGTGGGTGGAGGCTACCACGGGAAGTCCACGCTGCTGGGGGCCCTGGAGCTGGGGGTCTACGACCACATCGCCGGGGACGGCCGGGAGTACGTGATCACCGACCCCACGGCGGTGAAGATCCGGGCGGAGGACGGCCGGAGCATCCGCAAAACCGACATCTCTCTATTCATCAGCGGCCTTCCCAACGGCAAGGACACCGCAGCCTTTGAGACGGAGGACGCCAGCGGCAGCACCTCCCAGGCCGCCAACGTCATCGAGAGCATCGAGGCGGGGACCTCCCTGCTCCTCATCGACGAGGATACCAGCGCCACCAACTTCATGGTCCGGGACGAGCTGATGCAGCGGGTCATCCGCCGGGACATGGAGCCCATCACGCCCTTCATCGAGCGGGTCCGGGAGCTGTATGAGAGTTATGGCGTGTCCACCGTTCTGGTGGCAGGGAGCTCCGGGGCCTACTTCCATGTGGCGGACACCGTCATCCAGATGGACCGGTACGTGCCCCGGGACATCACGGCCCTTGCCAAGGCGGAGGCCGGGAACTTCCCCATCCGCGTGGACCCGCCGAAGCCGGCGGCTCCCCTCTGCTTTGACCGGCGGCCCCAGCCCTCCCCCAGCTTCTCCGGCGGCGACAGGACAAAGATCAAGACTCTGCCCCGGGAGGGCGTGATGGTCAACAAGGAGGTCATCGACCTGCGGTACGTGGAGCAGCTCGTGGACAGCGAGCAGCTGACGGCCCTGGGCTACTGCGTCGTGGACGCCCTGCGGAACCTGCTGGACGGCAGGCGGGACCTGCGGCGGGTGGCGGACGAGCTGGAGGCCGCCATAGACCGGGGGACCCTGGCGGCCCTCTGCGGGGACCGGTCCGGCGTCCCGGGCCTGGCCAGGCCCCGGCGGCAGGAGATCCTGGCCTGCCTCAACCGCTGCCGCGGCCTGCGGATCCAATAGCGAGGCAGAACAAGCGCCCCTCCCGGCGGGAGGGGCGCTCAGGCTTTTCCAAATTTCAACGGATACTTGGGCACAAATCGAAAAGTACATTTATCGACAGGGCCATTTCCCCGGCGTTACCTGCCCCTCGATGGCCATGACCTTATCCACCCGGCGCTGGTGGCGGCCCCCCTCAAAGTCGTGGGTGAGGAAGGCGGTCACGATCTGCCGGGCCAGGAGCGGCCCCACCACGCCGGCCCCCAGGGCCAGCACGTTGGCGTCGTTGTGGCGGCGGGTCATCTCCGCGCTCCATGGGTCGCCGCACAGGGCACAGCGGACACCATGGACCTTGTTGGCAGCCATGGAGACGCCGATGCCGGTGGTGCAGATGACAATGCCCCGCGCACAGGTCCCCGCAGCCACGGCCCGGGCCGCCGCCTGGGCAAAGTCCGGGTAGTCGCAGCTGTCCGTGCTGTGACAGCCGAAATCCTCCACCTCATAGCCCTGCTCCGCGAGCCAGGCCTTGAGCTCCTCCTTCAGGGCAAATCCTCCGTGGTCGGAGGCCATGGCGATCCTCATACCGCCGCTCCTTTCCCGCCCGACGGGCGCTGTCCGTTCTTATCGCTTGAACTTCTTGAAGAAGCTTTTGCGCTCCTCGTAGTTGTTCTCCTTCAGGGTCTCGCTGAATTTCCGCAGAGCTTCCTTCTGCTCCCGGTTCAGGTTCCGGGGGGTCTCGATGTGTACGGTGACAAACTGGTCGCCCCGGCCACGGCCGTTGACGTTGGGGATGCCCTTGCCCCGCAGGCGGAAGGTGGTGCCGGTCTGGGTCCCCTCGGGGATGGTGTACTTCACCTTGCCGTCGATGGTGGGGATCTCCATCTCACCGCCCAGCACCGCCTGGGTGAAGGTGATGGGCGCGTCGCAGTACACGTCCTCCCCGTCCCGGCGGAAGAGCTGGTGGGGCAGCACGGAGATCACCAGCAGCAGGTCGCCGCTGGGCCCGCCGTTGCGCCCGGCGTTGCCCTGGCCCCGCAGGGAGATGGTCTGCCCGTTGTCGATGCCGGCGGGAATGGAGACCTTCACGGTCTTCCGCCGCCGGACCTGGC
>ENA-ORNG01000653-ORNG01000653.1-human-gut-metagenome-genome-assembly--contig:-NODE-653-length-29400-cov-3.002181_pt1 | contig 29400 bp, 21 predicted proteins | sample MGYA00242113_ERZ509018 | MGnify/ENA primary metagenome ERZ509018 (study PRJEB26280, sample SAMEA2338711) | human gut metagenome | biome: human gut; feature: human-associated habitat; material: faeces... | reverse complement strand
AGGCCGGCGTTGATCCGGTATCTGCGGAGCGGGATGCCTGCCGGATGGAGCATGTGGTCAGCGGTGAGGTCATCCATGGAATTTGTGATTTTATGAAATATGGCGACAGCTACGATCGCATAGTCCGTAATGCCAATCTGCGTTTTTTTTATGATGAAGGGGAGTATGATTTTTGTGCCGGTATATATCGGGCAGAAAAAAGATATCCCAGGATTCTTGCAGATGAATCCGACTTATTTTCCAATGAGATTCACTTGAAGGTAGGAAATGAACAAAGCTTTTTTTACTTAAAGAAAATGAGCGGCGAGGCGCCGAAATATTTGTGGTATAGGGCGGAGTTTGATTGGAAACAGGCTAAGGAGAGCGGTGAAGGTTTTCAGATACCAACGGATGTGCTGACCTTTACCTTCGATTCAAGAATACTAATTATTGAAGGTTATGGCATGATTGGGTTTTCTGATGTCGAGAATAAGCCTCCAAATAGTGAGAATTACCGGGAATTGAATGTACATATATGGTAAAGTGAGGGAAATAATGGCGCAGGGTGATAATTTTAAGAGAGAAAATCTTCCAACCATGCAGCAGCTTCAATATCTGATAGAATTGGAAAAACTGGGAAACCGGCGTGGTAATATTGCCATGATTGCGGAAATCTGCGGCGTACATCACGGCTCGGTCAGCAGATATTTAAAGATTTGCTGTGAAAATGGTTTGCTGGAAAAGGATTATACATTTACAGCGAATGGAAAACTGTGGCTTGACGGTTATAAACAGGTGATTGGTGATTTGGAGATTTATCTGAGAAATATAGGGATGGCCGAAAGTGAGATTCCGGGCCATGTTAAACGGATGATTGAAAATCTGGATTATCACGTATTAGTCAATATGCTCCGATGTGACAGAGAGATGCGCAGAGACCATTCGGCCAATAAAAAAGAAAGTACATCGAAAAAATTTTTGAGTGAGGTATTAGAATATGGAACTCATCCGGTGGAGTTTATGCTCTTTCGTGTCGGACATCCGGAGGGAACCCAGGTGTCTATGGCTAATCGAGGATTTAAACGGCCGGCTTATCTTAAGCATAACAAACGGGGCAGCTGGCTCTATCTGAATATTCAGGAAATGATCGCCCAGTCAAGAATGAGCGGTGAGACGATGACTGGCCATTTGAATTCTCTAAAATTTGAGCAGGAAGGCGTGCTTCACCAGACAGAAATTAAAAACGGTCAGTTGAGAATACCGTTGGATGCCTGCCGTTTTCGGAAACACCAGGGTGGGGAGATGAGCGGAAGTATTTCGATTACTGTGAGCTGCAGCGTGGGCCGGGCCCATATGCCTGAAAGTACGGCGATCCTCATGTTTTGGCTGTAAAAGCAGGGAAGCAGATACTTGGTTTTATGTCACATATTTCTGTCGAAAACCTTCGATGGATGATGATTGAACTTTATACTCTAGTCGTGTTAAAATCGACATATCCGGAAGGCCCTTCTGGCCTTCCGAAATTAATCTTTTATTCAAGGCTTTGATCAAGGCAAATTTTCAAAATGAGTTAAGAAATAACAAACAACTAAAAGCGTGGCAAAAGGCAGCACTTTTATTGGACGAAGGGAGAAAAAATATTGAGGATAGCAAAATATAAAATTATTCATATTATGATTTGTGCACTATGCGTTTTAGGGATTTTGTGGCCATTATTTTTAGTGACGAATGCGGAAGAGCTTCCAGCAGAAACCGAAGCTGTGACTGAGATTGATGCTTTAGAAACTAGCATTGAAACCGAAACAGCGCTGGAAAGTGGGGAAAAAGCTGAAACAGCGGGGCGGGAAGCTGATCAGTCCGAAGGAAGATATGAAGGAATGGCCGCTGATGTGGGGAAGGCGGAGATAGGGGAGGGCTATTTTGCAGAAAGTGAGAACGAAATGGACAACCTTCTTCATTCAGATGTTTCTCTCTTTTCTTATCATGGTCAGACACTTTACGTATCGGCCGGTTCATATACATCCGTTTATGATGGTGGTTTTACAAACCGGTATAATGTCACGGGGGACGGGGATGCGATACATTATGCCTACTGCCTACAGCCGGATGCACCGGACCCGTCAGGAAGTGCCGTTGTCTATGAGGTGGATAATTTTCATATAAAACTGGTCATTTGCCTGGGAATGTATGGGCCGGCACAGCAGTATGGCTTTGACGCCGGTATATGGCCGGGGCTGGATGAATATAATGCGGGGGCCTATCTTCCGGCAGCCTTTGGCTATGTCCATGCCACATTAGGATATTTATACGGTGCAGGGCCGGGGGCCGGTTTATATAGCGAGCATGTGGCGCAACTGGATCAGTGGGTTCAAGCCTGCGTGGATGTCTATAACAGTAATCCGGAGGTTAAGAAAATAGTAGACCATTCGAAGCTTTTTTATATGTACGGCGGATATGGTCAGGATGTAGCCTGGGTGGAATATGAACCCCAACAAAATGGCTGGATCGAAATTTACAAATACTCGGCAAATGAGACAGTGACCAATAATAATGATTTATATTCTTTGGCCGGGGCTGTGTATGGCGTATACGACATGCAAAATCAGGAAGTTGGGCGAATTGTGACAGATAAAAACGGATGGGGACAGTTGACGGATATTCCCGGTGGTGAATATAGTGTCAAAGAAATTGAAGCGCCTCAGGGATTTTTTGTGGACGTAACAGCCCATAATGTCACAGTCAAACCAGGAGAGATGGTTACGGTTGAGATGAAGGATATTCCTCAAACAGCACCTGTCTCTGTTTTGCTGAAAAAAATGGATGAAGACACGAATTCAAATGAACCATCCGGGAATTTATCATTGGAAGGCGCCTTGTTTGAACTGAGCTTTTACAATATATCTCTGGACACAGATCCGGCTTTATCCGGGTATACACCGGAAAGGCGATGGACATTAAAAACAGATAAGGATGGTTTTTGTAAATTAAACGATGGATATAAGACATCGGGAGACGATTTTTATTATGATTCGAATGGAAATGTCGTGTTGCCTCTCGGCACAGTAACAATACAGGAAAAACAGCCGCCGGAGGGATATTTAATCAACGATGAGATTTTTGTAAGGCAGGTTTTTCCGGAAATTTCGGGAGCTGTACCAACCTATAATTACCCGGAGATTTCGGACACGCCGCAGAAAATCCAAATTGAACTAAATAAAGTGGATAGTGAAACGCTGGATAATGGAGCCCAGGGGAGTGGCTCATTGGGCGGTGCCGAATATGAGATTATAGATTCGAAAAATAAGGTGGTGGGTGTACTGATTACAGATGAAGCGGGCTATGCTGTGTCCGGAGAACTCCCTTTAGGCATTTATAAAGTAAAGGAAACAGCATCTTCTAAAGGATATCTTGTTGACAAAAACATATATACAGTGGATGCCAAAGAGCCGATTGACGAGACGTCGCGGGTATTTAAATATAAAGTCACCAGTGGGGAGGATATTATTCGCGGAGATCTGGAAATTATTAAGTTTCGTAATAACCCGGATACAGCTTCGGAAAACCTTATACCCCTGGCCGGAGTGGAATTTACACTGACATCGAAAACTACGGGCGATATAGCCAAGGTGATTACGACAGATGACCAGGGACGGGCGTCTACGGTGGATGGGGAGGCACCGAGGGGGAGTCTGGTCTACGATACATATATTATTACAGAGACAAAATATCCGGATAACGTTAAGCCGGTGGAACCCTTTGAGGTCACAATATCCGAAGAAGGAGTGATCTTAAAGGGAATATACAAAGAAAATAAATTCATTGCAAGTCCGGTGGCGGTCGTTAAAAAGGATGGGGGAACCGGCAATGTGATTCCGATGGCGGGCACAGAATTTTGCCTTTTAGACGAAGATAAAAAACCAATATCGATGACGTCGTATTATCCGTCGAATAAGCCGGTGGAAATTTTTGTTACGGATGAAAATGGACAATTTACTTTTCCAAATCAGCTTGAATGCGGCACATACTATCTGGAAGAAATAAACGCTCCGGAAGGATATTTAAAAGGCGAACTGCTTGAATTTAAGGTGACGGAAGGCTCAACCTGGGAAAAGCCTTTGATAATTGAATATTTTAACGAGCCGGTCATGGGGAAGATACAGATTATTAAAAGTGACGGGGAAACCGGGGATTTGCTCAGTCAAGCGGAGTTTGAGATTGCTGCGGCGGAGGATATTGTAACGCCGGATGGCACAATAAGGCTAAAGAAGGGCGAGGTGGCGGATACAGTCATTGTAAAAGAAGGTGTTGGAGAGTCAAAGGCATTGTTCCTTGGAAAATATAAGGTAAAAGAAGTAAGGCAGCCAGAGGGCTATATTTTAGATTTAAATACATACGACGTGACTTTGGGTTACAAGGACCAGAGCACACCGGTGGTTTTCTGTGAGTTGGAGATTAAAAATACACCGACGAGAATACAACTGTTCAAAGTGGATTCCAAGACAGAACAGCCCCTCGAGAAGGTCGAATTTAAGATTTGGAGTAAGGATCAAACCAATGAGCAGATTTATGTGACAGATGAAAAGGGAATGATTGAAATGATGTATCTGTTACCGGGAACCTATTGTGTACAGGAAACCGGAGGGCTTTATGGTTATGCTCCGGATGATAGAATTTATGAATTTACAGTTGCAGAAGATGGGCGAATTGACGGCAAAGAGACGGGAGAGCTGCATATAACAAATACATTCATTGAAATTCATACAAAGGCATCGGATGAGGCCGACGGTGATCAGATGATTACGAATCGAAAGGCAGAAAAGCTTGTTGACAGAGTTAATTATAAAGGCTTGATCCCTGGAAAAGAATATATCCTGAGAGGAAATTTAATGGTGAAATCTACAGGAAAACCATTGGTACAAGACGGACAGGAGGTTGTCGTGGAGAAATCTTTTATTCCGGAAACGTCCGACGGCGAAGTTGAACTGATATTTACAGTGGATGCAAGCGCTCTGGTCGGAGAAAGACTTGTTGTTTTCGAAAAGCTTTTCTATGAACAGGAAGAGCTTGCGGCCCATGCGGAAATGGACGATGAAAATCAGACGGTGGAGGTTGTTGAGATACGCCTTGGGACAAGCGCAACCAATAAGGCTGATGGAAAGAAAAAAATAACGGCCCAGGGAAAGGTTACGGTTGTTGATAGGGTTTCTTATATGAATTTGATTCCGGGATGTCAATATAAGATATCCGGGATTTTAATGGATAAAAAGACCGGTTCGGAGTTGCTTTTAGATGGCGACGAAGTAACGACGGAAGCTATATTTGAACCCGACGAGGCCGATGGAGAGATTTTAGTTGAATTTACTTTTGATGCGACAGAGTTGGGAGGCAGAGATATTGTTGTTTTTGAAAAATTATTTAATTTTGAGGGAATACTTCTGGCGGCTCATGAGGATATTCAGGATTCAAATCAGACTATACATTTTCAGAAGCTTCCGGACACACCAAAAACCGGGGATACATCCGCTTTGCCAAAGGGCGCGGGCCTATGTCTTATTTCAGCAGCAGTCCTTATTTTCATAGGGAATCATAAGCGAAAAAAATTAAAGTAATACCAGGGGCAGTAGAAAACCTGCCGTTTGATGGAGACGGCAGGTTTTTATGGAATATTGTCTTAAATTCTTAGCTTTGTCCCCTTTGTGTCTCGATGTCCAAGCTTCAGCTTGTTCAGGGAGATAGCTTTGTCATTATAGGTAATGACGGTTTCACCGTTTTTGTTAAGAAGATAAACCTCTTCTACGGTATCATTATCAGAGAGTTTAATACCGCGGACACCCAGAGCTGTTTTTTTCTTTTCCGGGATTTCACTGATGTCAAATCGAAGGAAAATCCCTTTTTTGGTGCGTAAGGCCACATGGACAGCTTCGGTCAGAGGGATGATTGCAATGACCTGATCATTATCAGAGAGCTTTGTCGCGGAAATAGTTCGTTTGGCCACATTAAATTCTTCGCCGCAAACCTGTTTGAACATGGCTTGTCCGGTGGCAAAAAGAAGACGGGCCTGGATAACATTCGTCAGGCTGTCCACATAGACAAGATTTTCTTCGCTACTATTATAGTTGCCGAAATTATCGATTGGAATCGCTTTATCACGGAATTTACCGTAAGGCAGGGCGGATATCTTGATTGAGTGCATACGTCCTGTATCCGTAAAGAGACAGAGCTTATCTGTATTCATACATTGAATGATATATTTGTTTTCAGAAACGGCAGCGTCGTGATTTCGTTCAAAGGTAGGTATATCGATGGTACGGCAGTAACCAAAACGGTCCATAAGAAAAACGATTTCCATTTCCTCAAATTTCTTTTCCTCAAAAACCGCTTCTTTGGCATTGATAATTTGTGTTCGTCTTGGACGGGCATAGGCTTTACGTAAATTTTGAAGTTCCTTTGTAATAGCCCTGGACATGCTGGCATGGTTCTCTAAAATATCTTCATATTTTGCTATGTTTTTTAAGGTGGTCTCATGTTCCTTTTGGAGAGCTTCGATTTCCAGCCCAATAAGCTTATAAAGCCGCATCTCCAGAATAGCTGTCGCCTGATTTTCGGTGAATTGTAATTTTTTTGCAGCCCGTTCAGAGGTTTTTGTTTTAAATTTAATACCATCGGTGACGCCGTGAACGAGACAATTTTTCGCCTGTTTTATATTTTTTGAACCCCGGAGGATTTCGATGATTAGATCAATAACATCGCAGGCCTTAATTAATCCTTCCTGAATTTCCCGTTTTTCCTGTTCCTTGACTAAAAGGTACTGATATTTCCGGGTATTGATGTCATACTGGAAATCCAAAAAATTCTCAATGACTGCTTTCAAACCGAGAGTTTCTGGGCGGCCGCCGGCGACAGCCAGCATATTTACTCCGAAGGTGTCCTCAAGACGGGTTTTTTTGTATAGCATATTTTTTAGATTTTCTACGTCCGTGTTCCGACGAAGCTCCAGAACAATGCGGATACCTTCCTTTGAGGACTGGTTAGAAATATCTACAATATCGGCCGTTTTTTTATTTTCTACAAGGGCGTAAACATCATTTAAAAATTTACCGATGCCGGAACCGATCATCGTATAGGGAATTTCGGTGATGACAAGCTGTTCCCGTCCACCCTTGATTTTTTCAATTTCTATTTTGCCGCGAAGCTTGATTTTACCCTGACCGGTTTCATAAATCGACAGCAGTTCGTCTTTATTTGTAACAATGCCGCCGGTCGGAAAATCCGGTCCGGGCATGATTTTTAATAATTCTTCGGTGGTAATCGCTGTATCTTTCATGTAGGCAAGAACAGCGTCAATGACTTCGCCCATGTTGTGGGGCGGAATATTGGTAGCCATGCCGACGGCAATACCTTCGGCGCCGTTGATGAGAAGATTGGGTATCCGGGCCGGGAGAACCTCAGGTTCTTTTTCAGTTTCATCGAAATTTGGCTGGAAATCGACGACATTTTTGTCTAAGTCGGTTAAAAAGGCCTCCTGGGTTAGTTTCTGTAAGCGGGCTTCTGTATAACGCATGGCCGCGGCGCCATCGCCTTCGATAGAGCCGAAATTCCCATGGCCGTCGACCAGAGGCTCCCCCTTTTTAAAATTCTGGCTCATAACGACGAGGGATTCATAAATAGAGCTGTCGCCGTGAGGGTGGTATTTACCCATCGTGTCGCCGACGATACGGGCTGATTTACGATAAGGCTTGTCATAACGGATGCCAAGTTCATGCATGTCGTAAAGCGTCCGGCGCTGAACCGGCTTCAGTCCGTCGCGGACATCGGGGAGGGCTCGGGCGATGATGACGCTCATGGCGTAGTCAATATAAGATTTTTGCATGATTTCTGAATATTCGGTACGTATGATCTGTTCTTCAATTGTTTTCTTTTCCATGAGTCCACCTCCTAAATATCCAGCTCGGCATCATGGGCATGCTGGTAAATAAATGACTTTCTCGGCGGGACATCCGTACCCATTAAAAGCTCCGTGACATCGGAGGCCATACGGGCGTCTTCGATTTCGACCTGTTTCAAAATCCGGGTTTTGGGATTTAGGGTTGTCTCCCAGAGCTGCTCCGCATCCATTTCGCCAAGACCCTTATATCGCTGCAGGGTAAAGCTGCCTTTATGGGCTTTTCGGTATTTTGCCAGGGCCTCATCATCATATAGGTATTCCTCTTTACCTTTGGAAGGCATAGCTTTATAGAGGGGAGGCATGGCAATATACACATGTCCTTCAAAAATCAGTTCCGGCATAAAGCGGTAAAAGAGAGTGAGCAGAAGCGTAGAAATATGGGCGCCGTCCACATCTGCATCGGCCATAATAATTATTTTATTGTAGCGCAGTTTAGTTATATCAAAATCGTTGCCGTAACCTTCGGAAAAGCCGCAGCCAAAGGCATTAATCATTGTTTTAATTTCCGCGTTGGCGAGGACTTTATCAATGCTGGCTTTTTCCACATTTAATATTTTACCACGAATCGGCAGGATGGCCTGGTAATGGCGGTCGCGGGCAGTTTTTGCTGATCCTCCGGCCGAATCTCCCTCGACAATGAAAATTTCGCAGATGGAAGGGTCGCGGCTTTCACAGTTTGCCAGTTTTCCGTTGGAATCAAAGGAAAACTTTGGCTTGCTTAGTAAATTTGTTTTGGCCCGTTCCTCAGTTTTACGTATTTTTGCTGCTTTTTCAGCACAGGCCAGAACGTTTTTTAATGTTTCAAGATTTTTATCAAAATAGCGGGGCAGTTCCTCGCTGGTGATTTTACCGGTAGCTTTATTGGCGTCCTGATTATCCAGTTTGGTTTTCGTCTGACCCTCGAATCTCGGATCCGGATGTTTGATGGAAATAATTGCGGTCATTCCATTGCGGATATCGGCGCCGGTAAAGTTGGCATCCTTTTCCTTTAATATATTTAATTCCCGGGCATAAGCGTTCATGACCGTTGTAAAGGCGGTTTTAAACCCGGTAATATGGGTGCCGCCCTCAGCATTATAAATATTGTTGCAGAAACCGAGAACATTTTCATGGAATTCATTGACGTACTGAAAGGCCGCTTCCACCTGAATACTTTCCGCTTCGCCTTTTAGATAAATAACATCGCAGATACATTCTTTATTTTTATTTAAATCCTTTATAAATCCAACGATACCGTCCGGCTCATGAAATTCCATATGCACAGACGGATTTTCCCGGAGGTCATCATAAATGATGGTTAATTCTGGATTCAGGTAGGCGGTTTCATGGAGACGGCTGATAATTTCGTCCTCTTTAAAACGGGTTTTTTCAAAAATTTCTCCGTCCGGAAGAAATGTAATCTTAGTTCCGGTTTTACGGGTTTTGCCCAGGGTCGGAAGTAGGCCGTTTTCAAGTTCGATGTCGGGAATACCCCGCATAAAGTGGTCATGATGGATCAGACCGTTCCTGGAAATTTCCACATCCATCCATTCAGACAAAGCGTTGACCACCGAGGAACCCACGCCGTGGAGTCCACCGCTGGTCTTATAGACCGAATCATCAAACTTGCCGCCTGCATGGAGGGTCGTAAAAACAAGACGTTCCGCGGGCAGCCCCTTTTCATGCATATCCACCGGAACCCCTCGGCCATTATCCTCAATGGTGGCTGAACCGTTTTTATTTAAGGTGACATGTATGCGGTCGCAGAATCCGGCCAGATGTTCATCCACCGAGTTGTCGACAATTTCGTAGATTAAATGGTTCAGGCCTTTTCGGGAAACGCTGCCGATATACATTCCGGGACGCTTGCGGACAGCTTCCAGTCCTTCCAATACCGAAATACTGTCGGCATCATAATGTTTTTCTAGTGCCATATATATTAAGTCCTTTCTATTACATTGTACTATCTTAACATGACTGATGTAAATTTTCAAATAAGTCCGAAGCTGCGAAGAATAAAAATCCATGCAGTCAGAGATATGGAAGATAAAAGGGTTGCCAGGACAACAATACTCGAGGTTAAGACCGCATCGTTTTTCATATTTTTTGCCATTATGTAACAGCTGACCGTTGTCGGCGAACCGAGCATGACGAGAATAGCTACGAGCTCGCTGTTGCGGAAGCCGAAAAGAATGGCAAAAGGAAAGAAAATCGCAGGAATAATGACCAGCTTGATTAAGGTCGCCATAAGGCTTGGGCGTATTTTTGCGAGAGCTTTTCGGCCCTCAAAGGTGGCACCAACGACGAGCAGAGCGATCGGACTGGCCGTGGCTCCCACATTGTCCAGTGATTTTAATAAAATTGTTGGTATCGGAATTCTGAAAAAGGCGAAAACACAGCCGAGAAGAATGCCGATGATAATCGGATTTTTTGCCACATTGATGCAAGCCTTGCGAATCGTGGCGCTTCGTTCCATACCTTCTGCATTGGAAGCGCTGAAAGTGAGGATGACAACCGAAAAAATATTGTACAAAGGTACGGCGGAGACGATCATCATCGGCGCCATCCCAGAATTTCCATAAATATTTTCGACGAAAGCAATGCCTAGGATGGCGGCGCTGCCCCGGGCCGCCGCCTGGGTAAAAGCTCCGACCATGGATTTATCTTTACAGTACCAGTGGGCAAAAAGCCATACGCCGAGAAACATCAGAGTTGTACCGATAGCGCAGAAAAGGACAAACTTTAAATTGAACATTTTATAGATATCTGCTGTGGCGATATCCAGAAAGACAAGCACAGGCAGGGCGACCTTAAAGACATATTTGTCGGCAACGGTTGTGAATTCTTTGTTGAACAGGCCGATCTGCATAAGTGTCCAGCCGAGAATGATAATTAGAAAAATCGGGATCGTTGCATTTAAACTGAATATAAAATTTTCCATGATTATGATAGCTCCTTTGTAGATTTATAAAACTCAATAAAATGCCGGACAGCCTTTTCCTGCTGACGTTTCTTAATATATGTAAAACCGATTTCCCTTTGATGAATCGGAATGTCCAGAGGAATTTCAATGAGCTGTCCATTTTTTAATTCTTCCAGAACAAATTCTTTAATGACACAGCCGACGCCCAGACCGATTTTAGCAAATTCGATGAGCAGCTCCATGGATGTTGTCTCAATGGTATGGTGGGTTTGTAGATGATTTGTTGTCAAATAGTCATCAATATATTGGCGGGTCATATTTTGCTTATCCAAAAGCATGAGCGTTGCTCTTTCAAAAAGCTGACGGCCACTGTGGATTTCTTCGGGTTTGAGGTCCAAATTTTTCAGGTAGGCTGGAGAAGCTACAAAAATATCCTGGATGGTCCCGAGCGAATAAAAATCCAAAGTGCGGAGACTTCCCGGATGGGCCACCAAACCGATATCGATTTTTCCTGAATCCATTTGGGTCAGCGTTTGGTTGGATGACAGGCAGGAGATAAGTATTTTGATATGCGGATATGCTTCAATAAAGGATTGAAGATAGGGCAGCAGAACAAATTTGCATAGCGTATTGCTGGCGCCAATATGAAGACTGCCGATATTCAGAGCGGTCATCCGACGGATTTGTTCCTCTCCAGCATCGATTGCTTCAAAAGCCGTCCGCACATGCTCATAAAGAATGCGGCCCTCCTCTGTCATCGTTACCCCGCGGGAGCTGCGGGAAAATAAAACGATGCCAAGACTTTCCTCTAGACGGCTGATGGACTTGCTTATGGCCGGCTGGCTATTATAAAGCTGCTTAGCTGCCTGGGAAATATTCCCAGTATTTGCTACCGTATAAAAAATCCGGTATAGGGATAAATGCTGTTCCATATAAAAACCTCCCGCATTAACCATAACTATATTTCATGATAAATATTCGTAACATGTATTTCTATTATAGCTCTAAATGTGATATTCTATCAATAACTATTATGAAATAAATTTGAAAATTCAAGGAGGAATTATCATGGGAATGACGATGACCCAGAAAATTTTAGCATCTGCTGCAGGACTCGAAGAGGTCCATGCCGGCCAGTTGATTATGGCTAAGCTGGATATGGTATTGGCCAATGATATTACAGGACCGGTATCGATTAATGAAATGGTGAAGTTCGATAAGAAAGGTGTTTTTGATAAGGATAAAGTAGCTTTGATTCCAGACCATTTTTCGCCAAATAAGGATATTCAGTCCGCACAGAATTGTAAATGTATGCGTGAGTTTGCCCGGGCCAATGATGTGACCCATTTTTATGAGGTTGGCGAGATGGGTATTGAGCATGCGCTTTTACCGGAAAAAGGTATTGTTACGGCAGGGGATACGATTATTGGCGCAGACTCTCATACATGTACATACGGCGCCATTGGCGCGTTTTCTACAGGCGTTGGAAGTACAGACGCGGCCTGCGGTATTGTTACGGGAAAAGCCTGGTTCAAGGTCCCTTCTGCCATTAAAGTGGTTCTGAACGGAAAACCGGCGAAATGGATCAGCGGCAAGGACGTTATTTTACATTTAATTGGACGGATCGGCGTGGACGGCGCTCTGTATCGGTCTCTGGAATTTGTGGGTGACGGTATCCAGTATCTGTCCATGGATGACCGTTTCACGATTGCTAATATGGCGATTGAAGCCGGTGCGAAGAACGGTATTTTCCCTGTGGATGATCTGGCTCTGGCTTATGTGAAGGAACATAGCGATAAACCGTACAAGGTATTTGAAGCCGATGCGGATGCAGAGTATGATGAGACGATTACAATTGATTTGAGCGCCCTGAAACCTACAGTCGCTTTTCCGCATCTGCCGGAGAATACCCATCCAATTGATGAGGTTGGCGATATTGCCATTGATCAGGTCGTTATCGGTTCCTGTACAAACGGACGTTTCGAGGATTTGAAAATTGCCGCTGAAATTATGCAGGGACGCAAGATTGCCAAAGGTCTTCGGGTCATTGTGATTCCGGCCACACAGAAAATATACCTGGACGCTATGGAAGCTGGCTATATTAAAACTTTTATTGAAGCCGGAGCAATCGTAAGCACACCGACCTGTGGTCCTTGCCTTGGCGGTTACATGGGTATTCTTGCTGAAGGGGAAAAATGTGTCTCCACAACAAACCGTAACTTTGTCGGACGTATGGGTCATGTGACATCTGAAATTTATCTGGCAAGCCCGGCGGTTGCTGCAGCGAGTGCGATTACAGGAAAAATTTCCTGTCCATGTGAATTAGAATAAGTAGTAGGAGGTACATTGAATAATGAAAGCATTTGGTTCAGTTTTTAAATATGGTGACAACGTAGATACAGATGTTATTATCCCGGCCAGACATTTGGCGACGACCGACCCGAAGGGATTGGCTGCCCATTGCATGGAAGATATTGATACAGAGTTTGTTAAAAATGTGAAAGAGGGCGATATTATGGTAGCCCGTAAGAATTTCGGTTGCGGCTCTTCCCGCGAGCATGCGCCGATTGCCATTAAGGCCTCCGGCATCAGCTGTGTCATTGCAGAGACCTTTGCCCGAATTTTCTATCGCAATGCTATCAATATCGGGCTTCCGATTATTGAATGTAAAGAAGCGGCTGAAAAAATTGAAGCCGGTGACCAGGTGGAAATCGATTTTGACAATGGTATGATTTATAACCGGACAAAAAATGAATCCTACAAGGGCGAAGCCTTTCCTCCGTTTATGCAGGAATTAATTGCAGCCGGCGGTTTGATCAACTATATGAATCAGACATTGAAATAGTAGGACGGATTTCGTGCTATCTTTATCCATAACGAAAGGAAGAGGAAAATGAATTTTAATATTGCAGTGATCAAGGGTGACGGTATCGGTCCTGAAATCGTCACAGAAGCCATGAAGGTCATGGACAAGGCGGCGGAAAAATTCGGCCATACCTTTAACTATACCCCGGTATTGATGGGCGGCTGTTCCATCGATGCCACAGGTGTTCCGCTCACCGATGAGGCCATTGAGACGTGTAAAGCTAGCGATGCGGTTCTTTTAGGCTCCATCGGCGGTGATACGACCACGTCTCCATGGTATAAGCTGGAGCCGTCGTTAAGACCGGAAGCTGGGCTGTTAAAGCTTCGTAAATCTCTCGGTCTGTTTGCCAATATCCGTCCGGCCTATCTTTATAAAGAACTGAAGAACGTCTGTCCGTTAAAGGATGAAATTATCGGAGACGGTTTCGATATGGTTATTATGCGTGAGCTGACCGGGGGACTTTACTTTGGTGACCGGAAAACAGTGGAAGAGAACGGGATTTTAAAGGCCTATGATTCTTTGACTTATGATGAAAATGAAATTCGCCGTATTGCCATTAAAGGCTTTGAGACAGCCATGAAGCGCCGTAAAAATGTTGTCAGTGTGGATAAGGCGAATGTTCTGGATTCCTCCCGTCTGTGGCGGAAGGTTGTGGAAGAGGTTGCGAAGGATTATCCGGAAGTGACCTATTCCCATATGTTAGTTGACAACTGTGCCATGCAGCTTGTAAAAAATCCAGGTCAGTTTGATGTCATTTTGACAGAAAATATGTTTGGAGATATTCTTTCCGATGAGGCCAGCGAGGTTACTGGTTCCATTGGAATGCTGTCATCTGCCAGCTTAAGCGCCACAAGACTGGGCCTTTATGAGCCAAGCCATGGTTCCGCTCCGGATATCGCCGGACAGAATAAGGCAAATCCAATCGCCACGATTTTGTCTGCGGCTATGTTGCTCCGTTATTCCCTGAACCTGGATGCTGAGGCTGACGCTATCGAAGCGGCCGTACAGAAGGTGTTGGAGGATGGTTATCGAACGGTAGATATTATGTCCGATGGCTGCCAGCTAGTTGGCTGTAAAGAAATGGGCGATGCCATTGTCGACAGATTGTAATATATTTCCAAATTAATACAAAATGTATTAAAAAGTATCAAATAGTACAAAACCATTGCATTTAAAAAAAAATGTGGTATACTGTGAACAATACATTGTTCGTGACGCTTTAATACTTTAAGAAAGGAAAATGATAATGAAAAGTGATGTTGTAACAAAGGGGATGCAGTCTGCACCTCAGCGTTCCCTGTTTAACGCGCTGGGTATGACAAAAGAAGAGCTTTCAAGACCGCTTGTTGGTATCGTCAGCTCTTACAATGAAATTGTACCGGGACACATGAATATTGATAAGATCGTCGATGCTGTAAAAATGGGTGTCGCCATGGCCGGCGGCACGCCGATCGTATTCCCGGCAATTGCCGTTTGCGACGGTATCGCCATGGGCCATATCGGTATGAAATATTCTCTTGTAACGAGAGATTTGATCGCAGATTCTACAGAATGTATGGCTACGGCTCATCAGTTTGACGCTCTTGTCATGGTTCCGAACTGTGATAAAAATGTTCCGGGACTCTTGATGGCAGCAGCCCGGTTGAATATTCCAACCGTATTTGTCAGCGGCGGTCCGATGCTGGCCGGTCGTGTCAGTGGTGAAAAACGAAGCCTTTCCAGTATGTTTGAGGCAGTAGGTTCTTATGCGGCCGGTACGATGACCGAAGCTCAGGTTGACGAGTTCGTGAATAAGGTTTGCCCGACTTGTGGTTCCTGTTCTGGTATGTATACTGCCAATTCCATGAACTGTCTGACCGAAGTTTTAGGTATGGGGCTGCAGGGAAATGGAACGATTCCGGCGGTTTACTCGGAACGTCTGCGTCTTGCAAAACATGCCGGTATGAAGGTTATGGAAATGCTTGAAAGAAATATCCGGCCAAGAGATATCATGACCGAAAAAGCTTTTATGAACGCATTGACAGTAGACATGGCTCTTGGATGTTCTACAAACAGTATGCTTCATCTTCCGGCGATTGCCCATGAAGCCGGTGTGGAACTGAATGTGGATATTGCCAATGAGATCAGCGCCAGAACACCAAACCTTTGCCATCTGGCTCCGGCTGGTTATACATATATGGAAGATTTAAATGAAGCCGGCGGTGTTTATGCTGTAATGAACGAACTCAATAAAAAAGGTTTATTATATACAGATTTGATGACAGTGACAGGAAAGACAGTTGCCGAAAATATTGCAGGCTGCGTCAATAAAAATCCGGATGTTATCCGGTCAATCGACAATCCGTACAGTCCAACCGGTGGTATTGCTGTGTTAAAAGGGAATATTGCGCCGGATTCTTGCGTTGTTAAACGTTCAGCGGTTGTTCCTGAAATGATGGTCCATGAAGGTCCGGCTCGGGTATTCGACTGCGAAGAGGATGCAATTGCAGCCATCAAGGGCGGACAGATCGTTGCCGGAGATGTCGTTGTTATTCGTTATGAGGGACCAAAGGGCGGTCCGGGTATGCGTGAAATGCTGAATCCGACTTCTGCTATTGCCGGCATGGGACTCGGAGCCAGTGTGGCTTTGATTACCGACGGACGTTTCTCAGGCGCTTCCAGGGGCGCTTCCATCGGTCATGTTTCCCCGGAAGCCGCTGTCGGCGGCCCGATTGCCTTGATCGAAGAGGGAGATATTATTAAAATTGATATTCCTGCCAATACAATTAACGTGGATGTCAGTGATGAAGAACTTGCAGCGCGCCGGGCAAAATGGCAGCCACGGGAACCGAAAGTAACCAGTGGATACTTGGCAAGATATGCTTCTATGGTAACATCAGGAAACCGGGGAGCGATTCTTGAAATACCAAAAGAGAAATAGAAAGAGGTAATTATATGGAATTAACAGGCGCACAAATTGTGATTGAATGTCTGAAAGAGCAGGGTGTGGATACAGTATTTGGATACCCTGGTGGTGCCATTTTAAATGTATATGACGAATTGTATAAACATAGAGATGAGATTACCCATTATTTGACATCCCATGAACAGGGAGCTTCCCATGCGGCTGATGGTTATGCCAGAGCAACCGGGAAGGTCGGCGTCTGTTTTGCCACCTCCGGGCCGGGAGCGACTAATATGGTTACAGGGATTGCGACGGCCTATATGGACTCGGTTCCGGTGGTGATGATTACCTGTAATGTCGGTTTAAACCTTCTTGGGAAAGACAGTTTTCAGGAAATAGATATTTTAGGGATAACGATGCCGGTAACGAAATACAATTTTATAGTTAAAGATGTTACCAAACTGGCAGACGTTATCCGGCGGGCTTTCCGGATTGCCCAGAGCGGCCGTCCGGGTCCTGTTGTTATTGATATTACGAAGAATGTCACAGCGGCAAAAACCGAATATACATATAAAAAGCCGGAGCCGGTTTTGCCAGATGCTTCGATGATCGATGAAGTAGATGTGGAAAAGGCAGTCACGATGATCGCCCATTCTAAACGGCCTTTTGTCTTTGTCGGCGGCGGCGTAATATTGGCGAACGCTTCCGAAGAGCTGCGCCGTTTTGTGAAAAAAATCGATGCGCCGGTGGCTGATTCTCTGATGGGAAAAGGAGCCTTTGACGGGACCAATGATGCCTATGTAGGTATGCTTGGAATGCACGGTACAAAGGCGGCAAATTATGGATTGAATCAGAGTGATTTGATTATTGTTGTAGGCTCAAGGTTTTCTGACCGCGTTATCGGAAATCCGAAAACCTTTGGCAATAAGGCAAAAATACTTCAAATTGATGTGGATGCTTCGGAAATCAATAAAAATATTGTTGTGGACCATTGCATTGAAGGGGATGCGAAGCTGGTTTTGCGTAAATTGAGCGCTCAGTTGAATCAGATGGAGCATACGGAATGGATGCAGTATATCAATGAATTAAAAACACGTTATCCGATGAATTATACGAAGGAACGTTTGACCGGGCCTCAGATCGTAGAAACGATTTATGAGATGACCCATGGGGATGCGATTATCTGTACCGAGGTCGGTCAGAATCAGATGTGGGCAGCTCAGTATTTTAAATATGATGCACCGAGAAAGTTCATTTCTTCAGGAGGACTTGGAACGATGGGATACGGGCTGGGAGCCAGCATCGGCGCTAAAGTGGCCTGTCCGGAAAAAACGGTGATCAATATGGCCGGCGACGGTTGTTTCCGAATGAATTTTAATGAATTACTTACCGCTTCAAAATATAATATTCCGATTATAGAAGTGATTTTCAATAATAATGTCCTGGGGATGGTACGCCAGTGGCAAACATTGTTTTATGAAAAACGTTATTCCAGCACCATTTTAAATGGTGATTTTGACTATGCCAAGATTGCAGAAGCCTGCGGCTGTCGCGGCATAAATGTCACAAATAAAGAGGAATTAATCGCAGCGATGAAAGAAGCGCTGTCAGCCGACGGTCCGGTGGTTATCAACTGTGTTATTGACTCGGATGATAAGGTGTGGCCGATGGTAGCTCCGGGAGCTTCGATTTCTGAAGCCTTTTCGGAGGAAGACATGATAAGGAAGTAAAAGATTATTCAAAAAAGGAGACATGAGAAATGAGCAGAGTATGGAGTTTTTCGGCAGGACCGGCAGTGCTTCCGGTGGAAGTTTTACAGGAGGCAGCAGATGAAATGCTGGATTACAAAGGAACAGGTATGAGCGTTATGGAAATGAGTCATCGCTCCAAAGCCTTTGAGACGATCATTCAGGAAGCAGAGGCTGATCTGAGAACATTGATGAACATTCCGGATGACTATGAAGTACTTTTCCTTCAGGGCGGAGCAAACACACAGTTTGCCATGATTCCAATGAACTTTATGAAAAATCGCAAGGCCGGTTATGTTATTACTGGACAGTGGGCTACAAAGGCATGGAAAGAGGCTGCTATTTTCGGTGAAGCTGTAGAACTGGCATCCTCCAAGGATAAGACATTCTCCTATATCCCGGATTGTTCGGATTTGCCGATCACAGAGGATATGGATTATGTATATATCTGTGAAAATAATACAATTTATGGCACAAAATATAAAACACTTCCAGACACAAAGGGCAAGATTCTTATTTCTGACCAGTCTTCCTGTTTCTTATCTGAACCGGTGGATGTATCTAAATATGGCATGATTTATGCGGGCGCTCAGAAGAATGTGGGACCGGCCGGAGTGGTGATCTGTATTATTCGTAAAGACTTAATTTCAGAAGATGTTCTTCCTGGAACGCCAAATATGCTTAGATACAAGATTCATTCGGATAATGATTCTCTTTACAATACACCGCCGGCTTATGGTATTTATATTTGCGGCAAAGTATTTAAATGGCTGTTGAAGAACGGTGGCTTGGAAGCGATGAAAGAGAAAAATGAAAAGAAAGCGAAGCTTTTCTATGATTATCTGGATTCTCAGGATTTCTATAAGGGGACCGTTGTCAAAGAGGATCGTTCTTTAATGAATATTCCGTTTGTTATCGGTGACAAGGAATTGGAGGACAAATTCGTTGCTGAGGCAAAGAAGGCCGGATTTGAAAACCTGAAGGGTCATCGTACCGTTGGCGGTATGAGAGCCAGCATTTATAATGCGATGCCATATGAAGGTGTTGAAGCTCTCGTTGAATTCATGAAGAAGTTTGCTGCTGAAAATAAATAAGAGGTGTTTTAAATGTATAAAATTAATTGCTTAAATCCAATTGCTCCAATTGGTATGGATATTTTTACCGATGCCTATGAAAAAACCGATGATTTTGCGGATGCTCAGATAGCTATGGTAAGAAGTGCGGATATGCATACTCTGGATCTGCCGGAAGGACTTTTGACGGTTGCCAGAGCCGGAGCCGGCGTCAACAATATTCCTCTGGATCAATGTGCCCAAAAAGGTATCGTTGTTTTCAATACACCGGGAGCCAATGCAAACGGTGTTAAAGAGCTGGTCCTCGCCGGCCTTTTTATGGCGACACGCCATGTGGTTGCCGGTGCAAACTGGGTTACGGAAAATAAAGGTGATGAAAATATTTCGAAAACGATGGAGAAGGCTAAAAAAGCTTTTGCCGGTACGGAAATTCTTGGCAAGAAGATTGGTGTAATCGGTTTGGGAGCCATCGGAGCCATGGTTGCCAATGCCTGCGACGCTCTGGGAATGATTGTTACCGGATATGATCCGTTTTTAAATGATGCCATGAAAGCAAAGCTTTCCGGTACAGTTGCCACAACGGATGATATTAATGAAATCTATAAAAACAGCGATTTTATTACAATTCATGTACCTGCCATGGATTCCACAAAGAAAATGGTTGGTAAGGCAGCTTTTGATCAGATGAAGGATGGCGTGATCATTCTGAACTATGCAAGAGATGTTCTTATCGATGACGATGCCATGGAAGAAGCAATCAAATCCGGAAAGGTTGCAAAATATGTAACGGATTTTCCGAATTTTAAAACAGCGAATATGGAAGGTGTTATTGCCATGCCGCATCTCGGAGCTTCCACTGAAGAATCTGAGGATAACTGTGCGATTATGGCAGCTAAAGAAGTTCGGGATTTTATTGAAAACGGTAATATCAAAAATTCCGTGAACTATCCGGCGGCAGACCTTGGTGTGTGTACGGCAGCGGGACGTATTGCTGTATGCTGTAAGGCTTCTGCAGGTGCTGCAGAAAAGCTTGCATCGATCATCGGTGAGACAGAAGAGCTTGTCAGCGGCACAAAAGGCGACTGGATGTATATCCTGGCCGACACAAAAACAGCCGTTGCCGACGAGGCAGTTCAGGCAGTTGCAGCATTGGACGGCGTTGTAAAGGTTCGTGTGATCAAATAATCTGAAATGTTAAATACCTCTGAAGAGTTTCTGCTTTGGAGGTATTTTTTTGTTAAAACATTCCCATCTTCTTATGGATATATGGTATACTGTAGATATACTTGATGAGAGAGGTATTAAAATGGCGTCAGATAAATTATATGAATGTGCATTTGAGTATAAGAAAACAAAACTATGGAAAAAACTTTGGGATACGGAAATTTTTGCTGTTAAATTCTCTGATGGGGAGATAGGCTATGTGAGTGTTATGGGAAAAGGTGGAACATATACGGGGATTGCAGTTTATGTTGGAGATGATGGATTTCAAAGCTTTAGGGAAATTGCGGAGGGGGAAACAGAGTCTTCTTCTTTTTTTAAAGAACGGGAAAGGATGCTAAAACAAAGCTGCCTGCAGGTGGCGTTTGAAACGAAAGGTGAATTAAGGGAAGAGGAACTGGCAGAGGTCAGAGACTATGCAAAGAAGCATGGCATACGTCTTTCGGGGAAAAATGCCTATCCTCAATTTTTAAAATATGTTCCAAACAAGTATCCATGGAACCTGTTATCTGAAAAAGAAGAAACATATATTGAAGAAACACTGAAAATAGCAATTAATATAGCGGGGCAGTTGAACGGAAAATCGGCGCAGGATATTGGAATAAAAGCAATTGACGGCGAAACGGAGAAGGTCGTTCTTTTTAAATTGGATAATCAAAAAAATATCATGGAACAAACGGCATTGCCGAAGAAGAAAAAAGAAGTATATCCACAGCCGACAGGTCTTGATGATTTCACTATATCCACAATACGGAGAATAAAAAAGAAAGAGATTTTTGAATGTGAACTCGTGCGGCTGCCGGAACCGGTTCAAAATACACCTGAAGAGCAGCCGGTTTTTCCGATGATGCTTATGCTCGTATCTGCAAAGGATGGTATGATACTTCCTGTAAATATTGTGGCGGATTATGAAGAAAATCCGGAACAGATTCTTCAAAATATGGCAGAAGCATTGAAGACAGGTAAGAGACGTCCGGGAAAGCTTCTGGTAAGGGATGAGAGAACAAAGGCGCTGCTGGATAATTTTGGAAAACAGATGGGTATTGAGGTACGGATTGAAAGAGATCTTCCTCATCTTGATGAGGCACAGGAGTGTATGATTGAAGAAATCTGGGCGGATGGCGAAGAAGATGATGATATGTTCCAGCTTCAGCAGATGATCGAGTCTATGGAAAAGTTGCCGGATGATGTGCTGAGGAGTATGCCAGACGAACTGATTGAACAGTTGGAGATTATGGCTGATTCGGGGGCACTGCCGTTGGAACTTCAATACAGAATTGATGATATTCTGGATAGAATATAAATAAACCAGGGAGGGGTTGCTATGGAGGATAAATTACTGGGGTACATGCAGTGGCCGGAAATCGAGGCGATTATTTATTCAGAGCATGACCGGCCAAAACAGATTTTAGGACCGCACAAGGTGGATGAAGGCGTTCTTATCCAGGCTTATTTTCCGGGAGCTCAGAAATGCGAGCTTCTTTTAAAGGGACAGGAAGCCATAGAGATGCGGGAGGTGGATGAGGATTATTTTGCTGTTCTTCTCGGGGAGGAAGCGATTCCGAAATACCAGTACCGGGTGACTTATGGGGAAAATGCTGTGGAAAAATATCGGGATCCCTATGCTTTTCCGGCAACGATTCAGCTTGAGGATATCAAGAAGTTTCAGGCGGGAATTCAGTATGAGATTTATAAAATTCTTGGTGCTCATCCGATGACGGTTCAGGGTGTGAAGGGTGTCCGCTTCGCCGTATGGGCGCCGAAGGCGATTCGTGTCAGCGTTGTGGGTGATTTTAACCGGTGGGATGGCAGACGTCATCCGATGCAGCGTCTGGACGGAGATATTCATGAATTGTTTATTCCGGGATTAAAAGAAGGAGAAATTTATAAATATGAAATCAAGGTGAAGGGGGATACGGTCGTTTTAAAATCCGACCCATATGGCACTTTGATGCAAGTGCGTCCGGATAATGCTTCTGTGGTCTATAATATCGAAAAACGTTATAAATGGCAGGATGGGACATGGATGTCTCAAAGAAAGAAAATGGCAAAAAAAGAAAAGCCGGAGTTTGTTTACGAGCTTCATTTGGCAGGCTTTATGCGTCCGGAGGCTGTCATTGAGACGGACGAGGACGGAAATGAGACGATTGTAAAACCGGCTGGATTTTACAATTACCGGGAGCTGGCCGAGAAGGTGACCGACTATGTGACGGATATGGGCTATACCCATGTGGAGCTTATGCCGGTTATGGAACATCCTCTCGATGAATCTTGGGGCTATCAGGTGACAGGTTACTATGCTCCGACTTCCCGGTATGGAACTCCGGAAGATTTTATGTATTTTGTAGATTATCTTCATCAGCATAACATCGGCGTTATTCTGGATTGGGTGCCGGCCCATTTTCCTAGGGATCTCAACGGACTGGCCCGGTTTGACGGCGGACCGCTCTTTGAACATCCGGACCCGCGGCGAGGAGAGCATCCGCATTGGGGAACACTCATATTTGATTATGGGCGAAAAGAAGTGAGTAACTTCCTGATCGCCAATGCCATGTACTGGGTAGAACAGTATCATGTGGACGGTCTGCGTATGGATGCGGTGGCCTCCATGCTTTATCTCGACTATGGCAGGAATGACGGCGAGTGGGCGGCGAACATGTACGGCGGCAAAGAACACCTGGAAGCGATTGAATTCCTTAAGCATTTGAATTCCATGATGAAAAAGCGGAATCCGGATGTTCAGATGATCGCGGAAGAGTCGACGGCCTGGCCGAAGGTGACCGGATCGGTGGAGGACGACGGCCTTGGCTTTGATATGAAGTGGAATATGGGATGGATGAATGATTTCCTCGGATATATGTCTCTGGATCCATTGTTCCGCAAAGGCGCCTATGGCCAGCTTTTGTTTAGCATGATTTATGCTTACAGTGAAAAATTCATGCTTGTTTTATCCCATGACGAGGTGGTCCATGGCAAAGCATCCATGATCGGGAAAATGCCGGGAGAATATGAAGAAAAATTTGCAAATCTCCGTCTGGCCTATGGATTTATGATGTGCCATCCGGGCAAGAAGCTTTTGTTTATGGGGCAGGATTTTGCCCAGTTCACTGAATTTAACGAGGGAAAGAGTCTCGAATGGTTCATGCTTGAAAATGATATGCATAAAAAAATGCAGGACTATGTGCGCGAACTTCTTCGGTTTTACAAGGAGTATCCGGCTCTCTATGCCCTGGATGACGATCCGGACGGCTTTGAATGGATTAATAATATTTCTGCCGATGAGAGTATTGTTGTGTTTACAAGAAATACCTCCAAAAAAGATGAAACCTTATTAGTAGTCTGCAATTTCACGCCGGTGGTACGGAAAAACTATAAGATCGGCGTGCCATTCCGCGGAAAATTTAAAGAGATTTTTAACAGTGATGCGGTGAAATTCGGAGGCGAGGGCAATGTGAATCCGAGATTAAAGCAGTCGAAGGCCGAGGAATGTGACGGCAGAGACGATTCGATTAAGATTACTGTGCCGCCGCTGGGCATAAGTATATTTAAGTGTACGCCATTGGCTCCGGCGAAAAAACAGAAAAAAGAAAGCATATCAAAAATAGTTAAGTAAAGAAAAAAGGGGGCGTCGAAAGCAGACAGCCCCCTTGATTTATACCCACAGATAATCGGTATATACCGGTTGCAGACCGTGATTTAAGATGGCCTGATGAACTTCGCCGACGCTGCGGGGATCGGAAATTTCAAACTGTTCGTCTCCCTTAGCTTCTTCTTCGTGGCCTCCAACACCAACGCTGACGCCGGCGGAGATTTTTGTGGCGGCCATGCCGATAACATTATCCCGGAATCCGGCCCGTTCTCTCGTGGAAATTGTGATTCCGGCAAAAGGCATAAAGAGGCGGTAGGCCAGCATGACTTGTAAAAGCTGAGGTTCATGAACGTCATTTGGATTATTATCCGCATTATTGACATAAGGTCTTAGTCTTGGCGTGGAAAAGGAAATCTCAGCATGGGGATATTTCTGTTGAATATAGTAGGCATGCATACCGGAAGCAAAAGCATCCTTACGGAAGTCGTCGAGACCGAGAAGGGCGCCGAAGGATACGCCACGCATACCGCCCATGATCGCACGTTCCTGGGCGTTTAAACGGTACGGATAAACACGTTTCGGTCCGCTTGGGTGCATTTGTTCGTATTTGTCCGGATTATAGGTTTCCTGATATACGCTGACAAAATCTGCCCCACATTCATGAAGATAGCGGTATTCATCTGAGTTTAGCGGATAGATTTCGATGCCGATGGTCGAAAAATATTTTCGGGCCAGCTTTAAAGCTTCGCCAATATATTTCACATCAGACATGTTCCGTGATTCACCGGTGAGGATAAGGATTTCCTTTAATCCGGTTTTAGCAATGGTTGCCAGCTCAAGGTCGATCTCCTCATAGGTCAGCTTGGCCCGGTGAATCTTATTTTTACAATTAAATCCGCAGTAAACGCATTCGTTTTCACAGTAGTTGGCAATGTAGAGAGGCGTGAACATGCAGACGGAATTGCCAAAATGCTTTCTTGTCTCATATTGGGCCTTATGAGCCATCTCTTCAAGAAAAGGGAAGGCGGCCGGGGAGAGGAGAGCGGCAAAATCCTCCGGATTCAGCACATCCTTGGCTAGAGCTGTGCGGACATGGCTTTCCGTATAGCTGTTGTAGTCATAACTATCCATAGCGTTAAGAACCTTATCCATAATGTCCGAATCTACGGCCTCCATGGTATCCAGATATTTCATATGGTCTGTAGCTGTCACTTTCATGTCCTGCGCCTCCTAGTTTTCCATAAAGCCTGTCAGAGGGCTGGATGCTTCGCCGCGGAATTCAAGAACCCGTCCCGGGCCGGAAAGATAGGCCAGCCGTCCGGCTTCAATGGCGAGTTTAAAGGCTTTTGCCATGGCGGCCACATTTCCGGCGGTGGCAATGGCCGTATTTGCCATCACCGCATCCACGCCTAATTCCATAGCTTCACAGGCCTGGGAAGGGCGGCCGATGCCGGCGTCCACAATGATTGGCAGATCGATTTCTTCGACAATCATTTTTACAAAGTCCTTCGTGCATAAGCCTTTATTGCTGCCGATCGGGGCTCCGAGAGGCATAATGGCGGCGGCGCCGGCATCCCGCAGGGAACGGGCGGCAACGAGGTCCGGCATCATATAAGGCATAACGATAAAGCCTTCTTTGGCAAGAATTTCTGTGGCCCGTATAGTTTCGTAGTTATCCGGCATGAGATATTTGGATTCGTGAATTACTTCGATTTTTACAAAGTCACCGCAGCCGAGTTCTCTGGAAAGCCGGGCGATGCGTACAGCTTCTTCGGCGTTTCTGGCGCCGGAGGTGTTTGGCAGAAGTGTAATGCCTTCCGGCATATAATCCAAAATGTTTTCCTTTCCGCCGGCATTGGCGCGGCGAAGAGCCAGTGTAGCCATTTCAACACCGCCGTTTTCAATGACAGCCTTTGTCATTTCCAGAGAAAATTTTCCCGAACCTAAGATAAAACGGGAATTAAATTCGTGTCCTCCGATAATTAATGTATCTTTCATCATGATTCCTCCTGAATTTTAATCAAATAGAATGTATTATATGGACTGTAATGTCCGCTGTTTAGACATCCTTTATGCCGAGAAGCAGACGGAGCGCCATATTGGCTTCGTGGGCCGCGCATATCTGAACCCGGGGAGCCATGAGCGTACCGGCGGTTTCGATGCCGGATACCTGGTCGCCGCACAGATAAAGATTGTTCATGACCTTTTTTGTACGGATAGTGTTAGAACTGCCGTAGCCCGCCATTCCCGAAGCGGAAAGAATAGGAAGGCCGGGACAGTTTTCCAGCAGACTGTTGACTAGCTCTGCCTTGGCCTCTGGTCTGTCAAATGCCTCGCAGACTAGGTCGCAGTCTTTAAAAAGCTCCGGAGCATTTTCTTCTGTGATTTTCAACCTTTTTGTATCGAGACGGATATATGGATTGGCCTGGTAGATTAAATCCTTAATTGCCTCGGATTTTGCTATTCCCAAATGGGAGACCATATAGTGCTGACGGTTCAGATTACTCGGCTCAACAATGTCGAAATCGATGAGCAAGAGGCGGCCGACACCGCTGCGGGCCAGCATCATTGCAATATTGGAACCCAGGCCGCCGAGCCCTGCAATACCCACATAGGCTTTGGCAAGCTTGTCAAACACTTCCCGGCCATGCCGCTCAATAAGCATAGCGTCAAATTGTTCTTTAGTTATCATCAGCCACCTCCGACAAAATGAACGATTTCCAGTGTATCCGCTTCGGTGAGCATGACCGAATCATAGGTCTGCTTTGGAACAATTTCCCCATTGCGTTCCACGGCAATACGTTTGGTTGTATATCCGGAGCTTTCCAGGAATTCTTTTAAAGAGACCGGCTGGGTGAGTGTGACGGTTTCGCCATTGACTTTCATCGAAAAATTCCTCCTTTATCCTTTTTTAAACACAAAAAGGGATACACCCGCGGTGGTGTACCCCTTTTATAAAGCATTTGCTAAATAAACTTAACGAATCAATATTCTTTTAATTACAAATAAAATATCACAAAGCCGGTGTTGTGTCAAGATATTCCTTTTCCAGAGCAAGAACGTTTTGCATAGCCTCAACACCCGGTGCGCCGACGGTGTTTCGGGTATTGACACAGGTTTCAAGGGAAATGGCTTCGTAAATATCCTCCTCAAATACCGGGCTGATAGCTTTATATTCTTCCAATGTCAAATCGTCCAGAGCTTTGTTATGTTCAATGCCAAAAAGGACAAGCTGGCCGATGATTCCATGGGCATCACGGAAAGGAACACCGTGCTTTACAAGATAATCAGCGGCGTCGGTGGCGTTGGTAAAACCGTTGCGGGCGCTCTTTGCCATGGCCGGTTTGTTGATCTTCATCGTCTGAACCATGCCGGTAAATAATTTAATACAGTCTTTGGTCGTATCAATGGCGTCAAAGGTCAGTTCCTTATCCTCTTGCATATCTTTGTTATATGCCAGAGGCAGTCCTTTCATTGTTGTGAGAAGGGACATGAGGGCGCCGTAGACCCGGCCAGTTTTTCCGCGGACAAGCTCGGCAATATCCGGATTCTTTTTCTGAGGCATGATGCTGCTTCCTGTAGAATAGGCATCATCCAGTTCAATAAACTGATATTCATTTGTATTCCATACGATGATTTCTTCAGAAAAGCGGCTCAGATGCATCATGATCGTAGAGAGGGAGCTTAAAAGCTCGATCAGGTAATCCCTGTCGGAAACCGAATCCATGCTGTTTAAGGTCGGTCCGTCAAAGCCAAGAAGCTCTGCGGTATAAGCCCGATCCAGCGGATAAGTTGTTCCGGCCAGAGCCCCTGCGCCGAGAGGGCAGGTATTCATCCGTTTATAAATATCTGCCAGACGGCCCCGGTCCCGTTTAAACATTTCAAAATAAGCGCCGAAATGATGGGCCAGTGTCAGCGGCTGAGCCTTTTGAAGATGGGTAAAGCCCGGCATAAAGGTTTCGGTGTTTTCTTCCATGATCGTGAGAATCACAGAGAGCAGCTCACGAAGGAGAGCGTCACATTCCTTTATTTCATCCCGGGTATAAAGCTTCATATCCAGAGCGACCTGATCATTCCGGCTTCGTCCGGTATGGAGCTTTTTCCCTGTTTCTCCGGTACGTTCAATGAGCATAGCTTCCACAAAGCTGTGGATATCCTCGTAAGCCGGAGAAATTTCCAGCGTGCCTTCGGCAATTTCTTTTTTAATATTCTGAAGAGCGGCAATAATAATATCGCGTTCCTCATCGGTTAAAATTTTTTGTTTGGCCAGCATAGTCACATGGGCAATGCTGCCGTCAATATCCTGTTTATAAAATTTCTGGTCAAAGGAAATGGACGCGTTGAAGTTATGTACTAATTTATCTGTCTGTTTTGTGAAACGTCCGCCCCATAATTTTAATTCCATATCCGATTCACTTCTTTCTATAAGTAATATATGTCTAAACAATATTAGCTTATTTTGCAGAGAAATGCAAGGAAATCCTTAGAAGCGGTGGATATAATTTATGTAAAATTTATATCTTTACAATAAAAAATGTCTATGATATAATATGGCGGTGTGAGTAATAACCCGTGTTCAGATGTGGGAAACTCCAACCCGTTCTTAGCACGAGGCATTTAAGAATTTAGGAGGAATTATTTTATGATTACATCAGAGATGAAGAAAGAAATCATCGCAACTTATGGAAGAACACCGGAAGATACAGGTTCACCGGAAGTTCAGATCGCTTTATTGACAGCTCGGATCAGCGATTTAACAGAGCATTTGAAAGTTCACAAAAAAGACCATCACTCCAGACGTGGTCTGTTAAAAATGGTTGGTCAGAGACGTGGTATGCTCGACTATCTCAAGAAGACAGATATCGAAAGATACAGAGCTATCGTCCAGAAGTTAGGTTTAAGAAAATAATTTTAAACAGTGGGATGGAGCTTTCCATCCCACTATTTGCATCCAATCTTTCACAGGAAACTTCTACTCGAGACCACTGAAAAACATATGCTGCGGACAGGAATTTTTCAGAAAAGTTTTTTTGCATGTTTTTTTCAGTAGTTTCGATTAGCTTCCTGTGAAAATTATTAATATTTTTATAAGGAGATTGAATATGTCAAAAGAGTACAAGAGTTATTCGATGGAATTGGCAGGGAGAACCCTGCGTGTTGACATTGGCCGGGTTGGCAAGCAGGGCAACGGCG